>VTLG01007867.1_pt1 | contig 24604 bp, 30 predicted proteins | sample 4694571 | NCBI WGS metagenome assembly VTLG01 (sample SAMN12604809, study PRJNA352737) | marine metagenome | biome: ENVO:00000447; feature: ENVO:00000209|ENVO:00000569|ENVO:01000036; material: ENVO:00002151; isolation source: viral sequences binned using virsorter ...
ATGGATATAGCTAATGCAGTTCGTGATGTGTTCGTTGAACAATTTCCTATTTGTGCTGAAGCACTGGAGTGGAACTAATGACTGAACCATATGATTTTAATACTGGTGTCCATACTAATGTACAGATCACAATTGATCTTAATGAATTAGTATGGGCAAGAGGTGAGCATCTTAAGCAAGAGATGTCAGTCAATCAAGCAGAGTATCTTGCTGAGACTCTTCGTAGAACCTTGACTTGGGATACCATGTATGGTATGGTTGATCAAGCTATACTAGAGTTCTTTGAGAACCATGAGCACCCTGAGATATGGGATCCTCATTATGGTGAGATTCAACCTGAACCTGGTCGAGAAGCTGAATTAAATAGACTAGAGAAAGCAGCAAAGGAACGTGAGAAAGCAAAGCAACAATTTGAAATGGTTGATTTAGTATCACCAGCATGGACAATACAAGTACCTATGAGGAAAAAGTAATGCCAACATATCCTATAATTAATAAAGAAACTGGAGAACAAAAGGAGATAAAGATGAGTGTCACTGAGTGGTCTCAGTGGTGTGATGATAATCCTGATTGGAAGAGAGATTGGAGTGATCCCTCTACTTGTCCTGCCTCTGGTGAAGTAGGAGAATGGAGAGACAAGATGGCATCCTCACATCCTGGTTGGAAAGACATCATGAAGAATAAAGTTCTTCCCAAAGCAGAATACGTAGGTAACAAAACTATTACTGAAAAATACAGATACTAATATGCCTAGAAAAGCTAAGACAACTAAGTCACCTGGTCAAGGTATGACTGCCAAACAAAAGAAGAGACGCAAACCTATAGGTGGTGAGCATATGCTTCCTATTGAACCTATCACTGATAATCAAAAGATTTTCTTTGATGAGTGGGACAAGGGACAGATGCTATATGCTTATGGTGTAGCAGGTACAGGTAAAACATTCATTGCATTACATAAAGCATTGAAGGATGTACTTGATGATTACACACCATATGATAAGATATACATTGTTAGATCTCTAGTAGCTACTAGAGAGATTGGTTTCTTACCTGGTGATCATGAGGATAAGTCTTCTCTCTATCAGATACCATATAAGAATATGGTTCAGGCAATGTTTGAGATGCCAGATGACAATTCATATGAAATGTTGTATGATAATCTTAAGGCACAAGAAACTATATCTTTCTGGTCTACCTCTTTCATAAGAGGTACTACACTTGACAATGCTATCGTTATCATTGATGAGTGTCAGAACCTGAACTTCCACGAACTTGATTCAATCATCACTCGTGTTGGACAGGATAGTATGATAGTACACTTGACAATGCTATCGTTATCATTGATGAGTGTCAGAACCTGAACTTCCACGAACTTGATTCAATCATCACTCGTGTTGGACAGGATAGTAAGATAGTATTCTGTGGTGATGCTGCTCAAACAGATCTTATTAAGACTAATGAACGTACAGGCATCTTAGATTTCCAACGTATCTTACAAGAGATGGAAGAGTTTTCTTTGATAGAATTTGGTCTTGATGATATCGTTCGTTCTGGTCTTGTCAAATCTTATCTTATCAATAAGATTAACCTAGGATTATGAAGTTTGAACACAATCCCAGATGCTTTCCACTTGATAGTGAAGCTAAAATGGTTGATGGTAAGAGAGTTTATGCTACACCTAATGGTGAGTATTATCCTTCAATTACCACAGTCATTGGTAACAATGCTAAGAAGCAAGCAGGTCTTGCTAAGTGGAGGAAGAGAGTGGGTAAGGAGAAAGCAGCAGCTATCTCCTCAAGGTCTGCTTCACGTGGTACTAAGTTTCATAGTATCACTGAGGATTATCTCAACAATGAGTTGGACATTAAAAAATACAAAGACTCTCCACTTCCTGTGGTCATGTTTGAGCAGACCAAAAAAACCTTTGATCGTATAGGGAATATATACTTACAGGAAGCATTTCTTTATTCAAAACATCTTGAAGTTGCTGGTCGTGTCGATTTAGTTGCCGAGTTTGACGGTGAATTATCTATCATAGACTTTAAGACATCTGCCGAACCTAAAAGAGAAGCATACCTATACGATTATTTTATTCAGGAGACAGCATACGCTTGTTGTTTTCAGGAATTGTACAGTTTAACTGTCAAACAATTGGTAACTATTGTTGCATGTGAGAATGGTGAAACTCAGGTCGTAATCAAACCACCCAAGAAGGAGTATCTTCTTCAACTCATACAGTACATAGACGAGTACCAACAACGATATGGACAAAAAACAATTACTTGAGGATAAATTTATGACCGCTGCGAGATTTTCGCAGGAAGTGGAGAAGATTGCCCTACATAATCATGATATGAATTATATCGATTCGGTTATCCACTACTGTGAATTAAATGAAATTGAATTAGATAGTGTAGGTAAGCTAATTAGTAAACCATTGAAGGAAAAGTTGCGTTACGAAGCACAGCAACTTAATTTTATGAAAAAAACAAGTCGTGCCAAACTAATGCTAGTATGAGTTTCTTTAAGTCAGAAATAGTCCGTGGTGACATTCAAGAAATGATGGAGCTTCAGCAGTTCTGTTTCAGATCTGCTATGAATTTTATTTTATTAGAATCAGATAGAAAGATAGAATATTTTGAAGCACTTGAAAAGTTAATAGAAAAACAAAAGATATTTTATGCTCGTGCCAAACTGAGTGATGATCCTGAAGCTAAATCAGTCATTGACACCATGAAGCAAGGGATTATAATGCTAGGTGCTACACCTGATACATCCATCGAGACTATGTTTGATGACTTATTGAGGAAAGTACAACACATGAGGCAACAAGTAGAGGGAGGGGGTTGACGCCCGTCCTCATCCCTGTTATTATGATCAAGTGAAAGGGCACTGGGTTCTGACTACCATGACTTAGAAGCATGGACATGACGTTAGGTAAAACTGCCACTGATGCACCCCAGATACAAACCAAATCCAATTAAATCCGAGGTAATCTAATGCCATTTGCAGATCTTAAGCGTAAATCTCAGAACAATTTTCAGTTCCTACAGAAGGAATTAGAAAAATCATCCAGCGGTAAGAACGTTGATGAGAGGTTCTGGAAACCAGAGGTTGACGCATCAGGTAACGGTTATGCTGTTATCAGATTCCTTCCTGCCCCAGAAGGAGAAACTATTCCGTGGGCAAAAGTGTACTCCCATGCCTTCCAAGGTGTTGGTGGTTGGTACATTGAAAATTCTCTCACCACTCTTGGCGACAAGGATCCCGTGGGTGAGGTAAACCGCCGTCTCTGGAACAGCGGTGCTGATGAGGACAAAGAAACTGCACGTAAGCAGAAGCGTAAGCTATCTTACTACAGTAACATCTTAGTTGTGAAGGATCCTAAGCACCCTGAGAACGAAGGCAAGACATTCTTGTACAAGTATGGTAAGAAGATCCATGATAAGATCCTTGCTGCTATGCAACCTGAGTTCCAAGATGAGACACCAGTAAATGTCTTTGATCTTTGGGAAGGTGCTAACTTCAAGTTGAAGATTAAGAAAGTAGCAGGGTTCTGGAACTATGACAGCAGTGAGTTTGATTCTGTTAGTGCTCTTAGTTCAGATGATGATGAACTGGAAGCAATCTGGAAAAAAGAACACTCATTAGAAGCATTTACTTCTAAGGATCAGTTCAAGTCTTATGAAGATCTTGAGCGTCGTTTGAACATGGTACTTGGTATAGGTCAACGTCCTGTTACTCGTCCTTCTGTTGATGACGAAGAGTACGAACCAGTTGCTGTAGCTACACCTTCTCCTGTTAAACAGGAAGCAGTTGTAGATGATGACGATGCACTATCATACTTTGCTCGTCTTGCTGAAGAGTAGGTGAAAAAAGAAAAAGCAGGTGAAGTTATTGGTCATCCATTATGGATGCTTCCAGTCATGCTAATAGGAATCTTAGCTTTGATTGAAGGTCTTCATACCTCAGCACATTTATATAAAGATATGGATGTGCATGGATGGGCACAACAATATCTCAGGAAAAATCCTGATGCTTGTGATTCCGATTCTGATTATTGAATTCTATAAAACTGGAAAAAAAATTCGGGCAAAATTTTGCCCGAAAAAGTCAACCAGTTTGCTTAAGACGCTGACTAATATAGTTGGCGTCTTTTTTGTAGAGATTTTGACTTCTAAAATCATCCACAAATGATTGTACATAATTTGGTTTGAGGAGATAAATTTCTCTCTTCTTTTCATTCTCTATTTGATAATGTTCAGCAACGGTGATGGGACTTGCAATCTCATTGCCGTTTTTTAATGTCACTACACCATCAATGTTTAACTTATGTGTACCATCATAGAAAGTTTTATCTACATGTAAACCAGCAGCATACTGTCCCATAGCTTCTTTGATCTCATAGTGATTGATCTGACTATATGGATCATCAAATTCTTGTTCTAATACTCTATACAATTCATAGTTTTGCATTGGCCAATCATATTGTGCGTTGACCATATTATTTGTGATAAGAATTACCCAATCATAGAATTGATCTCCATAAAATCTTTTAGCTAAAGTATCTGCACGTTCTCCATCTCTAATAGCATACTTATTAAAGTAAACAGCATTAGAGAATACATTTTCATTGACTTTATATCTACGAAAGAAATTCTTAGCAGTTACAAAATCTGATTCTGAGAATGGATATTTAATTGGCTTCTCGTCGTATGAGAGATTTGGAATGATTGAGAAATACATTATCGTATAGTATTGTCTAGAACTTCTTCGGCAAAGTTGATCTTTGTCTCTTGGAAATTAATTGATAATTCTACAGCAACTGGTTGAGCAGCAGGATCATTATATGTAGCATATGCACCATCGGGTGTGTAGTTTACATCTACTTGTGTGACAGCTAGCATTTTATATCTTGGAAGAATACTATGTTCATTAGCTCCTCTCATGAAAGAAACCTTGCAAAGATTTGGTACACCAATAAATCCTGCTACTATTCCCTTATTCTGATCTTTTCCTGGATCATTAAATCCCATCACTTGTCCTGGATCACGATGTGGTAGAGTACATGCTTTAAATCTTCTTAAAATTGTATTGATTGCGTCTGAATCATCTTGATTTCTGGGAACCATCTTGAATTTTAACATAAAGTTCCTCATGTCAACACTTTGGTATAGTAATTCAGTGTTGGGATTCATGATAGCTCCAGAGATTGATCCAAAGACGTCATTATTATCAAGTTGATCACCACCAGCTGCTTTAACTGCTTTCTGTAAAACTTTAGCAGAAGTTAAACCAAGAGCTCTTTGTGCAGCATCAGTCATAGTACCAAAACCTGTAGTCAATTTTGAATCTAGTCCTGTTTGACCAGCAGCTCCTAATATACCTGCACCAACTGTACTAAATGCTTTACCACCCCAATTACCTCTAAAACCAGTAGATATATCTTCTGGCATATACATTACGATAGGTTCCCATCCTTCTCCAGCATCTTCGTATTGTCCAGATTGGTTATAGTCAGTGGTACTATTCCATAGGTTCTCTAAATTCTTCTCTCCAATTCTTAATGCATCAAATTGCTTTCCTTGAAAGATATTACCTTTACCAAATCCAGTTCCTCCTTCTCTTTTATAAGTCTCCATCTGTTTTCTATTACCAAATGGGGGAAGATATTTTTTAAATTGAAATAATACATAGTCACTATTTGGACCAATGGTTCCTTTAGCAGGATATTGTGTAGTAACTTGATCAGAGCTTGTACCAGGACCTTCGGGTGGTTTAAACCTAGCTCTTATTCCCCCGTCCTTTATTGCATTATCAATCTCAACAAATTCACCACCATTCTTAGCTCTTTCAGCACTAGTAAGATCGTTACCAATACCTGGCTTTTTATTAGAAGTCCATCCACCATAGTTTTGCTTTATCCAAATTTGTCCATTGGAATCCTTGAACCAATCACCTCGTTTTGCATCTCCATTATTTTGCCATCTCCCTAGATTGTTTGGTTCCATAACCTTTCACGATTCTTTGACCTCGGATTTTATCGTAGAAGTTCTCATCAGTATCTTCCCATACTTCAGATTTTTCTATAGGAAATATCATACCATTCACATTTTTAACAAATTCTTCTGTTGGTAATAGGATAGCAGTATCCCATTCACTTGCAGCTATATCTAGGTATAATCCTTCTACATGTTGGCTTAGGTATTTATGAAAGCATCTCTTAGGAATGTCAATTCTACCTTGCATTAATTTTTTAGTAGCTGCAATTCTTTTCTTTGGTGACATGTAATGTAGGTTAGCACCCCAAAATTCAGTTTTAGTTGGTGCTTTGATTGCATATACTAAAGGAAACCTATCATAGTAAGGTAACCACTTCATTTTTGCTTTATACTCAAACATATAAAGGTGTCCTGCTACTGTATATCTACGTAGTTCATTTTCATCTTGTTCTTCAGCAGCACCTACTCTATCACTCTTTTCATTTAATATATACTTATTAAAATTTTTCTTATATGTACTAGCTTCTGCTTTTACAGCAGATCTGTACCAAGAGAGTGTTTTCTTCTCTCCACCAGTTCTTGCTGATACTCGTTCAAATAATGTTTTGTATCCTGGGTTTGTGTTTACGTTATTGCGCTGTACAGCGGCGAATCCTGTTGCCATTGTTTCATACTCCTAAATGATCCTCGGTTAGTATTAAGAAATTCATCTGCCTATCCTCACAATACTCACGAGCAGCAGACCATTTAGTTTGGTTCTTTGCGTATGTTAATGCAGCATTACGATATGAGGCAGTTCGTTTATTTTTCTCATTCGGTGGTTGTGTTTGTTTTTTGGGTTTTACTTCAATGATATATTTCGTGATCTTGTTAGACTTTTCACGAACTTTAATATAGAAGTCTGGATAGTATCTTCTCACCTTACCATCAGGAGCTCTGTATGGTATGATAACTTCTTCACTACCCCATTGTAATATTGATGGGTTATTGTCACAGAACACCATGAACTTTCGTTCCCATAGCGACCTATAAACAATATTTGTCGGGTTGCCACGGTACTTCTTTGGGTTCTTAGGTTTAAAATACCCAGAGTACGCCATAAATATAAGTAGTCCAACATAGGTATTTAGCGTGTCATCTGGAATTACTTCATTTCTGAGTCAAGTCAGTAGAAACGGTGGAATGTCGTTTAGCAATAATTTTATTGTGGAATTCAAGAATGGTGCTGACAAATACTTTGATAATGATTTAGTAGAAATTTTTTGTGATGAAGCACAGCTACCTAATTCAAATACTGCGACTGGAACACAAACTGGATTAGTTACTGGTCTTGGTTCTGTAGATTATCCACATACGAGAGTTTTTACAGAATTTTCTCTTACATTCATGTTAGATGCTAATTTGAATATATTGAAGTCTTTGAACGACTGGTACTATGATGTTATTGGTGGTAGTGAAAATAATACAACTGATATAGGATCTAATGCATTAGCTTCAAATAGAGTAATGAGGGTTAGATATAGAGATGATTATGTAGGTGATATTCATATTTCAAAGACAGAAGCTGGAAAAGAGTCTGCTACTGAGAGAAAACCAATCACTTATGTTATGGAAAAAGCATGGCCATATCAAATTGATGCTATTCCTTTACAATTTGGATCTTCTCAAATTACAAAGGTATCTGCTAATTTTAAATACGAAAGACATTATACTATGACACAAGATGTCAGATATGCCCCTCAACTTACTAGAGGTGAGGAGCTACTAAAATTGAAGAAAGTTGTGTTATAACACAGCAAATTCGACTTTTCAATTCCATAAAACCCGAAAAAATTACTCGGCAAATTTTTCGCTGAAAAAGTCGCTAAATATAAATACGACCTTGGAGTAAATATTATGGCATTGCCAAAGGTAGTATTACCTACTTATGAACTGATAATTCCGTCTAACGGGAAAAAAATTAAATATCGTCCTTTTGTAGTAAAAGAAGAAAAGGTACTTTTATTAGCTTTAGAGACAGAGGATGAAAAAGAAATCGAAAGATCTGTAAGAGACCTCTTGAAGGCTTGTATTCAATCAAGAGTAAAGCTAGAAGATTTGGCAATGTTTGATTTGGAGTATATTTTTCTCCAAATTCGTGCTGTCTCTGTTGGTGAAATTGTAGAAATGAATGTAACTTGCAAAGATGATGAAAAAACGCAAGTTAAGTATACTTTGAACCTTAGTGAAGTTAAAGTTACTAAACCAGAAGGACATGACCCTAAAATTATGTTAACTGATGAGATGGGTGTTATTATGAAGTATCCTTCTTGGAATGAATTCATCGGTGGATCAGTTATGGGTAAAAGTCCATCTGCAGATGATATAGTTGAAATTATGTCTGGTTGTATTGATCAAATTTTTGATAAAGAGGATGTATATGATAATGCTACTACAACTAAAAAGGAATTTATTCAATTTGTAGAAGGATTGACTAATAGTCAATTTGAAAAAATTCAAGGGTTTTTTGAGAATATTCCTATATTAGAACATAGATTTACGGTGAAAAATCCGAATACTGGAGTTGATTCTGAATTTACAATTAATGGTTTAACCAATTTTTTCGGATAGCCCTCTTCCATAACACGCTAGAGGGGTACTACAAAACTAACTTTACTTTGATGCATCATCATAAATACTCTTTGACTGAGATTGAAAACATGATGCCATGGGAGAGACAGGTTTATACTACTCTTCTAATGCAACATCTAGAGAATCTTAAAAAACAACAAGAAGCAGCTAAGCAACGATAATGGCACACGGTTTTCTATCATACAAAAAAGACGACATAACCCAATCTGATATTGAGAAGAAGATTGAGAAGATGTTGAAGGAGCAGCTTGATAAGCAAACCAAAAAATTGGGTAAATTCATCAAGAATAAATATGATGATCTTTTATTCAATCTTAGGACTAAAAGTCCACGAAGTCCAAAACCATATCGGATGTCTAAAGAGGATTCAACACCTCTACAAAACATGCTTAGTGGTAGTGCTTTTCAAAAATCATTGTCTGAAGGAGCAATAAATCCATCGAGTGTTCATGCTGGTCCAATTACAAAAGCAGTTTTTGATAGGAAACAATTTAATCCTACAGCAGGTATAGAGCGTAAATTAATTAACATAACACCAAAACCTGGTGAAGATGAACTTAAAGATGCTGTTAGTGAAAATTTCATGCCTATGAGTGCAAGACTTCTGGGTTACAATGAAGATTTACAAAATGGTGGAGGTAATGGTACTGGGGAAATAGTACAGGCAATTGGAGAATTAAAGGAGGTCACGGCGGAGTTAGTTGAAGCTACAGATGATCAAACAGATAATCAAACTAGAATCGCTAACAACCAAAAGCTGCAAGCAGACAAATTAGCTAGGAAATCCAAGATTGCTGCTGAAACTGCTGGATTCACTAAGGATGATTTCTCCAAGAATATTGCATATCAGGCTCTCGGTGAAGGTGGTCGTCGTTTGATGAGTGGTCGTGGAGTAGGTGGTGGTTTGATGGGTGGTCTTGGTATGATGGGTACGGGAATAGGTGCTAAAGTTGCCACACGAAAATTGGCAATGGCAATTGGAAGAAGAGGTGGTAGTAGAGCAATGACAAGAATGGGTATTGCTTTAGGTGGTCAATTTAGTAGAGGTCTTGGAAAAAAATTAGGAAGAAAATTAGGTGGAAAGGCAATTAGTAAGGTAGCAGGTGGTGCTCTAGGTAAGAGTTTAGGTAAGAAAATTCCACTTTTAGGATTAGGTCTTGGTGCTCTTTTTGCTGCTCAGAGAGCAATGCAAGGTGATTGGACAGGTGCTGGTTTGGAATTAGCTTCTGGTACAGCATCAATGTTTCCTGGAATTGGTACTGGTGCTTCGGTTGGTATTGATGCTGCTTTGATGGCGAGAGACATAGGAAGGATGGACACTGGTGGTAGCTTGAGTGGTTTTCCTGGGAATTCTATTCTTTCAGTTAATGGTAATCCGCTTACAAGTTTTAATGAGGCAGGAGCAAATACAGAAAGTATAAAAATTGAAAAAGATGGTCCTGATAGTGGTTTAAAGATAGGTGAAGGTATACTTGAGGCACAAAGAAGAAGAAAATCTTTATTTGGTAAAGTTCAAGCAGAAGGAATGAAAGAATATTATGATAAACAAGGTGGATGGTCAAGGATGGGTGAATCATTTGAATTTAATACTAATCTTTTTGATGGATTTGGTAAAACACTAAAGGATATTCTTGGTGCTATTACATTACCTATGGGTTATAAACCGTTCCAATTTAATAGTAATGGAGATAGTAGTAGTAGTGAAGATAGTGGACAATATGGTAAGAAGAAGGATGGATTCTGGTCTAAACGACATAGTGGTGAAGAGATGCAAGTTAATGCAGATGGAGTATTTCAATCAAAGATTGGTGGTGTAGTTACTAAAATTGGTGAGCATAAAGATCTTGGTAAATATGTTGATATTGTTAATTCAGAAAAGGGTGTAACTGAAAGAATTGCTGATATTTCAGAGGTAATGCCAGGAATTGAAGTTGGAGCATCAATTGGTCCAGGAGATCCTGTTGCTAAAGGTAATAACGCAGGTATTGTTCATTATGAGATTAGGAATGGTGGAAATGAAAATCCAGAAAAATACAAAGCTAAGTTTGGGCATGGTGGAACTAAAGACCCTAGTGAGTTTCTAGAGGGAATTACTAATGTTGAGAATACATCCTCAACTGTTTTAAATAATCTATCTGAAGAAACAAGTGGAAAAGCTAATAGTGGAACTACAATCATTAATAATATTGTGAACGACCAATCGAATGCTTCTAATAATCAGGGCACTGACGTTGCATTGGGAACAAGGTCTGCAGACTTGAGTGATATAGCTTTCTCAATTCAGGCATTGAGTACCGTATAATGGAAAAATTTTCTTCATCAACAGATTTTCAACTTAAGAGATTTGTAATCTATAAAGCATCGTCTACAGGATTTAAAGCTAAGGACGGTTTAGAGATTAAGAAATTAGTCGAATCTTTTGAATATGTGGAGTCTATTGTAAATCCATTTTTATTAGCAACTGCAACAATAGTTGATAGTGCTGGTTTGATTGGATCTCTTCCTATTAAAGGTGGTGAGAGAGTAGTTATTCAAGTAATGACTAGTATTAGTAATACTCCAATTGAATATGATATGATTGTTTGGAAAGTTTCTAATCGTTTTGCCCAACAAAAGAAACAAGTTTATTCTCTTGGTTTGATATCTCCTGAAGCATTACAAAATGAAATTACAAGAGCTAATGTGGTAATGGAAGGCAATCCTGAGGAAATTATTAGAAAAGTAGTAAAAGATAAAGAGTATATTGGTAGTGAAAAGGAATTTTTCTCTGAACCTTCTTTATTAAAACTTAAATTAATCCCTACTAAAATGAGACCATTTGATCTTGCTGGAAAATTAGCAGTTAAGTCTATTTCTCCTAAAGCTCAATTTTCAAGCACTAATTCAGAAAATAAAAGCGAAACAAAACAAGAAATTAGAGGTAGTGGTGGATTTCTATTCTGGGAGACACGTAGAGGATATAATTTCTTTGCAGTTGATTCTTTATGTGCTGATGATAAAAGTCCTTTAAAATCTGAACGATTACAAGTAAAGGCATGGGGTGAGAAGAAAGGTGAGGAATATACAGAAAGAATAGGAAATGTTGGAGATGGTTCAGACGATAGATTTACAATTAAAAAATCTGTATTTGAATCTCAGGTTGATATGATGGCGTCCTTAAGAATGGGAAAATTTTCCTCTCTCATAGCATTCTTTAATCATTCAACAGGACAATATGAAGAGTATCAGTATAAAATTAAAGATAGTTATGATAATATGTCACATCTTGGAGGACAGAAGTCTTTATCTTTAATGCCTATACAGGGTGTAGAACTATCTGATTATCCTAGTAGAATGATGTCGATATACTTAGATCATGAAACTTGGTCTAATGATTGGGAACCTGCTTCCCCAGAAGAAAAGGACGGTTCTGATAAACCTACTGAATTTGCTGATTGGCAAAAATACTACATGGCACAGTCTATAGCAAGGTATAAGTTGCTTGCAAACCAGAAGCTAAGTATCGTAATACCAGGGAATGCTCAAATATGTGCAGGAGACAGAATTAATGTTAGACTGGTCAGTAAGCTACCAGATGAAGAAGCCAAGAAGGAACCTTGGGATTTAGAAACTAGTGGCCAATACTTGATTCAAGAAGTAACTCATACATATGATGCTATGACTGGAACTAATGGAGTGTTCTTAACAACACTACGCTTGATGAGAGATTCTTATGGACAAAAGGATAAAGTGTCCTCACATAACCAATAAATAACTCATACGGAGCTATACTTACTTATGGAAAGCATAGAAGCACACATCAAAAAAGATAAAGAGATCCTTGATGATCCTACTATCAGTCCTGCTGCACGTAGACACATTAAAGAAGAGCTACACGAACTGGAAGTGTATGAAGAGCATCATCATGACGAGATAGAAGCAGGAGATCATCACGATCCTAATGCTATTGAACTCTTTTGTGAAATGCACCCAGACGAACCAGAATGTTTAGTGTATGACGATTAATTATGGATGAAGCATTATCACGGTTAATGCCTATTCATCGTATAGGAAGTGATGGATTTCCTTGGTGGATTGGGCAAATAGAAGGTACATATGATGACGATACGGTCAATAAAGGTGGATATCGTTATAAAGTAAGAATTGTAGGAGATCATCCTGGTAGTAAGGATATTCTTCCTACTGCTGCTTTGCCATGGGCAACCGTGATGATGCCAGTTAATGTTCCTTTTATGCCTGGTAATATTGCTGGTGCATGTTCTCAGTTAATTGAGGGATGTTATGTAGTTGGATTTTATATTGATGAAGATAAACAAAAACCTATTATCTTGGGTTCTATTGGACAAACTCCAGGTGCTACAAAGATTGTTTATACACCAGGACCAGATAGAAATGTATTCATTCCAGGAGCTAACGCTAATTTTCCACCAGATGTATTTAAAGATGGTGTAGAAGAAGTTACAGAAGTTACTGAGACTGGTGGTTTTTGTGAGAATGGTGCTAGAACAGGTGGGGGTCTTCCTACAGGAAGAGAAGTAGATGGAAAGAAAGATGTTCCTGTAGCACCAGCAACAACAGAAAGATTAAAGAGAGAAGAGTGGTGTCAAGAGGTAGCAGAGAAATGTAAGGATGTAGATTTAAAAACAAAGATGAACACCATTATTGGTCAGATGTTAGCTGATATACAGAGTAATGGTGGAAACTTAGGAGATTATTATACTAATAAGATTAGTGGAAGAATAAACAGTGCAATTTCCACTAGTAGATCATATGTTAATAAAGCTATTCGTGTTGTTCAAGAATTATTAGCAAAAATTAAAGGTTATATTAAAAAATTACTGTCAGATGCTATTAATGATTTAGTCAAAGCACTTTTAGCACCAGATGATAAGGGTAACAGACTAACTCCTGTAACTGAATTCTTCAACAATGCATTGAAAGATCTTGGTTGTCAAATGGCAGACTTAGGTGATCGTTTGATTGCATGGTTGACAAATGTAATGATGAGTTATGTCAGTCAAGTATATCGTAATGCTGTTTGTCATATAGATGAGTTTGTAAACGGAATTATTTCTAAGATTAATCAGTTACTTAATGATGTTCTTAGTAGTGTATTAGGTCCTCTTCAAGATATCCTTGGTGCTATTGCTGAACCACTTAATGTTATTGGTAAAGCTATTAATTATGTACTTAAACTTTTAGGTATTTCTTGTACTGGTCCTGATCAAACATGTAATAAGTACAAGAAAGTATGTGTTAGTGGAGAAACAGAAGAGAAGGGAGATGATGAAGATTTCTTAGATGGTTTATTAAGTAGTATTGATAACTTATTTGGTGATACTCCTGGTGATTACACACAATATACTTGTGAAGAAGCATATACTGGAAAACCATTAAAATTTACTACTGTTGGATTTACAGGAGGTATTCCTCTTCCATATAAATCAAAAGGTCCTAACGATAAATCTACACAGAGGAAAAAAATTACATATAATATTAATGATATTGTAGTAACTAGAGGAGAAGTTGCAATATTCACAATAACTCGTTCTGGATATCTAGAACAAGCTTCTTCTGTTTCATTTAAAACTCTAGATACACAAGGTACAGCAACTGCTGGTGAAGATTACTTTACAACAAATACTATTGTTGGTTTTCAACCAAAAGAAACTGAAAAAACAGTTGAGATTAGAACACTTGGAGATCCATTAGCTAATAGATCAAAAGAAAAGTTTTTTGTACGTATTAAGAAAAATAGTCCTATTGATAGTAGTGGAATTTTGTCTGTCTTTACATCTAATCTTGCAGAGTGTACTATCCAACCAGTACCATTGAAAGAAGAGTATTCTCCAAATATTCCAGCAACAGAAGATCCAGAAGGAATTGAACTTCCTGAGGATACACCAACTTTTCCTTACGATGGTGAAGGAGATCCTACAACTGAACCGCCTCCTACGGTAGATGAATCTCCATCTTATGAAGTTGAAGCTAATAGATCTGTTTGTCCAGAAGATGAGTTTATTGTTTACACAATTACCACCAGTAATGTAGTTAATGGAACTATTCTATACTATACCTTATTTGGTAAAGATATTACATCAGATGATATTATTGGTGGATCTTTAACTGGATCATTTGTTATTAGTAATAACAAGGCACAAGTAACTGTTGGTATTGCAGAAGATGGTGTAGTAGAAGAAGCAGAAACATTAACCTTTGCTATTACAGGAAAAGGAGCTACTGCAGATGTTTTGATTACATCTAAGGAAGATCTTGACCTTCCTGATTTTGATGAAGGTGTTGGTGATTCTCCTGAAACTGTGTTTGATACATTTAAACCACCCACAATTAATATTCCTGATGTAATTACTGATGATAATGGTGGTATTATTGAAATTCCTGTTGATAAACCTGGTGACGCATGGGCAGAACCTCCTTATGTCTGGATTGGTGGTGAGGGAGTTGGTGCAACTGCAACAGGATTGCTAGATCAAGATGGATTCTTAACTGAAATTCGTGTTCTTTCACCAGGATTTGGTTATAAGAAGAATCGTTCTGGTGATAATGATAAGAGATGTATTATTGATACATTTACAGTTACTAAATTTGGAGTTGGATATCAAACCAAACCACAGATTTATATCAATGATGAACCAGGATTAGCAGAAGCTATTATTAATGATGATGGATTTGTAATTGGTGCTAGAATGCTTGACAGAACAAAAACTTTTGAAGGATTCCCAGAAATTAAGATTGTTGGTGGTGGTGGATATGGAGCACAACTGTTGCCTTCATTAGTATGTCTAGATACAGATGGACTTTCCAAGATTGGTTCTACCAAAATTGGTACAGGTCGTTATGTTGATTGTCCTTAGGAGGTGTAGATAATGGTAGCTGCAACACAAGAAACCTATAATAGGATTAAGTTGGAGGGTATGGCAAACGGTACCACTCCTGACGAAACACAAGAGACCAGTGGTGTTAGGTTGTGTTATGCATGGAAAGGGTATCGGTCGAGAGCATCTATTTACGAAAGGCAGCTCCCAGATAAACTTACAACAGCATTGTGTATTGATGGTCCTGTGGGTGCTGATAATGCAATGACTTTCCATAATGATGGTAGAATTACTGTCATGACAGGAACCAGAGATCCAAACTTAGGTGCTTCTAGTGGAAGATTAAACATTAACACCTTTGGTGGTATGCATAACCATAAAGGTAGAGTTAATATGGTTTTTAGTGAGGGAGATGATACCAAAGGTGAGGGTGGAGATGGACAAGCATTAAACGTTTATTGTTCAGGTGATTATGTAGAACAGACTGAAGGAGGAGAAAGGTTTATAAAAGCAAAAACAATTCTAATTGAAGCTACTGAGGATTTAGTTATAAAGGGTGGATCCGTCAAAATCCAATCAGATTCTGATATTGAAATGGCAGGTTCTGCTATCAACACTTTACAAGTTAATAGGAAAGATATAGTTTTAGGTCAGAAGATGAGTTTTGGTGCTGGAGAAGATACATCAATACAGTTTGATCCAAGAGCTAATCATGTTATTGCAACACTGGGTCATGTCAGTCATCTTCTTGCTGGAGATTATAAACAATATATTGGTGGTGTGTCTAATCAGACTATTGGTGGTACTATTCTTTCTGCTCCTATGGTATTGGATAGATCTGCTTCATATAATGTGAAAACTTTATTAGGCAACACTAATTTCACTACTACTGCTGGTGCATATATTTCTACTTCTGGTGTTGCTACTACTATTGCTGCTGGTGCTGCTTTTACTGCAACCGCTGGAGGTGCAGCAAATATAATTGCTGGAGCTCAAGTTGGTATTACCGCTGCTAATGCTGCAACTATGACTGCTCTTGCAGGTGCTGCAAGTGTTACTGCTCCTGCAGGTGTTGCAACTCTTGCTGCAGGAGCTGGTAAAGCAATTGTTACAGGACTTGTAGGTGGAGTTGACATACTAGGTGGAGTTCAAGATGTTAACATCTCTGGTCTAAACGTTCGTTTAACTTCTTCTGCATTAATTTACCTTAATTAAAAACTATGATTTTTTGGATTGGATTCTTCGTTATGTTCTTCAATGAAGGATTTGTTATGATGCGACACGTATCACCGTTGTTCGCAAGACAGAGGGACAAATTTATTAAAAAGTTCGGTGAAAATATTTGGTATAGATTTCACGGCACTTTAGATTATACTTGGATTGGACTAGTAACTATTGGTTTAATAGTAAATTCTAATAGGATACTACATATAATTGCTTTAGCAACCTTCTGGTTATTATCTTTTCTTATATTCTACTTCCCACGATGGATTCGCAGATAACCATTTTTATATACTTGATATGCTTTGTTAGTCTCCTAGGAGCTACATTTGCATTCATGTATACTATAATGATGTCAACACTCAGAGATTTTGATAAACCTAGGGTCAGAAAAAAGACCGTATTACCCGCACCTCATCCAGAAATGGAAGGAGTCCAGTATGGAGAGGAATTGCTAGTATTCAGAAGCGAAGACAATGATTCTGAGGATGACTGATAAGTAAAACTTATGACAATGGTAAGATATACTCATTGGTAAACTGGCACAAGGGGGTTGACTTTTTGGGGTCTGCCATGATAAATTACATTATACCAATTAACAAAGGACTCGAAAGATCGTAACCCTTTGCGAATGTAAACAGGATCCCATGTCGGGGATTCTATCATCCGCAGGGTTTTTTTATACCTATTCCTGCGAGATACTTTAAACAAAAACATGTCTATTAAATCAACAATCGCTGCTATAGCAGCATCTCCATTCCTTCTCGCTGGTGCAGCTTTTGCTGGTCCTTACGTGAACGTTGAAGCTAACTCTGGTTGGACTGGAACTGATTATACTGGAACTAACACAGACCTTCACGTAGGTTTTGATGGTGCTCTAGGTGAGAAAGCTTCATACTATGTACAAGGCGGTGCTACAGTAACTGCTCCTGACGGTACAGACGGAGACACAGTTCCTTCTGGTAAGTTAGGTCTTTCTGCTTCTTTAACAGATGCTCTTGGAGTATATGGTGAAGTTAGTTTCGTTGGATCAGGTGACGAGAACGTTGACCGTGGATACGGTTCAAAGGCAGGAGTTAAGTACAGCTTCTAAGTTGTCAACTCTGTCTAATGTGATATAATAACAGGGAGTCTTCGGACTCCCTTTTTTATTCTAAATATTTGGGAATTGAATTCCAATATGCTATCTACTCAATATCGTTTACGATTAGAAGCAATCTGTAAAGACATTGCTTCAGGAACAGATGTTACTTTACCAGACATGATCTGGGCAGAGAAATTATCAAAATCAAATACTTCAGCAAGAGGTATGTTAAATACTGCAAGACGAATGAGTACAGATCCGACTGACTCTTTTCTGAATAGCTTGAACTTAGGAGACCCCGATTCAAGCAATCATCGTAGGGGTTTCGGATCTCCAGAAGATGTGGTAGACTGGTTCCACCAAGAACGATCTGATGACTGGAGGCAACGTGACTAAACAAAATCACATGGAGGAGAAGATAGAGATGGCAAGAGCTAGAATAAAAGAACTCGAACTTCTCATTAAACATTGGCAAAAACAAAAATGAATAGAGCAGTAATATATTCCAATGGTAGTCAGGAATGTGAGCGTATTGCTCAACTTCTTAAGTCCATTTCAACTGATTTTCATAAGTATGAGTTAGATGAGCATTTTACCAAACAACAATTTGAAATGGAGTTTGGTGGTGATGCTTCGTATCCTCAGGTCTCAGTTGATGAAAAACATATTGGCAGTATGAAAGAAACTCTGCAATATTTGAAATCTATGAACATGCTTGACAAAAAACGTTATGCCATGTAAAATTTAACCATAGTACGGACGGTCTAAAATGACTAAGAGAAGCTACAAGAAAATCGATAAGAAAGGTCGTGAGGAAACTTGGGAGTGGGAAGAGACTCCAGAACTCAAAGCATTTATTGCAAAACAGACAGGTACAGAACTGTCCACTCCACCCACACGTCCTACATAGTATGCTATAATAGCAGGGTACTGAGGTATGAAGATGACGACCCCAAACTGGCAACATCACTCTAATAAAGAGAAAAAACGTCACCTGAAACCTCAGGCACTTCGGCAGGCACGAGCACGTCGTGCTACTTTGGTCAAGAAACTGAGGAGGTTAAATAGTGTTACTTAGAATGCTAGACCATGGGTTATCAGTATATCATCAGTCGCAAATATGCTTTTGTTGACAACGAACCCGTTCTGATGTATTATGTTAATGAAATACCATTTTCTTTTGATACATTAGAAAGAGAACAGAAACAAGATAAATGGATTCTTTCTGAAGCAGCAATCAATGATGACTATACTTTAGCTGATATCTTAAGATACTCTGAGTATTTAATTGCTGAAGAATGTCATCCAGTTTTATTTGAATTAGATCTTGTTAATCCAGAACTTATACCAGAATGATCAGCGAAAAGACGAGTAGAAGAATATGTGATCATATGAATAAAGATCATATGGATGCTATTCACAATTACTTAAAAAATTATACAGATATAAGAACTTTTCAGGAAGCAGAACTTTCTGAGATTACCAGTAAATTTATGAAAATTAAATATGATGGTAAATTTACAGAGATAGCTTTTCCTAAAGAAATATCTGAACAGGAAATTAAATCAACTCTTGTTGCAATGATTTTATGAATGAATTTACTGAATTGTTGGTTGGGACATTTGCTAACAAACGTCAAGCACAATCCCATCCTACACGCTTTGCACATATTCGTGTTTCTCACCGTTTAATTGGAGAGGATCGTGTCTATGGTGAACAGGCATACAACTATCTACTCAATAGACCATATCGCCAGTTCGTAATTGACGTGGTTCAGAATGGTGAAGAGTATCATCTCAAGAATTATGAGATAGCTAATCCTCTTCAATTTGCAGAATGTAAAGGAATCGAAACAATTACTGATGACCTGTTGACATATCGTGAAGGATGCGATATTATAATGAGGAAGACAGGAAAGGATTCTTACTTCGGTGGGACATCTACCTGTAACTGTTACGTCAATTGGAATGGTATTGATACATTTGTCCAAAACGAGGTAAAACTCACTAAGGACGAGTACCATGTAACTGACAAAGGATTACATAAAGAGAACCGTTCAAAAGTATGGGGTTCTGATTATGGAGCGTTTAAGTTTGTAAGACAACCGCCATCATAGCACAGCGGTAGTGCAGGGCTTTTGTAAAGCCAAGGTCGGCGGTTCAAATCCGTCTGATGGCATGGGGTGACGACCCCAAAAGGGAGTGACTGAATAAACTTTCTGGCATATAGCTGGTTAAGGTGATGAGACACAGGTGGTGCTGCTTCTTCGGAAGAATCGACTTACCAGTCGGGTCTCAAGCAGAGATGTAAAATTTACTACTGTAGTAATGCCCGTCTCTTGTTGGTAATACAGAAATCCAACCTCCCACTCGGTGAATCTGGTGATACGTAGCGGTTCAATTCCGCTATTCTCCATCGTCTTGGAATGACTTTAAACTTACCCTGACAATAAATTAGGTGCTTATAGCATATCCTATCATTTATTGCAGTCTTGAAATGACGAGAAACTTATTCGGGCAGATAATGTTTTTGCATGTCTGTCGGTTCATACTCATGTGACTACCATTTATAGGAGGTAATTAATATGTCACTTCATACAGCTGTACAATACATACAGTGGCCAGTCGGAACTGTCCCTCAACTGTCTTGGTACGACGAACTAGAGCTACCCTCTGGACGTACCTACGAAGTTACCGAACGTGTTGTTCGTAACTTAGACGACGTAAACAGAGAAGCCGTTGGTCATGAACAAGGAGGAAACTCTGCCAGATCTGTTGGTAGAGACCACGTTAACAAAGACTTGATCAAGAATAACATTCTTGTTAATGGTCTCTTGGTTAGCGTTCAACCTGGTTATCTTTACAACGATGATCTATACGATGGATTTACTCGTTATGATGCCGAGTTGGAACTTGGATACACCCATGCTGTCTTCAACAAAGTAACTCTAAAAGATGGGTTTACTGAAGAAGAGATGCGTGATGAGATTGGTCTTGGTGCCAATAATCACCCACCTTCCAAGTCAGCTACTATTGGTGATTTCAAAGTACGTCTAACATCATATGTTGACAACTATGAAATCCAGAACAATACTCTACCCTCCATGGGAGACTGTATTGATTGGATGAACAACATTGATCATTCTTTCATGCAGAAGCAAGTCATTGACTTAGCAGAGACTGTTCTTAAGTCCAAGCGTTGTTCAAAAACTGTTTCACCGTTCAGTTCTAGAGACGTTACCATCTTCGCTGCTACTAATGCAGATGAAGACGTGAATAAGGTAATTCCTCTCAATATCTCTACGCAAAAAGGCGGTAGGATCAAACAAACATACTTTGATCGTGCCATTTCCGCTGCTCTACCTCATGCTGGTGATGCTAAGTTCATCGCTTTCACACAGGGTATTGAAGCAGTAGATATCCCTCGCTTCCGTCAATTAGCTCAGGATCAAGTTGATGCTGCTAATGATGCTTTTGAGAGAGCATTTCAAAAGCGTTTGGAAGAAGGTAAGAACTTCAAGATGTTTAAGATCGAAGGATACATTCCTCAGATCATTGGTGAAGAGGAAGCATCTGAACTTATTAGAGAATAGTATATAAATTTAGTTCATAAGATATGGGGGCAGAAATGCCCCCTTTTTTAATATGGTTACAATAAAAGAACAATTACATTACATCTACATATGTTTTAGAGAACTGTTTTTGATATGCCTTACAAAGATAAAGAAGAAAATCGTAAGTATCAGCGTGAGTGGGCGAGAAAGAATTCAAAGACTATTAAAGCAAATCAAATTGGTTCTCAGAGGAGAAAGCAGATAGTAGAAGATGCAAAGAAACATTCATGTATTATTTGCAATAAAGAATTTAATCCTGTGGTAATGGATCTCATTCATGTTGATCCATCACCAAAGAAACATAGCGTGTCTAAGCTATTACAGATAGCGAGTTACAAGACATTACAAGAAGAAATAGATAAGTGTGCTCCAATATGTGCAAACTGTAATAGATTACTTCAGAATGGGTATGTAGAGCTACCCGAACTCATAGTTATGCCATAGGTTCAAATCTCATTACTTTTAAATCCTAGAACCCCACAGTATTTTCAGTAGTTAACTGGTATAAATAAATCCGAGGATAAAGTATATTAGTAGGTCATGCCATTAACACGTTTGGATAATCTTATCAGCAGTAAGACTGGTAAGTATCTGTATGTTTCACCAGACGATTTTAACGCAACGGATGCGTTATCAAACAGAGGTAATTCACCAGTCACGCCGTTTAAGAGTATTCAGCGTGCATTTCTAGAAATAGCAAGGTATTCATACATACCAGGTTTCCAGAATGATAGATTCGACCAGTTCAGCATCATGCTGATGCCTGGTATTCACTATATTGATAACCGTCCTGGTCTTGTTGATACAAGTGGTATTGATGTATTTGGTTTTGATCAAGCTACTAATGCTTGGACAGATGATAGTATTCTAGATCTTTCCAATCCTGATAACATATTTTACAAGTTTAATAACACTGAAGGTGGTGCCATTATTCCTCGTGGTTCATCACTTGTTGGTTATGACTTAAGAAGAACTGTTGTAAGACCTCTATTCGTTCCTGATCCTGCTGTAACAGAAAGAGAAATTCCTCGTTCTGCCATGTTCAATGTAACTGGTGGTTGTTACTTCTGGCAGTTTACTCTTAAAGATGGTCAGACAACATCTGAATCTCCTCTTTGGAACGCAGCTAAAGGTACTGGTGAAGTTTACTATGACCCTACAGATTTCAGTAAGAAAGCTGCTCCTAATTATTCTCACCACAAACTAACAGTATTTGAATATGCAGATAATGAAGAGCTAGGTATCTTCTACAGAAAGATTGCTAAGGCATTCTCTGCATTCCAACCAACAATTGATGATCCAGGCGAATTTGATCAAAGAGTTCAAGAGAACAGAATTGTTGGTCCTCTATCTGACTCTAGAGTTATTGAGTCTTTGACTTTTGCAGATGCAACAACTGATCCAAGTATCCCTGCATCTACTACAGAAGTTACAGTAACAACTAAAGTTGACCATGGATATTTCCAAGGACAGTTTGTTGCTATTGCTAACACAGAAATTGATGATGTACTAGAAGGTATTTTCCAGATCAAAGAGATTGATCAGAATGATGCTCGTCAGTTTAAATATGAAGTTCCATTCGTTGTAAGTGGAATTGGTAGTAATATTGTATCTGGTCAAACTATTAGTGTAGATACAACTCCTGCATTAGGACAGAACGCACAAACATTAGCTGAAGTTGACTCTGTTGAATCTGCATCTCCATACGTTTTTAACTGCTCCATCCGTTCAACATGGGGTATTTGTGGTATCTGGGCTAATGGTCTAAAAGCAACTGGATTTAAGTCAGTTGTTATTGCACAGTACACTGGTGTATCTCTACAAAAAGATGATAGATCATTCATTCGTTATGATGAGTATACAAATACATGGAACCAAGCATCACTCGTAGATGCATTTGCAACAGTTCCTTACCATACTAAGGGTGATAGCTACTGGAAGGATGAGTGGAGAAACTTCCACGTTCGTGCATCTGAAGACGCATTCATTCAGTGTGTTAGTATCTTCGCTGTTGGTTTTGCTGATCACTTCCTAATGGAAAGTGGTGGTGACATGAGTATCACCAACTCTAACAGTAACTTTGGTAATACATCATTACATGCTATTGGTTATAAAGGATTTGCCTTTAACCAAGATAAGGGTGGATTCATTACAGATATTATCCCACCTCAAATAGTTGTTGACAATACTGCCAACACTAAAAAGATTTCTTATTATACTATTGATGTTCAAGGAACTCTTCAAGGAGCAAACAATTATACTAAGTTGTTCCTTGGTAATGATGATATTGTAGATCCATTAGTTAGACCAGCTGCAACCATTAATGGTTATAGACTTGGTGCTAAGTCTGAGGATAAACTATTTGTTAAGTTGGATCCTGCTCCTGGTACAGATGAATTTTTCAATGTACAATTAGAACCAACTGGTTTTGTTAAGTATGTTGCTAAGGGTTCTATCCTTAATCCAACTGGCGGTGTTGTTAACAGTGTCTATGCTGATGCTGCTAATCTAATTGAATCTAACCGTCGTATGATTCAGGAAGAAGTATTTGGATATATTTTAGAAAAGTATCCTGCTCTTCAGAACATTCCTTATGTAAATCCAGGTTTAAATCCTGCTGGTAACAGATTCTTTGATGCTCGTAATCTTATTATTGCAAACCGTCAAGAGATTGTTGACACAGCATTTGATGATATGATCACAACCTATGGATCCACAGTGATCAATGGTATTGGTGATGGTAAGTGTAAGAGAGATATTGGTTTAGTAGTTGATGCTGTTGCAGAAGACCTTAAAGATGGTGGTAACGCTAACGTTATTGCTGCAACAAGAGAATATTTTGATGGAGATGGTAACCCACTAACTAATGGTTTGGTTGGTGAAGAAGACTATGCAACTTATGCATTCCGTAGAGCAAAAGATCTTTGTAAGAGAGCTATAGCTAACTTATTGACTGTTAAGGCAGACTTATATGATCCTGATCCTAACAGCAATCTTACAATACATGGTGTTAATGCTGGTAAGACTGGTTCTCAAGCAGAAACAGATGGTGATACAACTAATGGTGTAACAATTGACCTTGCACTTAAAGCAGATCCTGCATCACGTTATAAGGATGCACGTAATCAAATTGTTGCTAACAGAGAATTTATTCTTGATGCTGCAGTTGCTGAAGTTTCAGTATATCATCCAGATTTTTATCATAATGTTGATGGAC
>VTLG01008862.1_pt1 | contig 24601 bp, 54 predicted proteins | sample 4694571 | NCBI WGS metagenome assembly VTLG01 (sample SAMN12604809, study PRJNA352737) | marine metagenome | biome: ENVO:00000447; feature: ENVO:00000209|ENVO:00000569|ENVO:01000036; material: ENVO:00002151; isolation source: viral sequences binned using virsorter ...
ACACTTGAACCTTCAGGTTTTACACCCGCATTTCCGAATCCAGATAACATAACTTCTTCTTCAAAAGCTCTGTCTGAATTTTCTGTATCGAAAATTTGTGAGTGTTCGTTAGCATAGTTTTTGTATTCCAGCCCAAATAGTGCATTTAGACCAGGTTCTAGTTCTTTAACTAGTTGTGCTCGTGATATTGCCATTGTCTATATACTCCTATTATACGCCGGTTGTTAGTTTAAAGATATGAAGACCAGTAGCTGCAACGCAATAAGCATTACAGTTTGCTGAACTTGTATCGCTGTTATCGGGATCTGTTGAGATTCCGATTTGTTTGAAGTTACCACCTGTTCCAGAATTAGACGTATCTAATTCTGAAGTTGATTGGCCAGTAATAGTACTTCCAGATACACCTGCAAAATCCATTGCTGAATTATTCATTGCTGCTGTTCCTGTACCACTATGCTGTGCTTCATACACGATCTCTGGGTCTGCATATACGGATGCTTTAAGATCAGCTGCTGCTGTGCTAGCTGGATAATAAGCGCTCCATGTTGGTTTACTTGTTGTTGGGTCAGTATAAAACACGCCACCGAAAACACCTGCTACTTGTGTGTCCTCAGCTGCAGCTGCTTCAATACCACCTGCTGCAACCGCTTCAACTACTTGACCAGTATAAATTGCTGTGTTGTAGTTATTGGCGATTTTGTACTCTTCAGTTCTGATTTGTCCACCCACAAGTGATCTTGTAGGTCTGAAACCAAAAGCTGCGTCTTGATTTGCCATAGTTTTTTCTCCTTTGTAAACCACTATTCGTGGTTTACGGTTTACTTTAATTTCGTTGGATAAGAATCGCTAATAAATTAGTCTTTCTTAGTACCACCGAAGGTTACACGGGACTGCCTCTCAGCATTGATCGGCATTCCTGGGTGCTGTTCCTTCATAAGATCGCTTTCAATCGCGTCGTCTTTGTCTTGAGTAATTTTTCTAAAATACTCATCGCGCGCTTTGACAATCTCTTCAGATATCCTTGCCAGCAATAGGCCACCAACTCCGATTACCCCTTTGTATTTGCCTTCCGTCACCACTGGATATTCAGATCCTGGATATGCATCAGCTCTTACGAGCTCGTATCCTGATCTCAGTCGGCCGGCTATGTTTTTCGTATCAGAAAAGCCCATAGTTTCGGCTCTTATCCACCTGTGATGAAATCCTGCAGGCGCAGGGGGTGCATCTAAAGATGATGGGGGAGTCCAAACTTTTTTTTGAGCTGTTTTTTCTCTAGTTTGGCTCGCACGGGAAGTTCTTGTTTCTTTGGTCATATGCTTATGCCTCCTTCGTGATTTTTAATTGTTTTGCATACTCTTCTAGTGGCACACCTAATTTTTTAGCGATGATTACTTGAGAGGATGTGAGTCTCACAGTGTTGCGACCAGGTTGAACACTTCGCTTCGCTGAAGCTACTATACGTGTTGGTTTAGTCGTTCCTTCTGATAACTCTTTTCTATCAAATTTATGCGGGAAGTCAAGTCTCATTCGCTTGTCTATCTCAGCATAATATTCGGGTGAGTTTGCGTCGTAGCCTTGTTGATTAACCAGCTTGTCGTGTAAATCGAAAGCTGAATAAGTCATGGCGTTGTCTTTTCCAAACCATTCATTATTTTCCGCCCAGTCCTGTGCTTTTGCATCTGGAGGGGGAATATTTTGAAGAGTTTGATTTAAAGAAGGAGTTTGTATAACTTTTTCCTTATTTAAAGCTTGTTGTTCTTTTAAAGCCCCTAATCTAGATTCTTCAATGCCTAATTGAGCAATTGATTTTTGTGCTTCAACTTCAGCATTAATATCTCCTGCTTCTCTTGACGCAGCAAGTTTAGCCTTAGCCGCTTCAAGTCCAGATTTAACTTTGTTCTCAATAGCGAAGATATAATTAGGTTCTAGTCTAGTAAGTCTTGTTTTTAATTGATTAAGCTCAACCTGACCACCTCTAGCGTATTCGATCGCGGCTTCTTTTTGTCTTTCCGCTTCACGCCATTTCTTCGTCAGTTTAGCTATTCTTTTTTTAACACCCTCACTATATTCTTCTAATTCTTGTTTCTTTTCTACTTCTTCTGTTTTCTCTGGTACTGGTTCTTGATCGTCCTTGCTATCTCGAACATCCAACTGCTCAGATGGTTTCTCAGATGCGTCATCGGGCTTAGTATCGTCTTGAGTAGTTTTTTCATCTTGTACCTCTATTTTTAGTTCTTCTTTAATCTTTTCTTCTGATATATCTACTTCCGCGCCTGGACCGGTTGTATCGATATCAACTGTTTTTTCTTCGTCTGGCATAGTTCCTCCTATGTTTAATTATGACTCAGTACGGATTCAGGATCCTTAATGGTTCCTAAAACTTCGTCATCATTTAAGATGCGCACTTCTCCGCCTTCGATGGGTAGTCTTGATCCTGCGTAGCGTGCAAAGATCACCCAATCACCGACCTTGCACCACGGACCCGTTGTAAATTTTTCTCTATCGTGATAGGCCAACGGACCCATCGATAATACATAACCGCAATTCGTTGCGATTCGTAATTTATCTAAAGATTCTTGAGCAATTAAAATTCCACCCTTTGTTTTTTCTTTAGGTGTAAAAGGCAATACTAAAAGCCTCCAACCACTAGGTATGGGTAGCTGAGATTTTTGTTCTTTGATGTTTTCGGGATTTAAAGGTTCTTTTTCTTCGATCGATTTGTATTTTTCTTCCAAAGCATTTTTATGCTTTGGAACTGCCTTTTCCGAGATCGATAACGTTTCCTTGTTCATCTTTTTGCTCCTTCGCTTTTAGCAGGTTAGAGATTTCCTGAAGCATGTACTGATATGTACGTGCCTGTCCCAACATATAGTTGTATTTTTCCATATTGTCAACACCACCACTAATCATAGTGTCTCCAATACGTTGAAGATTGTCTCTTAAAATTTTTTGTAATTTAGCAACGATAACTAATGGATCCACTAAATCATGCCTTTATAATATTTCTCATAAGATGGATTTGATAATTTTTCTCCACCATATTCACTTCGAATGGCTCTACCTATATAGCCACCTTCATTAAGTTTCACTCTTCCACCTTTTTTATATTTCTTTTCCCAACGCTTTGCAATTTTAGGAAGATTTACATGCATATAACGTCTTTGTTTTTCTGATTTAAACGGCATTATACTTTCTTTCTGTCATTAGCCACTATTTAGCGCTTCCGCCCTTTTTATAGACACGTTCGCCTTTTTTATAACCAAGTGTTCTAGCAATTGGTCTAACGGTTGCGCCTAATCCTCCCGCAAGTGCGCCACCGAGTTGTTTACCAACTCTTTGCACGCCTTTTTTCCAAGATTTATGATCGTTTCTCATTATTTTTTACCTCCTTATTTTTTATTAGATCCATTTTTTCTAAAGATCTGTGTTCCCTTTATACCAAAAATACTCGCACATACAAGTATCCATAAATTTGTGAACCATGTCGGCAGTGCCGAAAAATGCTCAAAGAAAGTGTTTATCTTCTCCATAGCAGCCGGATCGTCTGACCAGACCCCCCAAGCCAAAATTATTATGGGGAGCGTTAAAATCGCCAAAACGATTTCGTCCTTATAATCGTTATCTCGCGATTCTAAAAGTTTGCCCTGGTAAGTTTCCTCACCTCGGGCCATACGTTCTGCATGCATCAATTGTGCATCAGACATTGCCATTTTTGTCTTCTGACGGTTAGAGTATATCTTACCTCCCGCCTGAAGCGCCATTTTTGCTAATCCGAACCACATATTATGTCCAGGTTACTGGTTTTTGTGGTCTTGCAGCACGAGTTCCTGTAACAGCGTTTCGATCTTTTTTATCGCCGCTTGTTTTCACCGGTTTGTTATTTCTATTTGCATCCGGTGTAGGAATCGTTTTCGATTTACCTAATGGTGCATAACCTTTACCTACTGTCATTATGTACTCCTTCCATTTGTTCTTGGTTTTATTCGAGCCAATTTTTCTCTAGACTCGACTGCCATTTCTTGTTTTTCAAGAGATGTTTCAGCTCTTAATTCAGCAAGATCTTCATTTTGATCAAGTTTCTCTTCTTGAATATTTTGATTCATCATTGCCTTCATACGATCTAAATTTAATCTTGTTTCCGCTTCTTGACGTTTTTTCTCGTTGTCAATTGCTCTAATATCCAGTTCTCTAGCTCTTAATTTAGCAATTGGGTCATGATCAAACTGAGAAGTGATTTTTTTCTCCTCTTTCATGAATTCTTCCATCATTTCAGCCACTAAAGTCGCTTTTCTAGCTTCAATTTTCTGTTGTAGAGCCATAGTTTCATTTTGAGCTTGTGGATTTTGTTGCACAAACTGCGGATTTTGCAACATTTGTTGCATTTGCGCTAATTTTTGCAATTCTTCTCTAAATTCCAGTTCAATTTGCTCTTGGGCCATCAAAGAAATATGTTCTAAACAGTTTTTTTCAATTGAAGCCGCTACCATCGGTGCATTTCGAACCATATTTGTCGCAATAAAATTTAAATGCGCTGTAATATGCGCCTGGTGATCTTGTCCAGGAAATGCTTTAAAAGGTAGTCCCCCTAAAGCATCAATATGCTCCAACGCCGGGTCTTTTGGCACTGGTCGTGGTGGTTTTTTTAAAATTAAGTCAATATCTTTTGCACCCAAAGCTTCATACATATTTCGGTACACTTCGTACTGATTGTGTAGTGAAGGATTTGAGGTTGCCAATTGCAATTCCGTTTGCGCAAGGGAGATACGCTGAGTTTGACTAAAAATGTTTGGATCTGCAACTGGCAAAATATCTACTCGGTCATCGAAGTCCGTTTGCATAATTTGCCTTTGGCCCCCAACAACGTCGTATGGATATACGGGTGGTAGATAAAGCTTGAATACTCTTGCGAGTAAATTAAATTCTCTTTTCATAGCAGCATAAATTCTTTTGTGTATGGCCGACATCGTTCGACTGCCTCTTTCCAACATAGCTACGGTCGTACCCACTGCTGCTTGCTGATTCCCATCGCCTACTTGCAGGTCCGCAATGGATGCGAATCTTTGTCCTGCAGAAACTACGACCCCCATTAAAGATAATAGTGTTTGAGATGGTTCTTTGAAAGGAAGCGTCATGAAGGCGTCTCTTAGATTGCCTCCCGGTGCATCCACATCTCGAAATTCTCCAGGTTGTATCGCTTGGGCTTCGTCTCTCATTTTAATGCCCCGCATTTTAAAACCTGCAGGTAAATTGGATAACGTTCCAGCATCCAACAGCGATCGTAAGGCTGCCGTTGCTGTTCTTGATAACCCACCAATCATATGTATTAAACCAAAGCCATAAAAGCCTAGGCCCGGTAAAAATTTAAAGTGAACGAAATATTGAATTCTGTTTTTTAGTTGATCGCCGACTTCGAAATTTCTTCGAACGGATAGTATTTTTCTTGTGCCATCTTCCAGTGTCACCACGTAAGGAAGTTTAATGCCTGTCGGTTGACCGTCTTGACCCATATCTTCGAAGCCTTCTAAGTCTAAATTAATGTGACATTCTAAAAGAGTAAACATCCGGTCGTCTCGACCTCGAGTCGTGCCTTCGAGTGCTCTTTCTTTTTTCTCGGTTTCGGTTTCTTGAATGTACGCAGGATTCAGTTCGATATCTCGGTAAAATCCTCCGACTTGCTGTTTTCTTAAATCATTTTCGGACATACGCACCATATGAATAATTGCTTCACAATCATCCAGAGACGTTGCCGTATAAGGGACCACCAAGTCATCCGCGGGCACAAATTTCGAGACCGCTCTTTGCATTACTTCATCATAGTAAACTTTTTTAAAAGCGGATCCTGCAAGCGGTAAATAAAATAACATCTGATCAAATTCGGCTTCGTACTCGTTCATTTGATCCATGATCACATAGTTCATGTAATCCTTAACCCGAATCGCTTGTTGTTCTTTATCAGGTGAAGGCATACCAATGATCTGCGTTCGTACAGGTCCTTGAGCCGGGAGTAATTCTTTGTAAGCGAGTGATTGAAATTGAGTAACCGCTTCAGCAAGCACGGGGTGCGTTGCACCCGATGCTCCTTTAAAAGGTTCGGTTCGATCGTCGTATTTAAATCCTAAAAGATCTAAACCTGAGGTATACGCTCGTTCCCAGTCTTTTCTTGATGCTTTATAGTCCGTGTAGTTATCGTACAGTTTCGATCCCAATGGATCAAGAACGCTGTCGGGTAATAATTCTGCTAGATTCGCGAAGTGACCTTGGTCTTGTCCAGGGCTCATGGCTCTTGGATCAAAAGTAATATCCGCGCTACCATCTTCGTTCTGTTGAACGTCTACAGGAGGTTTGCCTTGCTCGGCAAGTTTTTCTTGCTCTGCAATTTCAACATCTTGTGGATTAGGTACGTTTATTGTCTGTTCTACGTTCGGTAAAACTTTGTCGATTTCTGCCATTTAAATTCTCCCTGTTTGTTTTAACCTTTTTATATACACTATTCAACCCTTGTGACATCGGCCCTTTTAATGGGGGTATAGTTCGGGTTAGTTTTGTCATTTTAAATATTTTCTAGCTTGTTCTCTGATTAGAGTTGGAATGCCTACGTTCTCGTATTCTTTTCCATAGCCACTTTTAGTATCTTGAGCAATATAGTCCGCAAAAAAAGGATCGGCTTTCAATTTGTCTTCGTGGCTAATTTTCCCAACATCTATTTCAACGGGAATACCCTCTCCCTGTTCCAATCCAGCAACTACTCTTGCATATTTTGAAGGATCAATATTACCGGCCAGTAATTCTTTATGAGCTCTCTTTAAAAATTGTTTATCTGATTCTTTAACTGTAGCTGAACGACGTATATCTTCGTCACCCGTCAAACCTTGAATCTTTTTTAATTCTTCTAACCATTCTTTTTCTGCTATCACGCTTGGTGAATCTCCTGGTTTAACGTCTGTTTCAAATTTTTCCTCAGCATGAGGAATAGTGTGTTTCAAGTCTCTTTTCCTAAGTTGCTTGCCTTCATAACCGTACCCTTCTATACCGTGAAAATCATGAATATCTTTAACCACTACATTTCCGTCTTTGTCCGTATCAAATGTAGCTTGACCCAATGTCATATTAATATTTACTGCAGGATCTGTAAACGCACCCTTGAGTGACATCATACCTGTAGACTCATCTTTTGGATAACTATAACCAATAATATCGGCTTTCATAGTTCTTGTTAGACCTGATTGAGGAACATAGCCCATACTTCCCGCAGCTTTAGCTTCAGTAACTCTTTTTTTAATTTCTTTCAGTTCACTCTTGCTAAAAAAGTCTTCAGTAATTTTATCTGTTACTCCCGCTAAATTTCTAATGTACAATCTAACTGATGAAGGTAGAGCTTTCATCTTCGTTAATTGTTTAACTAAACCTTTATTATTTCTTAAACGCTCTAGATTTTTAGGACTTAAAACCCAACTCATTAATTGCGACGTTACATCTCCTCCGTTTTCAAAACCGACTCGACCTCCATTTGCTATTTGTTGAGCAAACTTTCCATATGTTCCTTGGGCCTTGAGCTTTGGTTTGGGTTCCCAGTTGTAATAAGGATCTTCATCCTCCAGGTCCCACCATTCTCCTTCTCGCCAATCCCAGTCCCCGTCTCCATTACCTTTACCCGCAAAGGTTCTTGCATTTTTTAAGTTGATTGCAAGTTCGAATAACTGATCTTCGTTCGCGCCTGGTTCGTCAAGATTCGTTGTTTTCATTATAATACACTCACGATGCTTTGTTCCATAATTCTACCAATAATATTTATACTTCTTTGGAGGTAGTTTTTCATCCTTATAATCTTCAGGATGGGGTACTAATCCTCCTTGTCTAAAACGCATCACGGCTTGAGTCATAGAATCGACTAAGTCGTCATGATCACCAAAAGGAAATGCTGCGCATTCCTCAATCACTTCTTGTGCAAACTCTTTGTGAGTGGGCGCCCATATAGTGCCACTTTCAAATAAAGGGGCAACTGAGTTTACTCTTGTATGCTTATCATTTCCTTTGCTCGGTGTAAAGTTAACAACGGGGATTCCCATATTTCTTAATTCGTACGTTAGTGGCAGTCCTGAGGCCTTGGCTTCCACGAGAACCGTTTCCGGTTTCCAATAATCATAAAGTTCCTTGGCCTTTCTTCTAAGTTCTGGAAATTCATAACGCCCTTTGATGGCGTCCACCAAAATTAAACTGGCAGGTTTATCTTCATTTTCTCGAAAAACACCCCATGTCGTAATAGCCGAAAAGTCCGCTGTTTCCTTTTTCATAAAAGCGGTATCATAAGACTGGATTACATGCTCGAGCTTAGGCATATGATTATAATCCCACTTCTTCCACCATTCTCGTTTGATGATGGCTCCTTCTTCAGAAGTTGGATTTTGCATCCATTGAGCATTCCATTTACCCAGTGATAATGAAGCTTTGACGGTTTCTAACTCATCTAGCTTCCAGTACTCCGGCCATACTGGTTTACCACTAGGCATAATAGCCGGAAACTCGATGAGTTCCCATTTATCAGCCTTAGCTTCTTTCTGCGATCGCATAAGCATGCCTGTTAAATCTTTTGTATTCCATCTGGTCATAACGCAGACAATTTTACCCCCAGGTTGCAAACGTTGTCGGGGTCCAGAAGTATACCACTCATACGCCCGTTCCAGGGCCAATGTATTCATAGCGTCTTGCTCGGAGTGGGGATCGTCAATGATCAAGAGATCCGCGCCCCGTCCGGTAATGGCTCCACCTGTCCCTGCTGCAAAATATTCTCCTCCTTGAGCCGTTTCCCATCGTCCTGCTGCTTTGGAGTCTTCCTGCAAGGTTGTTTTAAAAATTTGTTGATACTCGGGTGAGTCGATGAGGTGCTTCGCTTTACGACCGAAACGTACCGCCAGCTCCCCGGTGTGAGTCGTTTGTATAATTTTGAGTTTTGGATTACGACCAATCATCCATGCCGGTAGTAAGGATGATGCAAACTCAGACTTGGTATGTCTGGGTGGCATATTCACAATAATTCTTTTTGATTTACTGGTTGCAATATCATTAAATTTTTGTGCAACGATCTTGTGATGGGAACCCTGAATAAAATCAGGCCATATGTATTTTACAAACGATAAAAAATCATCACGGATCGTTTGTTCTTTTTTATGCTTTTCCAGCGTCAAATATATTTTAGAAGATTCCGCCTTAATATCAGCGGGTACGATATCTGATTGTAATAATTTTTTTATTTTTTCTACGTTTATCTGCATATATGGGACCCATAATGAATTTAGCGTCATTAACCGTCTAAATCAAGCTATAAAGGGTAAACATTGGGACCCCTATTTTTAAAGGGGTAATCTACTTCGTGAGAAAGTTCAAAGTTGAGATTGGACTTGGTACCTCTATTAATTTGGGTGGGCCCGCCCATCATCAAGCCCCCGAAGCGGGCCGGAGGCCCGCCCCCTACCGGGGGCGAAGGGTGGGTGGGAGAGTTGCTGAGCTATGCAAAAATAACATGGGATATTGTAAGATTAAGCTTGACAGGGTTTATAAAAAACAGAAATAAAATAAAAAAACGCAACACGCGTTAGCGTGTTGCGTTGTGAGAGCCATTGACCTGGTCAATGGCAATTCATTTAATCTAAATGTGTGGGGTTATCTATTGCAGTATTATTGTATTGCTGTTCAGTAATTGAAATACGTTGACCGAGTAAATCATTAATGAATGAGTATTGACCATTATAATCATAACTCTTATACCATGCACTATCGCAACCAGTTCTTTTAGGCTCATGTATTCTGCCGAAGTGATTGACAGCCATCTCGCCAAACTTATTAACCCAATCATCTTGACATCTCATTGAACACGCATTACCACCAAGATAATAGAATGAAGTTCCCTTGCGTGTTTCATAATGCTTATCGCCTTTCATTCCTCTTATTCTATCTTTAGTTCTTCTTTCATGACACTTCGGACCCTGGCAGTATTTCATTTCCACTTCGCAATCCAATTATTTTTTACACGATTATTTCTAAACAAACGTTCTCGTTTTTTAATCGCTAGTTTTTCAGTAGCATAATAATTTTGAGCCGAATTGCAAGTGCTTTGATTTTTATTATAACAGTTTAAAAATTTTTGAAGTTTCATATTTTTAATTCTGCCTTTATCATCATAAAACCAAATTAATATATTTACTTTATTTGTCATTTTCTATTCCTCATTTTCCATTGTTCTTGTTCTGCTAGTCGTGTTGTTAAATCTTTTTTACTTGTAGCCTTATCCATGAAATAAAAAAAGACCAAAATAACTGCGAGCCACGAAGTGGCTCGCAATATTTCTATTAAAAAGATTTCAAACATTTAAAATGGCATTTCTTCTTCTGCCTTTTTTAGTTCTTTTATTTTTGCAAGTTCTTTATTCAAAGTACTTATTTTAACTTGCGTTTCATCTGCTAAAACATACAAAACATTAAGTTCAGATAAAACTTCAATATGTTTAAATGAATCATATTTATTTGACATTAGACACCTCACTTATTTTCCATGATTTAGACGCACATCTAATTCCATCAGCATCTACATCAAAGTATCTGAAATATGGAAATCCATGTACTTTGTGATTTGAATACTCACATTCTTCAGTCCATAGTCCACGTCTTGTTATTGTCTTGTTGTGTTTTTTTGCATAATATTGGATAGTGAAATACTGACCAATATCGAACTGTTGTTTTTTCATTTATATTCTCACTTTCATTTATATGGAATATTACCATAATATCTTATATATGTAAAGACTTATAAAAAATAAAAATGGAGTGTTGCATAATTGCAACACTCCAAATTGTGCTTATTTGGCTTGTTGGTCGTATAATTTCCTTGCCAATATTTTTTGTTCTCTTGTTTGTGTCTTATTTTTAAGAGTAGCCAAATGGTTAATTATATCTTTATTTGATACCACGATACCTTTTGAAGTAGTCGCCAAAATATCAGTTTCAGATATTGTTAAACCCATTTCCTTACACATATCAATGGACTGTTCCAAATAAACATGGTCGCGTAAACCAGCTTTTAAAACTTTTAATTGTTCTAAAAGACTTTCCACCCATTTAGCATGTGCCATGATAAGTTTTTGTTTTGCACTTTGCCAAGTCATCAAAATTGCAAACTCTTTTTGGTCGCAACCGATTTGTCTATCTCGGCAATATTCTCGACCAATCAAATCGAGTTGATAATCACCATTCCACTGTCTTGCATGGGAAGTTTGATTATCCTTGCCACCACTCAAACCAAGTTCCCTTTCATTTGCATGGTCAACTTGTGTCCAATGAGGATTTGACGAATTTTCCTCGCCACTACCATCACCCCATTTTTGTTCAATGTTAATATCCGGATTACATTTCTCTCCCTTATTAACTTTGCCTTTTAACTCATCACGAAAATAAGCATAAGCAAAATCATTTGTTCTGCTAGTTTCATTTCCATTTATATTTCCATCTAAACGAAAATCAAAATGTTTTGTAACGTACTTGTCATCTTGGTTGCCCTCATCATGCGAAAAATCACTTTGTTGATTTCTACTTGAATAAGTTTCATTTGGATTGACATCTTCTTTTTTAGCCATATACCCAAAATGGAAACAACTATCTTTGGCAATCGTGTCGACATTTTCAAATTTATTTTGAAGATGATAAGCCATCTTAATATCTTCAGGTGTATAATGTCGGCTTACTATTTGTTCAGCAAGTTTCCACGTTTTATCCTGGAGAGGTTTTACAGTTTCCCTCGCTTGTAGATATGCCTCACGTTCTTGCGTGTTTTCTTGTTCAAGGTATGGTCGAATAAAAACGTCTAATATCTTTTTTCGATTTCCTTGATTATTACGTACTCTAGCCATTGTTTTGTCCTTTCTATTAATTATTAAAATTATATTAGGTGTTGACATCAAAGTCAATATATATTATAAGATATTATATGAATCAAAAAGAAATATTTTATCAAAGAATGTTAAGAAATGATAAACACTGGGCTAACCGTTGTTATGATTGTGGTCGCACTCCCAAAAATGATGAGTGGGCAAATAGAACAAAAAATTTGTGCATAGATTGTAAAAATGATGATTGTTGATAGTTTATGGTTTTATCCAATTTTAGGAATTGTCGGTTTGGCAATATTATATTGGTGTAGTTAAAAATGAATGGTTGGACTTATTGCGAAGGGTGTGAAGACTGGTTTTTAGATGAAGAAGATTGTAATTGTGAGCAGTAAAGCTTGACCAATGTCAGGTGGCGTGGGTAATGTCCTCGCCGTTAAAGAATAGGGGAATGTCCTCAAGCCTGACAAACTTGAGCCACAACCTGAGGTTGAGTTGTAACATTTTGTAACAAAATGTTACTTGACTACTATAGGATATTATGCTAAGATATGGGTTATGGTTACACATAGAAAAATACTGAAAGTGTTGTCCAAAAAGAACGGTCAACACACCGACAGGAAGAGCAAGCTAGAGGGAATGTTAAATTCTCTGACGGCCTTGAATCTCGCTGTCGCTAGACAGCGTCGAGCAGGTAACCCAATGAGTGGGATGTTTGACGCTATAGATAAGGTTGACCTTATCTTAAAACGCGCATTGGCTCGCGCATAAAAATTAAGATCCCAGGCGCTTTGGCGCCTGGGTTTAATAAAGGAAAAATTATGGACAAACAGTTAGTAATAAAATATTTAAAGCTTGGGATTGACAGTGAACTCTATCCTCAAAAAGAGGATAGATATTTACTGATGAAAAATGTTAAGTCCCCTCATATACTAAGAAGAATAAAAGTTTTACAAGAGAAAAAAGATGAGAAAATAGCGGAAACGAATAAGGTTAAAGAAATAATTAAGGAGTTGGAAAATTATGAAAAAAATAAATAAAAAAGAAATAGAGCTGATTTATAATCCAACTAGTAAAAGTGGAAACACTGATCCACGAAATATTTTTGGAGTAATAGAAAAAATAAATGAACTATTAGAAGAAGAAAATCTAGTAATTAGATTTAAGGATTCAGCATTTTATACTGATGATTTAAAACTTAAATTGCCAACTCCTAATAGATCAGAACTAACTACAAATATAGAACTTTGGAAAATAAAAACTTGAGCCCGGATCCATTGGGTTGGTACGATAGTATCATGTAATAAGTATGCATATGTCCAATGGATCCGGGGTCAAGTATGGTACAGGATAAGGTTAACGCCTGCTTGGCCTAAAAAATTAAAAAAAGAAAAAAGCTCCAAGCTTCAAGCTGGCCCCCGCCCCCTACCGGGGGCGGGGGTGGGATAAAAATCTTTAGTATAAGCCCTGCGCCAACCCCAGCCACCTGCCAAGTATATAGGATTTTATGGGTTAAGTCAATCACTTTATACGCGAAAAGCAAAAATAAATATGTTGACAGGACCAAGGATCTGGGATATAATGGGATTATGATTAACTTGATGAAAGGAATAATATGAGAACTGATCGAAAAAAGGATCTGGACACGTATTACAACGATCATCTGAAAATGGGAATTATTTCTAGACTCATGAAAATTAAAACATGGTCAGAAATAATGGGTATTCAAAGTTATATATTTGAAGCCCTGGACCGCGAAGAAAAAGCGGTCAGAAAATTTCAGGTTGAATTTGAAGACTGGAAGAAGGCCCAGGAATAAAATTTCATGCTTCGGGCGCCGCAGGCGCCCCGGGCAAATTAAAAAAATAAAAATTAAAAAAAATCATCAAGCATCAAGCACCAAGCACCAAGCGGGCCGGAGGCCCGCCCCCTACCGGGGGCTGGGGGTGGGACAGAAAATTTTTTAGCTATAAGCCCTGCACCAACCCCAACCTCCTGCCAAGTATATAAGATTTTATGGGTTAAGTCAATCACTTTATACGCGAAAAGCAAAAATAAATTCCTGGACAATGGACCTAAGATATTGTAGGATATATTTGGATCTCGTTTGATGATTTTCCGATCCTAAAATTTGTCAAATCATTAACTGTTCGATTTGAAGGGTTGTACTACAGTATAAATTGGGAAACCTTCGTGGTCCTGGGAGATATCCTGGGACCAGCGCTAACAATGAAAGGAAAAAATGAAGGAAATCACATACCAAAACAAAAAAATAAAACTACCATTTCCCGATGCTGATTATAGTGATCAGCCCCTGGAGATGGAGGAAGTAAAAAACCCCTTCAGTGGTGAGTCAATTGCAATGCCAAAATTTGCTGTTGCGGTTTATGACGTCACGATGGGATCTAATCACCTGGCAGAAGCTGAAGATCATAAGCTAGGCATGGGCGCCAGTAAACATTGGCCCACGGTCCGTAAAGGCCTGGACTGGTTTAGAAGGTATTTTGCCAAAGAATATATGGTGCTCTTAGACTAATGCCAAAAGATAAAAAAACAGTTGTCAGCTGGGCTATTCAAGTTGAATGGTCCGATGGCACTGTTGAAAACCTGAATGACCTGCCAAACGGCGTAGCTAACACGGTAGATGAATGGTTAACTGAAAATGAAAGTTTAAAAAATAATGAAGAGGATTAGATCTAAACACAATAATTTAATGAACTATTTCATTCACGATGAGCGGGACTTAAGCCCCGCTTATGTGAAAAGCTGTAAAAAATTTCTAGAAGAAATAAGCATCAAGCTTCAAGCTTCAAGCGCCACAAAACAGACACAAAAAAAGGATAATATAAAAATATGAAAGGAAATATGAAAGATAACAAACTATATAAAGTTGGAATATCAGATTGTGTAAAACAAATTATAGCAATCAATAAAGAATTAGATGACCATGATTCCAGGCAGGATGCTCATATGATCTTTATACAAAAATTACAAACTCGGATTGAAAGATTAGAAAATGAAAAAATTCACAATAGAAGTTAGTCACGCTAACCCGGGCCAGCTGCTGACCATCGCAGCTGAGCTCAAAATCATGAGCAATAGTTGGACCAAATTTGGCCCCCGAATTAAAATTAATAATCAAAAGCTTCAAGCGCCAAGCCTCAGGATTCCCGGATCAGGCCGCAAGCATGGGCCGCGAAGTGGCAAGCCACAAGCGTCAAGCCTTGACTAAATAATAATATAGGATATAATAGGATTATGAATAAAATAGAAGACGGATTAAATGCTAAAAAAAGAAGCTAAAGAAATAACCGGGGGGCTATCAGCTCCATCCAAAATGCCCGGACCTGCATATAATTTACCAGCCACTCAATGTATAACCGGCGCCAAGCTGGTGAAGGTCCCGGGCTCAGTGTGTCATGGATGCTATGCATTAAAAGGCCGGTATAGATTCAGTAATGTTAGACTGGCGCTTGCGCGCCGTCTGGAGGCCTTGACTCATCCCCGGTGGATCGAAGCAATGGTGGCCCTCATTCATGGAGAGCCACATTTCAGGTGGCACGATTCAGGAGATATTCAGAGCGTAGAGCATTTAAAAAAAATTTTTGAAGTATGCAACAGGACGCCGGACACCATGCACTGGCTGCCAACGCGCGAAGCGCGCTTCCTAAAGCTCATGGATCCGGACGTAATACCTAAAAATTTAATTATTAGAATGAGCTCCCATATGGTGGATCAGGGACCAGTAAAATTTTGGCCTTGGACTAGTACTGTATCGACGAAGAGTAAGACCTGCCCGGCCAGAGACCAGGGCAATGAATGCGGCAACTGCCGTGCATGCTGGGACAGGAGCGTGAGCAATGTCACATATCCCAAGCATTAAGTGGATTACGAATAAAAATTCCCCAAGCTACAAGCCACAAGCCCCAAGCTTCAAGCGGAAGCTTCAAGCGCCAAGCTCAGAAAGCATCAAGCACGAAGGTCCAAGGCCCAAGCACAAGGGTTCAAGCATCAAGCCTGAGTCTACAAGCTCCAAAATTTTTTTTCCTTCATAAAGTTTTACGGCTCTCGGACCAAGCGCGCTGACTAGGATAAAACTATTCTTTGGATGCTGAATGTGAAACGAAATTTGGTGTGGTGAGAATTTAATTTTTCTACCGCGAGTAACCTTTAGCTCAACAGTAAAAAAGTGCTGATTATTATTGTAGCCCAATAGATCAGGAGTACCGAATACGCTACTGTTTTCCAGCCTTGTCCATGTAATATGTGGTGTAATTCTTTTAAGCTCATACCAAAATTTTGTCTCCGGTTTCACAACAAATTTGGCGTTACAGCCTCAGCTTCGGTTTGCCCATTTTCCAAGATTCTGTGGTAGAAATTTCTAAGACAATTCTATGTGTTTCTCTAGCTCCTAACAAATTATTTTGCAAGAGATAAATTTTTTTTATATCAAAAAATCCATCCGGAGATATAAACTCACCGCGTGGTAATTTAACTTGAACTCTCGCGCTCTGACACACAGGAGATTTCAAAAATTTATCCAATTGTTGGGATAGTAACTTTCCGCTAATCATAAGGTTGACTTTTACGACAAGTAACGCTAAAAGTCAAATATGGGTGTTCCAAAAAGATTAACAGAAATGCAGAAAAAATTTGCTCATGAACTAGTGAGCAATGAAGGAAGAAAGTATGCCTATCAGTGTGCTATTGATGCTGGTTATGCGAAGGACAGATCAAGACAAACATCCTATGAATTACAGAATCCAAAACACCATCCTCTAGTAGTTAAATACATTGGAGAAATCAGAGAAGAATATCAAAAGAAATACGCGGTAACATTTGAACGTCACATCACAGAATTAGGCAAAATCAGACAGGATGCTCTAGCGAAAGGTGCCTGGTCAGCCGCTGTCAACGCTGAAATAGCTCGAGGCAAAGCAGCAGGACTGTACATCGAACAAAAGATTATTCGAACAGGTAAAATTGATGATCTCTCAACAGAAGAACTTGAAGCACGCATGAACGAAATTATCGGTCAGTATGCTCCTGTTCTTGAGGGCAAAGTTGATGTTGCTGATGTTAAGAAAAAACAAAAGCAGCTAAGACTCAATGGTAAGTCAAAATCCCAACCACTGAGACCCTTAAAACAAGTTAATGAGGAATCAACGACAGAACATAAATTGCAGCAACAAAAAAAATTATCATCCCCACAACAAACATCTGATCCGGACTCCACATCCTAGTCTTCGTCTGATTCTTCTAATTCTTCAATAGCTTCATCAATTTGATTTAAAAGATCGTCTTCTTTTTCTTCTAACTTATCTAATTGATCTTTAAGCTTTCTTAGTTTCTTAACTGCTTTATTCATTATCTTTTCTTTTTCTTTTTTACTTTTTTCTTTTTCTTTTTTACTTTTTTCTTTTTTGTCATGTTTTTCTCCTTTAAGACATTATACTTCTCTTCACTTAACCAGTCAACACCCACGGGAAACTCAGATTCATCCATTATTTAATCTTCACCATTTTTTTAACACAAGACAAGGGTATCATTGTTCGATCGCCAAAGGTAAGTTCATTTGTATCCGCATCCTTATCATAAGACGCAAACATTTTGATAGTATATCTGTCCTTGCTAAACAACCAACCTTCATTTACTGGGAATGCTAATTTCATTCTGTGAAATTGTTTTTCATCAGCCCAACCTGAATCCGATATAATATCCATCCACTCAATCCGATACTTTGAAAACGGGATGTCGTTTGACTGTGTAGCGTTTACGATCTGTTTTTTTCTTCTCGGTTTTCTTCTCTTGGGTTTTCTGTTTGCCATAATAATAATCCGGGTTATGTATCCGGTTAAACATATCAAAGAAATTCTCTCCAGTCATTAATTGTGTATAGTATTTTCTCAATAATTTTTAAAATAAAAAATATAAAATATACGCGCGCGCCCCCTAGTTTGTTGGTATTGCTAGCTTTTTGATACATCCTAGAAATTATGTTTCTAATATAGGATATTCTCTAAGATACAAAAACGAGCGAATAAGTGTTGGTATTGCTTGCTTATTTTTTTTGTATCCAATTGTATCCAAAGTTTGGATACAAAAACGAGCGAATAAGTGTTGGTATATAACAATAATAACTTTTGTATACTCTGTACCCACTTTTGAAAAAAAAAAAAAAAATAAAATAAATTTCATTGAAAAAAGAGTATACAGAACAAAAAAATAGAGATAATGGCTAATTTACTCACTAATTGAGTGAAAAAGTGTATCCTGGAGGGGTTTTAGGAAAAGATACAAGAATACAAATCATATTTTCGCCACATTTAGACCACTTTCTTGCCTTTATCAGCATAATATTGGTCCACTCTTCGGAGGAAGTCATGCTGGCAGTGGACGAATTCTTGTCCCTCGACTATAAATTTCTGGAATAAGTTGTCCTTGGTGCACATAAGAATTACTCCCTGAGTAATATTAGTGTTATAAATTTGATTATGAGCCATGGCGTATGCTCCGAGTTGTACAAAATAATCTCCTACCCACTCTCTTCTTTTAGGCTTGTTGCTTTGTTTGAAATCAATGATACTTTCCGCTGAATTATAAATTCCAGCTACATCTGTCGCACCTGCGTATAAACCTGGATAGTAAACCGTAACTTCACTGCCCCAGATCTCGTTTAAATCTTTTAATCCCTGGTCCACGATCTGTTGAGCCATGGTCCTTGCTTCTTGACCAACGGGGGTTAAATCAATTCGCTGCTTTCCTGATAAATGATCCTCTAAATATGCGTGCATGGCCGTGCCGCGTGTGGCTGCGCTGTCTCGTATCTTATCCGCTTCAGCAACACCAATTCGATCTTTCCATCGCTGAAGAGACGCTTGCTTTTCCTCTGACTGAGTCGCCGCTAATATCGTCGTCACTGATGGAAGCTTCTCTTGTCCAATATCATAATGTCTTGACCCACTGATCAAGGACCTTTGAGACTTTGGATAGGTATATTTTTTATTCCACTTCATGTTTTTTGCTTTCTAATAAATTTAAAATACAACGGATATCTTCTAAACTAATGTTGCCTTTACGGTCGTTAAAATCCCAGGTACAAAAGACGATATTATCTTTCGTGTACCCTTTCTCAGAGTCGATGCGATCCACGGACAAATTTGTTCGAACCTGCCTTCCGGATTGTTTACCGGTATTAGAGATATGACTTTTAAAATTTTTAAGTTTATTTAAAGATCGAAGACGAGTCATCGGTTGACCGGTATAGGCACAAAACCAGCCCCCGTAGCGCTTTTTATGCTGTTCCCAGAGTTCAAAAAATTTCTCCCGGGTAATCATCACGGATAGTTTCTTTCGACTTCCCCGACTCTTGGTTCTCATACTATTCCACTTATCCCTGAGATAACCTGCTTCTGTATTAATATGTTTGTCATAATTCTTTCGTTTAACTTTTCGACCGTGTGTTGACCGGTTATAAATTTTTCCTCGTTTGCGTTCTTTCGCTTTAAAGATGGGATCGGACCAATATCGCTTTTTATAGTAGGCTAGTTGATTCATTAAAAGACCACCTCTTTAACAAGATAAAGAACAATAAAAATGAACATGGCTGCAAGGACAATTTCTTCGTGAAAATTTTTCATAAGGAGAGAAGTTTTTGTTTAATTTTTTTACGGACGTAGCTTGCGTTTCGACCTGCAAGTTCACAAATGAGTTTAAAATGCCAAGTGTTGTGTGTGAAAAATTCTTTAGCTTGCTCCTGGTCAAGTTTATCGACATGGCCAGAAAAAATATCATGAACCGCCTGGCTCAGGACGGCAACAAAGAGTCTTTCTTCTGGAGAACTGTTTCGTCCTCCGATAGTATGGGTATTACCCACCCAACTCGTAAAACTGTTCATTGATCGTCCCATTAGTTTAATAATTTCTTGGGAATTTTATAAGGGTCAATTTCACATTCGACAACAGTATCTAACATCTTTTTAAATCCGTCGTCGGTTAGACTGGTCTTATAAAGTCGTACAGCAATGGCCATCAGGGTTCCAGCGACCATTTGAGGTTCGTAGTCTTTCATGTATTCAACCGAATCAGCAAAAAGTTTCTGATACAATTCTTCAAGTTCTTTATCTTTTGTCATAATTAACAAACCTTTCTGAGTTTATGTTGTGAAGTTCTTCATTGTCCTGTTGCTTGGCTTTTGTAATTCCTCCCCAACGCATTTTATTAACAATGTAGTACTCATGAGCTTTTGCTTTAACATAATCACGAGTGCGGTAGGCTTTCATATAATTTCTTTTCTGTTCTTGATTTTCTTCCATTCTATAATATCTTTGGTTTGCTTCTCTACGATTTATTTTATCTTGCTCTGTTCTCATCTAAGGCTCACTTCACTTTCTGTTTCTATCCAAACTCTTGCACCACAAGACAAAGGTTTATTCGGTCGGTAAATCACCGTGCTTGGGCCTAGAATATCTACACCGTGGGCATAGCGATTGGAACGACTTGTCTTCACCGTAATAACCGGATCGTTCGTTCCATGCTTCTTGTTGAAGCGGATCTTATGCATGTTAATATGGATTCTTTTTTTCATACATTATAAAACGTGTACTTTAACGTCAATTCTTCTCCTTCTTCAATATTGCGTAGAGTAACTAAATTCCATTTCTTGTAATCAAATTTCATCTGAGGATCATCTTCATTGGTCATGCGTAATTCAGCTTTGTCACAATTCGGTGTATTGGAATGATTGATGAATCCTCCAAGTGGTGTTCTAAAAATTTTGGATCCCATTTTCAAATGACACATGCCAAAATTCGTTCCTCGCATAATCTTTTGATCAGCAAACAGTCCTAAGCCGTTGATACTACTCTGTTTTATCGTGAGGGATTCGGGGAGTGGTTTGTACATTATATTAGTCCTGACTTTCTGAGTTGATTAATTTTATCTTCAATTTGTGCTGCGAGTTTTTTATTGTCCGTAAGTAGTTCATTTCTTTCTTCTTCTAATTTTCGATTTTCTTCAATTAAATATTTATAATCGGGGTCACGAAAATAGTCTTTGCTCTTTAAACTTTCGGTTAAGTCTGCAATTCTATTATAACATTCACTATTTTCTTTCCTTAACCTATCCATACCATTCTGAAGTTCTTCTATCTTTGCTTTAGCGTCTCGCATCTCGGGTGATGAGTCAATAGTAATGGTTTTAACAATGGTAAGTTCACCCTCCGCTTCTTGACGAAGTTTGTGTTCTTTCTCGTACTTTTCTTCCCAGTTAGTCGTCTGTGAGTCCCCAGGTTTTGTCATAAATATATTCCTTTCCTTTTTTTGCTTCTACCCATGCTTTCTTCGCGTTATCGTAGACATGCTTCTTCATACTTTTTTCTGTGCGCATAATCGTTAGTACGTCTATTCCGTTATACACTTTAACATAAGCATTTTGACTTACAGCAACACTTGATCCACTTGCTAAGAGCGCAAACTCAGAGCAACTAGAGCACGTAATTAAGATAGCGCAAAGCATGAATATTTTTTTCATTGTTCAATATCTCTCCCTGACTATTACACGCTTCGCAGTTAATAACCACCTTTAAATGTGGGTTGCTGACGTCTTGTGTTATCCTGCGATAACCATTGCCAAAACAGGCTGGACAAATAAACTTAGTTTGGTTTATCTTTTCCATTTTTGTCACTGTCTTTCTTTTTCCAAGCTGCTATCCGTGCAATCAATGCGGCGACTTCAATGTAGGGTCGTCTTGAAAGATATTCTAAAAATATTTTTCGATCTTCCTCTGGAATTTCGTACATTATTTTTCCGCCTTTCCATTCAGTCTTTTTTCTTCTTTGTTGACTAAAATATTAATTGTTTGACTCCGACTAATGATTGTGTTGGGCACAATTACTTTACGAATTTTATCTATCTTAAAATAAGTATCTTTCGATAAAGAAACGTTTTTATATTTACTTATATCCGTCATGTGTTATGTTTTCCTTTCCATTTGTTTTATAACAATATGGGATATTATTCATAAATTACAAGTTTGTCAATGAAATATTTTTTAATTCTATGGGTGTGTTCTGCGATTAACGGTTCGTGCATGGCGCCCCCTATACAGAGCAATCAGCTTTTTAATAGCCACTATGAGTGTGTTAATGCAGGGTATTTAGATGGTATGCAAATGGTGCAGGCTATGGGTGAAGAAATTGTAGAAAAAAGAAGGCTTTTTGTGGCATTTAATTGCAATCCTGAAACTAGTATTTAACGGCAGTACCAGCCAGCAACTTCTATATTAGAATCATTCAAAATCCAGGCTTGATTAGGTCCTGGTCCGTGATACGTGGCTAGTTTTTCAAGAATCTTATGCCCTTGCTCGTAACAGTCGAATGCCTTATACTTTTCTGCTGGAAAAGTGAGCAAAGCCCCCGTTGCTAGAATCATGATAATTTTCATGTGCAGTCGTAGCAACAGTTTTCTATCACCATTGACCATTCATCAGGTTTCGGGTGGCAGCCACATGTGACACATTGCGTGGGTCTTTCAAAGCTTTTTAATTTCTTTTTCTTCATTTCAACACCACATGATATTGATTACTGATACTGTGATTACGAAGTAAAATTTCTGTAAACTGTTCTTTCGTATCAATATGAATCGGTTTATATTTACGATCAGCAGACCATCTTAAACCCTCATACATTCCAGCTGTTTTCAACGCGTCCATATATTTCTTAAATCTAGGCCACGCTTCATCAATTGCTGTTTGACGTTTGGGTGTCAGACGTCTCATTTTGCTGAATGATCTTATGTGATTCCAACTCATTAGTATTCATACCTTTCTATTAAGGCATTCGTACCTATATTATGAACACACTCATCTTTAAACTCTTCAAGTTCATCTCTAAGTTTAGCATCTGTTTTGCATTCTAATATACCTTTTACTCGGTCGGCTACATAGAACAAACATACTCGTTGATCTACGCATTCTTTTTGGTAATCCTTTACAGGATCATTTTTTCTTTTTGTCATATATTTATTTCTTCCTTTCATGTGGTATATATAGGATATTATGTGTTAGATGTCAACCCTGTCCTCGAGATTTTTTTCGGTGAGGAATCCGCTTAGAATAGTGTTTTGCGTGCCTTCCAGGCCGTTTTTTTTGTGTTCTTTTATGATAATTAGAAACACCAAAGAGAGGTCTTTTAGCCATGTTCTTTTTCAGCTAGTTTATCAGATCCTAGTGGAAGGTATTTTATGACGCCATTAACTTTTTGTTCTACGTTTTCTCCACAATGCATGCATCTATAAAGATCATGCACAATTGAAACAAAACTTGTTGGCACATCACAATGCGGACAAATCCCTGGAGTTATCTCCGGTCTAAATTTTATAAATCTTCTTTTAAAGAAGTTGCTCATATTTGGTCTTACCATCTTCTTTGTAAGCACGCAAATATTGTCTTCGATTCTGTCCAAAATCTGCCGGGGTAACATAACTGCAATGTACCCAGCCACTATTTGGATCTTTTTCTTTCCAGTACTCTAAAATTAATTGATCATATTCCAGATTTTCATTAACCCAGTCGGCTAATTCTTTATTGGATAGACCATAGATTTCGAAGTCCGCCGCTTCTCCTTTTGCATGTTGTGAAGTCGTCTTGCTGCCTATCGCAAGGCAGAGCTCCTCAGAGCGATATCCGCTGGAAACGCTCACAACACGTCCAAAGTGGTCTCTGACAGGCTGTAGGACGCTCTCACAGAGCGATTTGAGGTTATTCCGGTGGTCAGGTCCAGGGGTATTATCGATGCCTTTTCTTTCGGCTGTTTGACTTTTTGTGAGCTCTATCAGGCTAAAATTTTCACTTAGTTGCATCTTTTTTCTCCTGCATTTTATCTAAATCATCTGTTGTGTATTCTAACTTTTGTAGCGCTCTTTTCAAGGCTGAATCTTTAGATTTGCAGGCATCGGTCAGCTCATTGACCTGCTCTTTAAGCACTCGCACTTGCTCTTTGTATTCAGCAATAATTTCTTGATAATCTGCTTTGGACATTAGTCTCCTAAAATAATTTTCGTAATGTATCTTGAGCCATCTTTATTTGTTTTTACTTCAGCCTGAGTTTTAATACATTTATACTGTACTGTATCTGAGAAGGTTCTCTCTGCTTCACGTTTTCCACGAAGGCATGTTCCCATGCTGGGTTGAATACGATGTTCCTTGATTTCAAAATTTACAAACATTAAAAGTGCTACGACTGTTTCCATTAATGTTGATTCCCATTAGAAAAAGATCTTTGTTTATCCTTGAGCTTCTCGATATCCGTCAGAACCTTATTCATTTGTTTAGTTAAAAATTCAATGTTGACTTTATTGTGCATTCCATCCTCGATAGCTTTTTGTAATTTGTCGACTTGTTTGTACAGGTCCTCGATCATCATGAATTGTTCAGAATCTGCGGGTAAACTGCCCAGCTGGCCCCTGGGCCACTTGATCCTAAATTCTGTATTCATTTCAAGGTCTCGTTCCATGAGTTCTAGTGTAGTAGCCATACGATTTTGCTTTTCAATCAGGCCGAAGTAAGCCCAGGTCCCGATCGCGACGAGGGCGATCAAACTTGCGACCGTTTTCATCGGCATTTGAACTTTTGCTTCGTCCGAAATCTTGAGTGTCATATTAGTTTGATAGTGGATTACTTGTGCTGACTTTTATTTCCTCTATTTGCAACTTAAGTAACTCAATTTCTTTT
>VTLG01011354.1_pt1 | contig 24599 bp, 26 predicted proteins | sample 4694571 | NCBI WGS metagenome assembly VTLG01 (sample SAMN12604809, study PRJNA352737) | marine metagenome | biome: ENVO:00000447; feature: ENVO:00000209|ENVO:00000569|ENVO:01000036; material: ENVO:00002151; isolation source: viral sequences binned using virsorter ...
TATTCATTGGAACATTACTGCTGTTCCTACAGAGATGGCCAAAGATGTTTAAAAAAGATAAATATGTAGTTATTAGACAAGCTATTTCAAAAGACCTAGCAAATTTTGTTGCAAATTATTTTAGAATCCAAAAACAAGTTTATGATACCTGTCGAGCAACAAGATTTATTTCACCTTTTGAAACTTTGTTAGGCGAATATGAAGGAGAGAAAGGTCAAGTCCCCCATACCTATTGTTGTTATTCAGATATCGCCATGGAAACTTTAATGTTGAAATGTCAACCTATTATGGAAAAGATTACAGAATTAAAACTAACTCCCGCTTATAGTTTTGCTCGACTTTATAAAAAAGGTGATGTTCTTAAAAGACATAAAGATCGATTTAGTTGTGAAATATCTACAACCATGAATCTTGGAGGAGACCCATGGCCAATTTATCTTGAGCCATCTGGCCAGGAGGGGAAGAAGGGTATTAAAGTAGATTTAAAACAAGGAGATATGCTGGTTTATAGCGGCTGTGAACTAGAGCATTGGAGAAAAAAATTTAAAGGTAAAGAATGTATACAAGTATTTTTACATTATAATAATCGTAAGACTCCTGGAGCCAAACCAAATATGTTTGACAGGCGACCTCATTTAGGTCTTCCCTCTTGGTTTAAGGGGAAAGTATAGCCTTAAGATGGGAGCAGTGATTCCACCACATACCTCACTGCTCCCTTCCTAAGGCTATAAAAATAGTCTTTGTTCTCCATATTTCATATGTTATAGATACCCTAGGATAAAAATATGTTATTTGGAGATTCAACATGGGCTGGAGCCGCATGGGCCTCCCAGGCCTTAGAAGTTACTTATACCAATGTAACTGTCACGGCTACTAATACCCCTCTCACTTTAACAGTAAATGATGTCACCGTAACGGCGGATGCCTCAATAAGTGTTACCAATGTTCCTGTTACTCTTACTATAAATGACGTAACTGTCACTGTAGAAACTAATGTAGATGTTACAGGAGTTAACTTGAATGTTACAATAAATGATGTTACAGTGACTGCGGATGCAAGCGTGAGTGCATCCAACACGCCGGTTACAATTACCATTAATGAAGGTACAGGCGCTTATGGGTGGACAGAAGTCGACTCTTCAAATACAACAACATGGATAGACGTATAAAATGGCATCAACTTATAGTACAAATTTAGGAATTGAACAGATTACCACAGGAGAACAATCAGGATCTTGGGGTACAACCAGTAATTATAACTGGGATATTTTAGATAGAATTAGAGGCTACAAATCTGTAGCTATTACAGGAACGAGCCATACTTTATTAGTGCAGGCAAGTTCACCGGTGGATGGAGCAAGCCATACGGAAGATGGAAATTATCCTGTTGTTAAATTTACTGGGTCTTCAGGAGACCCTACTGTTACTATTAGTCCTAACACGGCTAATGTATCTTATATATTTATTAATAGTACAGGTAATACAATTACTTTTACTCAAGGATCAGGTGGAAATGTTTCTCTTCAAAATGGAAAAGCCGCTCAATTTTATTTTGATGGTGCAGGTGCCGGAGCTGCAGCCGTTAGAGGATTAGATAATTTAGAAATTGCAACACTAGAATGTACAGGTAATGCAGCCTTAGATGGTAATGTTACTGTAGGAGGAACGTTAGATGTTACTGGTGCCACTACTTTAACTACAGCATTAGGAGTAGCGAGTGGTGGAACTGGGCTCTCTTCTTATACAACTGGTGATTTACCATATGCAAGTGGAACTACTACTATTTCTAAATTAGCAATTGGCAGTGCTTTACAAATACTTAAAACAAATTCAGGAGCAACCGCACCTGAATGGGTCACTGAAACAGATTTATGTCCCGTAGGTTCAATTGTAATGTACGGCGCAGCTGCAGCCCCAACCAATTGGTTATTATGTGATGGGTCCGCAGTTAGTCGAACAACTTATGCAGATTTATATTCAGCCATTGGAACCACGTATGGAAGTGGAGATGGCTCATCTACTTTTAACGTACCTAATGTTCAAGGAAAATTTCCAATTGGATATGATGGAGGATCTAGTTATGCATTAGGCGCCACAGGAGGAGCTACAACTGATACTCCTACTTTAAGTGGAACCAATGCTGGAACAACTTTAACGTCAGCTCAAATTCCTGCTCACCAACATGGAACTCCTTTAACAGGGTGGCCTAGTGGAACATGGACAGGTGGAACGGGAGCATCTAATGCTGCTATTGACGCTAGTGGATTTAGTTTAGCTACCGGTTCTGTTGCATTAACTTTAGATAATACGGGTGGAGGAAGCTCTCATACTCACACATGGTCAGGAACTTCGGCAGCCGTAAATACGGTTCCACCTTATGTAGTCGTAAACTATATAATTAAAACGTAAGGAGACATATGCCGTTAGTATCAGTACCTTTTCAACCAGGGATTGACAAACAGCTTACCGAAACAGGAGCTCAAGGAAGATGGATAGATTGTGATAACGTTCGTTTTCGTTATGGTCTCCCCGAAAAAATTGGGGGTTGGAGTAAAGTTGTAACCAATGCTTTTATTGGTGCACCTAGAGCTCAACAAACTTTTTCCTCTTTAGATTCAGAACTTTTCGATTTTGTAGCTACTAATAAAAAACAATATATTTATCAAAAAACAGACAACAGTATTAATGATGTAAGCCCTCAAAGATATGGAGCTTATGGAAAAACAGGTGCAGCTCAATCTTTAACTTCAGCTTTTACTACAGTTATTAATGACACTTCAGTAACAGTTCACTGGACAGGTAATGGAGCAGGCGTGGGAGATTTTGTTACCTTTGCTTCTGTAACAGCCCCTTCAGGAGCAGGATATGTTGATGCTGATTTTGAAAAAGAATTTGAAATACAAACTGTAGATACTAATAGTTTTACTATCACTATGGCCACTGCAGCAAGTGCCTCTGTAGGTACTAATGGATCTGCGACAGCTACAATATCTATTGTAACTGGAGATGCTATATCAACTTTAGGATTTGGTTGGGGCGCAGGTTTATGGGGTCAAGCTACATGGGGAACTGCACGACCAACAACTGTAGAAGTTGATGCCGTAAACTGGACAGCAGATATGTATGGAGAAGATGTTATTGCATGTAGGTATAAGGGTGGAGTTTATATTTGGGACACTAGTGCTTACAAAGCTTCAATGTTACCTATGATTAATTTAATTGATTATGATTTAACCGTAGCAGCTCCTTATTTTACGAGAAATAAGTATTCAACTTCAGTGCCTAGTAAAAACGGAATAGCATTAGTTTCTACTCCTGATAGACACTTGTGTGTATTTGGAACAGAAACAACTATAGGAACTGCAAGTACCTATGACCCAATGTTAATCAGATTTTCTGATCAAGAAAATATTACAGATTTTGTTATCACGGCAGACAATACAGCTGGTTCTCAACGTCTTTCAGATGGAACTGAAATTCGTGCCGCTGTAAGATCTAAAGGACAAATCGTTGTATTGACTGATACCTCAGCTCATTCAATGCAATTTATTGGACCACCTTACACATTTGGATTCCAACAACTTGGAAGACAATGTGGATGTGTGGGTCAACACGCAGCCGTGGACGTTGACGGAACCGTTTATTGGATGAACTCTGCTGGAGGATTTTTAATATTTGATGGAGCAGTTAAAACTCTTCCTTGTACCGTGGAAGATTTTGTCTTTGATGATATAAGATTGGTACCTGAAATATATGCTTCAGTTAATTCTGACTTTAATGAAGTTAGTTGGTTTTACCCAACAGCTGATTCAAATGAAATTAATCGAGTTGTAACTTTTAATTATTTAGAACAAGTATGGTCTGTGGGTACCTTAGCTAGAACTACCTGGTCAGATAAAGGAGCTTTTGATAAACCTTATGCTACTAACTATCTTCCAGTCTCTACTGATACCGCTCTTCCTACAGTTCAAGGTGTTACTCCTGGGAGAGGATATTTATATGCTCAAGAAACAGGGAACAATGATGATGGTTCAACGATGACATCAAGTTTAACCTCAGGAGATTTTACATTAGATGGAGTAGGAAATGATCTCTTATCTATGTCTAGATTCATACCAGATTTTAAATCTTTAAGTGGTGATATTAATGTAACTCTTCAACTACGAGATTATCCTGCAGATAGTAAGGCTAGTAGTCCCTTAGGACCTTTTACAATTGATTCAACAACAACTAAAGTGGATACTCGAGCTAGAGGAAGACAAGTAGCTTTGAAATTAGAAAGTAGTGGCACTAATGATAGCTGGAGATTCGGAACTTTTAGAGCTGGGATACAGCCTAGCGGGAGAAGATAATGGCACAAAAAATTACGGTGAGATTTCCCAATGCAACACAACAATATAATCAAGCTCAGCAAAACGAATTAACAAGAGCTTTAGAACAGACTATTTTACAACTGAACAATACATTTTCTAACAAGATTCCAGAAGATGAGTCAGAGAGGGTTGGATGGTTTTTAAGCTAGATGGCAAACAATTACAAAAATATTCAAAAATTATTAGACAGCACGAGTCCGACACAGGAAATGTATGCGGCCCCTAGTGAAACAACTGCTGTTGTAAAGACTATTAATTTATATAGCAACCATGGAAGTAGTCTGGATGTGACTGTTACTATCTATGATGCCTCTTCTACGACCACTTTTGAGTATCAAAAAGTAACAGTAGATGCAACTAATAGTGTGGATTTACTAACCTTTAACAATGTGTTAGTTCTAGAAGCTGGCGATAAAATTCAGCTGCAAGCCAGTCAAGCTAATGCTATAACAATGACAGCGGCTGTATTAGAGATGACGAGAACATAATGGACTTGAAAAAGGATAAGAAAAACGGTAAAACAGATATAGGATATATTAATTTTCAAGGAAAGCGTGTTCCAGTGTTAAACGCTAAATCCTTTGAAAAGATATCAAACTTACGAACAGGCCACGTCTATAAAGATATGGACGATTTTTTGGCTGATGTCGCTGATCCTAACACTGCCACAACAAAACAAGATCTGCGTAAAGACTTAAAAATAGAAGTCGTACCGATCAATATAACAGGAATTGCAAAAAATTAATTATGGGATTTTTTAGTAAAATAATCAGAAAAGTAACTAAACCTATTAAGAAAGTAATCAAAAGCCCTCTAGGTAAAATGGCCTTGATGGGTGGCCTAGGATATTTAGGAGGAGCACAGGCTGGGTTCTGGGGTAAAGGAGCTGCCAATCCTCTTTTTGGTCCTGGTGGTGGTAAAGGATCCGTGATGGCAAAATTATTTGGGACTGCTGCAAAAGCAGGAACAGGTGGTGCAGGACCAGGATTACCTTTTTTAGCAGAAAAAGGTTTCACTGGTGGATCGCAAGGACTTTTGGGTAAACTAGGTTTAACAAAAGGACTGGGATCAATGGCACCAACAGGTTTAGGTTGGGGAGCATTGGCAGGTATAGGAGCAGGAGGAGCTGCAGCAATGGGAGCAATGAAGCAACCAACTTTTGAACAAGCAAATGCACAACTAGATACTTCAGGACATGATCAATATTTAAGAATGAGAAAACAATTCGGGTTCGGTGATCCGAGCTCACAGTATTATACAGATCCCCTATGGACAGCGAATCAAGGTGGCAGAGTACCTGCTCAAATAGGAATGTCCGTGGACGAGGAATCAGTGACCAGGGACCAAGGACCAGCGCCACAACCAGAGATGGGTAGTGTAGTACAAGAAGAAATCGACACTACTGAATCACAAGCCACTGATGCTGACATGATGGGTACAGATACTTATACCGATGAGTCAATGATGAGAACTAACGATGAATCATCTCAATTAATTTCATTAATACAACAACTTTCCGCAATGGGAATTCCAATGGAACAATTACGTGGAAGAACTATGGAAGAATTAGTTGAAATGATGGTGTATGTCTCAGCTCAACTGCAAGGAGGCGTACAAGAAGATGTAATGTCTGAACAAGTTACAATGGCTGAAGGCGGAAGAATTGGTTATCAATTTGGTGATGAGGTACAAGAATCAACGAGCCCTTCAGATATATTTATAACTGACTCTACTGAAATACTAAGAGGAAAACCAGATGGTTCCGAAGGTGGTATCACAAATACAAATGCTGCAATGGGAACAGAACATCCGGTGATTCCATCTGAAGATGGACCTCAATTAGACATGAGAGAAAAAGGTGGTTATCAACCACATGGAGCTCAAGAGAAAAAAGATGATGTGCGAGCGTTGCTTGCACAAGGAGAATTCGTTGTAACTTCTGACGCTGTTAAAGGTGTTGGAGATGGCGACAGAGATTTAGGAGCTAAAAGAATGTATGATATGATGCATAAATGGGAGGCAATGGCGTAATGGCGTGGTTTAATAATCAAGGCATACCATCAGCAAGCATGAATGTGACGCCCGAGATGCAACAATATTTTTCAGGAACTGACTGGAGAAGTCAAATGCAACCTATGAACGCATGGGGTAATACTCAATCGCCGTCAGTAGACTATTCAAATTACGAAGACTTAATTATGAATCCGGAACACATGCCAAATCGTTTACAAAATTTAGAAAGATTTGCAGACAATAGATTTGAAGGAGGAGATGAGAACGTTCCAGGCATGGGTAAAAAAGCAATTGATTTTATAGATCAACCCGTACAATTTGGGATGAGAGCAAATCATCCTATGAAAGGATTTTTGGATAAAAATTTTAACTATAAAGCTTTAAATCAAGGAACCGCCGACGCAACAGCGAACTGGTTAAACCAAAATCAGGGAGAAGGAATTACAGCAACTAATGCAGCACAGAAAAAAGGAAACTTTTTCACAAATCTAATGGACAATACTTTGCTAGGACAAATAGCTTCCATGCGTAACCCTCTTAATGAAAAATCCCCTAATTATAATCCAGCTCTTCAAGGGCAGATAGATTATTTACGGGATATGGGTGGTCTTGGACCAACCTCAGAAGGTTATAAAATAAGAGGTGGTCCTTTAGAAGGACTGAATTTAGTTTCCGGATTTGGAACTAATGATTATGATGAGATGCTAGCAAATAAAAAAGCATGGTTTGAAAAAAGAATGGCTGACGATAAAGGCTATAGTGAAACCAAATATCAACAGCTTCTTGATGAAATCGCCCGTCGACAAGCATTAGAAACAGCGGCTGCGACTGGAGACACAGACAAAGGTGGAGGTTGGTCAGCTGCAGATGTAGCTTCATCATCTAAAGCTTTTGATCATATGAAAGATTATGGACCCCACACTGGTGGTGGAGGTTGGTCTCCTGCGGCAGGTCAAATGGCTTCAGGAATGGGTGGAGGATCCCAACAAGCTAAATCAGGTTCTCAAAAAGCTGGAGGTTCAGGAAGAACTGACAAAGGTTGGGGATGGGCACAAGGTGGAAGAGTTGGATATAGTAGAGGAGGCAGAGTAGGAATACTCTCAGTATTTTAATGGCAGACATAACAAAAACACAGGCATTACCCGCACCATTTATCGAAGGTATTGGTAAAACATTTGCAGAAGGCTTAACACAAAAACCTGCGGCAGGTGGATTAGGAATTCAAACTCCAGTAGATACTTCTAAATTTGCACCTAGCGTTTCTCCTTATGGAGGATTAGGTCAAGCTGCTCAACAAGCTGCAGCAACTCAAGCAGGTTTAGGATCATTAACTTTTGATCCTACTACAGGAGGAGTTACAGGAGTAGGAGCTGGCACCGGGGTCGCGGGATACGAACCTTATTTAACTGGAGCAGCAGGATTAACAGGACCAATGTCCACGGCTCAACGACAAGCTTACGAAAGTCCTTATACAACAGCTGTCATCGATGCAATGAAAGATCAGATGGCTGATCAATATGCTGCCCAAAAAAATCAAATGTCAGCACAAGCTTTACAATCAGGTGCCTTTGGCGGGGGTAGATTTGGTGCACAACAAGCAGTGGCAGACACACAATACAATCAAGCTGTAGCAGGAATGGTAGCTCAACAACAGCAACAAGCTTTTCAACAAGCTCAGATGGCAAGACAACAAGATTACGGACAGCAAATGCAATTAGCTCAACAACAACCTCAATTAGCTCAACAAAATATTCAAGGTCTAGGAGCCCTAGGTCAAACGGATTTAGGATACAGACAATCAATTGCTGATGCTCAAGCGCAAGCTGAGAAATTAAAAGCATACGAACCTTACCAAAGATATGGATTCTTTGGTGAACAGTTAACTGGATTAATGGGAGGATATCCTGGCGGATCCAGAATGCAGATCACTCCAACGGCAAGTCCATTGCAACAAGGATTAATGACAGGTATTGGAGCATTGTCTGGAGCAGCAGGACTTAAAAACGTTTGGGGTGGGAAATAATGAAGCATAACAAAGTTCTCAACCGACCAATGTTTAACCCTAATAACTCTGCTTACGGCAGAGGGATTACTGCTAACCTTGTCACGGAACAAGAGAGACAAAAATTTAATACAGGTGGAAGAGTTAGATATCAAGATGGAGATAGCGTAGGAGAAAAAATAAGTACTATTCCTGTGGTAAGAGGTGCAGGTGCAGTGAGTGACTGGGTTAATCAACAACTCTATAACTTGGGCACAGCAGGCTATAATTTAATGGGAGTTCCTCTTAATACTTTAGGGAGGGGCCTAGGATACAATCCTGGTTTTTCAGGCGAAAGATTTTTTCAACCTCTGGCAGATAAACTAGGAGTAGAAACAAGATTCACAGGAGAAAAACCAGAAGATATTGATACAGCCCAATTGTTCTTTGGGGATACCTATGCTCCTGCAGGAGGCGCATGGTCATGGGAACCAAAAGAAACTAAAATTAAACAAGTCAATACAGAAGGAGAACCGGAAAGTGAATTTAAAAAACAATTAGTAAGTACGCCTGAAGTAATAGATGAAGAATCAGATGTCATTGATTGGACTCCCGAAGAGAAGCAAGAGAAAAAAGGACAGATTCAATTAGCTATGGCTGAAAGATTAATTGGTGGAGCTAGAGATCCATTAGGAAGTACAAAACAACAGAAAAATTTAGCAGGTATGTTTGGTGACATTAGAAAAATTACAGACAAAGAAGACCTTAGAAAATGGAAAAGAAGATATGACGCTGAAGCAGATGCATATACGAAAAAAATGGGAGCAGTTAATAAAATGGGAAGAGAATATAGTGACTACAGGCATCAAGGATTACAACCAGTAGAAGCTTTAAGTAGAATGAGTGATGTCGGAGCAAAAACTATTACTCGAGTAACTAAACAAAAAGATTTAGACAAACAATATAAAGGATTAGGACCAGGATCTGTTGTTTATGATGAAAATGATGGCGGATGGTATATTATAAATCCAAAAGGTGGTAGAGAAAATGTTACCATAGAAGATATTATAGAGGCAGATAAAAAAGGTGTTCTTAAAGAGTGGAAAGAAACTAAAGTTACTCTTACAGAAAAATAGGAGGATAAATGGCTGTCGCATTTAATCCTGCCTCACTTACATCCGCAGAAGAAGAAAACAATCCAAGTTTAATTGGTTCTGTTATGGCTGGTATTGCTACCGGTCTTATTAGAATACCTGAAGGAGCTTTTTCTTTAGGCGCAAATCTATATGATTTAACAGCCGACACAGATACAGCTACAGACGTTGAACAATGGTTCGACGAAAACGTTTATAAAAATTTAGGAAACTTAGAAGAGAAAGCAGAGTCTACCACAGCTGGTAAGATTGCAGCAGCGCTAGTTAACATTGGTGTACCAGGCGGTATAGCATATAAATATGGTACGAAAGCTGCAATTAAAGCGATGCAGAAAGCTAAGAGTGGAAAATATTTTAGTCTTAACAATCCTACTCTAGCTAAAGCAGGACAAGAAGCGTTAGAATTAAATGCTAAAGGCAAAACCATAAAGTACGCAGCGGGAGCTGTGGCTGGTGGTACAGCGGAAGGTATTTTTGTTGCTGACGTAGAAGACTTTGGAACTATAGGAGATTTATTAGGTGGACCTACAGCTTTAGATACAGAATCAGATGAAGGTGGAAGAGAACAGGCTATCAGAGAAATATTAAATAGAATTAAATTTGGAACTGAAGGAGCTCTTCTTACAGGAGTGATAGGTGGAACAGGTTCTTTAATTAAAAAGATAGCAACCAGAGGAAAAGAATTAAAATATTCCCAAAGCTTAACAGATAGACTTTTGAATGGTATCATTTCAGGATTTAGACCAAGAGGAGATCTTCCTGAACAAGCTTTCTTAACCAAAGGGGAAATGCTTGGTAAAAAATCTGCTGACTTAAACAGAGCGGTAGAATTATCCAGAGCTGTGGATAGAGATATAGATAGAATTTTTGGAAATATAAAACCTACATTTAATAGAACTCTTAGAGAAGAAAAATTTCAACTGTACAGAGATTTAGATGATTTATTATTCTCAGGGAAATCTGGCGTAGATAAAGCGGGCCGAGTAACTATGGGAGAAATGGATCCTAAACTTATGGAAACCATTGGTGAAAAACTTTTAAACAATGGAGCTAAAGCAGAACACGTTGGTAACATATTCCAGAACATGGGAATGATGAGAAACAAATGGTCTGATATGGCAACCTTGGTTCAATCTAAGTTACCTTTAGAAGCCCTTCCTGTATTTAAAAATATTGTAGGTGATCATTTTAAACAATGGTTGGGAAGAACTTATGAAGTATTTGAAAATAGATCTTTAATTCCTTTCTTTAATTATAAACCAGCTAGTGAAGCAGTGAAGAGAGTAGCTAATATATTTATGAGACAAAATAGAAGAGCTATTTCTAGAGCTGAAGAAGCTAGAGGTGCAGGTCAACAAGTCGAGATTCCAGCTCCCTTGACGTGGGAAAATGCAGTCTATCAAGTAAATAATATTTTAAAAAATGTAAAACAAGACAAAGACTTTACAAGATTACTAAGAGACAGCGAAGCTATGAAAGCTATTAGAACTCCTTACTTTAAAGTTCCAACAAACTTTGTCAAAGATTCTGTAGCTGATGATTTAGCTAAGAATGATATTTTTGTTAAAAGATTAGAACAAGCAGCTACTAAAGGTAGATATGCTTTACCTGGTCCAGAAGGAATACCACAGCGAACAGTAATTGGACAAGGAAGTAAAGCATTCAGAGAATTATTTGGTGAAGTAAAAGATGTAAGACAGAAAATGTTACATGGTACAGAAAGACTGTCCATGGTGGCACGTAAAGGAGAATTTTTACAACAGTTAGTTGATGATAATGTTGCAAGAATTGCAGCCGGAGGAAGAGGATATTTTTATGGGTCGGAGCAAGCGGCTAGAAATGCATTAGGAGAAGCTGATGTAGTTAAATATATTGGTGGTGAAAATGCAGGACCATGGGGAGAAACAGCATCTCAAAATCCTATTCGGGCTGCCTTTCCGGATGGTGCGTGGATGGAAAAATCTTTTGCAGAGGCATTAGACTCAACGAATAAAAGATTAATTAATAATAAGACGGCTGCGTTTATATACGATGGCTTAGTATTATTTCCTAAAGCTACATCTCAGTTTGCTAAAACTGTATTGTCACCCGTTACTCACGCAAGAAATTTTTTTAGTGCAGCTACTTTTCAAACAGCCAATGGTATCTGGTTTGAAAATCCTAAAGTATTAGCAGCTGCATGGAGAGATGCTATGGGAGCTCTTCAACCACAAGCATTTAAAACTAATACTCCAGCGGCCAATGAATTTTACAGACAATTATTAGAACTTAAAGTAGTAAATAGTAATGCAAGATATGGAGATATGTCTAGATTGTTTTCAGATTTATCCAGTACCATAGGTAAAGGTAGATTGGCTACAGATAGAGTAGCTAAAATGATGTTGCAACCTAACTGGGCTAAGAAGTTTGCTAAATTTTCTCAAGATATGTACGTAGCTGAAGATGATTTTTGGAAAATAAGTAACTGGATCATGGAAAGATATCGATACAAAAATGCATACAAAACAGCGTTTGATAGAGGACTCGTTAAGAATATGCCAGGAAGAGCAGAGTTAAATGAAATGGCTGCTAACATTACTAGAAATACTGTGCCTAACTATGACTATGTGCCAGAATTTATTAAGAGTTTAAGAAAATTTCCTCTGGGAAATTTCGTATCTTTCCCTGCAGAAATTTTAAGAACATCTACAGGGATTGTTCAACAATCTATTAAAGAAATTCAAGATCCAATTCTGAGAAACATAGGATTAAAAAGACTAGCGGGATTTACTGCCACAACTGCTATCGTTCCTGCAGCCACAGTAGAATTATTTAAAAACATCTATGATTATACGGAGGACGAACTTGAAGCATTAAAAAGATTCCTTCCGAACTGGTCCAAGAACTCAACCATCTTACCCATGAGAGATGATGAAGGTAATCTGAAGTACATAGATTTTAGTCATGGCTTTGCTTATGATACTATTACTAGACCAATTCAAACTATATTAAATAAAGTAGCTGAGGGAGAAACAGATGAAGAAGCATTGATGTCTAGCTTTATGAAAGGAATGTTTGAAGCAACTAGCGAACTGGGAGAACCTTTTATTAGTGAGGCTATTTGGACGGAAGCTGCGTTAGATGTTTTAAGAGGGGGTGGTAAAACTAAAGATGGAAAAGTTTTATATACAGATGCTACTCCATTTAATGAAAGAGTAGGAGCAATTCTTCAACACTTAGTAAGAGCACAAGCTCCATTCTCATTACAACAAATGGTACGATTAGGTTTTGCTGCAACAGGAGAACCAAGTAGAGATCTTCCATTTATTCCTTACGCAGGTACAGGACAAGAATATAATTTAACTGATGAAGCGTTAGGATTCACAGGTTACAGACCTGTTACCATTGATCCCGCTAGAAGTTTAGACTTTATGGTTAGTGGATATCAAAGAAGTATTAGAAATTCACGTAGAGAATTCAATGCTAAACTATTAAGAGGTGATCCTATTGATCCACAAGATGTGATTGATAGATATATTATAGCTAACAAAGCTAAGTGGGAAGCTATGAAAAAAATGTCTCAAGATATAACAGCAGGGATGATCCTAGGAACTAATCCCAATGAGATTATGAATGTCTTAGGAAGAGTTTCTAAGAAAGATGGTTACGCTTTACTCACAAATCAATTTATTCCATTCACTATATCTGAAAATGTGCAAAAAGTATTCGAAGACAACGCTGGAAAATTAGGAATGCCAGATCCATATAAAGCAGCTGAGTCTGCATTAAGAGGACTAGCAGAGGCAATGGCATCTGTTCCATTAAGTTCTCCTGAATGGCCAGACTTAACTAATTTATTCGACTTAACTCCTGAGCCAGAACCATGGTTTAATTTTGGTCAACAACAAGCCGGTGCAGGTGGCTTTAGCCCACAAATATATGCACGGCCAACATTAACTCTTAACAAACAAGGCTTGACACAGAGCCAAGCTGCTTTATTATCTCCAGATGAACAGGAGATACAACGGAGGTTGAACACCAAGGGAGCAAATACCCAATTAACTTAAGATGGAACCCAAAACAACAAGAGAATCTATTATCAGTTTAGAAGGCCATATCACGGGTCTTAAAAGGGATATGTATTCGATCAAAAAAAATGATTTAGTACATCTCCATTCCGATATTGAAAAATTGGGCGGCAAGATAGACAAAATCTATTGGGTTTTATTAGCAACGGTGGGGGCTGTTGCACTTCAGTTGTTTAATTCTTTTATTAATTAATGAAATTATCTAAAAATTTTAGCTTGGCTGAGCTAACCAAGAGCCAAACAGCCACAAGGATGGGCCTTGATAACAACCCCAGTGAGGATGAGCAGGAGAACCTAAGATTGCTCTGTGAGAGGGTCCTACAGCCCGTTAGAGACCATTTTAATCACGTAGTTACCATTTCCTCGGGTTATCGCAACGAAATCCTGTCAAAAAAGATAGGTAGTTCAAGCACTTCGCAACATTGCAAGGGAGAGGCGGCGGACTTTGAGATCTTTGGTATTGCAAACAACGAAGTCAGTGATTGGATCAAGGAAAATCTGATGTTTGATCAATTAATACTCGAGTACTTTGAGCCGGGCCAACCTAACTCAGGGTGGGTCCACGTTTCTTATGTAAAAGAGATTAATAGTAATAGGAAAGAATACTTGATGGCTATAAAGAAGAATGGAAAAACTGAATACAAACCAATCCTCGGTTTATCCACCGATCGATATATAAAATAGGAGAACTTATGCTACTGTGGATCCATAATATATATAATAAATTGAACGGGATTCTGAATAAGCATCATGGTTTAATTTTACTGCTGATGCTGATCGTCATTTTTTTAAAATAACTCAATTACAAAATTTTGGCCGCCTCGCGCGTATATCCTACTTTTTCTTGGATTAAATCCAATCCTTGAGCTCTTCACCCATTACTTGGGATGCAATATTAATTTTCTTTTTAAGAGCTTCTACTATTTTATAGTCAACCGTGTATTCAGCCATAATATCTATATAAGTAACATTACGTTTTTGACCAATACGGTGGGCTCGATCTTCTGACTGTAATCTTTTTTCTAGGTCATATCCATTGGAGTAATAAATTACATTACTAGCGGCAGTTAGAGTTATTCCATATCCTCCGGTTTGAGGAGTTCCTACTAAAAATCTAACTTTAGGGTCTTCTTGGAAAGCGTCTTTATTTGTTTGTCTTTCTTCGAGAGTAGTTTGTCCATAATAATCCACCACACACCCAGGTCCAAATTCTTTCTCTAATTTCTCCATTATCTTTTCTACATCATATCTATAATATGCCCATATAATAGATTTTCCTTCTGTTTCATAAAGAACATCTATTAGTTCATCTAGTCGATGGTTAGGTATGTCCTGCGTAGTACCATCATCCGCTTTAAAGTGACCACAGGTAATTTGATGTAGTCGCATAATTTGAGTTAAAGCAATGGCACTCGTAACTTTCTTACCATTTAAAACCGCCATAGCTTTTTCTTTCATTTCTTTGTAAAGTTTTTTCTGTTCCGGCGTTAAAGTAATTACTCTTTTCATATAAATCTTTTCCGGAAGATCTAAACATTCTTCTTTTAATACTCTATATGAAAAGAATCTTAGTTTTTCTGATAATTCATCTAAGTTTTTAAAAAATTTAATCATTTGTACTTGTCTACCTCCAAAGTTTGCAGTGTACATTTCTGCGTATCTATTTCTAAACGAATAATAAGATTCAAATCCTAAATGTGTAGGATTTAAAAATTCACATTGAGAATATAAATCTAAAGGGTTTCGAGTTACTGGAGAACCTGTCAATATTCTTTTGTAGGGAGCAAATCTGGAAAGCTTGAGAATATTTTTAGTTCTTTTAGCTCTGGGATTTTTAATAGTAGTACTTTCATCAATTACCATCATCGCTCTATGAGCCGCTAAAAACTTATAAGCAAAAGAGGTACCTTTTACAGTGCTTAAAGCTTCAACATTCATTACTAAAATATGTAAGTCTTCTCCTGTTTTAAACAGAGAATCTAATTTAGTTTGTTGTTTTTCGGTTATATTAGCCTGCCATAAGACCATCGTTTTATCTATATGATCTACCAAATGAATAGGTAATTCTTGATTATACCAAGTTCCAATTACTCCTTTTGGAGCAATAATTAAAGCACCATTTATTTTACCTCGATCATAAAGCATAGACATATTGTCTATTAATACTTTAGTTTTTCCGGTACCCATTTCCATGAAATAACCAAAAGTATCTCTATTCCAAGATTTTTCTAATGCAGTTATCTGATGCTTATAAGGCTCTGTTTTAAATTTATAATCCATTTCTTTGTGCTTTCTATTGACATTATTACATGAATAGATATATAAAGTCAAGAGAAAGAATGGATATAAAAACATATAAAAAAAACATGGAGTATCTCTCTAATCGTAAGCCTGTTGTCTACGTACTTCAGGAAATTCCAGGTACTAGGGAAGGTAGACCTAAAATTAATATTGTGGGTGCCAGTAAATATGGAGAATTAGTTTTTCTTTTACCGGAACTTTCACAAATTATATTTTCTCCTGGTCCATTAGTTTTTAAACTAAGAAAGCTTTTAAAAAATTACACGCCAGAAGATTATTTATTATTAACTGGAGATCCTGCAATAATAGGGGTTGCATGTTCTATAGTTTCTGATATAACAAACGGAAAGTACAAAGTACTTAAATGGGATAAACAAGAACGACAATATTATCCAATTGTCATAAATTTGTATGAGAAAGGCAAAATAGATGAAGACGATAAACCAATTGATGGAGGATCACGGATCTAATTCGTTTGATAAAACGAAAGATTTAGGTGAACTTGCCATTGAAATAAATCGATTAAGCGATTTACAAACCAGAATTAAAACACAAGAAGATCACATAAGTGAAATGAAACGAGAGGAACAAAAACTTTCGGGTGAAATCATTCCTACTTTATTAGCCGAGAGTGGGTTCTCTTCTTTAAAACTTGCAGACGGATCATTCGTCGAAGTTAAACCATATTATAGTGCAAGCATCTCTACCAAAAATAAAGATGCTGCATATAATTGGCTTCGTTCTAACGGCCTAGGAGATATCATTAAAAATGAAATCTCTGTTTCCTTTGGAAGGAACGAAGATAACAAGGCGGCAGAATATGCTAACCTTGCGCAGAGTCACGGGTATCAACCGACACAAAAGCTGAAGGTTGAGCCTATGACTCTCAAAGCACTCGTCCGTGAGCGCGTCGAAAATAAAAAAGACGTTCCCGCGGATTTATTTAACGTGTTCGTAGGAAACCGAACCACAATTAAGAAAAAGGAAACATGAAACAAGAAACAGGAAACAAGGACCAAGGATCAGTAGCAAAGGTGGATCCATCTGCAAAACTTCCAACTAATTTAATGGAAGAGCATGCAGGGAAAGGGTTGGAAAATCTGAAACAAGATGACCTATCAATGCCTTTTTTAAAGATATTGATGCCTTTATCTCCAGAAGTAAACAAACAGCATAATAAGTACATCGAGGGTGCAGAACCTGGAATGATACTTAATAGTGCTACTAAAAAAGTTTACAATGGTAGTACAGGTATAAGGGTTATACCTTGTCATTACGAGAGAAAATATCTCGAATGGGCAGAAAGAGGTAGCTCAGTAGGAAGGCCTATTGTTCATCCGGATGATACCCCACTCAAAAATGAAACAACAAGAGATAAAACTTTCAAAGATAGATTACCTAATGGTAATTATTTAGAAAGAACTTCTTATCATTTTGTGATTCTTTTGAATGGAGTTCCTACAGTGTCTGTTATTACAATGAAAGCTTCTCAAAATAGAGTAAGCAAAGATTGGATGGCAGAATTGAATGGATGGACAGAAAAGGGTTCGAAAGGACTCTATGTTCCGGCAATTTATAGCCACATTTATAAGTTAACTTCTATTCCACAATCAAATTCAAAAGGAAGTTGGTATGGATGGAAAGTTACTAGAGAAGCCTATAACCAAGAAGCTAATCTTTTTAAAATGGGCGCAGACTTTTCTAATAAATTTAAAGAAGGTGCAATTAAAACAAACATCTCCGCTGAGGAAGATGCTGTTAAAAAAGCGACTTCTTTTTAATAATTCTCTACAGAGAATTGTTGCAACGAGAGGCGAAGAAGCGAGAGTGGACTCGCCTCTTACAACCATAAAAATATGACAGTAGAAAGATTTAAAAAAATATTTAAAGGATTAGAAACTGCCTACGGTCAGTATGTCAATAAAGTAACCACTTTACCTGGAGAAAAATCCAAAGGAAAAGCTTTCATCAAAAAAGATTTAGTTAGAGATAACTTATGGAAAGATCATTTAGAGGGAAAAGATCCTGCGTTAGGTATTATTCCAATTAACGCAGAGAGTCAATGTAGATGGGGCTGTATAGATATAGATCAATATAACTTCGATCATGTTGTATTCATAAACAAAATTAGAAAAAAGAATTTACCACTTATAGTATGTAGATCTAAAAGTGGAGGGGCTCATGTATTTTTATTTACCAAACAAGATATAGAAGCAGAAGATATGCAAGGAAAACTTAAAGAGTTAGCCGCTGCATTAGGTTATTCTGAATGTGAAATATTCCCTAAACAAACAAAAATATTAGTGGATCGAGGAGACACCGGAAACTTTTTAAATCTTCCTTATCATCATGGAGATAAAACTACTCGTTATGCATTTAAAGATGACGGAAGCGCAGCAACCCTGCAAGAATTTTTTGAATTATATGATAAATATTCTGTCGATGTTGAACATTTTGGTTCTATAAAAATAGAAGTAGAACATCCAGCCATTCAAAATGGACCTCCTTGTTTAGAAGTATTATGTAGTGAGGGTTTTCCCGAGGGTTCTCGTAACAATGGTTTATATAATCTAGGAGTTTATTTAAAAAAAGCTTTCCCTGATAATTGGCAAGAACAATTAGGAATTTATAATTCTAAATACATGACACCTCCTCTTGGTCCTCAAGAAGTAATGAATGTAATTAAATCATTAGGTAAAAAAGATTACAACTACACATGTAAAGATCAACCGATCTGTGCTCACTGTGATTCTACCACATGCCAAACTAGAGATTTTGGAATCGGAGATGGAGGATCCCTTCCTGATTTAAATAGTTTAAGAAAATTAACGTGTAGCCCACCAATCTGGTTTTTAAATGTTAATGGAAAACCAGTGGAATTAAATACAGAAGAATTACAAAAACAAGATAAATTTCAAAATGCCTGTATGGATCAAATTAATTTAGTGGTTCCTGCTGTTTCTAAAATTGTATGGACAAAAATTTTAAAACAATTATTTAAAAATTTAGAAGAGATAGAGGCCCCAGAAAGTTTATCTATTAAAGAACAACTACGAGGACATCTCGAAGATTTTTGTACCAACCGAGCAACTGGTAAAGTAAAAGAAGATTTAAACAGAGGAGTTCCTTTTACTGAAGAAGGTGAAACCTATTTTAGATATAAAGATTTTTGGAAATTTTTAGAACGTTCTAAATGGAAAGCTTTAGAACATAATACAACTGCCCATCGATTAGAAGAATATTTTGGAGTTAAGGAACGTAGAATAAGAATATATGAGATGAATGTTAGAGTAATGGTAGTCAAAGCTTTTGAACGTCCTAAAAATACTGATGACCCATTACCAGCAATGAAGAAAGGAAGTTTTTAATGAATAGAGAAATTATATTTGGTCCTCCTGGAACCGGCAAGACTCAAACATTATTACAAAAAGTTACAGATGCTTTAAAAAGTGGCGTAAAACCTGATAGAATCGGCTATGTATCTTTTAGTAAAAGAGCAAATATAGAGGCAATTGCAAGGGCACAAACTATTAACGAATTTAATTTAACAGAAAAAGATTTACCATATTTTAGAACTCTTCATTCTTTAGCTGTAAGAATTTTAGGAATAGATCCTAACACCCAACTAATGAAAACAGCTGACTATCAAGCCTTTGCTAAATGGATAGGCATAGTAAATTTTAACACCGAAACTACAGTAGATGAAACTGGAATGGTCATTTCTAAAAATGAATATTTAAATCAAATTAATCTTGCACGCTATAGAGGTATATCTGTTTCTGATCAATATAATAGAAATGAACATCAAGGAAAAATTAATTGGTTTAAATTAGAAAGAATCGCTAAGGCTCTTCCTGTATTTAAAAAACAATCTCACAAATATGATTTTACAGATTTCATTGAAATGGTTGTTAGTAAAAAAATATCTCCTGACCTAGACATATTGTTTGTTGATGAAGCTCAAGACCTTAACTGGCTTCAATGGCAAATGGTACATCTTCTAGAAGACAACTCACAAAAATCTTATATAGCTGGAGATGATGACCAAGCTATTTATACTTTTCAAGGTGCAGACGTAGATCATTTTTTAGGATTAGAAGGAAAGAAAACTATCTTAACTCAATCTTATAGAGTACCTCAAAAAGTTCACGCTATTGCAGACTTGATTGTAAATAGAATTTCCAAACGTCAACCTAAAATTTGGAAAGCTAGAGAAGAAGAAGGAGAAGTTCATTGGGTACATGACCTACGTTCTATTGATTTTAAAAAGGGAAATATGTTAGTACTTGCATCAGCAAATTATATGCTGGATGCAGTTAAAGATTACTTAGAAGCGTGGGGTTATCCCTACAAGACAAAAGGAACAAATAGATTATCCGAAGATTTTGTAATGGCTCTTACAGATTGGGAAATCTGGAGAGAAGGACAAAAACTTTCTTTTGAATCAGTAAAAAGAATTTATAGTCATCTTTCTGTAAAGAAGAAGCAATTAAGAAGAGGGTTTAAAACTTGTAAGACTATGATGCCCAATAAACAATATAGTATGCAAGAATGTAAAGATCAACATGGTCTACTAGAAGATAGACCGTGGATAAAAGCATTACAATGTGATTCTAAAACTTTATCTTATATTCAAGCTATTCAAAGAAATGGGGAAGATATTACTCAACCCCCTAGAATTACTTTGTCTACAATTCATGGTGCTAAAGGAGGAGAGTCTAAAAATGTTACTTTACTTCCCGATCTTTCATGGAATGCATCTCAGTCTTTTGAAAATAGTCCTGATCCAGTTCATCGACAGTATTACACAGGAGTTACAAGAACACAACATACTTTATATATACTTTCCCCAACAGAAAAAAATTATTATTCTATATGAGCGACGTTTATAAAAAACAGATCGGAGGAAATCACTATGCGTCTATGATTATTCAACCTTCAGAATTTATAAACAAAAATAATTTGCCATTCGCAGAAGGGAATGCTATAAAATATTTGTGCAGGCACAAGCAGAAAGGACAAAAGCAAGATTTGGAGAAAGCAATTCATTACTGTCAGATGGCAATTGATCGTGATTATCCAGAAGAAAAACAACCAAAAACTAACTCATGGGGAATAATTAAATGAAATATCAAGCACAAACAGAATGGGTACAACCGGAAGAATTTCCAGATTTAAAAAACGCTAAAGAAATAGCAATTGACTTAGAAACAAAAGATACGCAACTATTAACTAGGGGCTCTGGCTCTGCAACAGGGAATGGTAAAGTAGTTGGGATCGCAGTAGCCGTAGATGGATGGAAAGGTTATTATCCAGTGGCACATGATGGTGGAAATAACCTTGATAAATCAAAGGTTTACAGCTGGTTTAGAAATATTTTAAAGAGCGACGCAACTAAAATTTTTCACAATGCAATGTATGATGTTTGTTGGATTCGAACTCTTCCGGATATGAAAATAAATGGAAAGATTGTTGATACAATGATTGCTGCAGGAGTCGTGGATGAAAATAGATTTAGATATGATTTAAATTCTTTATCACGTCAGTACCTGGGTGAAGGTAAAAATGAAACTGCTTTAAGAGCAGCGGCTGAAAAATTTGAAATAGATCCTAAATCTGAGATGTATAAACTTCCTGCATTGTTTGTTGGAGAGTACGCTGAAAAAGATGCCGACTTAACTTTGAAATTATGGCAAGAAATGAAAAAAGAAATTTACCAAGAAGATTGTGAGTCTATCTTTGATTTAGAAACAGAAATATTTCCTTGTCTTGTAGATATGAGAATGAAGGGAGTAAGAGTTAATGAAGAAGGTGCTCATAAACATAAGAAAAATTTGGCAACTATGGAACAGCAAATACTTATGGATGTCAAGAAAGAAACAGGGATAGATGTACAAATTTGGGCGGCAAGAAGTATAGCACAAGTTTTTAAAAAGTTAAAGCTGGATTTTGAAACAACTGAAAAGACAGGAGCTCCTAGTTTTACTAAAAATTTATTAGTGAATCATCATCACCCTATTATAAAAAAGATTGCTAAAGCTAGAGAAATTAATAAAGCTCATACTACTTTTATAGATTCTATTTTAAAATATGCACATAATGGTAGAATACATTCTGAGATAAACCAACTTAGGTCTGATAACGGGGGAACCGTAACCGGAAGATTTAGTTATGCTAATCCAAACCTCCAGCAAATTCCTGCAAGGAACAAGGACCTCGGACCATTAATACGTTCTTTATTTTTACCTGAAGAAGGACATAAGTGGGGATGTTTTGATTACTCACAACAAGAACCAAGACTGGTGGTTCATTATGCCAGTATGGAAAATTTATATGGAGTAGATGATGTGGTTGAAGCTTATAAGGAAAGTGCAACAGATTTTCATGGGATCGTGGCAAAGATGGCCTCCATTCCTAGATCCCAAGCTAAAACAATTAACCTAGGATTATTTTATGGAATGGGTAAAGCAAAACTTCAAGCTGAACTTGGAGTAAGTAAAGATAAAGCTGCAGAATTATTTAACATGTATCATAACCGTGTACCCTTTGTTAAACAACTTATGGACATTGCAAGTAACAGAGCCCAGGACGCTGGACAGATTAGAACTCTACTAGGTAGACGTTGTAGATTTCATTTGTGGGAACCTACACAGTTCGGAATTCATAAAGCCTTGACACATGAAGACGCGATCAAGGAACACGGACCAGGGATAAAAAGAGCTTATACATACAAAGCTTTAAATAGATTAATACAAGGATCAGCTGCTGATATGACAAAAAAATCTATGTTAGATCTATATAAAGAAGGAATATTACCTCATATACAAATTCACGATGAGCTAGATATTTCTGTAGAAAATGATATACAAGCTAAAAAAATAGTTAAAATAATGGAATCTTCAGTTGAACTGGCGATACCAAATAAGGTAGACTACGAGTCCGGTAAAAACTGGGGTGAAATACATTAATGGAGGAAACTATGGAAAAAGTAAAACAAGTTTGGGAATTAGCGCAAGCTCATCCTAAAATATCTATCGCGATAGTGGTAGCAGTTGTTGCCATATATTTTTTAGTAAACTAGAAACTATATGACCGATGGCCTACTTGAATGCAAACATTCCTGTGATTTATTCCCAGATCAGGAGAGAATATCTCTATGATCTTAAAGACCATCATGGGGAAGTGGAAGACTGCATTATCTTTGGCCTGGCATCAATTACAGGGCGTCCTATACTCTTTCATGCAATTATGGAGAACGGTGCTATATTCTATCGGTTACCGATCTCTGCTTTCATTCAAAGAGGATTTGAAGTTGATCAAGTTCCTAGGATGCGACTTGATGAGTTGGAGTTGTGGAATTGTTTTAGTTACTATCCTAGCGTTACTTCTTTTGATATCCTAGATGGACAATCAGGGAAGTACTTTGGAAAAGATAAAAAATTACACCCCGGCGCGTATCTTTTTACTGTTGACTGGGCTCACCCAGAGAGTAATATAGTAGATACAGATCATTCTGAAATTCCGCACGAACATAAGTGCGCCCACATCCTCGCCTTAGAAGATGGAAATTATGCAGCACAACCAAACAATAGAATCCTTTGGGATATACCTTCGTTTACGGTAAAGGATGAAGTACCCGATTGGAAGGTTCAAACTTCAGAATGGAATGTAGAAGATACCCGTAAATGGAAAACAGAAGATACGGATAGATTCTTCTATGATATTGAGGAAAAGAAAAATGACTGAACGGTTTTGTAAAAAATGTAATAAAATGTGTCACTGTCCAAATGCAGAAGGCGAATGCACTAATTGTGACTGTGGAAACAGAGAAGAAGATTCTACCTATGAAGGTGGTGGTGTCGTCGTTGACGACACAAATGAATGTGAAAGCTGTCAATAAATGAAAAAAATATATTTAATATTAGCACTCTTATTTACCTTAAGCGCCTGCACAGTTGGGCCAAAATGTACTTATACTCAAGATGGCACTAAAATTTCATCTTGGATTTGGTTTACCAAAGAAGTACCTATAGACTTAAGCAAAGATAATTGTAACTAGTATGAATGATAAAATTATTACTGCACTCTTGGCCATTCTCATCGCACTCTCTGGCTGGAGTCTCACAACAACAGTCGGGCTTAAGTCGGATGTTGCAGTTCTTAAAGAAAAAGTATCGGGAGTTGAAAATGAAATTCAGGACTTTAAAAATCTTAAGGGCAAGAAGAAACGCAAGAAAAAAAATACGAACAACTGAAAAACTGGTACAGGCTTTGATAATTGGCCTAGCCTTGGCTCTAGTTCTTTTAGTTGGATGTGAAAACGGAGCAAGACATTCCATAGAACTGACAGAACCTACCGATCACACTAGTGGAGATGATGGGGGCAAACTTAAGTACAAAATTATTTGGGGTAGTACAAAACATAACGATTAACCATGATTTTAACCTATAGATTACTAATGATTGCAGCAATCGCATATTTATATTATATACATTATATGGAGTGTATTTAATGGCCCTAAAAATTTCAGACGAAGCACGAGTTCAAATGCCTATGAAGACCGTAGCCAGCCTCATCGCGATGGTCGCGATCGGGACCTGGGCTTTTTTTGGCATACAAGAAAAATTAAATCAACAAGCAACACAATTAAAAATAATGGAAAAAGATTTGGTCGAAAATACGGAGTTCCGTATCAAGTGGCCGAGGGGG
>VTLG01016570.1_pt1 | contig 24590 bp, 32 predicted proteins | sample 4694571 | NCBI WGS metagenome assembly VTLG01 (sample SAMN12604809, study PRJNA352737) | marine metagenome | biome: ENVO:00000447; feature: ENVO:00000209|ENVO:00000569|ENVO:01000036; material: ENVO:00002151; isolation source: viral sequences binned using virsorter ...
GGGCCACCATAAGTTGAAACAGTTCCACCACCGCCACCACCACCTACGGTAAGTTGAACAGCCGGAAGTCCCGGATAATTTACATCTAAATCTCTACCATCACCACCACCGCCACCACTATTTGAACGTGGGTTTAATCCACCAAAGGCTGGAAGTGGACTAGCAGTATGACTTTGTACACAAAATACACCTGTCATATTTCCAGGAACATGTCCACGATCACCACCACCGCCACCACCTGAACCAGCATTATTTCCATTTGCAGGACCAAAACCTGCTCCACCTGTTCCACCAGGAAAACCTTGACCAACTGTATTAAGAGATGTGTCCATATAACCCTGATAAGCACGTCTTGAATTACCACCACCAGAACCACCGGGTCCAGCTACACCATCACCTGTTCCACCACCACCTCCTGTTGGCGGTCCACTACCTTTACCATAACCACCACCTGAAGCGGCAGTCGTTCCTGGAATAGTAGGCATTGAAGTATTTGTTCCAACATTACCGTTGGGTGAAGGAATAGATACTGTTGGATTTGTTGCTCCACCACCACCAATTGTAATTGGATAAGTTGCTCCACCTGTTACTGCAACTCTTTGTGTTAAAACACCACCAGCTCCACCACCACCTGCACCTTCTGCAGGAGCATTACCACCACTACCACCACCTGCTACCATTGTAATTGTAGCATGAGTTGTACCTGGTTGCATTACATGCGAACCTGTTGCACATTTTCTTGTAATCGTTGCTGCTGTACCGGGAGCTCCGGCTGTTACTGTTGAGACTGGTCCGATAATTCCGCCATTTGCCATAGCTGATTACCTCCTATACCGCTATAACGTCGTATGAAATGAATAGATCTAAATCACCCGTCGCACTCGCTCCACCTTTAAGAATGTCTGTTTCTTGTAAATAAATTGGCGTGTCAGCTAATACTAATGTTGCATCTGCTGGGACTGAAATAGTTTTAGCTAGATATACATCTGCTGCAGGAGATGTTGCTGTTGCTCCTGCTGAAGTAAAAGCACTTTTGTCAATATAAAGATTGACATCTGCTGCTGATGATCCATCAACATTAGCTACTGTAATTCTGTTTATTTTAATAAGTTTGTTTGCTGCTACAGTTAACAAAGTTGCCGTTAGTGTATTTGATAAATTCCAACCAACTGATTCTCCGTAAATACTTGCTACTGCTACTATATTTGGGTTTGCCATAATTTTTTATTCCTATATTTGTTTTTTATCCGAAAATCATTGCCATTGCAATAGCTTTTCCTGTTGATATTCCTGCATCTCCAAAGCTTACTACACCAGATCCGTCGGTAACTAAAGCTTGATTTGCTGTCCCATCTGCTGCAGGTAAAGTATATACAGGTTGAACTCCTGTAGTACTTGGAAACCCTGAAGAAACAATATCTGTTCCATTATGGTAACATAACACGTTTCCACTTGCTGGAATTAATATTCCTGTTTGACCAGTGACTTTAAAAGTAATTGTATTTCCAACTGATCTTGTAGTGTTATCTACAATTAAAAAAGGTTTTTCAATAGCTGCTGCTGGATCTCCAGCTGTAGCTGCAATATCTAAAACTCTATTTCCAGCAGTCGATCCCGTAAGTTGTATAATAAAAGCTCTTCCATCATAAGTTCCTGTTGAACCATCTGGAATTGTTAAAGTTCTATCTGCTGTTAATGCCACACTAATGTAACCTAGTGTGTTCATAATAAAGTTTAGATTGTTATTTGTATTCGTTCCCCATGTACCAGCGTTTTCACCGGTTGCCATTAATTGAATACCTAGACTGTTATATGTTGATGCCATAATTTTCTCCTACGCCTGATTTACATGCTTCACATCTGTATACGATGTTGAACCCGTAATGTCAACATCTGCATAATGAATGGTTGATAATGCCGGATTTAAAATACCAGTTATTTCATATCCAGTCAAGCCAACAACTTGATCAGGAGTTGTAACTCCTGCAGCATTTACCGTTCCTGTAGCTAATAAACTATCAGAAATAGTTACTCCTGTTGCATTAGTCGGAGTAATTGCTCCTACAGAACCTGTGGCTAATAAAGATGTTCCAGCTAAATCTACTGTAATTAATACACCTTCTACAAGATTTCCAACCCTACCTGTAACTTCAAGACCGGTTAAACCTACAACATCTGCAGGATCAATTGCACCTACAGAACCTGTAGCTAATAAACTTGCTAATCCAACTTGTACATCATCTCCAGCATTGACACCTAATGTTCCTAACGTTCCAGTTGCAAGAAGACTATTACTTAATGTTAATTCAAAATCAAAATTTGGATCAATTGCACCTACAGAACCTGTAGCTAATAAACTTTCAGAAATAACAACGGGAGTTTCTACTCCTGTGGTTAAAGTTCCTAAAGCACCTGTTGCTAAAAAAGATGGTAAAGTTTCTATTGCACCCTCAACACTACCCCAACCGTTTTCACCCCAATCTAAAGTACCCCAACCAGGAAACTGTTCTACATTTACTCCTGCTCCATTAAGTGAACCAGTTATTGGTAAACCTGTTAAAGATACAGCTTCATCACCTTGTTGATTCCATGCACCTTGGCCCCAATTCATTGCACCCCAAGTAGTTTGAGTAATATCTATTATACCACCCATTCCAATACCGTGAATCCAACAAGAAAAGAAAAAATCAATTACGCTTGGTGCAGTAATAGTAATTTCAATCCATCTATTTGTAGCTGCATTAAAGTTAGTTGTGTTCATGTAGGTAGCTTCACTAACTGTGCCATCTAAATAATAATCTACATTGTTAGTAATTATATTAGCTCTACCTACTGCTAAATCTGTACTTGCGCTTGTTGTAAAATATAAAGGATGACCATTGTTAGTAGCATTAGATTGATCTATTCTAAGAACTGCCCCTGCTACCCAAGGAAATTTAAAACTTGTGGGTTGTGCACCATTAAAATAATAAACATTACCTGATCCACCTACTTGATACTGTGTGCCTGTGCCGACTGTAGCTGTGATGATTGTATCAGCCATAAGGTTTTATTCCTTATGATGTTAATCTAATAATAGCTGCTGATGATGAGTTAGTTGGAAATTCAATAGAGAACGTTCCGTTAGAAACTGTTTTATCTCCACCAAAGTCTATTGAACAAACAGCTCTGTTTGTTGTAAAACCAGAAACAACACTTGTATTATAAATTAAACATCCTCTTGTTGTAAAAGATGCTGAAGTCCATGCTGTACCATTTGCTACTGATAAATCTGAAAAGTCTGTGTGTGAAGTAACTGTAGAAGTTGTAACACCAGAATTTGTTAATGCTTTTCCACCTGCTACATATGCTGAACCAGATGCGTTAGTTGTTTCGTTTGTAGCTGAATAAACTGTTGTTGTAGTTCCAAGGTTAGCTGAACTTGTGTAAAGAGCAAGTTTAAATGCACTTCCTGCTGGAGTACCACCTGCTGTGTTAAAGTTATGTCCACCCTTCATTAATTCTGTTTTGAAACTATCTGTTAATACCGATGCTATTGCCATAATTTTTTATCTCCTTGTTACGGTGACGGTGAATTGATTTGTATTCTGACAGTTCCATCAGTGTAGTCATCTCTTCTTCGTCTACCAATTTGCATACTTGCAAACTTCTCTAGCTCTTTATTATACTTTTGTTCGTATAATGTCAACATATCCATTGGACCTTTTAAAAATCCATAGGCTTCTACTAATGTAGCATATAATAGTAATTGAGGAAAGTAATTACTGATATAAGTCGTAGCATTAGACCCTGATAATCCAGTGGGTAATTTATTATAATATATTCTAAAAAAGTAATTTTCATCAGGTGTAGGAGCTAAATAAAAGCCTCCAGAAGTGCTGTCAGTTAAACCAGTAGCTCCACCAAACATAGCATAATATTTTGGAACTCCAGTTACATCTTGTCCTGTACTTGATCCTTCAGGTCCTGTCAATCTACCTACATATTCAGATAAAAATGTTTGATCTCTTTTTTCTAACCACGTTCCTTGTTCTGTTGTAGCGGTTGTAGAAGGAAATACTTCTACTCCTCTAATAAACAAAGCTCCTGCTGGTGAATTAATTGTATTATCATCTTTTACAAATTGGCCTTCTTGTACAAATCTATCTGCATCAATTGGAACATCATTTATAATTCTTTGTTCAGCTAACATTATAAAATCATCTATAACTGCTTGAGTAAATACATTAGCATCTACTTCAGTATAGCTTCTAATATTATTAGTAATAGTTGTGTATGTATATCCTGCCATAATTATGCTTCTAAGGTAACTGGTCCAACGCTAACCGGAAAACCTCCTCCTATTCCTGCACTTGTAGCATTAGATGCTGCTGAAAACCAGAACCAATTAGTCTGAGTAGCATCAGTTGCTCCATCTACATATTTACCTATATTTATAGCATATCCTACAGCTTGTGCAATAACAGCTCCTGTAATTCCATTAACATTATCTGGAATATTAAATACTCCAGCTATACCCGGTGCACCACGAAATCTTTTTATATCTCCTGTAGCATATTTATTACCAGGAAGATTAACATTAACTATAGGTGATCCTGCTTGATATGTTTCAAACGGATCAGCTTTTAATAAGTCTAATGTACCTGGTTCTATTCTTGGTGGAAAAGCATGTTCTAAGGCTTGTGCATCCGCGCCCACGGGTCTTGGTGTAAGTTGTGGTTGCTTTGGTTCAAACTCAGAATTATGAACCCAAGCTCCTGTCCATTCTTGTACCATTTCTGTATAAGGAAACGCGGCCCCTGATCTCATTGAGATCATTAGTGCTCTAGAACCTTTTGAATAAGTAGCCATTAGATATTAGGATAATAAGTTTTAGGGGTTATGTATGTACTAGATGGAGATCCATCTTCAGATAAAGCCCTTGCTAAATCATCTTCGTAAAACAATTTTAATTCTTGTGTTCTCTCTGGTGCAAATTTTTGAGATAATAAATAACTTAAACCAGAAACCATACAAGGTACAAATCTATAAGGTGTGTCTGTTGCATTAGAAAAAGCACCTACGTCTTGAATTCTTTTAACATAGTAAACCATTAATTTACTTGTTGCTGCTGCGGCTGTTGCATTAGGTAAAGGGTAAATAGTTACAGTAACTCTATCTATAAATCTTTGAACCCAATACTGTGAAGGTGTACCAACTGTTGCTTTGTTAGCTGTACCAGAATAAGAAGATCTATCTACTTTAGTTAAAGCAATATCTGATTGAGAAGTAGTGTTATAGTTTTGTCTAAAACCTACGTTTAATAAATCTGTAATACCATAAATATTTGCTGTAGGAAGAGTTGTAGCTTGTGGTGGTTCTCCGCCCCCAGGTACATCTGATGAGTTTCTATAGAAAGTATAAGTTCCAGAACCTTCTGCTGTTGCATCAACATTAGTAGTTGATCCTTGAGTTAATGTAACGTTGGTATTACCAACTTCCCAGAAATGTAAACCTCTATTACCCCATTCTTGAAATAGAATATTTAAAGATCTTCTAGCTGTTTTAAGTTGATGTCCCGAAGTACCAACTAAGCCTAATCTTTCATAAGCATCTGAAATAATCTCATCAATAGAAAAGTCTTGGTCAAATTGATAAGCTTGGGAAGTAACGTTAGCCATTTAACCTCCTAATAATTTTTTAACCACTCCATATGAATGGATATTGAATCACCTGCTGTTGTAGCTGCTGTACCATCATTAGATCTAATAATTACATCACCTGTTGAACCACCAGTTCCAAGAGCTGGATTATGTACTCCACCAATATTCGTAAAATCTTTAAATCCATTACCATGTAAAGTTATGTAAGGTAAATCTGCTGTTGCATCTCCTACAATACTTACGGAATCTGCTTTTGCTGCTACCGACACAGAATACCAAATTTTTTGTAAAGACAAAGAAACACAAGGTTTAGCTCCTACAGCTCCATTTGCTACTACTGGAAATCTTTGATTATTTAATGCTGATACATCAATAGTAAATGTAAATTCACCTGCTGATTCTGTGGGCATTAAAATTGTTTGTACTATTAATCTTTTAGAACCGTCGAATTGTGTATTAGTTGTTCCTACTGCTGCCATTTTATTTCCTTCCTACTCTAGGGGAGCGATCATTACACCGCTCCCTGAAAGTAAATTATTTATTAGTTAGTGTCGTTAATCATCTGCGTCCAATAAACGTTTAACACACCTTCGCCGGTAGTTAACGCATCATCAGTCTTAGCAGTTATAACAACGGCTTTGTCCATTTCGTAACCAGCTGCATCATCGTCTGAAACATTTAGACAATTTTTCATCTGTGCTACAGTTTGATCCATTCCTGTTGGAATGTGATGAGAAGCAACAGTTCTAACATCATTATCAGCGTCACCTGCAAAGTAATCAAGATCTAAACTATTAAGTGTAGCTCCTAATGCTTGTGCAACGTTAGCACCAATCTGCATGTCAAAACCAGCTGTATCAAAAGCTTCGTTAACAACAAATCTAATATCGTTAATTCTAGAAAATTTAGGTATTACAATATTGTTTGCTAGGTTTTTACCAGATGTTGTAGCTGTTTGACCTAATGGATATTCATTAAATGTTGATCTACATACAACTGAAATTAATCCAGTGTCAACTACACCAACTTCTAAAGTACCTACTGTTCCAGCGCCACTTACAGCGATAGAAGATACAGTTTGAAAAGTTTTAGTTGAAGAAACAAGACCAGCATTACCCATTGGAGTAACCGCTTCAGTTTGTGAATTACCTAAAACGTCTGTTCCAGTAATAGTTGCAGTTAATGCAGAGTCATTACCACCAGATGTTAAAGTAATTACAGAAGCAGCTTCAAAACCACCGTCAGAAGTTATTCCTGGTACGTTTTGAGTTGCGTCTACTAATGTAACACTAGTTGTACCGGCACCGTTATCACCAGTGATAGCTAATTTGTTAGCATCAGTTGTTACAGTAAAGTTACTGTGATTTACAGGAAATGAAGCGTGACATTCTACGAATGCTACGTTTCTTACATTTTCACTTACAGTTGTTCCTGTTGTGTTTTGGATCCGTCCAACATTAATTGGTCCGGAAAAGTTAGTTCTTGCCATTTTATATTCTCCTAGTTGATTTTACATAGTCTCTAGGCCGTCGACTATACAGCGTCTATGTAAAATATATTATTAATTAAATGTATAGTGAGTTTTTTATATATGATTTTTTAGTAGAGTGCAAGAGAGCCTGATAAGAAAGTGCGATTTCAGCGATGTAGCTTTGTTACTTAAGTAGCTACAGAAACTTGTGGAGCGGCATCATCAATAGAATTCTGCCTGTGAGCAATTGCTGCTTCTTCCAGCTTGATCTCAGTAATGACTTCTCTAACTTTGTCATCAATTCTGACCATTTCAAGAGTATATCTATCATTAGACAAATGCTCCTGTTCCCACTTCAACTCCAAGGACCTTTTTTGTTTGTACAGGTCTTGTATCATCAACAACCTCCTCATAGGTTATTCTGTTTACTCGGTCATCATAGGTATTTCCGAGATATTCCCAGTTTATACTCTTTTCTCCCAACTTGTCAAGGATTGATTGTTCTAAAGAAATAGCGTTATCTTCCGCATAAACATTAAATTTTGCGTGATGGCTATAAGCATATATTTTTACTGTGAATTGTTTCATCGTTTTTTCTTTCTATTTATAAATTGTGGCGAAACAATGTCCCGCCACAAAAAATTAATGATTATGCTCCTGATGAAGCAAAGATACCTCTATAGTCAGAAACGCCAAAAGCGTATCTTTCTCTAGCTTTGTATCTTACGTTACCAGTGTCAAAGTCCCCTTCCATTGAAGTTGTCAATGGAGTTCTTGAGAACATTTTCATACCATTTGGAACGTCTGTGATTAAGTAAAATGCATCAGGATCAGTTAAGAAATTGTTCACTCTATAACCTTGAGGAACCATTCCCATTGAATTGATTGCATTGATATCATTATCAGCAGTTTGAGTTCTACCTTGAGACTTCATAAGTCTTTCAGCATTGAACTGGTTAGCTGATGGAATGATCATCTTAACCGCTTTAGCAGCTATTCTTAAACCTCTTTCATCAGTAAAAGCAGCTACGTCGATTAGCGCTTGTTCTAATGAAGTTTCGTTTAAGTCAGCTTGAGTAGCAAAAGTGTTAGCTACGTTCGTACCTGAGACTGTAGTATGCGCTGTACTAAATAGCGCTACTTGGTCTCCAGATAAAAAAGTAGTGAAACCATTATTTAATGGTGCTGCACCTTTAACTTCTTTAGCGTTTGACATAGATCTTGCTAGTGCTTTTGTGTATCTAGAAGAAAGTCTGTCATAAAGGTTGTCCTCTATTGCTTCTTCTGTGATAGCGAAAGCTAGCGCAATCGTTTCCATTGTGTATCTAGCAGTGTAAGTCTCTTGTGCTTCATCGTAATTCACACCTTGACCTTCTGCTTTGACCTCTGCGTTAGCGAAACCAGATAACATTACTTCTTCTTCAAAAGCTCTGTCTGATGATTCCGTTGTATAAATCTCAGCGTGCTGATTTTCATACCTTTTGTATTCCAAGCCGAATAGTGCATTCAGACCTGGCTCTAGTTCTTTAACTAGCTGTGCTCGTGATATTGCCATGTTTTATTCTCCTATTCTATGATTAACTTGGTGTTACAAATTCACAAAGGTTTTGTACTACTACTACTGTTCCAAAAGCCACTGTTAAATCTTCATTCTCAGGGTCTTCTGCAGATCTTAGTAATCTCCATTGTGATGCAGTTGCTGATGTATTACCAATGTCTAGTGTTTGTGATGATCTTCCAGTAACAGTACTACCTGCTACAGCAGAACTTTGATAAGTTTCCATAAACGCAGCTTGTGGTGTTGCGTCATTTGCAGAAACTGCATAGTTTTGGAAAGGATTATCATTCACAAAGGCATCTATATCTTGGTTTAGATCAGTTGCAGTGCTTGCTATATACATGTTACTAAACGTTGGCTTTTGTGTATTAGCCGCAGTGTAGAAACATCCGTTGAATACGCCAATAGTTTTACTATTAACGGCTCCAACTGTAACATATCCAGCTGCAGTTTGAACCTGCGTGCCGAGAAATATGTTAGTTGCATTGCCATTATCGATTTTATACTTTGACTGTCCAGACGTTGCAGGTGCATTACCTAACGTGCTGACAGGTGTAAAACCCATTCCGGCTACATTTCTATTTGCCATAGTTATTTTCTCCTTATGAACCTGCCTTCCGAAAAAGGCCTCCAGTTCGGTTAATGTAATTCGTTGGAGAAAGAAATATTATTTCTTGCTGCCACCGAAGCTTTTGCTAGAACGCTCGACACTCATCGGCATTCTTCTGTCTTGATCCCTAAGCAAGTCGTTGTTTACTGCTTCGTCTTGAGCATCTGTTTGTTTCGTTTGATACTTTAAACGTTGCTGCGCGAGTTCTTCGGGTATCCTTGCCAAGACAAGGCCTCCCACTCCTATGACCCCAGCGAATTTGCCATCTTGTACAACAGGAAAGTCAGCTTCTTCATACTCATCAGCTCTCACTAATTCGTATCCGGCTCTAAGTCTACCATGTAAATTTTTGGTATCTTGAAAGCCCATTGATTCTACTCTTATCCATCTATGTACAAAGCCATCTGGCGCTGTAGGTGCATCAAGTGATGATGGTGGCTTATACTCTTTAGGTCGTTCAGTTTTCTCCCTAGTATTTGCCGCACGAGAAGTTTTATTTATTGTTTCTTTTGTCATATGCTTATGCTCCTTCCGTGAGTTTTAATTGTTTTGCATATTCTTCGAGTGGCACTCCTAATTTTTTAGCTATTGCTACCTGTGAAGAAGTGAGTCTCACAGTTTTGCGACCAGGCTTAGAGCTTCTATTAGCTGAAGCTACCGACTGAACGGCCCTGTTCGTTGCTGTATTTTCTGTTTTACCAAATTTATGCGGAAAGTCAACTCTTATACGTTTATCAACTTCTACATAATAATCATCACTCTTAGGATCATAACCTTCTTTTTCAACTAAATCCTTGTGAATTTCGAAAGCAGTAAATGTCATGGCTCTATCTTTTCCGAACCATTCATTTTTTGCTGCCCAATCTTCAGCCATAGGATCAGCTTCTGGAAGTGATCTTGGAGTTTGTTTTGGTAATTGTCCACCGTCGGATAGTTGCACAGGCTCATCCTGTTCAACTGGTTTTGTTGTTTTACGTTGCTCTACTTTAGCATTCTCAAAAGCTAAAGAAGCAATTCTTTTATTGGCTTCGACTTGAGCTGCCGCATCACCAGATTCAATAGCCATTGCAAGTTCTTTTTGCGCTGCATCAATTCCAGTTTTTAGGTTAGTTTCAAATCTAGCTTGATAATCAGAATCAATCTTATCAAATCTTGATTGATCTAATTTTCTTTTTTTGTTTATAGCTTCTGCGTACTGAAGTGCTGCTGCTTCTCGTCTTTCAGCTTCTCTCATCTTACGAGTAAGTTTAGCAATTCTAGATTGCACACCTTTACTATAATCTTCTAATTTTTCATCTTCCTTTTTTTCTGTTTCTTGTACTACTTCTTTTTCTGTTTCTTTTTCTGTTGTTTCTGGAGCGGTATCAATTACCCCTTCCGTTTTTGTTTCTTCTAAAGATACATCAACATCTGGTCCTGATGTATCTAACTCTACCTGTACTTGACTAGGTGATTTTTTATCTTCTTCTGGCATAGTGTCTCCTTCCGACTATGTTAGTATTTATGCAGGATATCTGTTGGATCCTGTACTGTTGCTAGTATTTCGTCATCATTAAGAAGACGAACTTCCCCACCCTCAATTTCTATCCTTGATCCGGCATAACGTGCAAAGACTACCCAGTCTTTGACCTTGCACCATGGACCATGTGGAAATTTATCTTTATCTAAATAACAATCAGGCCCCATAGCAAGAACGCTTCCGCATTGCGATGCAACTTGTTGTCTGTCTATTGTTTCTTGTCCCATCAAAATTCCTCCATCAGTTTTTTCTTTCATTCTAAAAGGTAAAACTAACATACGCCATCCTGTAGGCATCGGTAATTTTGTGGCTTCTTTGGTAACTTCTTTTTCTGGCTCTGCTTTATATTTTTCTTCTAGAGCAGGTTTAAGTTTTGGGATCTCTTTTGAGATCGATGACTGTTCCTGAGTTTTCATTATCTTCCTTATCGTTTAGCAGGTTGTTTATTTCCTGGCGCACTGATTCCAGTGCATTTATTTGTCCTATTATATACTTATAAGTCTCCATACTGTCAACCCCACCGGAAGTTACAGATAGAGCTAATTGTGCTACTCTTCTATCTAATGCTCTTCTTAATTTATTTACTATTTGTTCTGGTTCCATTTAACATTTCCATCTTCTCCGTGCTTGTCTGATTCGAGAATTAGGATCGTTACGTGTTTTAGCTGACGAGTTTCTTAATTGACCTGCGCTTCTTGCACAGTACGACTTACGTCGGTTTGCAGCTTTTGACCCTTTTTTCACTTTACCAGTCACGGCTGTTTTTAATTTACTTCCAGGGTTTGCTGCCCTGTAAGCTCTTACACCTTTTGCTGTCATTCCAGCTCCGGATTTTGTTGATCTATAATTACCACCTTTGGTAGTAGTTTTTCTAATAGGGTTTTCGGCTCTACCACCAGACTTTAATGGTTGTCCTGTAGTCACAGTTCTACCTTTAACAGACGCCATAGGGTAGCCTGTTTTTGGATTAATTCCTGGACCTGTTTTGTAATTTTTTACGCTGGGGCTAGATTTGTACATGTGCAATCCTTTAATAAATCCCCACATCTCAAACAGTGTGTTTGAACTGGTGGAACGTTTTTACATTCACATCTTTTGCCAAATATTTTACAAATTATTTTGTTTATAAAATTTTTCATTATTTATCTTTTGCCATTTTTCTAAAAGTTTTTGCTAAATTATATCTTTTTGATCCTGGAGGACAAGATTTACTTCCAAATTTTTTACCAGTACAAGGTTTATCTTTTCTCATTCCTTTAGTAGCAGATTGAATCCAACCACCTTTAGCTTTAGCTGTTCTAGCAGAATCTTTTAAAGCTTTATCTGTAACAGAACCTTTACCAGGTTTACTTGTGCCTCTTTTTTTGGCTCGGTTCATATAATAATACAAACCTTTTTTAACTCTACGTCCGTCTTTAGTTGTATGATAAGCACTACCACCATCTTTAGCTTTAAATGGTCTTCCCATACCTTTAGCCATGCCTTTAGCTCTAGCTATTTCAAAACCATCTTTTTTACCATTCTTATTAATATCTCTAGTTGTGATTGGTCCACCGTCAGCTTTACCCATTCTTCTATCGGAAAGAGTTCTGCTTTTTTGTTTATCAAACAGTTCTTTCATTCTAGCATCTTTTTGTGCTCTTTTAGTTTTATGTACAGATGGTTTAACAGATGAAATAGTAGGTGATCTTTTACTACCAACTTTTTTCATGATAGCTCCAAATCCTCTAAGTGCAGCGCCTAATGCCATTATCTACCTTTCATTGAAACATTAGTAGTAGCTCTTTTTCTCATTACTCTACCTTGACCTCTACCCATGACTTTTCCGCCATCAGATTTAAGTTCTCTAACGATTCTTTTCTTTTCAGCTTTAAGATTTTTTTTGCCTTTTCGAGTTCTTGCTTTTTCAGCATCAACTCTACCAAGTTCTTCAAGTCTGTTCATTCTTCTAGTGTTTGGCATTATTTTTTTCTTCTGCCTTTATCCATAGTTCTTACTGCTGAGTAAGCTCTACGTCCTGAAGCTTTTTCCATTCCTTTAGATTCATCTCTTCTTGATTTTAAGCTTTGAGATTTTTTACCATTTCTAGCACCTAAAGATTCGTCTAGTCTAGCGTTGTAGCCTTGCTTCTTAGCTTTGCCACCTGCTTTCATTTTAGCTTTACCACCAAATCTTGATTTGTATGGTCTTGTTCCAAAATCATTTCTCATTTTTTAACTCCATTTCTAAATATTTGTGTTCCTTTTATACCATAAATACTCGCGACTACAAGTATCCATAAATTAGTAAACCATGACGGGAGCTGCGAAAACATCTCGAAGAACAATTTTACTTTGTCCATCGCCCCCGGATCGTCCGATACGACTGCCCAGGCCAAAATTACCACGGGCAAACTTAAAATTATCAAAACTGCCTCGTCCTTCCAATCTGACTGACGGGCCTCTAAAAGTTTTCCCTGGTAAGCTTCCTTACCCTCGGCCATACGAGAAGCATGCATAAGCTGTGCGTCTGACATAGCCATTTTCGTTCTCTGCTTATTAGCGTAAATTTTACTTCCAGCAGAAACGGCTAATTTAATTGCCGATAACCACATACTAATACCAAGTAGCCTTTACAGGACGTTTTTCTTTTCGGATAGCTTTTGTGCCTCTAACTTCAACGACATCACCAGTAGCGATTCTTTGGTTAGATCCTCTAATGCTAGACTTAGCTCTAGGGTCTTTAATTAAGTTTTGAGATGGAATCTCAATCTTAACACCACCGCTTGCGTAACCGTCTTTGTTTACTCCGATAGGTTTTGTTATTTTCATATTTTCTCCTTAATGATTTTATATATTAACTTCTTGGACCTTTCAAGGTCTTTACATCTTTAGCCTTCATTTTATCTGTATATAGCTTAGTTCGAGTAGATAATAGAGCTTTATCCATAGTAGTATCCGCTCTTAAATTAGCTAACTCCTCATTTTGAGCAAGTTTTTTATCTTCTTGTGTTTTAGCTTGCATCATTTTTAATCTATCTAAAGCTATTCTATTTTCATCTTCTTTTATTTTTCTTTCAGCGTCCATTGCTTTAAGATCAACTTCTCTTTCTTTAAGTTTTAATAATGGGTCATGATCAAATTGAGTTGTAATTTGTTTTTCTTCTTTTAAAAACTCTTCAGTCATGTCAGCTATTAACACAGCTTTTCTAGCTTCAATTATTTGAGCCATTTGTTGTAGTTGTTGTTGAGCTCCTGGATCTTGAACTGCTGCTTTTTGTAGTTCAGGCATCATTTTAAATTCTTCTGGGAACTCTAACTGAACTTGTTCCTGAGCCATTAAAGAAATATGTTCTAAAATATTTTTTTCTAATGCTGCAGTAATGCTAGGATTGTTTCTAACAAAATTACTTGCCATAAAATTTAAATGAGCTGTGACGTGTGCTCTATGATCTTGTCCTGGAAATGCTTGAAAAGGTTTCATACCCATTGCATCTATGTGTTCAATCGCCGGATCTTTTGGTTGATTAGGTGGCGGTGGTGGTAAAATTCTATCAATGTCTTTTACACCAATTGCTTGATACATAGATCTGTACGCATTGTACATATTGTGCATTTGTGGATTAGTTTGAGCTAATTGTAATTGTGTTTGTGCTAACGTCACACGTTGTGACATAGAAAATATATTTGGATCAGCTATCGGTAAAATATCTATTCTGTCATCAAAATCTGTTAACTTAACATTTCTTGATGCACCTGGAACATCATAAGGATATTCTGGTGGTAGATATGTTTGAAAAACGCCTGATAGTAATTTAAATTCTTGTTTTAAACCTACGTACAGTCGTTTATGGATTGCTGACATCACTCTTGAACCACGTTCTAAAAGAGCTACGGTTGTACCAACAGCGGCCTGTTGATTTCCGTCCCCAACCTGCATGTCAGCAATGGACGCAAATCTTTGTCCAGCTTCAACTACAATTCCCATCAACTGTAATAAAGTTTGTGATGGTTCTTTGTATGGTAAGAATACGAAAGCATCTTTTAGATTTCCACCTGGAGTGTCAACATCTTTAAATTCTCCTGGTTGAATTGCGACAGCGTCATCTCTGACTCTGACACCTCTTTGCTTAAATCCTGCGGGTAGGTTTGATAATGTCCCAGCATCTAATAACTGACGGAGAGCCGCCGTTGCAGTACGACTCAATCCGCCAATCATATGTATTAATCCTAGACCATAAAATCCTAGTCCTGGCAGAAATTTGAAGTGGACAAAATATTGGATTTTAAGTTTCTTTGGATCATTGGGCGCAAAGTTTCGTCTAATAGACAAAACTTTCCTACTACCTTCCTCGATTGTTACGATGTAAGGCAATTTTATTCCTGTTGGTTCCCCGTTAGAATCAACATCTTCAAAACCTTCTAAGTCTAGATTAACGTGGCATTCTAGAATTGTATATAGAGGTTCTGTTCTTTGTGTTTTTTGAATTCCTTCTATTTCTCTTTCCTTCTCCTTCAGTTCATTTGTAATTGTCCCTGTAGGTTTAGTAAGTTCAATATCAGAATAAAAGCCAGCATACATTTGCTTACGCAAATCGTTCTCTGACATTTTTACTACATGGATGACTGCTTCCGCATCGTCTAATGAGGTAGCCGTATACGGAACAACAAGGTCATCTGCAGGGATGAACTTTGATACAGCTCTTCCCAGTAAATCGTCGTAATAAACTTTTTTAAATGTTGAACCTGCAAGTGGTAAGTAAAATAACATTTGATCAAATTCAGGTTCGTATTCTTTCATTTGATCCATTATTTGATAGTTCATAAAATTTTTAACACGTTGTGATTGGGCTTCTTTTTGTGGAGTACTATTACCCATCACTTGTGTTCTAACCGGACCATCGGCCGGTAATAATTCTTTATAAGCTAAAGCTTGGAACTGTGTAACCGCTTCTGCAAGAACTGGGTGAGTTGCACCACTAGCTCCTTGAAAAGGTTGAGTTCTGTCTGTGTATTTAAATCCTAATAATTCTAGACCAACAATATAAGCTCTTTCCCATTCTGCACGAGAAAATTTATATTCCATGTAATCAGATTGTAATTGATTACCCATAGCATCAGTATCTTCTTCTGGAAGTATTTCGTTTAAGTTTGCAAAGTGATCTTCACCTGCATCTAATTGTTGACCGGCTGTTGGATCAAAGTCAATAGTTGCTCCACCATCTTCTTCATTTGTAACTTCTACTGGTCCTGATTGGTTATCTATCGCTAATTCGTCTGCAACAATTTCTTCCTTAACATCAGTAAGATCCTGAGGACTACCTACGTCAGGGAGAGATTTATCTATATTATCTGCCATATTTTTTCTCCTGTATTGGTTTATCTTGTTTTTTGTTTTTAATCAACCCTTGTGGATTTGGACCTCGCAACGGTGGTATCTGCTTCCATTTAACATGTTTCATGTTTTTTACAAGTGTTGGATTTTTCATTTTTTATATAATCCCATTATTCCTTCATAACCTCTTCTATCTCCAACAGTTATATCGTCTTGAATAATACCAGAATCAATTCTTTCTTTTATTCTTTGATCTCTATCAGTTTGAATATCCATATCTATTTCTTTTCCTGTATCTAAAATTTCAGCTAATAGAGAAGAATTAAGTTGTTGTTTTGCTTGAGGTTGATCCATAACAACTTTATCATATAGGGTATCTAATTCTCTAACTTGTTGCAAATATTTATTGGGCATTCCTCTTGGCCCTAATTTATCCGTAGACTCTCTGCCTATTACATCTTTAGTATTTAAACTAGTTCCTAATTCTACCATTCTTCTTATATCTCTTATTTGTTGAATTTGTGAATTAGATAAACCTTTTTTCTTAGCATATTCGTCAAACTCTTCATCTGCTGATTGACCTGCTCCAATAAAACCTAATAGTGTATCTCCTAAAATTCTTTTGCCACTTTCACCTGATAAATAAGCAGGAATAGCAAAAGCTGATTCAAAAACTATTTCTCCGGGTATACCGAATCCTCTTAAAAAATTTCCAAACTTTTTAGCACCTGCACTTTGAAATAATTTTCTAGCATTTGCTTTATCTGCAGGGCCTAATTTATTAGGTTCTTTTAATCTATCTATAGCTTTTCTTATACATTTAATTTTATTAGGAACTGGTCCACCAGGAGCAAAGTTGCCATTACAACCTTTACCACCCATAGAAGCTAGTCTTGTTTGTTCGGCATCATTCAAATCTGCTAGATTTTTTTTTATTTGTTTAATGTCTGCAGCAACTTGTGCTTTTGTTTTTGAAGCATTTTTTATAGCCTGTTCTTTTAAATCCATTACAATTTTTTTATTTTCTTTACCAACGTCAGCTAAGTTAACATCATCTCCCAATAAATTTCCTGGATCTAATTCTTGACTAGCACTACTAAAAGGAATTACAAATTTTTTTCCTGTGTATGGATCTGTTCCTTCAAATTCTTTATAACCTTTAGAAGCAGCTGCTAAATCCGTTCCTCTTTGATTTAGTCTCTCCATTTCTTTTAAATAACCAGAAGGTTTATTTTTATATAGTTTTTTTAAATCTTTATTTATTTGTCTTAATTCAGTATCTAAGTCTTTTAAAACTTCTTGGTTTATTTCTTGTGCTGCGTAACCAATATTGCTTGTTTTAACATCTTGTGTTAATTTATCTCCTCTATGACTTTTTTGTAATCTAACAATTTCATCGTCTGCAGCATCTGCAAAATATGTTCCAGTAGTTACCGGAGCAGATAATTTTCTTTCAAAATAAGAATCACTAAATTTTTCAATTGCTTTTTTTTCAGCAGCTCTAATTGCTTTTGTGTATGCATCTGCATCTTGTATTGGAATACGTTTTCTTTGACCTAACTTACTTATATAACCATCTAAAGTAGTTCTTGTAAGACCATATCTTTCTGCAATATTTCCAATCATTCCTTTTTTAGGGTTTTTAATTTTTCTGTAATCATTTAATGCTTTTTCCATGTTTGGGTTTTCTATTCCATAAATATCTAGTTCTTTTGCGTATTCTCTAATTTCTGATCTTAAAGTTTTTGTAAATATATTATCAGTTCCTTTTTGAACTGTAGAACCAGATATAGTTTTACTTCCTGGTTTTACATAAAATTTCTTTTCATATTTTTTTACAATTTTATCAATATTACCATATCCTTTTTTTTCTAACGCAGACACTTCTTCAAACGCTTTTTCTAGTTGTGTCATAAATTTTTTATCATTTAACAAATTGCCAGCACCTTTTTCAGCTTGCAAATCAATCATGGTTTTACCTTTTGGAATTTTTAATGCTTTATTAAGAAGTTCTCTCGCACCTTTAATAGTTGGACTTGATTTAGTAGATTTTCTTCCACCTGCTTCTTTTCTTGTGTATCCTCCACGATAATTAACAGAACCTGAGTTATTATTTGTTATTCTATAAATTCCTTTATGTTGTGGATTACCAGTTACTTTAAATAAATGTTCTGTAACAACCACCTTTCCACCATCATCGAAGTTCTCTCGTGCCCATATTTCAAAAAATTTATTAAAGTTTATTTTAGGATTTTTCTCGCCTCTTCTGTATCTTTTGTAAGCACGTAGTACTTGACTTATTTTTCTTCCTGAGTCTGCTAAAGGATCTACTTTTAAACCGTCAGCGTAATTTCTTCGTGGTCCAAGGTCCATGGCCAATGCATCTCTTAAAACAGAATTTTTAATTATAGGGTCATTAGATCTAGCTATGGCAAATGACATTAATTCTTTATCGTTCATTATTCGCTCATCTGTTTTTTAACTTTTTTATTTAATCCTCTTATAAACTGTTCTGATAAACCTAATGGATTTTTAGTTTTAGTTCTTTTTTCAAAATCTCTAATTGCTTGCTCTAAAGCTCGTTTCTCTTTCATTTTTTTATTCATCGGTTTGGATAATTTACCAAGTTTAGTGGACCCCGGATTAATGTCATTTAGTTTTTTAATTAGTTTTGTAATTCCGCCTGCTGCATAACCATCATCATAATCACTTGGATCAGGACCTGGGCCATATTTAGTTTCTATAAAATCTGACTGTTCCATTTGATCTGTATTTAATTTACCAACCTTATCTTTTTTCTTTTTAGAATTTACAAACTCACTCATAGTTGATTTTTTACCTGTTGCAATTTCTTTTAATTTTGATGTATCAGACATTAAGTCATCAACACTGTTTACCATATTCTCTCCATCAAATTCTATATCACCATCATAGTTAACTACACGGGGTTCAGATTCTACTGCATAGAATTCATCAGCTGGTTTTATTTTAGTTGTTTCATCAGCTACACCTGGTTTATAAATTAAATCAATAGGTGCTTCACCTGTATTAGAAGGAGCTTCGTATTCTACTCTAATTTGACCATCGTCTAAATTTCTTGTTACTGTAACTTCTTCAAATTTATCAATTTCTAATTTATGAACAACTTGTCTTTCCTGGGTTGCCAATTTTTTAGTAACGTCATCTCCTTGAAGCATAACTTTGTTAATTAATGCATCGAACCATTCTGGTTTACCAGGAACTGGTGATGTTGTTACAATTTCTTTTGCAACTTGTTTAGTAGCAGATTTTTTACCAAGGCCAAGCAATCCAGTTTTAAATGCTGCACCGGCCGCACCTAATCCTGCAAGAAGTTTTAAAAATCCACGTCTGCCACCAGAAGCGTAAGGTACTCGGTTGTTATCGTCTTCACCTAATAAATAATTTAAACCAGTTGATCTAGGTCTTCCTCCATCAGCGTTTTTAGATCTAGGTGTTTTTGTAAATACTTCTATAATTTGATCAGTATTCATTCCTTTGTTTTGCATTTCTAATGCTTCACGCATAGTTTGTTTAACTTCTGCAATTCTTTGTTGATTAGTGTCCATTAAAATATTATCAATCATTTCATCTGTAATTCCAGGAAACTCTATTCTTAATTCTTCAGCAGCAGACAAATCAGAACTACCAGTTACATTTTTTTCCATTTGACCAGCTTCTTTCATTTCTTCGTATTTAAAATAATCTTTTTGACTCGCTGGATCTAAACCAAGACGTTTCATGTTTTCTGATTCTCTCATGCCTTCTTCCATGGCTTCGCCCATTCCTTTTTTAAATTCATCATCTCCTCCTATATTAATTCCCTTAATACCACCTTCAGAGTCTTTGAATACTTGAACCTGATCATCAAATAAAGTTTTAGGTTTGTCTTTAGTTGGAACAAATAAATTATCTGGATCTCTTTGGAATATCCATTCATTACCTGCTTCCATAATTTCATCTACTTCGCTATCTGTTAAATCAAATTCTTTTCTTCTTTTAAGGACTTCGTTTAGTTCTTTCATAGAATCCATCGGATCTTTGTTTTTCATAGTTATAGATTTAATAATCTTTTTAACTACACCGCCACCTGCAAAAGGCACGTCTTCATCTTTAATAGGTGTTCTAACTTCATCAGATTCTGTTAAAAGTAACCTACCATCACCAAGGTTTTCTTCTGTTTTAACTTTAAGATAAGACTCATCCATGTTTTCTTTAAATATTTCTCTGTAATGATTATAATCTCTACCGTTTTCAAAAGCCCCTGGAAATTTACCAGCAGCGTCATATGCATCATCACCATATATTCTTTTAAATACTAAAATTGGATCATGTTCTTTCATTGGAGAATATTCCATAATTCTAGCGGTATCTAATTTGTCTAATTTTAATCTACCATTCTTAAGTTCATCTTTTAAAAATTCTCTAATGCCAGTTCTAAGCTGGCCTTCTTCATGCATGCTGCCGCCTAAAAATTTGTTATCTTTTTTCTTAAATGGCTGACCACCTGTTTCTAAAAAATCATCTAAATCATCAAGAAGTTTGTTTTTATTTTGTATTAATTGATTTTTTAAATCTTCAGCATCTACTTTAAGATTTTCTATATCTGCTTGAAGTGTTCCAGCAGCTACGTCATCTGATTTAGTTTTTAAAGTATCGACTGTTGCTTCTCGTCCAGGTCTAACTTTGGTAGGAGTTTTTTTAAAATCAACAACTTTTATTTTATCAGCTTGTCTTTTTAACTCGTTAGCTTTAAATTTCATTTGCAGCAGTTCAATACCTTTGGGCTCTACGCCATTCTTGGCTACAAACTGTTTAAATAATTCTCTAAATATTTTCTGCATTAATAATATTCCTTAACTGTGGGCTGTTTGGGTTCATCTATATAATCTTCGGGGTGAGTTAAAAAACCTCCCTGTCTGAACCGCATGACAGCCATAGTCATGGAATCGACTAAGTCATCATGATCGCCGTGTGGGAATGCTGCGCATTCTTCAACTACTTCTTCTGCAAACTTCATATCCGGCGCCCAAATTAAACCAGCTTCAAAAAGCGGTGCACAAGTATTTACACGTACGTGCTTATCATTACCACGACTTGGCGTAAAAGTCATCACTGGAATGTCCATTTGACGTAATTCATGAGTCAATGGTGTTCCAGATGCTTTTTGCTCTACGATTACCATGTCAGGTTTCCAATAATTGTACTGATCTAGTGCTACACGACGCAATTCTGGAAACTCAAACCGATCTTTTATAGAATCCATTAAAATTAAATTAGGTTTGCTATCTTCATTGGGATAAAACACTCCCCAAGTTGTAATTGCAGAATAATCGGCAGTTTCTTTTTTTAAAAATGCAGTATCATAAGCTTGAATTACATATTCTACGTGAGGAAGTTCGTCTTTTTCCCAAACTTGCCACCATTCACGTTTTATTAGTGCTCCTTCTTCAGAAGTTGGCTCTTGCATCCATTGTGCGTTCCATTTTCCAACTGGAAGTGTTGCTTTAACAGATTCTAGCTCACCAATTTTCCAATATTCAGGCCAAACAGGTTCGTGGTTAATGATTGCTGGAAATTCGACCACGTCCCACTGATCACCTTTAACTTCTTTTTGATTATTTAGTAAAATTCCAGTTAAATCTTTTTTAGACCATCTAGTCATAACTAAAACGATCTGTCCACCAGGTTGTAAACGTTGTCTAGGTCCTGATGTATACCATTCATACGCATTATCAAACGCAGAAGCTGACATTGCATCTTGCTCAGAGTGTGGATCATCAATTATTAATAAGTCAGCACCCCGTCCAGTGATTGCACCACCGACTCCGGCAGCGAAGTACTCACCGCCTTGTGCTGTTTCCCACCTCCCAGCGGCTTGACTATCTTCTCTTAGACTTGTTTCAAATATTTTAGAGTATTCTTCACTATCAATCAAGGTTTTTGCTTTACGTCCAAACCTAACTGCTAGCTCTCCTGTGTGAGTTGCTTGAATAATCTTGAGTTTTGGATTACGGCCCACCATCCACGCTGGTAGCAAGAAAGATGCAAACTCTGATTTCGTATGCCTTGGTGGCATATTTACAATAAGTCTATTAATTTTTCTATTGGCAAGATCATTAAACTTTTGAGCTATGACTCTGTGGTGTGCACCTTCTATAAACTCTGGCCAAACACACTTAACAAAGGACATAAAATCATTTTTGGCTTTGCCTTGAATCTTTTTCTCGGCATGCATTACTTGAAATTGTAAAAATTGTTTTCTAATGTCAGCAGGAAGCTTACTAATGTCTACGTTTTTAAAATCCATAAAAATTTTTTATAATTTTTTGTCGCACTTTTAATGTGAAGAAGTATTTTAGCACCTCTATCTCTCTAAAACAAGCAATAAATCCTAAAGTAGTGGGACCCCTTTTTATAAAAAGGTGTATCGCTTATATACGTTCTGAGTTAGTTCGGTTCTGGTTTAGGTACTAGATGGATTGGGTGGGTAGGGTGAGCCTTGACCCCTGGGGTGTGTGTGACCCAACAGGGTCACACATGTATGTAACTCGGTTAGTCTAGCAATGTATAGTATTGATCAGTAAAGTATTTCTGAAACCAATCTAATCCTTGACGTAATGTCTTGTCATCTCCTAATTGTTCAGCGCCAATCAATGTATCATAGACAGCAACAGCGAACCAAGGCAACAGCGCTGGCTCTCCACTAAATCTATTCTTTACAATGATTTCTTCTTTGAATGTATCTGCCTTCTGTCTAGTGTAGTCGGCATCAAAGGGCATCTTATATTCTTTGTCGTTCCATTTAATTGTTTCCATATATTCTCCTGTATTTGTTATAGCCTTATCCTATACTATCCACCATTGTTGTCAACTGTTACTATCTTAGTATTTGTGTAGGGTCTATCAAAGTAATCGGTCCTTTGTTCCTTGACTACTTCTATTGGAGTTTCTAAAGGTTCGAGTCTTGGCGCAATGGCAATAACTTCTCTTACATATTTATTAGCAAAGTCATTGTAACAACCTTGGCTACAAAAATTAGAGTACATGTTATATCGCTCGCCACTATTCCATTTGTCCTGTTTTACTTTCCTAGTTCTTAGAACCTTGCTACCCTTAACACCTCTTATCCTATCTTGAGTGTGAGAGGTATGGCAACTTGGTCCATGACACCAAACAAAATTACTCATCATTCCCCTCTTTCATTTGATATCTTCCTAAGATTGTATGTATTCTACCTAGTGCTTTTTCTAGTGTTGTTATTCTATCTTCAAGATATTCTATTTTTTTTCTTTGATACATTTTATCTTTGTTTGAGTCTATTGTTTCAAAATGTAGTTCGTTTAGTTCAGCCATAATTAAAACCTCACTTTCCAACTGCCTTTAGCCGTTCTGTATTGTTCTTTGTCCATGTCAAAATAAGTTATTAAACTATCTCCAACTTTAGATGTCCAATATCTACATTTGTCTGTCCACTTGCCTTGTCTTGTTATGTGTTTTTTATCCTTATTAGAATAATAAGTGATTGTGAATTGTTTGTTTAGTTCCATGTTTTATTCTCCTGTATGTTATGGGCTATCCTATCATAAATAGGATAGCCTTGTCAACTATTAATTTACTGTCGCTTGTTGTTGCATTATTGACCTTGCAATAGCAATTTTCTCCTCTCTAGTTTGTTCAACCTTATCAGTTAAAAGATCAGCTAGATTTTCTGGACTATAAACTGAAAGTGCCATACTGCTACTTTCATTTAATATGCCCTCATTCAAAGCAACACCTAATTTGTCAGCAAGTGATTTAGCTTGGTCAAAGTATCTATAAGATTTTAAACCAAGTTTTAGTTTTTCCATTTTACTATTTACAGTATTATATAAATCGTGATGACATAGAATTACTTTTTCTCTTAAACTATTAAACATTTTAAAAGTTTCAAAAGTTTCTTGGTCAACTGCAAACATACGACTATGACAATAAGAAGAACCAATAGTAGTTAATTGGAAATCTTTTTCCCACTCATCTTTGTATGACAAAGATGTTTTATTGTCGTTGCTACTTGTTTCATGCCCTGTAAATTTATTTACTTGGCTTTCCATAGTGTAATAGCTTGGACTTCTTTTGTCGTAGTTATCATTGATTGCAACATGAAAGTCTGGATTAAGACCTTTTGCTTTTATCTCATCTCTATAATAAGACCTTGCAAAATCTCTACCTAAACTAAACTTTACGTGTTCCTCATCAACAACTTCTCTAGTATCGCCGTCGCTATCAGTTTCTTGTCTTGGTGGTGCAGTAAAATAAAAGCAGTTATCATTATATAACTCGCCACCACTCCGATTGTATTTAGCAATCATACTTCTAATTGTATCTACATCTTCTTGTGGTTGGTGGTGTCTTACAACTGTTTCAACTAAAACTTTCATTTTAGTTCTAGCAGTATTATAATCAGCGATTGCTTTTTT
>VTLG01000124.1_pt1 | contig 24588 bp, 23 predicted proteins | sample 4694571 | NCBI WGS metagenome assembly VTLG01 (sample SAMN12604809, study PRJNA352737) | marine metagenome | biome: ENVO:00000447; feature: ENVO:00000209|ENVO:00000569|ENVO:01000036; material: ENVO:00002151; isolation source: viral sequences binned using virsorter ...
CATTTGGAGAAGGAATACAAGAAAGATTTGGTGGAGCAACACAAAATTTATTAGGTAATTTATCAGTACAATTTTCTAATTTAGGAATTGCTTTAAAAACTTCCGCAGATGTATTTGGCCAAGGATTAGCTCCAGCAATTAAAGAAGGCACAAAAGGATTAACTGACTTTATTACAGAAAACGAAGAATTAGTTAGAACCATGGGTGAGTTTGTTGGTGATGTATTAATATTATTCTTAAAAGGTTTAGGAGCGATTGTAAAAGGTTTAATGCAGATTGTTAGTGCGGCAAAAACAGCAACCAGATGGATTAAAAATCTTATAGGATTAGATAAAGATTTAATTAAATTAGACGACAAACGAGTTAAAAATTTAAGACTTATGCATCAAGGTTATAAAGTTTTAACACCGGCAATTGAAAAGACTACTGATGCATTAGTTGAAACAAAAGACGCATGGGATGAAGCATTTGACTTAAATCAAATTTCAGCTTCACATGATGCTATGCACGATATGATGAATACAGTAATTGAAGATACCGAGGTAGCTAAAGCAAGTTGGAGAGATTATACAGATGGTATTCAAGGAGCATTATTAACACAAGAAAAAGCAATGGCAGAATTAAGAACAGCAGGAGAAAATGCTTATAATGGTTTAACAGATGCAGTTACCGATTTTGTAATGACAGGTAAATTTAATTTTAAAGATTTTGCAAATTCAGTAATTAGAGATTTAGTAAGAATAGCAGTACAGGCGGCAATAACTTGGGGAATAAAAAAAGCGGCAGGAACATTTTTAGGAATTCCATTCCTAGCAGAAGGTGGTCCATTAAAAGCAGGGCAACCGGCCATAGTTGGTGAAGAAGGACCAGAATTATTTGTTCCTAATACATCTGGTACAGTTGTTCCGAGCGGTTCAACAGGTGCGGCAATAGGTGGTGAGGTTACTGTTAACTTTAATATTAGTACCGTTGATGCAGACTCGTTTGATGATTTATTATTATCAAGAAAAGGACTTATAATTGGTACTATTCAACAAGCATTTAGACAACAAGGTAGAAGATTTGCATAATGGCAATAAGTGATAAATTAAAATTTGTAGATTGGAAAGTTACACAAAATAATATTATTAACACATCACTTACAGGTGATAGATATGTTGCTAATATAGGAAATAGTCATTGGGAATTTACATTAAAAAGTGCTCCTTATGATAGAAGTACTAATACTGCAAATATGCCATTATCAACAGACAATACAGAAATTTTTACATTTAAATTACCTTCACCATTAGATGATTCTAAAGGTACAGTATCGGGTACTATAACTGTTAGTGCAAGTACTTCAGATGGTGCATCACCATCTGCACAATCACAAAAAATAAATGTTACTGGTGGAGCAGGTACATTAAAAGCCGGAGACTTTATAAAATTTAGTAATCATACAAAAGTTTATATGTTAACTGCAGAGACTAATTTAGATGGTAGTTCAATTGATGCTATATATTTATACCCACCATTAATTAAAAGTGTATCTGGTGCTACAATCACTTATGATAATGTAGAAATTAAAGCAATTCCTATAGGAAAAGCATTTGAATATTCTATTGGTGTTGCTGATGACATTGTGTGGGAGCAACAATTTAGGGAGGTTGTATAGTGGGTGCTTTTCCAGATTCAAGTTTATTTAATAAATTAAAAATTTCTGATCAAATAGATAATATTGGAAATATAGATGATAGTGGAAAAATATACACTTCATTTTTAAAACAAAGATGGGTACTTGAAGTTACAAGTGTATTATTAACAACTGCACAATATCAATCGTTATATCCATTCTTAATAAAACAAAACGGATCCAGCGGAGTGTTTACTTTTCAATATCCATTAAATCCACACGGCACAAAAAGAGAAAGTTTTGATTATAGTGGTAAAACATTTTATCCTGACGGAGCAATGACAAAAGGATCGGCATCATATAGCACATTTCTTGCATCTAATAATAATTCACCTGACGGTAATGGAGTTATGTTTGTTTATCCAGGAGACTTTATTACATTTTCTAATCACACAAAAGTTTATAAAATAACAGCAACTCACGGTATTCATATGAACGACCATAGTGGTGGTGGAAGTACTACTTTAGGATTATACCCGGCATTAGTAGAAGATATACCGGCAACAGGTGTTACTGCTACTATATACAGACCAAACTTTACTGTAAGATTAGCAAGTGAAGTACAAAGTTTTGAAACAGATACTACAGGTTATTTTAAATTAAAATTTAATATAGTGGAGGATTATTAGTGTCATACAAATATAATAGAAGTACTAATTTAACTAAAGCATTGTTGGCACAAACTACATTAAGATTTATTGATTTAGTTAGAGTTGAATTGCCTTCTGGAACTTTATTTTATACCAATTATGAAGCAGATGCAAGTATAACATCCGAAGATGGAAGTACAACTGAAACATATCTTACTGGTTCTGGATATCTTGGCCATTCTGCAATTTCGGTAAGTTCTAATGCAAAAACTGATTCCATAGAAATAACATTTGATTCATCGCAAGTTGATTCAACTGCAACTAATATTGCGGCTACATTAGCAAATGGAAATGTTCATAGTGCTCCGGTTACAATAAAAAAAGCATATGTAGATAGTACTGGCGTTGTGTTTAGTTTTATTGCATACAAAGGTATTATTGACAATTATAGTTTAAAATATTCAAACCAGGGTGCTACTGCAACATTGTTTTGTGCTGGGGAATTTGCAAATTTTGATAGAGTTAATTTATATGGTTATACAAATACAGTGAGTCAAAGTAAATTGTATCCGTTAGATACTGGATTTAATTTTGCAGAACAAAATCATTCTAATATAAGGTGGGAGGAATAATATGGGTTGGTTTAGCAAAGCAAAAAGAGCGGTGAAAAAATTAGTTTCAATACCTGTTAAAATAGTTAAAGCAGTTGTTGATCCGGCTATTGATCTTGTTACAAATACTTTCAAAGCAGTTGTATCTCCATTTACTGGTGCATTTGATATGCCTGATTCTTCAGTTAATTTTGATCAAACAACTAACGCAATAAAAGCCGCGACAACAGTAGATTTTAATACAGCAAATAGAGCCGTTCCTATTTTATATGGCAATAGAATAGAAATAGCAACTATCCCGGTGTTTGTTAACACTTGGGGAACTAATAGTGCTGATTCCTCTAAACAATATCTTTATATGGCGGCAATTATATCACAAGGTTTCCATGGTTCCAACAACGACAAAGATGTTGATAGTGTCATGGGCAGTTTATTATCAAGAATGACTATTAATGGCAAACCAGTACACTTGGGTGGTCTTACAAATACAATGAATGACAACTATTCATCAGGATATGATGGTAGTACTACTTTAAGTAAAACAGATAATAGTGGAGGAATATTTGCTTCAGGTAAAGGAGGAGTACAACCTACACAGCATTCAATAACAAAAGGTACATTTGCTAATAGACTAGTAATACAATATTTTGATGGTAGTGCAGATCAACCAGTATCGTCATTATTAAATGAGCACCCAGAGTGGAGTCCAACAGGACAAAGTAAATTAAGTGGAATGCATTATGTTGCATTAAGATTTTTAATACAAGCCGCTGATGTAACAGTTGGTGCAGGAGATGGTGGCGGGACATTTGGCAATCCATATAGTGGCATACCTGCAGTTGTAGTTACAACCAGTGGTAGGAGCATACCAAATATTATAACAACTAAAGAAAGTGATCCGGGTTACGAAGAAAGATTCCAAACTTCTTATACAGAAAAAGAAATAACAAGGTATTTGTCACACAGTATAACTTTATTCGCTCCAAGTTCAAGTGGTGATTTAAGTATTTTTGAAGAAGGTACGCCAGACATTGGTGAAATTGCCGAGGAACACGTAATAAGTGTTGATTCTGACACAGTAATCGAATGGCAGAGAGGTAGAGATTTCCAACCAAGAAAATATTCTACTGGTGCAGTTCAAACAGTTAATATACACGATGTATTACATGAGTTAGGGTGGACATATCCATATGTGTATGTAACTCCTGGCAAGGCAGACCCTGGTACATATAGCAGTGACTCTACAATTTATTATTCTGCGTGGGGTGATCAAGGAAGTGGCAATGAAAAAGCTAGATGGTTGAAAAACGTAGGTGGTAGCCATTACAAATTTGTAGGTAAGGCTAGTAGGAATGTGAATTACACAATCACAGATACAGAAATAACAATGTGGGGTTACAACGATGATGCAAACACATATGGAAATTTCACAACAGCCGGTAGTGGAAACAAGGCTTCAAGTTTCTTTGAATTATTAGAGGCCGTGAGTAGTCCGGGTGGGACTACTGGATACAGTGACGAAGAACTGGGAGAAATATATTTTGTGGCTGAAGATGCTGAACTAGTAGCAATTAAAAGTGCGTGGAATGCCGGGAAAACACTGCGTCTAAGAGTAAGAGAACGAAGACCAGAAATTTATAACATTTCAACAGCCGGAAGAGACGCGGGTGAAATTAATAATGTTTATGATATTATCAACGTAACTGATTTATTGTCTGATCGAGGATGGTATAGACTAGGGTGTAGGAACACAGACAGCAGTGAAATAAGAAACAAAGATGGTGACGCTTGTAACTTGCAACAGTTAGTACCACCCGGAGCAGAATTATACGTGGAAGTTTATGATGGGAGTCAAAATGTAGATAAGTTTCCTGCTAATTGGAAATTGTTAACTGATAATGGTTATATAACAGACGGATTATTATCACAAGGATATAGACCTGATACAAATCCAGTTGAACATATTTTAGATTATATGTTAAATTCAAATTATGGAATGGGGTTAAGCCTTAACAAAATAGATCAAGAAAGTTTTGTTAGTGCCGCTATTGCTTGTCAAAGAGTACCAGAGTTTGGAGATTACGAAAGAACAGAATTTAATTTTGGAGGCAATGATGCATCCACAGCCGCAAGGAATGAATATATGTATGGCGAAGGTGCAACTACCGGTGCAAGTGTTAATGGTAGTTTAATAAGAACTGCAAACAATTCATATGATAGACAATTTATTATAAACACTAATAATTCCCACCTTGATAATATTAATTTAATGCTATCTGCAATTGGTGGTATAATGAGTTTAGTTAATGGTAAATTTACATTGAATCTAGAGAATGCTGGTGACCTAGAAGATAGTGAAAGTATCCCACCACAAACTGCTGTTCCGCTTTCGACTATTATTAATGACAAACATATTATTGATGGTATAACGTTAAGTGTAGCATCTATTAATGATAGATATAATCAAATTAAACTTGATTATACAGATATTACAAATCATAGCCAACCTAACAGTGTCATGACTCCAGATCCTATAGATGATAGTACCGGAATACGAGATGCATATTTGGCGGAGGATAACAATAAAGTATTAGAAGCGGATTTTGCAATTCAATCAATTTATGATCCTATTACTGCTAAAAAATATTCTACATTGTTACTTAAGAAATCACGTAATCAAGCAAGGATAGATTTAAAATGTTCAAGTGTAGCATTAGATTGTATCCCAGGTAGTTTTGTAAGAATTAATTCTGATTTTATGAAAATAAATGATGTTTATCGTGTGACTACAATAACATATAATAATGATCATACAGCAACATTATCCTTAATAAGACACATACCTGATTTTTATGATATAAGTGATACGGGTTTAATACTTGAAGCAAGACGGAATATTATGGACATAAAATAGACCTGCAACGAGGTCAGTGAGCAATGAAAAATTTTATCGAGAAATGTGCTAAATTAGGCATAGATTTAGTTCAGCCTGTAAGAAAAAAAGGAAAAGGATTCTTTAAAGGACGTGCAATAGATATTTTTCCTTATATACGTAAAATTAAACATAAAAGATGTTTTTCAGGACACGATAATACACAGGAAACATCAAATTTATTAGATAATTGCAAATCTGCAAAATCATTTTATTATAATAAAGAACATATCACAGTACGTTGTGATCGTTGTAATACACGAAGATTTTTAGAGTATAAAAAACTTAAATAATATTTGGTTCGTATCTCCCGATATAGACCAAGGGAGGGCACAGTTCATAAGTGTATTACACACGTGCCATATGATTATGACTCCTAGTGTCCTCCCGTAAATTCTTCAGGAGTTATCCATTTAATTTTAGGGCCAAAATCTCTTTTATTGGTATGTACGATAGTTAAATCTACTAATTCGCTTATTATTTCAAGCAAAGCAAATTTATCTTTGCTTGTTTTATTTGGTTTGAATCTTCTCCATTTATATTTTTTATCATATACAGAGTCATTTGTTAAACTCCAATCGCACCCTAACAAATATATTTGTTTAGCCCCCAATTGAACAGCTAATACTAATGCTAACGTACCAGAACAATACCCTGATATATTTCTATATCGTTTATGATGTATTTCAGATTTAAAATGATTCCAAAACGGCCCACCAAATATTCTCCTGGTCCAATATTTTACACCTTCGATAGGTGTCTTTGCTAATATTTCCATAGCTGGTTTATCATAGCAACATACATGATGCACCTTCCTATGATCAAGAATAAAATTGCAACCTATTTCACATTCTTGTGGCGGGATATTATAAAATTGTTTTACTGAAGGACCATTCCAAAAAACTATTGATTGCATATTATTATTTAAATTGAGCGGAGCGAGTCTACGCTCTTTTCTCCTATGAAAGCATGATGCGAGAAAAGGAACCTTTAAAGGTCAGATGAAACACAGTAGTACTCGCTCCAATAATATTTAATGTATATGCAACTTTTTGCACGTTCAATGAAACACAAAGAACTATGCTAGAAATGGGCTCCTAACATACCTTATAAGTACAATCTAAATTGCATATACTCTATTATTATAAGTTAAAATTGATTCAACGTCAAGTGGGATATATGAGTGGATATAGTTCGCAATATTGGTTATAGCTTAACCATTTAATAAATCCATGTTCTTTACATCTCAGGCACGAGTAGTGATACGAATTGGATGTTTCTTGTAGAAACACTTCACAATGATCATTGCATTTCTTTAAAAATTTTAATTCATTTGACATAACACGATTATAAACGCCTACCCATTACAACACATCTTTTAATCTTTTGCCATATGGTTTTATTTCTTTAATTGTTCTACCAGTAGCAACTATTTTTGCTTGTTTTTGTTTTTTGCTTAATTGTCCTAGGCCATTTAACGCAACCCAAATCACTTTTTCTTCTGCTATTACTGCCACGGCATATTGCCCATCATTAGGTTGTTCAACTATGATGGTGCTTAAACCAAATATCGTGGATTTTTTTCCACCTTGGTATCCTGATTCATAGCATTTACTAACTTTTGGTGTAAAGCCTTCAACGATAAGGTCATCTCTTAGATCACGCACAACTTGATAATGCTTATCTTGAGAAATTGGTGGCTTGAACCCTCTTTTGAAATGCGACCATGGCGAATTGTTAAGACTCTTAAATCTGTTAAGTTTGCCTTGCTTACAAATTGTGAGACTTGCTTTGTGATGTGCTTTTAAGATTGTGCCTGTATCAAACAGGTCCACTTTTATCCAATCCCAATTTGCGGGTAAGGCGCATTCGTTTTTTGTGGTAATATTACCACTTCTTTTTTCCTCGTCAAAAGAAGTAGAAGAAATGTCATTAGTTGATTGTATTGGTTCAATACAATCTTTAATTACATTGTTGTTATTCGTTATTATATTGTTATTAGTGTTATTATTGTTTGTAGCCATATTATCTCCTATTTCACGATTATATATTAGATCATGTACAAAGAGCAACCGAAATGTGGATTGATGCTTGTAAAGGCGTCTGTGTGCGTTTAATAGGGCCAATCAACACGGTCTTATGTATGTTAACATCCTTGCAAGAGTAAGAATTGCGACTGGCCCTATGACTGCAAATTGCAAACGATATATGGCATATAACAGTTATAGATTTATGCAGTCAATTGTATTTACTTAATAACCGAATGCCCTCTACCTTTTAAGCATTCTTGGACACGAGTTTTATATTTCCATTCCCTAGGTGGAATTATGCCTAATGTAGCATAATGGAAATATGCACCCCAAACTTGATTTGCAGAATCATATAATCTAAACGTGTTTTTGTCTGCTAATTTTTGACAATGTTGTATATCATTGGTAATTTCACGAGCCATATCATCAGTGAATGTACCACTTCTCCCAGCAGTATCAACTACAGGATTATAAGCACAAGCATTCATAAAAATACAAGCAAAGATTAGAGTTATTATTTTTGTTTTCATAGTATTATTGTAACACATTTGTATATATTGTCAAGTAGCTAAAAATACCATCAAACGTATGTATTTGGTAATTAAAATGGTAAAAAGTATTGGCTGTAAATATGTTTATGCAACCTTTAAGCAAGATCAACTAATGCTAAATGAAAAACCCCCACATGATCCACAGTTTGCGGCCCTAATGAAACAATTAGGATTATTGACCCAACAGGCCTCTAACTTAACAGAATTAAGAACCAAAGCATTAGAATTGACTGGCCCATACATCAACACTCAAGGAGAACCCACAGGTACATCCTGGCGTTATGTCATAGATGGGTTTGTAGATACAGAAATGGATGAGTATTGGGAGATAGATGATTGGCTTCGTTCTACAGAATTTGTGCAATGGATTGTTAAAAATCATAAAGAGCATATTAGTGATCAGCTAGATAAAGATTGTGTATGGGAATTATTACACAAAAACAAGCCTTCTAACAATGTTAATCATAAAGATAGACAATTTAGAAATAGTATAACCCAAAAAAATAACTTAGATAAACCTTAGTGACTATGAGAACAGTAGAAGTTTGCACAACCTACAATAAAGCATACTATGAATTATGTGCCAAAGAGATGATAGAATCATTTATTAAGTATTGGCCAAAGGATTGTATTCTTCATGCATATTGGCAAGAACAAGAGCCAGAAATATTCCAAGACAACATTGTATATCACGAACTGTATAAAGCACAACCCCAACTAAAAGCATTTGTAGATAAGTGGAAAGACGACCCACTAAAACATGGTTGGCTAGAAGCAAAACAAAAGTATACGTGGAAAAAAAATGGTGTTAAGTTCTCCCACAAAGTATTTGCTCAAACCCATAGGATAAAACACTCAACAGCAGACATTATTCTATATTCAGATGCAGATACATTGTATACAGCAGAGCCTAATTTAGATTACCTTAGAGAGATATGTCCAACTGATTCATTATGTACGTTCTTTGATAGGATAAAATTAAGAGATGAAACAGGTTTCTATATGCATAACCCCAAGCATCCAAGAGCAAAGGATTGGGCAAATAGATTAGAAGACATTTATATTAGCGGAGAGTTATGGACATATAACGATCAACAAGCAGACCAATATACAATGGCAATAGGCAGGGAGTCATTCAAGACTTGTAAACAAATGGACTTAATCCAATATCATAAAGATCTAAATCTAAAAAACAGAAACCCGATACCAACATCTCCACTATCAGACTTCTTAATACATATGAAAGGTAAAAGTAAGTTAAAAGGACAACCAATAAGCAGTGCAGAACCTAGTGTGTTTCCTATATCTGAAATACAACAGTAAATAATTTAAGGAAGGAGAAAAATAATGGCTAAAAAGAAAAAGAAAAAAGACAAAAAGAAAAACAAGAAAAAAGCAAAAAATAAAAAGAAAAAAAGATAAGGAGTAATTAAATGCCAAAAGTAGGTAAAAAACGTTTTGCATATACTAAAGCAGGTAAGAAAGCCGCTAAAAGTTATGCAAAGAAAACTGGCAAAAAAGTCAGAAGTAAAAAGTACTAATTTATAACCTGTCAAAGTAAATAGTGTCTATGTTAGATAAGGACACAGACGATGGCAGGTATAAAAAAACGAAAAGGTGTTCAAGTAAAGCACCGCAAGTATTTTTACAAAGGCAAAGAATACAAGCCTTGTATGGTAGTATGCAAAAAAGTATTTGGAAATGGATACAAAAAAATGCTATCAGCAAATTCAATAGAAGATGGGAGTCTTATTTTAAATCAAAATAACAGGCCAATGCCTTGGCAACATATACCATGGGATTAAAAAATTCAAAAACAACATCTAAAATGGCTCATTGGAGAATGGACCAGCACGAAAAACTCTGCAGAATAATGCAAAAACAAACACAAGAAATGATTAATAGATTATTAGCACGTATTAATAGACTAGAATTAGTTGTGTGGGTATCAACAATAGCAGTATTAGGTGGAATGTTTACAATTATAGTAAAATTATTAGGGCATTAATGTTTGACAAAGGTGCTACTACATTTGATCTACAAGACACCACATTTCATCATCCAGAAGACTTATTCGAAAAAATAAAAAATTCTCATTTTAAAAATAGAGCAGAACGTGATATATGGAAATCAATACCGTGGGACTAAAGAAATCTACAGTAATAGGCAACGGTGAAAGCAGAAAACAATACGATTTAACAAAAATATCACACACTACATTTGGTTGTAATCAATTATACAAGGATTATAATCCTACATATCTAATAGCAAAAGACAAACGTGTATTAGAACAAATGTCTAAAGACGGTGTAAAGCAAGTATATTTGCCTTTCTTATCTTACAGAGCACACAGAGAAACAAGCACAATAACAATTCCTGATATGAGAGAAATACGTTTTCCTTATATCAGAATGAATAGTTGGCTTACAGGAGAAATAGCAATAGTATTAGCCGCACAATTAGGATTTACAGATATAGATGTAATAGGGTTTGATGGAGGTCCTGATTCTATATACAGAGATAGAACAGATACAAATGTAAGTTTGAAACATTGCCAAGTTCCTGAATGGAGATATAAGAATACATTTGAAAAAATATTAGCATATTATCCTAAAATAAAAATAAACACAGACAAAGATTTTTTGAAAACTTATAAATAGTTGCGTAGATAACCGTAAGGCCTACTTTGGTTGTACAAGATTACAAACAGTTGGTATTGCTGTAAAATACAAGTTCTAGAACGTTGTATAAGAAGGACAACCATAAGGCCCATTCAAATATAACACAATTCCATAGCGTGAAATTATAATAACAACAAACTAAGGAGACCATTAAAATGGCACTAGTAGCAAACGCAGGTACATCTGTATCAAATGCATTCGTCACAATGTTTTCGGATGATGTTAAACAGGCATACCAGCAACAAACAAGTAAATTGGTCGATTCAGTTAGAGTTGTGAGAAATGTAGTAGGTTCTACATACAAATTTCACACTTTAACAAAAGGTGGATCAATTAAAAACAAAGCAAGATTTGAAGATATCGTAGTAATGTCTGATACTTCTAAATCTTTAACATCACCAGGTGCATACACAGGTTCAACTGCTCAGAATGCAACAGTCACAGCGACTTTGGCAAACTACCATGCAGGTGAATATGTACAAACATTAGACGAAGTAAAAACAAATGCAGATCTTAGATCAACATTTGCAGTTGCTATCGCTTCCGCTTTAGGAAGAGCAACAGACCAATCTATTGTTGACGCACTTGACGATGGAACACCAACAAACATCAAATATACGGCTCAAGGAGCAAACGGTTTAAACAAAGCCGCTCTATTAGAAGCACACGAGGCATTAAACGCTTTAGATGTGCCTACATCTGATAGAACTTTGTTAATATCACCTGCCGCTTTGACAGATATATTAACTGACACAACTTTGGTTAGTTCTGACAACGGAGTTATTACAAACCAAGCACTAGCAACTGGATATATTCCAAACATACTAGGCTTCAGAGTAGTAATTTCTTCACTTTTAACTGCTGATTCAACAGTTAGAAAAACGTATGCATTCCACAAGAATAGTGTAGGTACTGCAATAGGGGCTGATATGAAAATTAATATCAATTACGTTCCTCAAAAAGCATCTTCACTTATTCTAGGTGAAATGTCATGTGGTTCAGCAATGATCGACGCAGACGGTGTTGTAGAGTTACAAGTTACTGAGTAATCAGTAATCTAAATTAACAAGAAAGGATTAAACCTCGTTCTTGTTTTTTATTAAAGCGGGTCTTTTTATTAAGGCCCGCTTTTCTTTTATCCGCTAAATATGTTTAAATATAAAGGAATTAAAACAAATGGCTGAATCAAAAGTATCTATTTCAAATCAAGCATTAGTAAAATGTGGTGCAAGTACTATTTCTGCATTTACAGATGGATCACACGAAGCAAACGTATGTTCTACAATGTATGATAATGTTAAAAAAGGTTTAATGTATTATACATTTTGGAATTTTGCTATACAAAAATCTGCATTAAGTCTTACAACAGAAACACCAACAGATTTAAGTTACACAAAAGTACATTCACTACCAGGTGATGTTATTAGAGTAAAAGGTATGATTGATAATGGTGGTTATGCAATTACTGATTATGCAATTGAAAATAATAAAGTTTATTCAAATACAGATCCATTAAACATAGTATATGTACAAAATTTAGATGAATCAAATTTTCCAGTATTTTTTATAGAGGCACTAATTGCAAAATTGGCTGTGGAAATTAATGAATCAATTACAGGAGTTGGAACACTTACTACTAGACTAGCAGAAGACTTCCAGGCAAAATTAAGAGCCAGCAGAATAGCAGACGGACAAGAAAACCCATCTGTAAACATATTACCTGCAGGGTCATTAGTTGAAGCACACCTAGGAACAAGTAGACTTGATACAGGTAGATTAAGACATCCAACTAGTTAATAATGACAGTAAGAAGGTACTCACAAACAAGTTTTAACGTGGGGCAAGTAGGCCCTTTTATGACTGGGAGAGTAGATAACCCGTTATATAAAAGTGGTTTAGAAGTTTGTACTAATATGCTTTTACTTCCACAAGGTGGAATGCAAAAACGTAAAGGCTTCAAATTTATTTCTGCAGATCCAGATAATTCAACTACACCAGACGGATCAACAAGTTTAACAACAGTAGGTTTCCACGCATCAAGTAGAATAATACCTTTCAAATATACTGACGGACAAGAATATGTTATTGTATTAGAACCAGAAGATTCAACAATTAGTTCAAATGCAGAAATGCATATATTTCGTAACGATACAAGAGTAGCACATTTAACTAATGGTGTGGATGGACAAGTTTTTCCAATTACAACGGCAGAAATAGCAGATGTAAGATTTACACAATCATTTGATGTAATGATTTTTGTACATCCAGACATACAACCTATACAATTAATAAGAGGAAGTGTTCATAGTGATTGGACAGCAAGTTATTTGAGTTTTGATGTTGTACCATTAGCAAACTTTAATTTTGCAACAACACTTACACCTTCGGGAACAACAGGAAGTATCAATATGACATTAAGTTCTGGTTCTTATGCTTGGGTAGATGCTGATTGGCCAAATGGACACAAAAATATGTATGTGTCTATAAATGGAGGATTAGTAAAATTAAACACAGTATCTTCATCAACAGTAATGGCGGCAACAGTAATTTACGATATGGTAGATACAGCAGGAGCAACAGGTAATGAATGGGAAATTAGTGCTTTTAGTAATTTAAGTGCTACATTAGGAGGTGGATGGCCGCGTTCAGTAACGTTTCACCAAAATAGATTAGTATTTGGAGGTACTAGAGATAAACCTCAAACAATGTTTGGATCACAGTCAGGTGACTTTTATAATTTCGATCCTTATACAAAAGTTGTAGATGGTAGTGATGTTACAGGTTCTATTACTGATGATGCCGCTTTTACATTTACAATAGCATCAGACCAACTTAATATTATTAGGCATTTAGTATCACAACAATCACTTTTTATTTTCACATCAGATGGTGAATTTGATTTAAGTGGCGAGCCAGTGACGCCCAGTAATGTACTTGTTAGACAACAAACAAATTATGGTGTGTCGTCTGGCAGAACAACGCCTAGACAAGTTGATAATGAAGTTATTTTTAATGATAAGTCAGGAAAACAAACAAGAGCATTTGTTTATAATTTTGCAACAGATGCCTTCAGTGCTAAAAATTATTCTTTAATTCATCACGATATTTTAACAGGTGCAACAGAATTAGCATTCTTACAAAATTATGCAAACAATAACACCAACTATGTTTTTGCTCTTAATTCAGATGGTTCATTAGGTATATTAGGTGTGAACGTTGAATTTTCAGTAATGGGGTGGAACAAATGGACAACTAATGGAAACTTTAAAGCATTAGGTGTTATAGATGATTCATTATATGCATTGGTACAAAGATATGACAACGATGGTTCAACTTTGCAAACAGGTGTATTTTTAGAAAAACTTACAACAGATGAAGTTTATTTAGATTCATATCACACAACAGAATCAGATGGTTCAACATTTACAGGTGCACAAGGATTAGAAGGACAGACAGTGGCAGTTGTAGCAGATAGTTTGCAACATCCAGATGTTACAGTTGCAAATACAGGAAACTTTACTTTAACAAGAACAAGTTCATCAACACAAATAGGTAATTCATACACAGCAACAGCAACAACATTACCTATTACAGTACAAGGTGGCGGTCAAAGTATATTAGGAGAAAGAGTTAGAAAACTTTTTGCAGAAATACAATTTTACAATTCCCAAGCCTGTAAGGTTGATGGAATTACAGTACCTTTTAGATCGCTTGGGGATGATTTGTTAAATCAAGGAGTTACTAATTTTACTGGACAAAAAAGAGTTAGATTAACAGGTTATAGTACAACTCCAAAAGTTACTATCACAATAGAAGACCCGTTGCCATGTACAATATTAAGTATGACGACGGAGATAAAATTTGGAGCAGGTAAATTACAAGACGCAGGTTAAACAACCAATTAGACATCCATTAAATTTTAAACATTTCAAATATGTAGTTGATAACTGCAGAGTTGCTGATCAAATGGAAATTATGTTAATGGGTTATACTAAATCCCACCTATTAAACAAATATGATCAATTAGAAGACGGAGTAACAGGAACATATTATGGTGTTCCTTTTTTAGCGGCAGGCACTCATGTAATCGATGATGAAGTTTGGTATTGGTTTATATCTACACCATTAGTAAAAGATTTTTTTGTCAGGATAACCAGAGAAGCATTACAACTTATTAATCGCAGTATGAAAAAACACCCTACAAAACGACACGTGGTACAAGTTTGGTCTAAACACGTTGACAGCATAAAATGGTTAAATACATTAAAATTTAAACAATTCGCATCTTACTACGTGGGTGATGAAAAAATTTATCTAGTTGAGAGGAAAAGAACTTAATGTGTGCACCAAAAAATGATTTAGCCAAAATAGCATTGATAGGAGCGGCCGCTTATGCAACAGGTGGTACGTCTTTATTTTCATCTGCAGGTACAGCCATACAGAGTGGTATACAGGCGGCACGTGCTTCATCAACATTACAAACATTGGCAAGTATTGCCAAAGTTGCTCTTCCAGTTATTGGTGCGACTGGACAAATTTATTCAGGATACATAACAGCACAATTAAAAAATCAACAAGCAAACTTTACAAACTACGAAATTGATCAAAAGAAAGAAGCATTTGCTTTAAGAAAAGTTAAAAGATTAAGAGCAATGGCACAAGCCATTGGAAAACAAAGAGCATTGTACGGAGTTGCAGGTGTTACATTACAAGATACACCAAGCGATATTATAGGACAAACTGCATCAACATTTGCAGAAGACCAATTTATTGATACATTTAACACAAGCCAAGGTATATTATCTAAACAGTTCCAAGGCGAGATGTTACGTACAGAAGCAAAAAATTCTATTATTGGTGGTTACACAAATGCCGCTGTTACATTAGGCACAAGAGGATTATTTGGGTATGGAAAAACAGAACCAATAGAATATTCAAACACAGTAACAACAACACAACATAAGGCTTTGAGAAAATAATGGCTAGAAAAGCAGTTAAAATACCTACATACACACAAGGTGCATTAACACCAAAAGAAAATTTTGTAGCACCAACACCTAACATAAAATCGTTTACAAATATTGTTGAAACAATTAGTGGGGTGGCAAATAAAATTGCAGATGCACAAGCAGTACAAACAGCATTTGAAAAAGGTAAAGCACAACAAACTAAATCATTTGAAGTAGGGTCACAAAACTATCTTGGTGATTTTATGCCAGGCAGTCTCACAGGTGAAGCATATAAAAAAGGAGCCAATGCGGCATACATTGTTGGACAGAAAAAAATTATTAATGATACATTACTAGATATTGCAAGTAATAACCCACTTGATTCAACAAAATATGCAGAAGCGGCAAATGAATTTAAAACAGAGTACCTTGGCACACTTCCAAGCAGTATTCAAACAGATATGTCGTTGCAGTTTGATCAAACAAATCAAACGTTTTTTACACAGATTAAAACAAAAGAATTAGCAAATAATAAATCGGAACAACTTTCAACAATAACTGGCGATATCAATTCATCATTGCTTAATATTAATGGTATTTTAAATGATGCTGGATTAATTGACAAGAACAATATTGAAAACATCGATACACCAATAAGTGAAATAGTTACACAAATAAAAGCATTAGAAGAAGCACAATTTTCATTTGATAAAATTAATCTTGTAAAAAGTTCAGTAAAAGAATCTGTTAAAACTGCAATAATAAAAGAATTATACAAAGCGGCTTCAGACGATGAAAAACAAACTATATTAGACAATTTAAAATTAGGCATTATGCCAAAAGGATATGATGAACTAATTGCTCCTTTAGATACAAGTGTTATCAAGTTTAGCGGAAAACTTGGAATGGACGAAGTTGTAAAATTGCACGGAAACTTAGAAGCATATAAAAGTGAATACATTAAAAAAACTGCGGCATTCACTGACCAAAAAGTTATATCGTTAGATAATAAAATTAAACAGTTAGAAAATAATTTAATAACAAAAGAAGAAGTTGTCGCAGATGCAAAAAATTTAATTGCTTACAAAGAAAATGATTGGTTTGCAAGTAAAAGTATAGACATTGAACAAGCGGCATTTGTTGGAGCAGTTACAAAACAAGCATTAAAATTCAATTATGCTGAAAACGATCAATTTGAAACATTCTTAGAAAATGAAAGAGATACCAAAGTAGCAGAAACAACAGACACAGTTCAAAAAGCAATCATTGAAAATTCTTACAATGCGGCATTAGACAAAGTTAAAAAAATTAAAGAAGACAAAGAGAAGGCAATGAACGGCACAGGTGGATGGCTATTGGCTGGCGAATATATGCAAGAATCTGGATTAGAATTTACGTATGACGGTTTAATGGCCGCCGCAACATATGTCCAAAAAGAAATGAATGTGGATCCAAATAATTTAACAATGAGTTCAGAATTAACAGATGGATTTATGAATAACATTTTTACAGTTCAATCTTCGGATCAAAGTTATCAATTAGTTAAAAATGATCTTAACAACACAAAAGATTTTTATAACAAAATTATTGTTGATGGAACACAAAATAAATTTAACAAGACAATACAAGATGCAGGCGGCAATGCGGCCAGTATTGCTTTAATAGGATATGTTCAAGCAGATGATAGGAAGAATTATATTTTCCATCGTGATGCAATGATCAATAAAACAAATAATTTAGAGATAGTAAAAGCAAACGATAGGAACTGGACAAATAACAAAAGAGATTTTATACAAAGTTGGAACAAAGAATTTGATGAAGAATTGCCGCAAACAACTGCTTATGGTAAGTCGCAATTTCATAACAGTTTTAATGCATACCTACAAATTAGAGCAAACGACCCTGACATAAGTCACAGCGATGCTGTACAATTAGCCAAAGACAGCACGTCTGTCTTACACACAACACACGTTTTATCCAACGGTGAAAACATAATGTTGCCAACGTGGGCGGACCAAGACAAAGTAATTTCCAATGTAGAATCATTTATAAAAAACCCTTTTGCTTGGGGATTGAAAGTACCAAAAGATGAGACCAGAGAAAGTGTACTAGAAGACGTAAATGAAAATTACAAAATGCATTTTGAAAATGGTTCGATTATGCCAGCATTCAAAAGATTTACTGTAGGTGGACAACCGTTACAGGTGTATTCAAAGACAAACAAAACTGCAATTATTGGACCAATGGTTATAAATGTTACAACAGATGAAACAGTTGGTAGTCATATAAGTGTAACAAAAGAGTGGGAATACGAAAAAGATTCATCATTTTTTACAAAGTTTGAAAAAAATTACAAACCTACAAAAACAGTTTCGGGAGATATATTAGGAACACCATTCTCAACAACTGTTGATAAAAAAGTTGACGAAAAAGTAACTGAACTTGCAAACAAATGGACAGTTGCCAATTCAATTGAACCACTTGGAGAAGATGCTAATGAAAGCACAGGCACAATAGGATTTGCTTACGAGGATTCATCATTTTCAGAATTTACAAACAATTTAAAAGTTGATGGACCAAAGTTCCATGCAATCAGTCAAGCAATTCAATCAGGTAACGTGCAAGAATATATGTTAGAATGGTTATCACAGTTTCCAACTATGGAAGCATATGCAGATGAAAAATTTAGAGCAGAAGTATTAAAAAATATAAAAAGTAATCCAAACATTTTAATTAGAAAAACAAATGGCACACAGCCAGTAAGGTTAACTCCGTTGCAGACTATTGCGGACATAGCCATAACAAGAACAAACCAGGATAAAGAAACAGATCAGTTGGTTGAAGAATTATCTGATCCTTCGGCATAAGCATGGCAGATATAAAGTTTGAACCGTTAACAGGAGGGTTCACACCTCAAACAACAGCAGAGGCACCACCAATACCTAAAGGTTTTTGGACCAATGCTTACTATGGAGCCATGAGTGCTCTTGACGTAAACACAATAAAAATGATTAGCGATATTTCAAATGCTGATCCAGAACTACGAGACACTGATCTATTAGTACCACAGGAAATTTATAAACCTGGATTCAATTATTACAACGAAAATATAGATTGGTCGCCCGACCTTACTTTTAGACAACTACAAATAGCGGCAGATCATGATGATTGGGCCAGAAGACAGGCCTACGTTGCAGAAAATTCATCAGGGTTGGCGAGAACAGGATATTGGGGATCATTAATTGCAACAAGTATATTTGCAGATCCAATAAACTACGTGCCAATTCCGTTTGTTGGATTGGGCGGTTCGACTTTGGCAAAAATGGCGATTGTTGGAGCAGGTGGTGGATTATTACAGGCAGGTATCACTCCGCTTTACAAAAAAGGATATGAGGCAAGAGGTGTTGATTATGGTGTTGATGATGCTATAACAGATGTGGCACTGACAGCAATAGCATCCGCGGCGTTGTATGGTGTTGGTGCTAAAGGCGTACAGTTATGGAGAGCCAGCAGAACACCTATTTCGGACACAGCAAGAAATGAAATTATAGCACAAAGGAAAGATATCAAAGAACCAACTGGTTATCAATTTAGTCCAGAAGCCGGACAATTGATTAAGACAGGTGGCATACAATTTTCAAGAAGTGCATTTGACAACACATCAACAAATTTTATTAAAAATATTAAAGTAGCACATGATTCAGGACCTATATGGGTTGACACAAACGGCAATGTAAGTGCAACAAAAATTGATAATAGTGTAAAAGTAGAATTCAATGCCAACGGCGAAGCAGTATTAAGCGGCCAAAAAAATAATATAGTTCGAGTTTTTGAATCAGTAGACGACGTTACTATATTTCCAACAGAGATAGCACCAAACAAGAGAACATACAAACTATTATCAACAGACGAGGCATTTGAATTAGATGTAAACAAATTAAATGTTAAAAAAGCAGTTAGTAAACTGGAGCAAGAAACAAACACCACTAGTGGATTAACTCCGTTGTTTAGGTCAAACCAAGTTACAATTGATAATATTAGAACAGAGTTTGAATTAAAAAATAATAAACTTGTTGCATACAAAATTGTTAATGGCAAAAAAACACAACTCGATGATGCAACAACAAAAAGTTTAATTAAAACTGTAATAAACGATCCAACACAACAAATAAAAGCAAGAAGCAATGATGCACAATCATCTATACACGACGATGGTTCACAACCAAACAGTTTTAGATCTGGCAATCAATCAATTGAACAAATACAAACAAGAACAAAGAACAATTTAAAATTAATGGATGACGAAAGTGCTGTCAAAAACAGCATGGGAAAATTGTTTGAAGCACACATCGATGATGTACAAAATACACAGATAGGTATATTTGCGATGAGGAGTGTACCAGACACAAAACTAAAAAGACTTGGTTACAGAAGAGATAAAATTACAGGACTTCTTACAGACACAACACCCACAGGAAAAAAATTAAAAGTTGCAACAGGTGACAAAGGACCATTAACTGAAATAGAATTAGAACAAAAAAGAATCATACAAGAAATATTAAACAACGACGCCAATGCACGTGCAGTACCAGAAGCACAAGAAGAATTAGCGGCTTGTGTGTTAGGAAAGGCGATATCATAAAATGGCAAACATATATCATTCGTGCTACGTAGCATATTTTAAGAAAACAGGAAAAAAGATTCCCGCAGACAGATTATTAAATTTTGCCAATGACGTAGAAGTAAAATTAGAAGCCTTGAAAAATCAAGGCATTTTTCCAGATGATTTGATTGCTGATGGAACAATGACGCATCAACAAAATATTATTGATCAGCAAATTAGAACATTCACAGCAAAACAAAACGTAGACACAGCAAGTAAGTTGAACAGGTTAGAGATACTAGAAAGAAAATTTGAAGGCATCAAAAAATCATCTGAAATACTGCAAAAAGAAAACCCTAAATGGGATAAAAGAACTGCAGATTTTTATGCATTGATGGGGACCCTAGGCAATAACAATTACACAAAAGCAGTCAATCCTATAGAAGATTTGATAAACGGTGTTGGCGCTGAGATGACAGCAAACATAAGAAAAGCATCCGCAGACATATTTGGTGAAGGATTTGATGCACTTAAACACATTGATTCGGAACAGTTTGGCAAAAACTGGAGAATAGAATTGTATGAAATATTTAAAAATCCAAATGCAAATAAATCTGTAACTGGTGATGCACAAGTTTTTGCATATGCAAAAAGATATTTTGAAGCAACTTTTGGTTCTGCACACGCACAGTTGCAACTTGCAAACCAACCAATGCGTCTAAATAAGATGCCATTGAAAGTGTCATTCCAAAAACAACTTGTCAACAATACCAACGAAGAAGAATTTGTAAAAGATCTTATAGATAATTTAGATAGCAATTTCCATGGTCCAACTACCAAGGAAAAAGAAATATTAGCAAGAAACATTTATCAACAATACAAGAAAGAAAATGTTAACTGGAGAGAAATCGGTGAGACAACATTCGCTAACGATAAACGTAAATCAATATTCAACGAAGATGGACAATTAATTTTTAAATCAGGTGAAGCATTTGATTATATGCAAACAAAATATTCTGTAACACAAACAAATAAAATGTTGGTCATTCAACACGTACAAGAATTAACAAATAAAGTTGCGTTGACGAGATTTTTTGGTCCTGATCCAAAAAAAGGTTTCAAAGAATTTGTTAAAGAAGCAGAAAAACTTATACCTGGTCTGAGACCCAGTGACAAATTTGCATTAGGTACTTTGCCTGCAGGCAAACAAGCAAGAGGCTATTTGGATTTAATAGAGGCAAGACTGAATCCACATATCGAAGAAAACAGTGGTGTTGCACCAATAATGGGAGCGGCAAGAGCCATGGAAAGTGCTTCACTGCTTGGTGGTGCTTCTGTCACAGCAATCATAGATCCTTTTGTGACGGCGTTTAGGGGTCCAAGAATATTTAAATTGCCACAATACACATTGTTATCGGAACTAGCAAAACCACACCTATCATCAAAACCAGAAACAAAATTGTTTCTTGCACATTTTATTGACTTCCATGAAAATTTAATTGATGGTGCAATGAGCAGATACAACATGGGTAATTCAACCAGTTGGTACAAATTAAGTCAAAAATACAATCCAGCAAACTTTACTCAATTTATTTTTCAAAATTCTGGATTGAACTGGATGACAAGGAACACACAACGTTCAGGTGCTTCAGGCTACACATTGACTATTGGAAAGTTAATTAAAGCCAAAGTAGCATGGAATGATATCGATGGATGGATGGCAAAAAATTACAAATACCAAGCCAAGGGAGGCTATGGATTCCGATCGAACTTTGAAAAATTTGGATTTGACAAAAAAGATTGGGATACACTACTAAGAAAACAACCATTGGATGGCAGAGACAGATTAAATCTTTTTGAATTGAATGGCTCGTTAGCAGAATCAAACCAAACTGCGTATGGTGGATCGACTACTGGTGAAAAACTTATGTCTATTGTCAGGGACGGTGTGAACACCATGACACCAAAAGGTGGTTGGTTGGAAGAAATTGCAATGGGTCTATTATCAACAACACGAACAAAAGATCCAATAACAGGCAAAATGGGTGTCAATCTTTTCAATCAAGTAGCAAAATCAATAACACAGTTCAAATCTGTACCAACAGCGATCACGAGAAAAGATGGGTTTAGACAGATAAAAAATCCAAACATGACAAAATTTGAAAAAATAAGAGATCTCACTTATGGAATGTTGCCTATCGTTGTAGCAGGAGGCATTGTGTATTCTGCCAAAGAAGTATTATCAGGCAGAGCATTGCCACGTTGGGACACCATTGATTTTTGGACAAGAGCATTGGAAACATCAGGTCCAGCAGGTATTTTGACAGACACTATGTTTAGAGATTTTGGTATGAGTGATTTCATAGAATCTATATTCACAGACAAGAATATGAGGGATCTAGACCCAGCAGATTTTTTATACAATCTCACTGGACCAGTGATACAGGATTTAACTGAATTGGTTTTTGGAACACTCAACCTAGGTAAAGACATTGTCCAAGGTGAAGGACAGTGGAGATCACAGGCTTTTGATCTTACAAGGCAATTCTTTCAATGGAGTGGAGCAGAAACATTCATATTAACAAGACTGTTGTACAGAAAATATGCATTGGAAATATTACATGAATGGATAGATCCAGACGGATACAACAGAAGGAAAAACAGATTACAGAGAGATGCACAAGAGAAAAAAGTTGACGGCAATGTAAACAACTTCATATTTGAAGCATTACCTGGAGGAACCGATTAACACTAATAATAATAAACCGCTAAATATGTAGGAGCAAGAAAATATTATGACAACATCAACAACAACGCCAAGAGTGGCATATACAGCAGACGGAAGTACTACGTCATACACGTTTAATTTTGAAATTGCAGATAGTTCATCTATTGCAGTATATGAAGGCTCTACTAAAAAGACACTAACAACACATTACACAGTTTCGTTTGATTCAGGTACATCAGGTACAGGATCAATTGTTTTTGTATCAGCACCAAGTGATAGCACAGTTCTAACATTTGTAAGAGATACAAATTTAGCAAGAACAACTGACTTTACACAGTCAGGTGCCTTTTTAGCAGACACAATAAACAATGAATTAGATCGTTTATCACAAGCAGTTATTGATGCTACGGACAAAATAGAAAACAGAGCAATATCAACTACAGAACCAAACACTGATACTGCAACAATGACTATTCCAGCCGCGGCAACAAGAGCAAACAAAGTATTAAGTTTTGATAGTTCAGGAAACGCACAAACAACAACAGATGCTGGTGGTACGGTTACATCAGTTGGACTAACAACATCAGGAGATGACCTTACTATTACTAGTACACCTGTCACAAGTTCAGGTAATATAGGTATTGCATTAGCAAATCCAATTAGTGTAAATGTTACTGGAAATTTAACAGGTAACGTAACTGGTAACGTAACTGGTAACGTAACTACAGATGGTTTAACTATTGCTGATGCAGATATTAAAGGAACTCGATCAAACGAAAATATTGTTATTGATCCAGCCGGTTCAGGTAAAATTCAAGTTACAAGTGACATCGATTTAAATGGTCAAAAAATTACAGGTGGCTCAACATCGGCACCAAGTGCGGATGGGGATCTTACAAACAAAAAATATGTAGATGATAATTTGGCTGTGATATCAACAACACAAATTTCACAAGGTAATACAAGTGTTGCTATTTCAGATTCAGGGACAGGTCAAATTTTAGGAACAGTAGATGGTAGTACATTATATACAGGTACCGCGGCTTCAGGTTTTGTTGTAAGCAACAATGCAATATCAACAGACGGAGTTACAATCAATGATAATAAAATTACAGCATCAAGATCCAACGATAATTTAGAAATAGCCACTGCTGGTTCAGGTAAAATTGTATTAGGTGGTACAACAGTTGCCTCGGCAATACAGTCAGCACTAACCGGTAACCAGGATTTAAATTTAT
>VTLG01001834.1_pt1 | contig 24584 bp, 15 predicted proteins | sample 4694571 | NCBI WGS metagenome assembly VTLG01 (sample SAMN12604809, study PRJNA352737) | marine metagenome | biome: ENVO:00000447; feature: ENVO:00000209|ENVO:00000569|ENVO:01000036; material: ENVO:00002151; isolation source: viral sequences binned using virsorter ...
CTGTTGCACCATTACCTAACGAGAAACGCATCTCAGCATGGTCACCAGAGGAAGCTGGGTCGTCAGCAGAGATTCTAAGAAGAGCGGTAACTGCATCATCAGCAACTGCTCCTTCAATGTCAACTAGATAATCTGGACTAGAAGTTCCTAATCCTAATCGACCAGCACTTGATACTCTAAGTTTTTCAGTCGCAGTTTCACTTGCACCAGTTTTAAGAGCAAGTGCAGTTGCGTTATTGTCGGCTGCAAAGTCACCTTCTGATACTGCTTGTATTCCAGCTGCAACTAATATCGCATCTGTTCCTGTTCCTTCATCTGGTGCCTGAAAATCTATCGCACCCAAAACATCATTAGCTGCAATATCAGTTTCACCAGTTTGTAAAGTAAGTTTTACTGGTTTATCATCACCAGTTGCAGTATGTTTTAATTTTAAACCTGTGTCTGCATGATGTGTTAATTGTATTTCATCATCTGCTCCAAATTTAATTGTAGCACTATCCGTATTTAAATCTAAATCACCAGTTATACCACCAGTTAATGTTACTGCACCTGAATGGGTTACTCCACCATTGAACGTACCACCACTAGAAGCAGGAACTGTATCTGCAACTGAGAATGCGTCATAAACAATAATATTAACCTCGTCATTAGCATTCATTGCAGTTAGTCCTGCCACAGTATTTGCAGTTGAAGTATTGTAATCCTCACCAGATTTTAGTCGAACACCATTGAGGTAAACATCAATATAATTACCATCAGTAAAAGATAAAGCTTTACTATCTGCATCAGAACCACTAACTGATGTTTGTCCATTAGTTGCAAGAAAATGAAAAACATTTCTTACCCCAAATTTTTGACTTCTTCCGATATAAGGCATTAGGCTAAATCTCCAAATACTGTTCCATATTGAGCTGCAGTGTCAGTTAAAGCGTGACTACTATTTTTTGAAAAAATTCGATAAGCTGTTGTAGTGTGATGACTCGCCTCAGAACTGGCATGAGCATTTTCATCACTAGATGTACAATGCACAGTATGATGACCAGTGCTCATGGCAGTTGCGAGAGTGATATTACCTTGACCATCACCACCATCACCTAAAGAGGAAACATTGAAACTATCTCTTTCAATAAAAGTAGAAGCCGACTTGAATGTTATCCAACTCTTTGCCAATCCTTGTGCAATATTAGTAGTGTTAGTTCCTTCACCCTGTACGTTAACATTACCACCACCACCAGTATCAGCTATTGTGCCTACATTTATTATACTCATTTTTTTATCCTATGCGTAAGGTGAGTCACCCAGAACGTCAGTATCCCATGCAGCCTTTAGTTTTGCGATTGTGTCTGCATTTGTAATCGCACTTGCGGCTGGAGCATCTCTCAGTTTTTTCTTCTTTGCGACTGAAGCAGTTTTTGCAGATGCATCATCAGCTTCAAGTGCTTTCATGTATACCACATCTTCTGCTTCAAGAAGGGGTTTTCTTACCTGTCTAATTTTATCTTTGAACATTGTTTTTGCAGTTGCTAAATCCTCTGATATAACTCGTCCATTTAAAGTCCAAGCACTCCTAAAATGTCTATCTGATGGCATAGATGATACATCATCTTGAGAAATAGATTTACCATCTTTGTCTAATATATTTACTGTTGTCATCTCTATCTCCTATGCAACTTTCTTTTCATTAGTATTTATATCCTCTTTTATTCTCCATGCGTTTCTCCACTCTCTTTTTTGTGGAAGTTGTTCTCTTCTACAAATAACTAATCGTGGTTTGTTTGCAGTTTCGTAATCTCTCCAAACATGCTCTGGTATATCTTTCATTACAAGGTACTCAATTGCTTCTTCTTCTGTCATTGCATCTATCGGTTTCATATTATGAAGAAGTTCTGGCCCTCTGGTATGTTGTTTGAAGCCAGGGGTTTGTTCATCTTTCTTGAGTTCCCAGTAAGAGGATACTGGTGGTAATATTCCACCCTGTAATGCACACGCCATCCACTCTGATGTTGGGTGTAGTATTTTTGCTGGTGTATCTGGTTCGTGTGGGTCTTCGTATACGACACGATAATCTGTTTCAAAATTTTCTAGATTTTCTTTTGCCCAACATAATCTCTCCCAAAGATGTGTTCCTTGAAACTCTGGAGTTTCTATTTCACCTACTATTGACTTCATGCTAAATCTCCTGTCACTCCTACAAAACGATGGCTACCATCAGCTGCATCAGTACTACTCGTAGTACTATAGGATCTATGTCTCTGTCTATTTGTTGCTTGGTCATCAAAGTGAGCAATAGTAATAGCTGCACCACCTGCCCACCCAGAATAATGTACATCATTCATATTGTTTGAAAAATTTAAGTAGACATCACCTGTATCTACGTCAGTGATTGTAGAAAAATTAAAACTACCATTATATGAGTTTCCACTAGCTGTCTGAAAATCAGCCCATGCTTTTACCAAACCTTGTTGTAAATTAGTTGTGGCAGTATTCTCTCCTGGCAGTGTTACACTCCCAGAGGCACTTGCCGTAAATTTATTGTTTACAAAAGTAACTTCATTGGCACTGCCTGACCCTACTATATTATCTGTTTTTAATGTACTCATTACGCTAACTCCCCTCCAAATCCACAAGAGTGTACTTTATCAATTACTGCATTATCTGCCGCATTAAGCAGAAATGAGTCTGCTGTAGTTGTAGTTGCAAGACTGCCTGGATCTGCATAGATAAAACCCTTCGTATCAGTTGATGGGTCATTTGGCATCAAGGTATAACCTTTCGCAGCTAAGAAAGCATTAGTATGACTATATCTAATTCTTCCAGTGGCAACATCTGTTACAGTTGAAACATTAAGTGTTGTTCCTGTTGAATCATCACTCATATCATACTTTGCACAAAACCCTTTCAAAGCTCCCTGTGTAAAATTATTTGCAATTATACCAGCATTGCTGGCGCCAGTGGCACCAGAGCTAGTAAACTTTTTACCAATGTTTGCAGCTATATAAGTCGTGTCATTATCAATTGTAAATTTAGTTCCAACAGACTCTTTACGACCAGATATCTTACTTACTCTTAACGTGCTCATTATCCCAACTCCCCAAAGAATGTAGAGTTGTGAGCTCCATCTCCAAGACCCCAACTACTACCACTACCAGTATATGAATTTGAGTGACACTCAGTTGTTAAAGAGTCATGATTCTCAATACCAACCACCCCATAATTATTATCATTAGGCATTTGGACATATCCTCTGAATACTTTATATGGGTTTGTATGAAAGTAATCTACTACACCAGTTCTTTGGTCAGCAACACTAGAAACATTAAAAGTTCTTTGTAAGCTATCATCACCTTGTGCATAGTTTGTACAATACCCTTTTATCATACCTTGATGTAATGGAGGTTTGACCACTCCACTTTCATAAGTTGTGGCATCATCAAATTGTATTGTAGTTCCTAATTTATTTTTTGGATTTATTGTATCTGTAATTAAAGTCATTATGCTAACTCCCCAGAGAACCCAACACAAGCAACCATATCACTAAGACTATTATCTTCACCATGATCATACATCACTGCAGAAGAGGTGGAAGATGTCATTATATTTGTTTTTCCATAGTTTCCAGTATTAGGATATGCTTGGTATGTATTAGCTGCATTATAGTTATTAACATGAGTTATTGTAATCGTACCATCAGTTGTATCAGCAACACTAGATATATTAAAAGTTGCAGTATTAGGGTCAGGGGCAAGAAAATTTTGATTCTGTAAATAACAAGTCAAATATTCTTTTATCAAACCTAAAGTAAGAGTGCTAGATGCAATGGTTTTTGTACCACCCTCTGTTACAATCTCAGAGGCAGCTGCAACGTGTGTAGTTATTGCACTCCCATCTATAGACGTAATATTATCTGTAATAACTGTACTCATACTATTGATAAGTTCCCTTCTACAGTAAGTGTCACACCAGACACAATTGTCACAGGGCCCGAGGCCATAGAGTTTACATTATTTGGAACTGTGTGATTTGATGTTAGTGTATTTGAATTATTTCTAAAAATATTTTTGTCTGGAGTAATCAAATTTGAAGAAAGTATATCTGTACCAAAATCTGTGTGTTCCTCCAACACAAGATTATCGTTTTCATCAGCCGCGGTATTTTGTACAATAAAGTCACCAGCATCTGTTGCAGAACCATCTGTGGCATTCAGAGTAATCCTTGCAAGTATTTGTTTTTGTGTTATTCTACTGAGTGGCATTATCCATCCTCTAACTTCTTGATACGAGCTTCTAGTGCATCATTCTTTGCAGACAGTTCTTGTAGTGCTTTGACTAACATGGGTACAAACCTTTCATATCTTAGTCCATATTGTTTACCATCAGATGTTATAGTTGCGAGTAGATTTGTTTTATCAGAAAGTTTATAACCAGCTGCATCCTCTAATGCTATAACGTCTTGTGCCTTAAATCCAACTTGTAAATCATCATCTTTTTTAGAACCATCACTTACTATCTTATCTAGGTCTGTGGTTAAATCCCAACCCTTATGAACTGGTTCACCATCTTTATCATAAGTAGTAACATCTGTTTTATCAATATAGTTGGTTCTTTTATCCCACACATATGTCACAGGTTTCAACGCATTTACAAAATTTAATCCTAAATCTAAATCTTTAAAGTCTGTTTTATCTCTTTCGTCTGACGTTGCAGTAAGAGAGGTTTGACAAGAGAAACTAGATATATTCTCGTCACCCAATGCTATCTCATTTGAACCAGAGGTTATGTTACCGCCAGGACTTCCTGTTCTGCCTGCATCTAATCCAATACATATATTATTACCACCAGAAGTCACAGCATATCCAGCTGCATTACCAAGCATGGTATTATTAATTCCAGTTATAGCAAACCCAGATGACCAACCAATAGAAGTGTTACCATTACCAAAATTTGCATTACCCATAGCTGCATAACCAATAGCAGTACAGTAACTAGGGTCATCACCACCATCGCCTGCATAATTACCTACGAAAGTATTCTGTGTACCAGAGGTTATGTCGTTTCCAGCATGACTACCAACTGCTGTATTACCACTTCCTCCATTTGATGTTCTAAGTGCATCATGCCCAATAGCAACATTGTCTACACCAGAGGTTTCAGTATAGAGTGCTTGTGTTCCAACTGCTGTATTATCATTTCCTGTTACATCTGTTCCTGCTAACTGTCCAACAAAAGTACAACCCACAGCAGTTGACAATGCTTCTCCTGCCTGATAACCCACAGCAGTACATCCACCACCAGTTGTTAGATTATGAAGTGCTTCAAATCCTACGGCAACGGACTGTACATTACTTCCATTTGCATTTTCCATTGCTGACTGACCTACTGCAACATTACCACTGTCTGTATCTTCAGTTTTTAGTGCATTAAGGCCTATCGCAACATTATTTGAACCAGACGTAATGGCCTCACCTGCTCTTCTACCAACTGCTGTGTTACCACTACCAGTACAGGCCTCTAATGAAGATTCACCAATGGCAGTATTGTCATCAGCACAATTTGCACTTAGGGCAAGATATCCTACAGCGGTGTTACTTGCACCATCATCTGTGGCGTCACCAGCTGCATTTCCTATAAAAGTATTTTTAATTCCTGTTGTGACAGATACCCCTGCATTGTGACCAACAGCGGTGTTTAACCCTTCAGCACCAGCATTTAATGTTTTTAATGCACGATATCCAACAGCAACATTCTGACCATGTGCGTCTTCTGTTGAAAGTGCCTCAAAACCCACTGCAACATTTTGATCTCCAGTTGTGATTGCGTCACCAGCATCTCTCCCTATAAGAACATTGTCATCTCCACCACTTGCGATATTTGTTCCAGCATTTTGACCAATAACAACATTATCGTCACCTGCTGTTGTTGTTTGATAAGAACCACCTGTTAAAGTTATACCACTATTGTGAACATGAGTTAATTTAACTTCTGAGTCTGCACCAAAGTTTAAAACTGCACTATCTGATTTAAGTGAGATGTCATCACCAAAGATGTAGTCAGTTGTTCCTAAATCTTGTGGAGGTAAAATTGTTGCCCCAACTGAAGAAGTATGTACAACATAAACATTATTTGTTCCTGTTGGTGGGGCTTCTGTAAATGTTAAAGTTGAACCAGAAACACTGTATGCAATAGTGGGTTCTTGTCGGACATTATCAACAAAAATTTGTAAATCATTTACATTGGCTACTGCTCTACTTAATGTAAATGCAGTCGTAGAATTATTACCACTAAATCTATCCTTTATTGCTGCATTAAAACCAGCAGGGTCTTGATTTCCTATGTATGGCATATTACTTTATTCCTATGTTATTTCCATAATTGACAAACAAACATCAGTGGCACCAGTTCCTGTTACACTCAATGTATCTGTGGTTTCCATAACAACTTTATTTCCTGCAAGAAGTTCTAATGACGAACCAGCTGGAATTGGAGCTGTCGTAATCAGTTCAACATCTTGATTAGCTTCATTGTTGGCTCCAGCCCTACTACCTGTATCTGTTCCAAGTGTTACAGTTGCTTCAATTTGACTACTGGTTGTATTTCCTAAAATCAATCCTAGTACAACTGTAGTGGTTGAACCTGCAACAGTATAGATAACATCTGCAGATGTTACTCCTGCCTTCGTTACAACTTTAAATGTGTTTGCCATATTTCTTCCTCTTTAACTTATTTATAAAACTTATCCTAATGCTATCGCAAGAGCAGTGATATCTCCAGCAACTGCTACTGTATCAGTTACTGCTGGTAATGTTAATGTTACATCGGCCGTAGATGCTGGCCCTATTAATGTAGCTTTGTTTGTTCCATTTCCACTATTTTCAAAAAATTCTACGAAACCAGCAGAGGAAGAACCATTTTTTACAGACATACCAACATCATGTACATCTTTCTGTGAAAAAGTCACAGCACCTGCAGATGCAATGGTAATAGCGTCTGCATCGGTTGCTGTACCTATAGTACCACCATCTTTAATTGTTATGTCATCTACGAATGATACAATACCAGTAGATGCAATTGTTATTGCTCCAGTAGAGGAAGCTGCACCTATAGTTCCACCATCTTTTATTATGAGGTCATCTACTAATGTTACAATACCTGTTGATGCAATTGTTATTGCAGTGGCAGCTGATGCAACACCAATAGTTCCACCATCTTTGATTAGAATATCATCTTTAAATGTTACTATACCAGCAGAAGAAATTGTCATTGCATCATTAGCTGAAGTAACACCTATTGTACCACCATCTTTGATTATAAAATCATCTGCAATTGTAAGTAGTCCAGCAGAACTAAGTGTCATCTTTGCTGTTGCTGATGCTGCAGCAGTTTCAGATACACCAGTTGTAAATACTAACTTAGTTGCGTTTGCAGACGCAGAAAATGCTCCCTCAGCAATCGCATGAATACCAGCAGCAACTGTTGCACCATCTGTTCCATCAGAGTCACCAGCTGCAAATTCAAGAGATGCGATAACTTCATCAGCAATAATTGCATCCTCTTCAGATTTAAGTTGTAGGACTATTGGTGTGTTATCACCACTTGCAGTATGTGTTAGTGTAAGTCCTGTGTCTGCAACGTGTGTTAGAGTAATCTCTTGGTCATTACCAAACTGTATTGTTGATGCATCTGCAAGAAATAAGTCTGAAAACTCTAGAGTTGCAGAACCAAGTGTCGCTCCGTCTGCACTTGCTGGTAGGAGTGCAGTATTTATTTGTGCACTTGTAAGAGTTTTATTTGTAAGTGTTGCAGTTGAGGCTGTTGAAACTAAATCAACACTACCACCTGTACTTGGTAGTGTCAACGTATTTGATGCAGCTTCCGAATGAGGTGCGGCCTGTAATGTTTGTGCGTGTGCGTTAGAGGACTCACAATAAAATAATATCTTAGCTTGATTTCCTGTACCTGTTCTAAGATCTATAACACCATCTGATATTGACACACCACCTGATGAACCATTACCATCCATGATAACTTTACCAGTGCCATTTGGTAATAAATTAATATTACCATTTGATGTTGATACTATATCGTTACTATTAACATCTAGGTCGCCACCAAGTTGAGGAGTTGAATCTTCTGAAACATTACTTAGAGCAGCAGAGGTTGCAAGACCAGATACAACAACACTTCGTGCAACTTTTTTAAGTCCACCACCAGAGGTATCTATTGCAAGAAATACGTCATCACTTGCAATAGTAGATATTTCAGACAAGTCACCTACTGCAACTGAGTTAAAGTTTGTTCCATCTGCAACTAAAAGATTACCAGAAGTATTAGTTGCCATAGTTATATCATCACCAGAAATGGTTATATCACCAGAGAAAGTTACGTTACCACCAGATGCGATTGTAATTGCGGCTGGGGTTGTTCCTGTTCCAATTGTACCACCATCTTTGATTACGATATCATCTTTAAATGTTACTATACCAGCAGAGGATACTGTCATTGCATCTACTGTAGATGCCACACCAATTGTACCACCATCTTTGATTAAAATGTCATCCACGAATGTTACAATACCTGTAGATGCGATTGTGATTGCAGAAGTGGATGATGCAACACCGATAGTACCACCATCTTTTATAAGTAAGTCATCTTTGAAAGTAACGATACCAGTTGATGCAAGTGTCATCACATCTGCGACTGAGGCATTACCTATCGTTCCAGCATCTTTTATAAGTAAGTCATCTGGAAGTGTGGTGACGTTTGTAGATGAGTCAGAAACAATAACTGTGCCAGAGCTGTTTGGTAACGTGATAGTACGATCTGCAGTTGGGTCAACTACAGTAAGAGTTGTTTCAAATGCATCGTCTGTTGCACCCTCAAATATAATAGTACCATCTTCTGCAACATTTAAAGTTGTTCCAGATATTGATGTTGTAGATATTGCAGAAAATGATAACGTACCAGATTCTAGTCCACTTACATCATCTCGTAAATTATTAAATTCTGTCCTAAGTTGTTCTAGAGTATTTGTACTTTGTATTTGTGATGCTGTTATTGCCATTAGTCTTTATCCAATAATGTTTTTAACATAGATTTAATTTCGTGCATCTCACATTTTAAATTGTTTATTTCTCTATTTGCACCTCTAATTTCATCTCTTTGTTTCTGTGCTTCTGCAGCTCTTCTTTTTGCAATTTCATATGCATTTTTATTAGTGTTAATAATAGCCCCACCAGAGCTTGTATCTCTAACTAAACCTTCATGTCCTTCTACTTTTAAATATGCCATTTTATGTTGCCAATGCTATTATTCGTAAATCTCGTATACGAGGTGGTGCTGCAGCATTTGTTCCCTGCATCACTATTTTAATTGCAAATTGTGAAAACTCCCCAAGAGTTTCACCAACACCATCATCTTTAATCCCTGCTGAATATGTATACTCTTGGAAGTCTGTAGCTTTCAATGAACTATTAACTGTTGCATCTGGTGAACCATCAGTATTAAAAAACTCATAACCAAGTTCATCAAAATCGAATGAATCATCAGACCTTAAAACTTTGTGTAAAACTTTTATATCTGAGGTTGCAACTTTGTTTGCTGCAAAGGTAACTTTTAAAGATGTGGCTGGATTTTCTAGAGCCACTTTTTTAGTTATATATATAGCAGCATTATTATCACCATCTGGTTCTGTTGATGCGTTAAAATCAGTTGTTGGAAAAACATCGCTAGAACTATCAATATTATTAAGAACATTTCCAACAGCAACCATAGATGCTCTATCCAAATCAATTACAGGAGATATGGCCGAGTTATTAGATTTTAAAACTAAATCTATTGAGAGAGACTTTTGAGATGTCATCTCATTTTGTTCGTTTATTGGAGATGCCACAACATTTGATCTATCCAAATCAACATTTGCATTTAAAATAATATTTTCTTTGTCTGTATCTAATTTTGAAAATGATGTTTCTGTTCCAGAAGGACTTGTACCAGAGGTAGAACCTAACTTTGCTTCAATCCTAGTATCTGTAAGTTCCAATGTTTGTATTGTTGCTCGCATTGTTTCGTATCTATAATTTTCTGATGCATAAACACTATTTCCACCAACCTCTGTAGTGTCACTAGAACCACTCACAGTGGGTGCAGTTGTAAGTGAAACAGTATAAGAATTAATTCCAATATTTGCAAGTGAAGTATGAACTTTATTAATTTCAGTTAGTGGTGTTTTGTTTATTTGATATAACTCTACTACTGATGCATCAGAGTGGGCTACCCTAGTTGTACTACCTTGAGCTCTAGTAATACTTGTCACGTTCAACCCAGATAATGTTCCTTTTAATATTTCATCATTAATCTTTAGATATATTTTTGAAGAATCATTACTTGCTTCAAATCCAGTAACACTAGAACCACCAGTTACACTTGGGTCTAAAACTAATGACGTTGCTGTATCTGTAATTGCACCATTTAGTGTTGTGGTAAATCCAGAGGACACATTTCTAATTTCAACATTGTTTGATGTGGAATACATTCCATGATTAATATGTTTGACTCTCATAACTGTAGAACTATTAGTAAGAATTAGTGGGTTTGGTCTGAGCCTTCTCCCATAGGCAACACCTTTACTATCTGCACTGTCATCAGAATATTCTATTGCCTCTCCTATTATATCATTGTGTAAGGTTACGTTTCCGTATCTATTAATATTAAAAAAAGCTTTCTTTAATGTAAACTTTAAATCTTCACTTTGTGCTGGAGTCCAAGCACTATCATTTGACGATTTGTATAAAACACCAAGAGCAGGTTGAGATTCTATCACAGCTCCAGTTTCTATATCTACTGCACCCATTTCAGCAGTCCATACACGATACGCTAAACTTTTGGTCAAAAGTACTACCGCGTATTCTTGTGCCTCTTGAACAAATACAGGGGAATCAAATGTAAATGTAGTTGGAACAGAACCATTTTCTTCGTCTACATTTATATCTACAGGTTCTAAAACTTTTGTACTGTGAGGAAGAACTCGTTGGCCAGGAGCTCCAGCAATAACATTTCTAATTTCTACTCGTATTGGAATGTTATCATCTTTATAAGCAAAAAACAAATCAACTGATGTAAGAAAACATCCACCAATTATATCTACTTTAAAAGTTTGTCCTAGAGGTTGCATGTTAGCCATTATTTACTTTCCTTTTTTCAATTAATTTATTAGTCACACAATTTCTCCATTTTCTCTGATAAATTCTGTGTCACCTCCTACAATATCAAACACTTTCATCCAAAAATTCTTTATTGGTGCGTATATGATACCATGTTTGTTTTGTCCATAGTAATATTTACCATAAGACACTAATGGATCAGCAAATGTTTTTGTTACAATCCATTTAAATATTTTTGATTTTCGCATAAGTGGTACGAATACTTCTGATAATTTATAATAACCGCGTCTGTTACGATCTGTCATGTATTCATCACGATACCTGCGTACAACCTCATCCATTGTACCATCTCCATAACGAGCTTCTAACATTATAAAACAACAGGGTGCTGATGATATGGCATTATTTACAGTAGTACTAACAGTATCGGCAACGCTACTGATTACATTATTAACAGTTGCTGTAAAACCACCACCTCCACTATTACCTTTATTAGAAGAAGTATCTTCGGTATAACCTCCAGATATTGGGTTGGCTGGTACTGAATCGTAATTGCCAGCCCCTCTGCCACTAACACCACCAGAACCTCTACCAAACTGAAACGCTTCAGCATAAGGATCAGTTGTGCCTGGGTATAGGTCATAACTTGAATCACTGTCATATAAATCATCTTCAGTATAACCACTGAATGTATTACCACTAAAACTATATGGCTCATGGTAATATGGGTCATTACCCTCATATGGTTTTTCCCAACCAGACGCATCATATACACCACTTATAGTGCTGGTGTCAGTATATGCATATTCATAACTTGGTTGATTCCATTCTGGTGCAGCATCTCCACTTATACCAAAGTCAGTACCGAAATCGTTGACAGGGCATCCTCCATAAGTATCACTGGGTGATGAATTATCTCCAGAGGGTGGGGGAGGTTGATATACATAGCCAGGAAACACAGGAGTTGGGCTCCATGGGCTATCATCATCAGATGAATTATTTGATGTGTGATGATATTTAGAATCAAGCACAGTCATATATGGTGTTCCTTGTTCTTCAATGGAAGTTGTTTGACTTTCATTTGTCTGAACGATTTTACCATTCTTTGTACCAGTTATTGTATCTTGTGTAGTTTCTAAAACACCTTGTGCAAAATATGATACTTGTCCTGCACTCGCATTTGCTATTAATACTCCACCTAAACCAATTTTTTTATTTTGTTGGTGTGAAGTAAGTCTAAACTCTAATTCTTTTTGAGTTTCAAATTTTGGATTATTTTCTTGGCCAGGAAAGGAATGCTCTGGAATTGTAAAAAATCCCTCGATTTTTCCTGCAATATCTGTAACTAATTTAAATCCTTTAAGGTCTGTATTTGTACCAATATCTTCACTGGTATAATTTTCATTTAATGGCTCAGTAAATGCAGAAACATCTACACCATCAAAGAAAGGATATAACCTTATGTCAGGCATAAAACACTGTCCTTTAAATTTTATTTTCCTAGACCTTGCAAATGGAATTATTTGTGTGGTGATAGAGGTATTAGTTGTATAAACAATATCTTCAACTAGAGTATTAGTTACTCCTGTCTTTTTTTTGTTTATTGTGGTTGTATCAATTGAAGTTTGTACAAGTTGTTCAGTATATCCATCAGACGAGTAAGAAGTTTCCCAAGCTTGAGTACTATCTGTGGTGACTCCTTGACTAACAATTTCCCACGCATTCCAGAAAGTACCAAGTGAATTTTCATTTTCAGCTAAAACTGTATCATAATCTCCCATCACACTATTATTAACATTAGGGGCAACTTCAGTTTCAAACCAATCATCACCAGAGGGTGTTAGTTCAATAATACCCACCCAACTTGGTTGAACAAATGGTTGTGCGTACTCTATTCTAGATCCACTTAGTTGTCCTAAGAATGCTTGTTCTGAATAAGGTAAGGTAATTAAATCACCAGTTTTTTGATATCCAGCATTAATTCTATCTGCATCGGTTGTTACTGATTCTATTAAATTTACACTTCTCATAACACACTTTGGTCTTAGTTCCCCTTCAATGAGATCAACTGCACATTTATAATCTGGATTTAATGCAGCACCAACTCTATGACCTTTAAAGTTATCGACAACAAAACCAGACTTAAATCTATTCAATCCATTTTGGTCTTGTATTTCAAAAGACTCAGCAGACCTCTCTAGTAAGTTTAATGATGTAAGGTCTTCAAGTCTTTCAACACGATCTTTTAGTCTACCAATATCTCTCATGGTAAATCTTTGAGTTTTAAGTCTTGTAACTTTAACCTCTAGAGGACTAAAGGTAAATGGTGGAATTATTACTGTACATAATTTTAATGCGTCTGCTATGTCTTTTGGTGGTTTTGGATTTTCTGCAGGAATACCATGTACAAATTTAAATTGTCCACTTCTAGTTAAAAATACAGCACCTCTATAACCTAAGAAAAACTCAAAATCGGCTTGAACACTACTTGCAGGTTTTGGAGAGTCTACAACAACTGCACCAGTTCCATCATATTGTCGAGCATGCATATTAAAAGAGTTTGCGGTAATTTGGTCAACATCTGTTTCTGTTGTAGATGTTCCTGCAATGTCCTCTACTGTTGGACGAAAATCAAAACAATCTCTCAGTGGAAAAGTACCAGTGGGTTCTGGTGCATCTGGGTCAACTTTAGTCGCAGTATAAACTGGTATGTTATCATATTCCATTTGACCATTTTTAGGAGAATATGAATCAACAGTAAATATATCTCCAGAACCATGAGCCATATAATCATAAACAACATGAAGTCTACCTAAAGGTATTGGTGCACCTTTTTTTCTAGTAATTCTTGCAATATCATAATAGTTATCTCTTTGTCCAGTATCTAGTGTAAAACTACTGGTTATAACTTTACTACCTGCAGTTAGAACACCAGTTGTTGCTGTGGCTTTACTGGATGCACCAGTAATTACCTCTCCTGCAACAAAATCTATTGCACCTACATTACCTTGTAAACTATAAGACATAGGACTTGTGGCTGTGATAATTCTGGCTTGTGCACCACTTGTTGCACCAACTATTTTTTCACCTCTTTGAAATGTTCCAGTTATACTGGTTAAGGTCATAGATGGAACTGTGGCATCAGTTGAAGTGTCCTCAGAATCATACACGGCTATTAGTTTATAAACATCTGCACGACCTAAAGATATATCTCTGTCTGTGGCTCTTATACCATAGGCACCATCATCATCTGTTGCAAGAACTTTAAGTTGTTTACATAAGTTTGTTGTTTTAGTTTTTGATACAACGCTAGTTTTTAATATGGTGGCTACAACTTTAACTTTGGCTGCTGAACCTAATAGTGTATTATCTGTGATGGTCAAGGTTGCACCACCTGTTCCAGTAACTTTACCAGTTAGTAATATTACATCACCAGCCACAGCAGTACCACCACCTGCAGTGAGAACTGTACACATATAATCTTTATCTTGGAATGCTACAAATGTTTCATTAGACCCTGTTGCAGAAAATGAAACAACACCAGCGGAGTTTGTAGTTCCAATGAACTGTCTACGAACTGTAAACTGTGTATCACTAGCCTCATTATTTGTTGCGGTTAAAAGAGTTTTAATTGTATTCTTCGGCATTTTGAATATAGAAATATTCTTCTCTGGCTCTATTAGTTTGGCTACTCTTTGAGTTTCAAAAACCACATTTTCAGAACCATCTGGAGAAATCATTTGATCAAATTCATCTAATGCATTTTCATCTGTACCATCAAGAAGAATTTTACCATCTTCACCAACTAATGCAAGAACACAGTCTGCAGAAAAGTTTTGACCAGTATCACCATCTTTATCTGACATATAAACAGAACGAACTTCCTCAAATTTAAAACTGTCAACTTGTTCAATAGTTAAATCCGTATTATTATCATCTTCTAAAATATCATCAGTTTCAGCACTATCTGATACTGTGATTTTTTCATTTATACTAAATGTACCAATAACATTTGTAACTAATATCTGTGGGTCATTTGTAAAGATAGGGTGTACACCTTTGTAAACAAAGGCAGTTGCACCAGAGGTTACACCTTTGATTTGAACTCCACCATTTGCATGATTTGCAAAAAGAGATGGAGAAATTGCAGATGCGTTACCAGTTGAAAGTGTTAGTCTTGTAAGCATTCTCACATCAAAAAGATATAATCTGTATATTGCTTCTGTATTACCTTGAGTACCAGAACTATACTCCATAGTTCTAGTTCTTGCTGTTCCTATTTGATAACCTCTAGTGGTATTACCATTTCCCCCTGTGGCTGATGCATCACCTCTTGTTCCAGTAAAATCAGTATATAATCCTACCTCTCTATATGGTTCTGTTTCTCCAGAAATTTCACCAATGTCTGGTTGACCATAAACATTCTTAACATTAACAAAGTTACCAACATTAAAAGTTGATACACCAGCATTTACTGTACCAAATGCTCGAGCTTTGGAAAATGTTAGATTAGTTGCAGAAATTTTTTCTACTGAATAACCCTTAACGTAAGCTTTTCCTGTAGATACTTTTAAATTAAGTAAAGCTTCATTTGCCAGAATGTTATCGTCAGTTATAACAGTTGAACCTGTGGTAACACCATATGCACCTTTATATGTACGACCTCTATAGTCATTATCTATTTGTTCTTCAACTTTAAAAGTAAATGGTTTAGTTGTATAATCACCAGACTCATCAAATGTTCTGCGGGCTAGTTCATCACCTATCACAGAATACTGGGTTGTTTCTGATTTTTTTACAATAAGTCCACCTCTTAGTTGTATAAGTTCTACAAAATTAGGTGGTTTAGGTGCAGTTAAAGGAATCTTATGAAGTTTGAGTTTCATTTTTAATCTATGTGCACCTTTTGCAGCATAGTTTGATGAACCAGTAGAATTATCTGTTAATTGTGAATCATTTTCTGGTGTTTCTATTTTTTCTAATACCAGAAAACCAACACGTGCACTAATTCTGCTGGTGTTAGGACTTAAAACTAGAGTTTGTTTTTGACATCTTACAAATTGACCACGAATAAAATATACACCTTCTTCAACTGTTACTGCTGAACCTTTTTGTACGACACTAAATGCTGGGTCAGCTTCTACCGCCGCTCTTAATGATGCAACATCTGCAGAGTAAGAAGTTGTATGTTGAGTTGCTATATTAACACTTAAATTTTCACCATTGTCAAATTTTATTGTTTCTCCATTACCACCTGCTTTAAGAATATCACCATACAAATATGGGGGTGATGAAGTTGTTGCTGGTGAATAACCAAGCACTTTACCTTTAACACCAGTAGTTTCTCCAGTTATAACAACTGGATTGATATCATTTACATATTGTTTTAATTTAATTTGTTCATTTGCAAATGTTGGTGAGAGTTTTAAAGAAAAATATGAATCTACAAAAGAAACCTGGCCAGGTATAACAACAGTTCCCTCTTTGAACATATGTTGTCCATGTCTTTGTATTTGATTTTGTAATATTGATTGAAGAGTTGTTAACTCTCTAGCTTGAATTGAATATCCTGGCCTAAATAAAACTTTATGAAATCTATCATTTTCATCAAAGTCGTCATAATAAGGTGCTACGTTTAAATTAGTTAGTTGGGCCATATTTAAAACTCAATTATTATTTTAATATCTTCTGTTTGGTCAGAAGCACGTTGTATTGGTTTTCTATTTTCTAGGTAAATAATATTTCCACTATCTGCAGAAAGTTCTGGATTAGCATATCCACTTGTTAGAGTTATAGTGTTGTTATTTGCAAGAGTGATTGTTTCGGTGCTTCCAGAAGTCGTTCCTGTTGCACCAGACGTTCCACCAGTAATTGCATTTGTTCCACTAAACGCAACATAACCACCAGTTGTAGAATTAGTTCCAAATCCTTTATAACTTTCTTGTTGATAATATAGTAAAGATAATGTACTGTCAAACTCCACTACTTTTCCTACTGCACCAGTTGATGCTTGTGTTATTACCTCGTCTGCTTCAAATGTTCCACTATTAGTATCTACTTTTACCACATAAGTTTGTCTACGAGTTGTAGCAGTTGCAACTGTTGATGTTCCAAAATTAGTTGGGTCAACAACTAAACCTACCGACCTAAAATCGTTTGCAGTTGTAAAATCATCACCTTCAGCTTCAGTTAATGTAACTGCGGCCATAACATAATGACCACCAAGTTCTACAACAGCATCATTTCCATGACCACCTTTAGGACTGATAATAACACTAATGGCTCCACCAGAACCACTTCCTAATGATGTTGAGGTACTTAAAGATGAGTCAGAAAATATATAGGCATCACCAAGATTTACATATCCAAATGTATATCCAGCTCCAGAACTATTAATTGTTGTATCAGTTCCAGCCGATAATCCAAAAGAAGCAATTGCACCACCAGAAACAGTTATACGAATAACTGCACCAGAGGATGTTCCTTGACTTGTTCCATCACCATAGACTGCAGCATAGTATGTTCCGTTTGTATATCCAGAGCCAGAGGTTACGATAAGGCCTTCAATCGCACCATCAGTTGCAGCTGCAGAAACGGTGCTGTCGGTTGTAACTGGAATAAAATCAGAAGTGGCATATTTTGCAAAGTCAGACGTAGATATCGTGTACATATATTTAATTACATATCCACCAACAGATATTGCAGATGTTGATTCTGATGTCGGTTCAGAACCAGAGAATGCAGTTCCACCATTATTGTCTAAAACTTTGTAAACTCTATAATCTGAAGTAATAAAATAAAATGTGGAGTCATAAAGATTTGATGCACCAGAGGTAGAAGTATTTGATGCACTTATATCATGTTCATACATATCGTAAACTGTTCCGTTTGACCAGTTTCTACGAGGGATTGAATATTTGATATCTGATGATGTTATAAGTTTTGCACCTAACATTGAATCCCAAGCAAATGCCTCATCCTTGACACTATCTGCAGGAGTGGGTGGTGAACTATCAGTGCCACCAGTTGTTGATGCGGTAAACCCTGTTGCTTTTCCTAAAAATAAATAATATTTATTTGCTGCAGCCTCAGTAAATGATTCAACAAATTGATTTGCGTTATGTTGTCTAAATTTTTCTGTAATAATTGCCGACATTATTTTACACCTTTGTTTTATTTATACAAATTGTTTTAATAGGTGATACCAGTAGCACCCTCTAAATCAATATTTTCTCCAGCGTTAGTTGATGAACCATCTATTCCATTTAACACAAGATAGGCGTGACCATTATAACCCAAGTCATCTGCTGTTCCATCCTCTAACGTAATGTCTCCAGTATCCCTAACGGATATTTCTGCAGACCTTACATTACCCTTTGTAATTACACTCGTACTATTTAGTCTATAATGAGCATCAGGTATTTGTCCTTCTGATGCAAATACATTGTGTTCTTCTAGAACTAATTTAAAATTAGTATCTATGTTAAAGAAATCTTCTAATTCAATTTTATCTCCAGCATTAGTTGATGAAGAATCTGTACCATCTAAAATAATTATACCCTCATCATTAGAAAGTTCTAACTTAATGTTAGGAACTATAGTATGTTGTTTTACATCCTCAAGTATTAAATCATCACCTATCTCATCTTGAACACCAGTTTCAAGTTCAATTGCAGCGACATTAGATAGTGTAGAGAACTTTTCAAAAATTAGATTACCATTTTGTTCTAATTCAAATCTATTTCTTTTTGAAGTTTCTTGTAATAGGTGATGACCTGCATCTGTGCCGTCACTATCTGAACCATCAAGAAGTATCTGTCCAAAACCCTCTAATATAATATTGTCATCATCTGCACCACCACCCCAATTTTGTTCATTGGCATTTAATCCTTGTATTTCAATTTTGTCTGGTGTACGAATATCCTCAAAAGTTAACGAACCTATATCTGATAATGTGATGGTTTCATCATTGTCCAATGTATCGAGTAATAATTTATCTCCATCAGACACACGAAATCCAACAGGGAATGCGTAAATTGAAGCTTCTAGTTGTAACTTACCATCATCTTCAAATAGTATTCTAAATGTCTCACTTTCTCTACCTAAACTTGGGTCTTCTATCTTTAAAAAGAAACCAGTTTCTAAAACTAAACCATCTCCTGCATCACTACCCAATGAATCTGTTCCATCTAATACAATGTTATCAATTTGTGTATCACGTTCCAGTTCCATGAAGGCACTACCTTCTCCAAAAGGTATCTCACCATCCATAATTATATTATCTGTAAGATTACCAGAACCACTCTCTAAAGTAATACCACAAGGTTCAGAACCAAAAGGAGTTTCTGCTAAATAAAGAAGAAGGTTTCTTTCAAATTTTGGTAGTGGTTTTGATTCTAATTTTTTAACTATAGTAGAGAAAATAATTCTATCTGCTTGGCCAGATGGTGCATAAGATGTTTCTGACATGATACGTCCACCACCATCACCAACACCACTTGTGATGTCATCAGTTGAAGTTACTGTTGCATCTTCAAATAAAAATGAATCAGTTGATGTTGTAGTTAGACCTATCTCTAAATCAATTCCTGTGCCAGCATTAATTCTTATGTTATCACCAGCATTAGAACTATGCTCATCCGTTCCATCTAGTACAATAGAATCAACACCGAGTTCTGAGAGTAAATTTTCATCTTCAAATATTATATTAGAGCCATCGTCTAATATAGTTATATTATCACCTGCATTAGTTGCAGAATCATCTGTTCCATCTAATACAATGGCATCACCAGCATCTGTGCTGTTTGAATCTATACCATCTAATACAAGATTAAATTCAGTTGTAACATCAAGAACAAGATTTTCACCTGGCAAGACTCCAGTTTCTTGAACAATCTTATCATCAAAACTTCCTGCAACCACATGACCATCATGGGCAGATGATGTTGGAACTTGTAATCTGCTTTGTAAAACTTGACTGAATATTGTTTCAAGAGTAGATGCAAGTATCGGTGAGAATGTTGTAGTATCTTTCGTATAATCAGACACACCTGCTGCAGTATTTGTAACTGCGGCTGAAACAAGAGTTGCTATTGATACTTTACCAAATGGTTGAAACCCTGCAGGGTGTACTGCCTTTCTTAACTCATCAATATAACTTACTAAAGAGTCACCAATTATGACCTCATAAGAATAGTCTTGATAATAATAAGAATCTTGTAGTCTAATTAAATCCTCACCAAGTAAATGATTAATACCACGATAAACACCAGTTTTTGTTGAGATAGAATTAACAACAGAAGTTCCTCGTGCACGATTAATAAATTCTACAGTTGCACTTGCTCCACCAGAGTCCGTTATTGTAATAGGCCTATTAAAATCTAAATCATGTTCTAATAATACCTCATCACCAACATCCACTCCACTTGCTGTTGCATCTAATAAAATATTTCCATCACCAGTTTCATCATCTAATAATATTTTATCACGGGCATCTGTACCACCAGTGGCGGAACTTCCAGAACCAGATGCACCAACAAGGTCTGTTCTTTCTAAAACAAGAGTATTTCCAAATTCCTCAGAAGCAAGAAAGTCACCATCATCAGAACCATTTGCATCAGTGCCGTTTAAAACTATAAATCCATCTTCTTCATTTTCACGATAACTGTCTATTAAAACAAAGCCATCTTCATTAAAAACTTTTTTAGGAAAAAATGGCCCTGTTCCACATCTGAGTGCTAACTCACGTGCCGATCTTGAAAAACCGAGAAGTTGACCATTTTTTTTAATTGCATTAAGTGCCTGTGCACTAATATTTTGTGCCGCTCTCACTAAACCTTGATTCTCTATAGGAGTAATAAAATCTTTAGGTTCTGGTGTTATTCTTATTTTATTACTAAAATCAAAAAGTGGAAAAGCTTCTCTAGGTGGAATGTAGTCTTCATTTAAAAAGAAAGTTGGTTCATATCTTTTATTTTGAAAGTTTAGATATCCTTGTAAATCTGTTGCAGTGCCAAGTGTATTAAGTGAATAGAATAGTTTCAAGTATTGAGCGTCGGTGATTTGGTCATCTGGAGCTCTGACCCCTCTGTTTTTTATAACTAATGCATCTGTTAAAGTCGGGCCATGACTATTACCTTCTAGTCCAAGTTTATAAACACCACCTTTACCTCTTGCAATATCATCATCACGATAACTGTCTAAAAATATAGAACCTACCTCTAACATACCATCTTCTAATGCTATTCCACCCAAGTCTCTAAGATTAAGAAAATCTACACCATCTTCCATAATAAGATGATCAGTATTACCACCGCTGTCCTGTGAACCAGACTCTAATATAAAACCATGTTCCTCTTTATCTAATGCATTAAATACTACTGGAACTCCCTCTCCTTGAACAATTTTTGATTTTCTTTTTACTGTTATTTTTCCACCCATTCCAGAAAAGTTAGGTGAATAATAATAATAATTATTTAAATGAATTGCGTTTATCGGTAAAGTTATTTTTAGATATGCACCTGTATATCCTTGTTGAATTGAGTACAATTCATCAGCAGTCCAAGTCTGACTTGTTCCAAATGTATCTTCATCTTCTATACCTTTTGAACTAAATCTTGGGTTGTAATATGATGGTGGTTCATAGTCAACTAAATCTGAACTCCATGTATATAATGCTTGGGCCTCAGCACTTAAATCTGTTGAAGGTTTCCAGTTCATAGATTCAATATTTCCAGCACCAACACGAATAACATCTAGTACACCATTAACACCATACTTTTGTGTAGTGGTAATAAATGTAGTTTCTCTTGTTCCACTGTCATTAGTTCCATCTGGTGTTCTTGATAATGCAAAAGATTTTTGTAAAATTTCTATGGGGGTGCCTATTTCATTACCATAGAGAGATGGGTCAGATAAATTAAAATAATACTCTACGTCCTCAAAGAAAGTTATATTTTTTCTTTTTTTACCATCTAATAAAAATGCCCATGTTTTTGAATTTTCATCATACTCAGCACTAACATTAATTATCTCTCTTTTAGTAGCCCGTCTTCCAAGAAATCCAGTAAAGTCTCCAAAAATATCTGTTCCAATTTTATAAGGGTCAAATTCATTAATTGCATCTAATACAATTCTGTCCTCATCAACAGTAACTTCTTGACCATCTACTATTTTAGTAAATCCAGTTTCTAGATTTTGGTGCTCTTGTTCTAATCTAAATCTTGCTGGAGTTAAAAGTTCTGTTCCTTGTTCAAGTTGTATGCCCTCTTGAAAAGTTCCATCTTGTTCTTGAACTACTTTTATTGTATCCTCAAAATTTGCAACTATCAATTCATTTGTTGTTGAATCCCAAGACTTAACAGTTCCAGTATGAGTAGTTAAAGTATTACCCGCAACAAATGTTCCTGTAACATCTTTAACAATAAAGTGTGACCTAAATTCTACTTCTGGTGGATTTGTAGAACTATACCTAAAACCAGTATCAGTTACCTTCACACTTTTTATTGAACCAATATCATCAGAAATTGCTAAAAGTTTTGCTCCAGTTCCACTAACTGATGTTACACTTATAGTTGGTAGTTTAGTATAACCTCTATTAATATTTTTCTTACCATAATAATTTGCTGTATCTTGAGAAACATTATTTATTTTTATTTTTTGTATTGAGCCCCTTTCAGAAGTTACTCCTAGATTTTCAAATGTATCATATTCTAAAACTATAGGATTTCTAACATCTGACTTTTTGAAAAATGGGTCATCTAATTTTTCAATTGTTGTGTTTGACTCAATTTTATGTCCTGCATCAGCAGTTCCTGTGATATCAGTTCCATTTAAAATTAAATAATTATCTTGAGTGTGTCTTACTGTAATTAAAGTTCCAGTTGGTATATCATTGATATCAGAAAAAGTAAGAGTGGAACTAGATGCAGTCCAATTTGTTGAAACTGAACCACGAACAGCAGTTGCAACTGTCGTGGGAAAAAATATATCATTTAAAAAAACCTCTATAGTATCATTATCTGCATTTATATTTGTAAGAGAATATGAGGTTGAAGAACCATCTGATATAAATTTATCCTCTCTTGTTTCCTCTAATATAAAGTTAAAAGGAACTAATGATAATGAGGTTGAGGACTCCATGATAATATTGTCTGTTGCAGAAGCAAAAAGACCATATCCATCCCATTTGTTTTCTTCTTCGGCAACTGTTCCTGATTCTTGTAAGATTCCACCACCAACCATTGAGACTTCACCAGTTGCTGCCACCGCATCTGGGTCTGCAGAGTTTGAAGTAAATGTTAAAACATCTCCAACTTCATAATCTGTTCCAGCATCATCTACTGCAACCTTAGAAACAGAACCAGTATTAATTTGGTCTACAATGGCTGTTGCAAAATTATTACCTACACCCTCTAGTTCAATAATCTCATCCTTAGAATAAAGTGAACCTGTTTTTCCTCTTGTAACAGTTATATCAGAAATAATTCCAAAAAGAGTAAACTTTACTTCACGATCATTTTCTGTTGAAACTGCAGTAACTATTTCTCCATCTATAAAAGTTCCATTTATCCCTGCTATACTAAACTCTGTAACTGAGTCGTTAAAATTATCTGAGGTTTGTTGAGTAACTATTGCACTTACAACTGTTGCTGTTGCTCCAGACGTTTGACCAGTTACAACTTGATTGACAACTTCTTCACCATCAACATTTTCAAAGGCCAACACTCTCATAACTTTTTCAACCTCATACTGGGCCGCAGATGGTTTAATCATATACTGATTGGGATAAAATATTTCTGGGTCTTCACCAAGCAATATTCTCATAAAAAGTTTATGACCTTCTGAAGTTCCTTTTGCTGAGTAAAGGTCTTTTATATTTTTTAGTAAGTCTCTTCTAGATATTCCAGATGCTAAATTATCTGGAATATCGGTCATAAATGAGTCTCTCATTTTATCTAAGAAATCATATATGGTATTATCTACATCGGCATAGTCTAATAGTTGTTGAATGTTTTGAACTGGGTTTGCTCGATACTCTACTACTGTTCCCTCTGAACCAGAAGTTCCACCAGTTATAGTTTCACCAGTTATAAACTTTTGTTGTGATGTGATGTATATTCTAGAGTTTCTAGAATCATCTATTAAAACTTTTGCTGTTGCATTAGATGTTGAACCTGTGATGGTTTCACCTTCCACAAAGTAACCTTTAGTTCCAGCACCAAGTTCAGTTACAACTCTATCTCCATCTTCCTCTCGTAAAATATAAGAAGAAGAACTTGTTTCTAACGCAACATAATCGGTGGTAGTTGAGATTGTAAGTAGACCAGCTTCTAAAAATTTGTAGTAATCTTTTAAAAAATCTACAAATACTGGATGGTCTGCTTGAACAAAATCTGGAACTTGCCCCTCTATAAGAGAGGATAGTTTA
>VTLG01009619.1_pt1 | contig 24577 bp, 29 predicted proteins | sample 4694571 | NCBI WGS metagenome assembly VTLG01 (sample SAMN12604809, study PRJNA352737) | marine metagenome | biome: ENVO:00000447; feature: ENVO:00000209|ENVO:00000569|ENVO:01000036; material: ENVO:00002151; isolation source: viral sequences binned using virsorter ...
AGAAACTGTAGATTTAGATTCTGTATCATGGCATGTTCATATGAGGGATAGTGGGGAAACTGCTGCTAATGATTTCGACCGTAGGTATTATGGTGGTAAAATTGGTAGTATGTCATTAGCCGCTGAAGAAGGGGGGTTGTTAACTTGCTCATGGGATGGGATAAATTTCTTAGGGATGGTTCATAATCAGCAGAAAGAGGGAGACATAACAGTAGGAAACGGTCTTCATATTGCTGACCAGATGCCCTTCTATTCACTTATGAAAACAATCGACAGTGGTGATATACAATTTCCTAGTAATGAACCATATTATTTCTCACAAGGAAGAGTAACTTTATTTGGTACTGAGATTGCCAGAGTAAGAAGTTTTAGCTTGTCTATAAATAATAATGAGGAGCCAAGATATTACCTTACTAGGCAGATGGGCCGACATAGAGGACCTACAGAAATTAGGGAACAACGACGGGAATATTCCTGTACTGTTTCCTTAGCCCTGCCAGATTCGGCAGCTGCATCCTCAACTGCCACCACCGTATTTAAAGAATTACTCTTAGAAGGTGATTACGGCGCTGGTATGAGAGGTTTCGATATCGAACTTAGATTTGATAGGGGCACAAACGATTCAATCCTTATAAATATTCCTGATAATACAACTAGTGCTGCCGCCACAGGGGGCAATGCTCAAGGAGCCTTTATTCGAACTGCCCCACATAATATAACAGACGCAAATCCATTAGAAGTAGAAGCAGATATTTTGTTTAGGAATTTAAAAATTACGATAGAGGATTCAAACCCAGTTTATATATAGGAGGAGCGATGACAACTAAAAGGACAGTTAAGTCTACCGGAGATTTTGATATTAATAAGTATACGTTAAGTTTAGAGCCGGAGAAACGCACAATTACGGTTGAAGAAACCGGAGATTCTTTTGAAGTTACTGTTAAACCCCTATCATGGGCTAAGAGAAATCAAATTATTTCTAGTAGTTTAAAATGGGGAACTGACGGGGAAACAGCTTTTGATGGGGATGGCTATGTTCGAAGCTGTTTAAAAGAAATGATTATAGATGCTCCGTGGGGAAGAACTACGGAAGCCTTTTTATTAACTATTGACACACGTTTAGGAAGTGCATTAGAAGAAGTAGTACCTAAAGCGTTTGATAATAGTGATGCTACAGTAGATGTAGACAACGTAAAAAAAGGGTAATGGCTTTATTGGCAGGGGTTCAGAATATGCCCCACCATGAAGCCATTGTTTATTATCATTGGATTACAATGATTCGTTTATTGGAAGTAGGTATCCCATGGGATGCCATTAATGATATGACTGAAAATCAAATATTAACCATTTTTGGTGTAGTAGCAGGAATGAAGCAGAAGGAGCAGGAACAGCAAGCGAGACAACAGTCATCTCAAATGCATTTTTAAAGGTAGGATAGAATTATGGCAGATTGGGTCGGAGAAATACGAACCATAGCAGATGGTGCTGGCTCGGCAGCTGCTCAACCACAAGGTGGGGGTGGCAATAAAAAACAAGAAGCTTATCTTAAAGCCATGGCTAAAAACTCTGGGAAGTCTTTATCGGCTACCCTAGGTATTAAGTTTGGCGCTGCTTCTATACTTAAACAATCTCAAGTATTTACTGGATTTATCGGTTCCATATTCCAATTATTTGGAGCAATGGTTGACGTTATCCTCGCCCCCTTCCTCCCCGTTTTAATTCCCGGTATACGTAAGTTAGCGGAAACTATTCCGTATATACGTGAGTATTCCCAAAAGATATTTGACTTTTTAGACCGTACAGTTTTTGAATTTCTACGAAATCTAATAGGCGGTATTCCTGACGGCATTAAGAGTAAAGTAGTTCCGATACTGGCGGCTGCAATTGTAGGCGGATTCTTTTTAAGAATAACTGGTTTATGGGGACCCTTCTTTAAATTAGTTAGTTGGTTTATGGCGAAACCTATATGGGCAGGATTAAAACTAGCAATGCCAAGGGTGTTAGGCTTTTTCGGCAGTATTTTAGGTAGGATACCCGGAGTTAGTGCGCTAACTAAATTAGTTACGGCCCCGTTTAAAAACCTTGGTACTAGGCTAGGGGTATATTGGATTGACTTTATAAGCGGTAAATGGTTTAAACCGTATCTAAAATGGATTATGAACAGAACCATGTCTATTATAAAACCTATCCTTGCGCCTATAGGGAGAATTGCAAGTAGAATTTTAAATGGGATTTGGGGAAAAATTGGGGCTAAAATGATTGGCGGTATTGTAACAGGTGCAGACGGTTTGATAGCTAGAGCTTTAGGTGCTGCGGTACAATCAATTGATAATATATTTAAACCTGTTATTGGGCCAGCTATAAAATTCTTTGGGTCGAAAGGTTTCCTTGCAAAAGCGGCTGCCAAAATAGTCCCCAGACTTGGAACCATGGCTAAAGTAGTTGGGTCAGGCGCTAAAGCCATTCCAGTTTTAGGGGCGGTGGCGGAATTAGGCGTTGGTTCTTATATGGCATATCAAGACTATAAGAAATATGGAGCGAAGGAAGCCGCATCAAGATTGGCATTAACGGCTGCAATGACCGGTGGTGCTTTAATAGACCCTACAGGGCTTGCTTCGGCAGGTGCTTCAATAGGTTCTAATCTACTGATGGACAGAGCTTTTAGAAATAATGCTGTTTCTGAACAATGGGCAAGGAAAAATCAAGAATTAGTTATTAGTGTGAAAGGTGCAAACAATGAAATTGAATATTATGAAAAGAAACATTGGGATAGTAATAACGAAATAGAAGTATCTGAAGGTTTCCATACCGACAGAGCTACAATGAATTAAGGAGTTCTAAATGGCTGAAGGATTAGTATCAGTACTGTTAAGAAATACGGCACATACAGGGTCTGCAACAAGTGCGACCTTAATTCGGTATGGATTATTGTGTGATAACTTTGCCATTTCAATTGCTAAGACACCAATTCAGATTCCTATACCCCAGAATTCTCCAGAATTAATCGACCTAGGAATTTTCCGCCCCAATATTTCTATTAATGGTCTAGTACCAAATCTGGGAGAAGGTACTAGTACTACTACTGGTTATGAGGGAATGGATTCATTTACCTTTACTAGGGCGGGAGCTACACAAACTTATTACTTTCCTTATAAAAATAAGTTGGAAGAGGCGGCTTATAAATGGATTACGTCTACTTCTACGGATTTAGAATTAGAAATTGGAGATGCGGCAACTCCGACAGGTACTAATCATACTGGTGGAGGGATTTATAAAGTGGCTATTCAACAAGCCCGTTTCCAAGTAGACGCAGCTAAGGAAGACCGATGGACTTTTGCAATGCAGTTCGTCTGTAAATCTAGACAGGATGTAACATTTAGCTAATGGGATTACCGAAAGCAAAACTTGAGTATTTAAGTTCAGGAAGTTGGGTACAGGCTAAAACCCCAGATAATAATGATGCTGTAGTCATGTTAAATGTAGAGCATTCTATTAATGCGGGTGCGAAAGCAGAAATTCTTTTGGCCAATAGGACTACGAAAGCTAATGCTGATAATGCAACTGATGGAAAGGGAAACTTAACTGATGTCTTTCAGGCATTTCAACGCATTAGATTAGTTGACCAAGAAACTGGTATAGTAATATTTACTGGACGTATTTATAGGATACGTCAAAAATATGATTTCCAGTACGGAACTACTATTACATTAATAGCTTATGATGCTTTTAAAGAACTGGAAGAGTATCCAATGGCTGATGTACCCGATGACATTAAGTCAATGGACACAACTTCAAGTAATGTAAGTGGGTATGACTTACGTAAACGTAGTCAAGTTATTAAATATATATTAAATAAACTAGATTTAAATGATAATATTGCTGTTTCTGATACAGACCATTTTGATGACTCATGGTCAACTGATAGTTTGGGAGATAAGAAATTTAATCCTACTAAAATAAGTCGTAGTGTGCTTAAAATAATACAGGAACTTTCGCTTATAGACCCCGTAAAAAATTCTAGTGGGACTGCAATAGGAGAAAGTGGGTATGATTTTAGAGTAGACCCTTATTTTACATCTTGTGCAGCTAACCATGCCCCCGCTAGTATGCTTAATTATTTTGCTAGGGGTTCTCGACCCGGACGAGGTGGGGCATATAATAATGAAGCATCTCCTACACTATGTACCACCAGTACAGATAGTTTAACTATTGAGTATCCCGTAGATGGATGGAACGGAGATTCGGGCCTTGCTATGTCTATGTCACAGCAGTTTGAGTTCGACCGCCCTAAAGAAGAATTATATACGGAATGTATATTAGAATATGAAGACCAATCTAGGGAAGATGAAAATGCAAACTCAGAAGGTACTAGTGGAAAAAAGGGTACTGTAAGTTTCGAGTTATTGAAGGGAACCGCCAGTGGAACTTTTACATGGTCTGGAAAAGCTTTAGACGGTGGTAAAAATACTACTAATATTACTGAGAATCTTACTCATAATGGCACTGTTGTCGCTAAAGTTCAATGGCAATCTGGAACGAGTAGTTCATATTTACTTGTATCTGATATAGTTGAAGCAAGCTTTCCTACATCTGGAAGTATTACATTAACTGGTGCTACTAGTAGTTCCACATTTGCTATGAATGCTGCTACTGGACGTATGGTTACTAAGTATGGTCTTAAAAGACCGATACTAATATCTCGAAATTTGAATACCGATTTGAATGTATTACGGGAAGAAGTAGTCGCTAGGCTAATTGGACGCACAGATTTAGAAATTATTAGGGGTAAATTTAACACAAATAAAAAGTATCCCTTTGTATATTACGACCTGCCGGGCAATTCGTCAAGGTCTACCGCTACTATTACATGGTCTGGTACAGTAGATGCCCATGCTAGAGGTATTCGTAAAGGTCATGTTATTGCTGAAATAGATGCAGCGGGTGGATATACACGGTATGCATATATTAGTGCCGTTAATTCCGCTACAAGTGTTACATATGGAGCAAGTGCTACAGATACTAGTGATGGTACTGCTTTAAATTCTGCTAATACTATCCGAATAATGGTTCCTATTAGAGTAGGAGATGTTGTACACGTAAAAAATACTATTAACAATGTTGATACCGACCAGCTTATTCTGGAAATATCTTACGATGAATCGGTTGGCATTCGGTCATGTAATTATACTACCGTTGGTTCTAACGGAAAATTTTCTAATATATTTAATGACCCCATAGCTGTCGCTAATGCTATTTCCAAGGCCGAAAACAAAGAATTTTCTCCGGCAGAATCGAATCAATCCTTTGTATTTAGTGGTACAATTAACCGTGGAGCTAGTACACCCGGTTCTAATGATTATAGAACCATACATTGGACTGCGGGTACGTTTAGTACGGGTGACGGAAGTAAGTATACCATAGCCGCAGCCAATTCGCCAACCCTAACTACAGCAAAACATATAATTTATTTTAGACCCACTTCCGCAGAAGCATCTGCTAATACATCTGATACAGCATTTCAGGTACAATTAGTTTCATCTTATAAAGAAGACCCTAAAGATGTACAAGTTGGATGGTGTTATGCGTCTGCTAACCAACAAGGCGCTAAAGCGGTTCTAATATTAGCCCCCCAAATTCAGAGTGAGGATTTATTTGCAGCGGGTTCCAGCGCTTCTTTAACGGCTGTCTTATTCTCTAAATCAGCGCAAGCGTTCGAAAGTACTTTAGAACTTCTACCCGCTGATACTGCTCATTTCGGGCAACTAAAATGGGCACAAGCAGCTATAGAATTTCAAGATGGTGATGGTTGGACCATTCTTGCTAAATCTGGGTCAGATTATTCATATACGACTAATGGAACTTCTTATACTACTCTTACACAGTTGCATGACGGAGGGGGGTCAAATGCATACGTGTATTATGCCTTTATAGATACAGCCGACGCTAGTGAAGGAGGGAATCTTACCCTTCGATGGACAAGAGATTACAACCATATACCAATGGCGGGCAGTACTCCTAAAAGTACTAGAGTATTTATAGCACAAGTAGCAGTTGATATCAATAATACCAATGGTAATGCTCCCAGAGTCTTTCCATTTACCACTAAATCATTAGTAGTAAACGCTGCTTCTATTGCGGCAGATGCTATTACTACTACTCATTTAACGGCTAATGCTATAGATGCCCATACTATTACACTGACAGGAGTTAATAATGTTAAAGGTAAGATTATTACCTCTGCTGGTGCTGTAAGAGATATAAGCTCCACTAATCTTCATTATTTAAGTACTAATTTTACTTCCGGTTCAGGAGTATTAATAGATGAAGTTGGTATTCTAGGGGCTAGTGGAACGGGTATAGATAATACTGAATTTTATCTAGCTTCATCTGATGGTAAAGCATACTTTGCTAAGGGTAGAGTATCCATGGATAAAACTGGATTATGGATTGATAATTCAACTATAAGCGGTAGTACTCCATCTACAGGGTTTATAGTTTTTAAAGATGATGGTGGAAATTGTGCTATCTATAAAGGAAATAATAGCGGTATGAACTATGGGTCTGGAGCGGCTTTAGGGAATAGTAATCACCCTACATATCATAGTTTAATTACCACTGGTAGTACTGCATATATAGATGCTAGTACTAACACATTTAGAACTACGTTAGGGCAAAAAGGTACTGTAGCAGTTCCCCAATCTGCTTCAAACCAAGGTTTTCGAGGATTATATTTAGGATTTTCGGGTTCCACTTCTGGTGCGACTAGCACTGCCCCTGATGACCCTGTAGGTTATAGTTCAGGGGTAATTTATGTTAAAGCTGATGGTCTGTTATATTATAAGGGGATAGATGCATCCGGCAATGCAGTAGCAGAGGCTCAAGTAGGTGGCGGCGGCGGGAGTGGAGATATAACTGGTGTAGTATTAACAGGGGATGATTCAGGAACCGCAATTGATAATACTGGACAAGCCGTATTAACTATTGCTGGTGGTACTGATATAACCACAAGTGGTGCAAGTACCACATTAACTGTAACCCATGATAGTGGGGCTGGAAGTAAACATATTCCGTCTGGGGGGTCTTCAGGGCAATATTTAAAATATTCATCTAGTGGAACGGCGGTATGGGCTGCCTTATCTTCTTCTGATAGTGATACTACCTATTCAACTTCTGTAGTAGATTCTGGAGCTAATGCGATTATTAGATTAACTGCTGGGGGTTCTGGAAGCGGTACTGACGATATAACCCTAGTTGCTGGTGCTAATATTGTATTGACCCCATCTGGCGATAATATAACTATTGCGTATACAGGAGGCACTGGAGATATAACCGGGGTAGTATTAACTGGAGATAATGCGTCAACGGCCATTGATAATGATGGACAAGCTGTTTTAACCATTTCAGGAGGGGCTGGATTAAACACCACAGCATCAGGAACTACATTAACTATAAATAATACAATGCATAGTGATGACCAAACATGGTCAGGAACACAGACTTATACTGATGCTTACCCAATAGTAGCTAATAATTTGGTAACAGATTCAGATAATAGTGGGGTTTCAGTAGTTGTAGATGGGGGATACTTTAAAAAATATAATTCAGCTTTAAAGTATAAAGAAAATGTAACTGACCTCACGTTTGATTCCTCAATTATTTATAATTTAGAAGCACGTAGTTTTACATGGAAGGATTCCGGTAAGGCTTCTTTTGGTTTAATTGCTGACGAAGTTCTAGAGGTAGTTCCTCAAATAGCAATTGTAGATAAGGCAACACAAGAAGTCGAAGCCGTTAGATACGAGTTATTAAGTGTATTGCTTTTAGAAGAAGTAAAGAAATTAAAAGCTAGAATAGAAGTATTGGAGGGCAATTAAAATGGCAGTTAATATAACTATAGAATTTACAGATGAACAATGGGCATTAGTGGAGGAGCATTTTCCTAATTATGATGCTGATGGACAATTTGTAGCTATTACCGCTGAACAACTACAAACTAATTTATTTCGTGATATTAAAAGAGAAATTGAAATTGTAGTAGCAGGTAAAGCTGCGATAGCCGCTAATGTTACTTTCTAATGGCTAGACCGTCTACAGGTAAGAGGGACAAAATACTACAACTACGGCAGGAAAATCCCTTAATGACCTCCGTAGAAATAGGGAACGAAGTGGGCGTATCTAAACAGTACGTCCATAAGATTCTAAAGACCCATGGTATGCATACCTATTCTCCCCACGCTAAACGTAAACGGGAACGTAGGCAATGTGAAAATTGTGGGGCTTTACTTCATCCTAGATACCGTTTTTGTAGTAAAGAATGTAGGCTAAATTATTGCTACATTACCCTGACCTGTTCTTTTTGTAAGGTTTCCTTTCCTAGATTGCGGGGGCATATAGTTCAAGGATATAAACTTGGATATAAAACCATATTCTGTAGTGTTCCCTGTAAACTTAAAGGCGAAAAGGACGGCCTTATTACACGTACCCGTATTCCAAACTGGTAATTTACCCCTAAATTGTACCCAGTATTCACTTGACAACTGGTATCATATCAGTTAATATAGTGATCGAACAAGCAACGCTTGGAGGATTATGGATATTTCTAATGACTTATTGGTTCAATGGGAGCCTAAAGTACAACGATTTTTACAAACTTCCTTTGTAGTCGGTATGGATAAAGAGGACTTAGCCCAAGAACTTCGGTTTGCTATTATGAAAGCGGCAGAAGGATTCGATGAATCGAAGGGTGTATCTTTCCATACCTATTTACATATTACTATGGTAAACACATTAAGAACATTAATATCCAAAGCCCAAAGAAATAAGAAGTTCTATGAAGCATTTACAATTGATGGGATAGCCCCTGAAGGAGATGATTCAGCTATCTATGTTTCTAATGAAATTCAACAAGCATTAGAAGATCCTACAACACAAGATCAATTAGAACAAAACGAATTAAATGATCTTTTAATTAGATCTAATTTAAATAGATCAGAGATCTTATTTACTACCTTACGTATAGAAGGTATGACTATGACAGAGATTACAGAGGAAATTGGAGAGTCTGCATACAAACTAAGGCAGAGTGCCAAGCGTAAGCTCTCAAAATATTTTGATAATACAGATTGGTTAGGAGAAGAAGATGCCTATAAAGAGACGAACTAAGCGTGGTGGATTAAATAGAAAAACACCCTTGACAAAAACCGCTCCAAAGCTTAAACTCATGGGAGTGAATCAGCAAACAAGACAAGTGTGGTTGGTCGCAGAAGTAGAAAATGCAGAAGAAGCTAGTAAAATAATAAAGAAAGATAAACACACAGAGTACTATTTGATGGATTCATTTAATCAAGTGTATTTATTAACATAGGAGAGAAGATGGAAAGTTTCGATTTTATTGAATCTGGTATTATATTCGGATTAGACTCATTCAACAGCTTAAAAAAGTTCAAACATCCCTCGAAAGACTTCGCCAAACACGGCGATGCATATAAATTCTTAGTCAAATATGTAGATGACTATGGAGAATTTCCCACAATTGACCATCTATGTGAGAATTATCCCACCTTAGATACGTCAGCAAGTTCCTTAAACCTAGATTACGCCACGGAAAAATTTAAAAATCAAGTGCTTTATAGAGAAATTGTCACTGTATTTAATTCAAATAAGGAATTATTACGTGAAAATCCTAAAAGAGCATTCTCTCAGATAACCCACAACCTAAATGATATCAATATAATCTATGATGAGGACGTTGTAACCTACAATCTGCCCAATGGTAAGTCCATGGAACGCTTTGAACAGTGGCAAGAGAGGACAGAACGGCGTAAAATGGGCGATGGCCTCATGGGAATCAAGACTCCCTTCAAAAGTTTGAACAATTTAGGGGTAGGCTGGCAAGCAGGTGAGTTAATTGCTCTATTTGCTAGGCCAACAGTGGGAAAAACGTGGATGAGTGTCGTTGTAGCTGCTACTGCGGCCCTTGCAGGACATAAAACCCTCTTAATATCTACAGAAATGCCCGCATCTGCCATTACTTTACGTGCAGATGTGGTTATGGGCCACTTAATGGGCTATGAATTGTCCCATAAAGCCTTACGCAACGGGGATTCCATTAATGAACAGGACTATCAGAACTTTTTATTGGAATTAGACCAGAATAACATGTTAATATGTGACCATATTAGTGGTGAAGGGTCTATAACCATTGAAGGTATAGCTGGATTAGTTAGAAAACACGCTCCAGAGATAATAGTTCTAGATGGAATATACTTAGTTACTAATGGAATGTCTAATAAAGCAATGTGGGAACAGTCCCATGCCCTCTTTTACGCTATGAAAGGGTTGTGCATCTCTCAAAACGTGGCAATGTTTGTTACAACACAGGCCAATAGGGATGCCGCAAACGTATATATACCCCCACAACCAGAGACAGTGGCTTTCGGTGACGCATTATTAAGAGCCGCAGACATAGCACTATCTATGGCAAGGGTTGAAAATGATGAGAAGAAACGAATTATCCAATACCAGAAATATAGGGATAGTGAAATCGCAGTTGATACGTCTCTCTTTGAATGGGATGTAGATGCGGGACATATTGAGGAAGTAGGGGCCAAATTCTTTTCCGATAGTGAGTATTAAATGGATTGGGGAAATATATTATTAGAAGCTGGCATAGACATTCCGGTACATACATCAGAAGTCAGTATGGTTTGCCCCTTCCATGATGATAGAGTTTCATCCTTATCATTAAATACTGACAAAGGTATGTGGATATGTTTCGCAGGATGCGGTCAAGGCACCCTTAAATCCTTCTTACAGAGATATCTGGGATTATCCCCAGAAGAAATAACTAAATATTTGGGGACAAAGGAAGTTGTATTAGATTTAAATTTCTTAGATGTTCCTGAGTTAGAAACTGAAACACCTATTGTAGAACTACCTGACAACTTTATAGATAATAATTATCCTGAGTGGATATTTGACAGGGGGTTTACTAAAGAAACATTGCATAAATGGGAGTGCGGCACAAACCAATATGGAGATTTAATAATTCCTATACGTGACCAAGCATCTGATTTGAAAGGATGGGTTACTCGAAGGACACAAGCAGTTCCTAAATATCTATACTCTAAGGGATTAAGAAAATCTACATTGTTATTCGGAGGCCATAGGATACAGCGAACACCTTTTGTCTGTGTGACAGAAGGAAGTTTAGATACGATGTGGTTAGACCAAACAGGATTTCCCTCTGTAGCTATATTGGGGGCGATGACTTCACACAGACAACAGGAACTCTTAGCTAAATTACCGGCAGAGGAATTAGTTTTATGTTTAGATAATGATGATGCTGGTCAACATGCTAAAGACCAATTGATGGGTTGCATGGTATCGAATTTTGTGGTATCATATATAAATATTCCAAAGGAGTGTAAGGATGTACAAGATGTAAGAAACACAGACATATTAAAAGAACTAATTAAAAATAGAGATATATGGTGATGATATGACACAGACAAAGTATTTTGAAATAGAAGAAGCAGCAAGGGCTAAAGTAGAACAGCAAGACGGTAAGAAATATATTTATGCCGGAACCCCTGAAGCAGATGCTTTACATAAAAGTTTTGAAGCTTGCGGGGAATGGCTTAAAATAGGTCAATTGATAACTGTAGTCTTTGACCGAATGCCACCTCTAGGTAATACAGGACAACGTACTAGGGGTACTTGGCAATATAGCAATTATAGGGGAGACTTTCGTGGGCCACTGATTACTATAATTCCAGTGTGTAGACTACCCCAAGCGACGGAAGGATATGACCCCGCCCCCGAACCCCCGTTGGGTGAAGAATGGTTATGTGAAGTGATTACGTATTATGCGTATCAGAATAAAGAATTCGCTCTCGTAATACCAAAAATAAAAAAGGAGAAAATGTATGAGTGGAATAAATAGGATTCAAAATTTAAGAGAAGAGACCCGGACAGCGGTAGCCCAGAGAAACGCAACACCTTTTAGAGAGATATGGTTTAGAGACGGAGACCAAGCCTTTGTTACATCAGTAGCAACAGGAGCCGATGATGATGTACTATTGGATGAAATATCCTTATATACATTTCGGTCTGGTACACGCTTTGTAAATCTATTAAATGAAGATGGAATAGATTTAAGTAGCGTACCCGGTGATGTTCGTCCCTCTAGAAAGTTTGCTTTTTGGACGTATGTACATGAGATTATTCATGGGGAACGTCGTGATGATTCATGGGAAGCCATTGACGGCCCCGGCGGTCGTAAGATGTATAAAGAAGTTGTAAATGACTATAAAATAGTTTGTTTAGGCTTCGGTCGGAATGACTACCTATGGAACCAGTTAGTAGATGTATTCAATGATTGGGACAGCCTAGATAAGGGAGTCATGCGAATTAAGCGCACTGGTGCTGGTCTAGATACTTCTTATGCTATAGCAACAACTGCTAGGGATTCTGAAATTCCAGCGGATGCATTAATGGCTAAAGATGATTTACCACCTATTAAGGAATATTTCCGAGAACGCTATGGGGCTTTATGGGTTCCCGGACCTAGTGGAGAGAATGGAGCTACTCAAGTTAAAGCAGAAACCGGGTTCGCTGAGTTGTTTTAATGGTCTACAGTCGGCTAGGTAAGGATGAGTACTTCCTACAGATAGCTTCATTGGTATCTCAAAGAAGTACTTGTCCTCGCCGACAAGTAGGATGTGTCTTAGTAGACAGTCAAAACTATATTGTAGCTACAGGTTATAATGGTGTCCCTTCAGGATTCAGGCACTGTACTGAAATTCCCTGTAAAGGGGCACAAAGCCCATCAGGTGAAGGATTAGATTTATGTGAAGCTATTCACGCTGAGACTAATGCCTTCCTCCAGTTAAAGTCAAATGAAGACTTAACTGCTTATGTCACAGTGACACCTTGTGTAATGTGTGCTAAAATGATTGCTAATAGCAGAGTTAAACGACTCGTAGCTTTAGAATTATATAAACATACACAAGCATTAGAAATGTTAAAGAAAGCTAATATACAGGTAGAGATTTATGATAGTAACAAATGAAACATTCGAAGACGCTCTAATAACATTATCTAATTATGAATCATGGTGTGTTGATGTTGAAACCAATGGTCTCGATGCTTATAACCACAATCAAATTTGTGGTATAGGTGTCGGGGGGTATAAAGAAGATGAAAAATCTCCTATCTATTATTTTCCATTTCTCCATCATCAGGGGCCAAACCTCAGTAAGAACCAACAAGACGTATTAATTACGACCTTAAACCAGTCTACTACTGAGTTAATTGGCTATAACATTAAATTCGATTTAAGATTCTTAGAAAAAATTGGCTTACAGCCGCAGAATAAGACTCTTATAGATGTGATTATATTAGTTAGATTGTGTGCAGACTTAGAAACAAGAGAATTTGATTTAACCAATACAATTAAAAGATACTATGGAGAGAATTCAGCCTCTTATGATATTGAAACTAAGAAGATTTTAAAGACAAATAAGTGGCATAAAGACTTTTCCATGGCCCCGATAGACATATTAGGACCTTATTGTGAAGCAGATGTATACTGGACCCTTGAATTGTATAAGAGTTGTATGCGTCAGATACATGATATGGGACAAAATAAGATTGTAGACCTGCAACAAGACCTAACTAAGGTGTTATATGACATGGAAGGTCGTGGAGTAAGAGTAGATAAGGATTATGCAATAGCGTCTATCAAGAAAATTGATGTACGTAAGGAAGCAGTACAAAGTAAAATATGGGAATTGTGTGGACAAGAGTTTAATATCAGTAGTTCTCAGCAGGTTTGTGAGGTATTAAATGGTCTAGGAGTACATTCACCAGTGAAAACTCCCGGCGGTAAGGAATCATGGAGCGAATCTGCACTAGTTCAGGTGAATAGTCCTATCGCAGGACTCATTAGACAACATAGAACACTGGAAAAACTTAAATCTACCTATCTAGAACCTTACATAGATGTAGAAACTCTACATACTACCTTCTGTAATTGGGTTGTAGTTACAGGTAGACTGTCGTCTCGTAGTCCAAACCTCCAAAACATACCTAGAACACACTTTAATCTGGTGGATAAAGCATTAACGGATGAAGAACGAGAGATAGTTAAGGGTAGAGTCGAGGCTATAGTGGCTACTAAGGGCGGTACCTTTCTAGATAATCTAGAAAATGATGTATTAGATACGTGGGGCTTTGTAGGAGACGAATCTTTTGATGAAACCACTGGTTCTCAAATAGCTATACGTAGATTATTCGTACCTAGACCAGAATATTCCTTGATTGGTTTCGATTATTCGCAGATGGAAGTACGAGTATTTCTAAGTTATCTACAAAATGAGGTTATGAATGACCTTATGAGGCAAGATGATATAGATTTCCATAGTGAAACAGCTAAAAATGCCTTTGATATAGATGTAGACAATTCCGAATTTAAGTTCTATAGACAAATGGCTAAGAGTATTACCTTTGGAATTATCTACGGGATAGGAAATAAGCGGTTAGCTATGCAATTACGTACAGACCCAAAGCAAGCGGCTTCCTATAAGGCTAAATACTTCAGAGGAATAGAGGGTGCGAAGCAGTTCATAGAGAGCGTAACTAAAACAATTGAGAAAAGAGGGTGGGTACGGAATAGATATGGACGTTTATACCAGATTCCAGAACAGTTAGCTTATAAAGGGGTTAATTATCTGGTTCAAGGTACTAGTGCTGACCTATTAAATGAAAGGATGGTGGTGGTATATGATTACCTCAAAGATAAAAAGAGTAACATGCTTCTTCAAGTCCATGATGAAATCATATGTGAGATACATCAGTCAGAATTATCGTGGCTACCATTAGAGATTAAGCGGTTAATGGAAGAGAATAGTTTAGAAATCCCATTAAAAGTAGACATAGATGTGTGTGATGGCTCATGGGCAGTAAAGAAAGATTGGTCTAAAATACAATTGACAGAAACGCCCAAAGCTGTTACACTAGAAGAATCAATAGATTGGGGGTAAACATGGCTTATACGGATTGGACCTTTTCAAAGTCTAAGGAATATTATGAACAACTTCGTGAGCATATTTTAGAATCAGAAGAGTATGAAGGAGTAGTTCTATGCGATGATATGGAATATGCTTTTCTAGGACTAGCATATCAGTTTTCTAAGCCTCCTGTAGCCGTCTATGATAGGGAGAGATGTCTTGAGTTATTGGCTAGAGATATGACATATGAAGAAGCAGTAGAGTACTTTGAGTTTAATATAATAGGCGCATGGGTAGGAGAACAGACCCCCATGTTTTTAACTAGCGGCGAAGATTTATATAGAGGAGTTTAAGCAATATGCCAACTAACGTTAAGCATAATTTTTATGATTCAGTCAAGGTGGGAGAGGCGTGTGAATATGCCTTTCTAACACAATGGTTAGAACTAAAGTATCCAGCCCCGGAATGGACAATAAGGGATGTAACAGGCGACCCATATTTTCGAAACAAGGATATAGATTTTATGGTCGGAAAAACAGCTGCTATTCAAGGATTGTCGAATAAAGAGATTTTTGAACGGGAGCTATATTCAGAAACATATGAAGTTAAGGCGGACTATTTTAATGAAACGGGAAATATATTTTGTGAAACATGTAGCAATGTAGAATGGAAAACTCCCGGATGCCACCTAAAAACAGAAGCTGGTATAATTGTACACATAGCCCCAAATGGAGAAATGCTTCTATTCGATGTGGAAAAGCTTAAAGCATTTATTATCGAGTTTGTAGATGGGCCATCTGAGGCGAAAAATTTTACAGAAGTTGAAAATGAAGACCCGATTAGGGGAAATAAAATTACTGTGGGATATACAATACGAGTAAGAGACCCAATCATTATGTCTACTCAAATTCATAATGATATAGAATATGATAAACCAATAATTTTAATAGAGCAACCATGGGTAAGAGAGGATAAGATTGATGGATATAGCAAAGATGGTACAAAATGATATAGAAGCTAGGGCACAGTTAGGGGAAAGAAAGTATGGCGGCAGATTACAGGTAGGTAGTAGAAACAATATGATATCCCCATTACAAAATGCCTATGAAGAAGCGTTAGATTTAGCAATGTATTTAAAACAAGAGATAGAGGAGGGTAAAATTGGCTAAGGTAAGTGTACATTTAGGGTTTACATTTAGAGTAGGTCCATTAGAGACTAATCAGTATGGTAGAATTGATGTATCCATAGACCAAATAGATACTGAATTACCTATAGATAAGCAATTATCTGAAGCGGGCATCGTTGCTGATGAAGTCTGGACGGCCGTGAAAAGTAAAGTAGATGCCAATATTGACGATGTATTAGATAAAGGAGGATAATATTGCAAAACTCGGCTGAACAAGTAATAGAACAATTACTAGGGAACAAGGATACTGGCTTGAAAAGAGGTAATAGTGAGACCTTTTCATATGGACGTATACCATTTGGCATACCTCAATTAGATGCATTAACTGGTGGGGGCATACCGAAGAAACGAATGACTATTCTATATGGGGCAAGTAACTCAGGTAAGTCTTATTTAGCCTCTCAAGTCTGTAGAAAGGTTCAAGAGCAGGGCGGAGTAGCTGGATGGATTGATACAGAGCTATCATGGGATTCAGAGTGGATGGAAAAATGTGGGGTAGATACCAGTAATATATTAGTGGCGCAACCCCCCGACGGAGAAAAGGCGTTTAGTATAGCTAAGACCTTAATGCAGGAAGGTGTGGGAGTAGTAGTATTAGATAGCATAGCAGGATTAGTTCCTGCGAATGTAATGGATGCTAAAGATGAATTTGCTTTTAATCCAATGGCATGGCAAGCTAGATTCATTAACACATCTTTACCAAGGCTATTACCAAATCTACAAGAAGGTTCTGCTTTCATAGCTATTAATCAGTTGAGACAAGGATTAGGAAAGGTAGTATTAGATACTATGCCCGGTGGGATGGCACAAACATTCTTTTCCCACTTTATCTTACAGATACGTAGGTCGGGATGGTTAGAAGAAGCAAACAAAGTAAAGGTCGGTTTTGATATGGAAGTCCGAATGAGAAAAACTAAGGTCGGAGGAGAACCTTGGCAGTCGGCCATAGTACCATTTAGAGTAGAGGGCGGTATAGATATAGTAGAAAGCTATATGAGAGAAGGATTAGCACATAATATTATTGATAAAGCAGGAGCTTGGTATTCTTATGACGGTAAAAAAGCTCAAGGTATGAATGGATTAAAGCAATTATTTGTATCAGACCAAGCGTTATACGAGAAATTATTAAAGGAGCTTGAGGGCGGAGATGTTACCGAAGGACTTTACTAAACAAGAAAAGGTTATAGCAGAATGTTTATCTGACCTAGGGTTACGCTTTATGGAGCAGGTAGCCTTTGGTCAGTACACTGTAGATTTATGGGTACCGGAGTTAAACATGGTAGTTGAAGCAGACGGACCAATGGGACATTTACGTAAAGCCGATGCAAAACGAGACATGGCTTTAATGGAATGGACCTATCCTAAAGTAGATAGTGTATTACATATTAAAGGGACTACATATAATGTAATTATGGAGGAAGTATGCCGGGCGTTAGACAACTTAGACACGTAACACCAAAACCTACAACAGCTATTAATCAAGATGAATGGTTGTTGAAATCAATAGATACACATTTAGAAAAAACTACTAGGCGAACTAACGTAGGAGTGTTTTATCCCTCCAGTTTAGGTAATCCTTGCGATAGATTTTTATACTTGGCCTACAACGGAGACTTACCAGAACAAACTATATCTCCTGAACTACAGCGTATATTTGATTGTGGTGATGCATTAGGATATAGATTTGAAAAGTACTTTGAAAAGATGGGTATTTTAATATCTACTGAAAGTCAGGTTAAATGTGAAGACCCTAAAATGTCAGGACGAATAGATTTTATTATTAAACATGAAGGCATTCAAGATAGGGCTGTAATAGAATTAAAGTCTATTAATAGTAGGGGTTTTAAAGCCTTATTAGATAGACCTAAACCAGAACATGTTATTCAAACCCAGATTTATTTACATTTATCTAACATTAAACATGGTATAGTATTATATGAAAATAAAAATGACCAGCATACTAAAGCATTCGTAGTCAATTATGATGAAAATGTGTGGAATAAATTAGTGGAACGGTGTCATAAGATTATGGCTATGCGGGAAATCCCTGCTAGATGTACTGGACCAAAGTATTGCCAATGTAGAGGTGTAGCATGAGCCAATTAAAAATGGAAAAACGGGAAGGCTGGACTCCTTATAGAGCATTAACTAATGTTGATAACTTTATAGAGAACTTAATGGTCCCGTCTATAGGTAAAGAAGTAGCAGTAGACCAGAATTTAGACTTCCCAAATCTTATGAATGCAGATAATAAGAAGCTAGAACAGTTTTTAACTATGTATGGAGGCATTAAAATGTACCTAGAAACCCAAGTAGCCGACGTACTAGCTAAAAAGAATGCATTAGAGGCCGCTTTAAACGAAGGTATTTCCATTGCTAAGGCCAAAATCTGTGACCAGCGGGAAGATGAAGGTAAAAAGAAGTATACTCAGGATGAAATTAGAGGGGTAGTACTAAATGAATACCCTGCTTTAAAAGAATTAAGAGAAGATATTATTGAATTAGAAGCTATACATGCTAGACTTAATGGAATGAAGGATGCATATGCTCAAGGATTCCAAACAGTCTCTAGAATTGTATCACTTCGTACCTTTGGAGGAGCTAATGCATAGAGTAGAACCAGCAGTATTCTTAGTAGCAGAGCAACGAGTTAATCATTTAGAGTTAAATAACTACCTAACAAGTATTGGAGCCTCTGAGTGGAGGTCTGATACAGACGTTGCTTGTCAAGAACTGATTGAAGTAATGGGTCGAGGATGTTATAAATCCTTTGGAACAGATTTGAATCCAAATGTAACAAAGGTACGGGGTTCAAATGTAGATTATCTACAAAATATTCTAAATGTAGGGCACGGTTCCGTATTAGAACACGGTTGGGTGTCCTTTATGATTACTAATACTAGTAGAGTTGTAACCCATGAATTAGTTAGGCATAGAGCCGGAACCGCTATTTCTCAAGAGAGTCTACGTTTTTTACGTTTAGAGGACATGGGTTTGTGGATACCGGAAGCATATGCAGATGACCCATATTCTGAAGATATTTTTAAAGAAACGTGGGAATATTTAGAGGTTCAATACGCTAGATTAATCGAAAGAGCTAGTATAATAGAAGATAGAGATTTTGATTCTCTACCATTTAGTAAGAAAAAATACTATACATCCGCTGCTAGAAGGGTTGCTCCTATCGGAGTAGCTACGAATATCGGATGGTCTTGTAATATTAGAGCCGCTAGGCATATAATTGAGATGCGAACTGACGAACATGCAGAAGAAGAAATTAGATTAATATTTAATAAGATTGGTAATATATTGAAAAATAAGTATCCTGCCCTATTTTCAGATTATGATGTGGAGACTAAGGGGGCGGATAATAACCAAGAGTGGTCAACCAGTAGGAGGAAAGTATAATGCAACGCATTACTATATTAGATTTAGTTAAAGATACCGAAATTATTAATAAGGGAATTGAATACGCCGTCCATGTTAAAGATATTGATACGTTAAAGAAAGCTGTAATAGATTTAAAAGAATGTGCCGATATTATGGATGAGATTGTAGAAGATGATTTCGGGGAATAGGGAAGCTTTTAAAGTAATATCCAAGGCTCAAGCCCCATTATACTTAGGGTTGGACTGTTCATCTAGAGCCATTCATGGGGTATGGATAGATGAGAATGAACGTATTATAGCAATGGTCAAATGGCGTAGTGGAGAAGGAGAATTCGAAGCAAGATTCGTTGAAATTTGCTTGAGTTTTGCCAAAGATTTGAGTAAAATAAAGATACCAACTAATGCAGCTGTGGAGGCTGCAATATTTATCCAGAACCCCAAATCAACTATGGAAATAGCTTCGGTAGTCGGGGGTGTTCGATTAGCATGTGCTTCCAATAAAATGGATTGTTGTTCGGTAGATAATCGACATTGGAAGAAGTCTATCTTAGGAAAAGGTAATTCTAATAAGAAAGACATTAAAGAATATGCAGTTGATAAATGGGGAGAACTTTTTATAGAACAGGATTGGGCAGATGCAGCATGTATCGCTTTGTGGAGAAAAAGAAAATTAGGAGGGAGTAATGGGATTACAAAAGACTAGTAAAGATTCAGCTTATTATTTTATGGAGCCTACAGCGGAAGAAGGGGTTTCAAAGGATACATTACCAGAAGGTGTAACAGAGGAAGAGCTTAAAGAACAATATGGTAAGTTAGTCTGGTGCGAATATTACGAATGTAAGTGGAATAAACAAACAGGGGCCGAAAGACAACTAAGTACGCTCTTAAAAAATAAAACTTATAAGGGTTTTAAAGACGATGATGGCATGAAGGGGCTATGTGGACGACCGGATGAAATAGCTATTCGGTTTAAAACTATTGTATCAGGCAGTCAAAAATATAAGGTTCCCGCATGTTTTTGTTCGAATACTAAAATTACCGGACATATAGATTTTTCTAAGCTTTTACAGCCCGACGGTTCACCGTGGGGTGGAAATATAGATTCAGGGCATCCTTCGGACGCTGGTTATGGTGGGTTAGACCCCAACAATATACACGGAGGATAAGATGCCAAAGACATTCGACCCTGAAGTACGGTTAAAGGCAATGGAGTTATATTTGGAAGGGAATCCAGTAACACATATTGCTATAGAATTAAACAAAAAATATGATATTGAAGTTAAACCGTCCACTATTTATATGTGGGCACGGCAAAGTAAATGGAAAAATGATAAGGTTGAGGCAAGAACCGCTGCGGTAGAGAGTATCAAGGAGTCAGAAACTCAGCGGTTTGCCCGCATTCAACAGGAACATTTAGATGACTATGGTAGATTACGTAAAAAAGCATCTTTAGAATTAGATGGTCATATGTTTGACCGTCCTTTTGATGCGGCTAAAGCGTTAGACTTAGGTATAAAAGGCGAACGGGTTGTAATGGAGGGTATGATAAACCTTCAATTTATACAGGATATAATGTCTGTACTAGTAGAGGAGATTCAAGATACAGACGTTCTACAAAGAGTAGCCTTTAAATTAAAATCTTTGATGCAGGTACAGGAGTCCAATGACTGAACTAAATGAGGTTACTACTTTTAATGATGCTTTTGCTAGATTAGCTGATGGATTAACTAACCATCAGTCAGTAAAGGTTGGAAGCTTTTGGGAATTTCTTAGGGATATCTGGAGCCAAAGTTATGATAATCCTGAGTATTTTCAAGCGTGGCATGTAGGAGTATTGGCCGAAGATATTGAACAATGTATTGAAGAAGGGTTAAATTATGTTGCTATCCTGCCACGTTTTCATTTTAAGAGTACTATTTTAGGACATGCTTTCAGTGTATGGAGATTACTCAAAGCTCCAAGAGATTGTTCAGTGCTATATTTATCATATAGTGATTTAATGGCTCGATATCATATAGCTGAAATTAATAAAACGGTTCAACGAAATCCCATATTAACTCAATGGATGACTAGCCGTTCTCCAAAAGCAGACTTTTCATTTAGATATTATATTAATAAGAAGCCTATGGAAATAAGCCATGGCGGTCTTTTTTCATTTAAGAGAGGTATGCATGTTAACGGGGCTTTAATTGCAGATGACGTACTGCGTGACCCAGAGAACCCATTGAACCTTAGCCAGTTATCTAAGGTTGAAGACCACTTTTTAACAGAGAGTATGTTTATTCCTTTGAAAGGTATTCCTGTATTAGTCTTAGGAACTCCCATGATGCCGGGAGACTTATTAACAAATCTACAAAAAGATGACCGTTTTAAGTCTAGGGTATTACCAGCATTAGACCCTGTACCGGGCAGAAGAGTTTTAATGCCTGAATTATATAGTGAAGAATGGCTTCTTCAACAGCAGAAAGCTCGACCGAAAGCATTTGCTTCAGAGTTTTTACTACAGCCGTATTTTGCTACTGAAGCCTATTTTGAGGATAAAGATATTATAGCGTGTGAGGACGATACTCTTGTAAATCATCCAGCCCATCAACAATATATGTCTGAGGAAGGGGAGGATTTATTTGCAGGATTTGACGTGGGTAAGAAACGACACCCATCTCACCTCGTTATTTTTAGACGGGTAGGAGATAGAATTGAACAGGTCCATCAATCATGGTTAGATGGTTGGAATTACTCAGACCAGATAGAATATTTAAATGATGTAGCAGAGAAATTTCATATAATGAGAGGATACGTTGATAATACTAGAGGAGAGCTAGAAGATAGAGGATTAAATAATGTTTGGAATGCAATGCACTTTTCTTCAAAGTCTAAGAATACTATGGCACAAGTTTTTGAACAATATGTCCATTCGGGCAGATTGAAATTATTAGCTGATGAGAGGCAGCGTGGACAGATACTTTGTGTAAGTAACGAACTAAAGGCCCCAGAAACTCCTATGGGCCACGGAGATGCATTCTTTTCGGTAGCAATGGCTTTATATGCAGCATATGAATGCTCATTGTATAACTTTCAGAACTTAGGGAATGTGGCAGATTGGATGGCGGATATATCTCCTGATAATCCGCAGTCTTTAGGTAATAAAAACCCGACCTCCGAATTACAAAATAAGATGATAAACTCCTTGACAAACAGTGCTTCTACGTCATATACTGATTCAAAAGCACCGATTAGTGGGGGCGGGATGGAACCAATTAATCCAATAATGGAGCCACAGAAACCTAACCCGGCCTGTGAAGACAGTCTATGCGGACCCTCTTTCTGGGTAACTGAACGGAAATTATGTTTATTTTGTGGATATAGAGGATAGGAGGAATAAATGGTAGCGATTGATAACACAAAACCCGCATTGTCTGAACAGGCTGAAGTTATTTTAGAACATAGATATTATCTAAAAGACTCAAACCATGAATCTATAGAAGATTCTGAAGGTTTATTTCGTCGGGTAGCAGACTCTATTGCGTCTGTTGATAAGAATTGGTATTGTGCCTTACCCGTAGAGGTGGAATTATTGTCTAAAGAGTTCTATGATATTATGTCTAACTTAGAATTCTTGCCAAATTCACCGACATTAATGAATGCAGGAACAGAACAAGGTACTTTATCTGCCTGTTTTGTTTTACCCTTAGAAGATAATATGGAAGGTATAATGAAAGCCGCAACCGATGCTGCCATGGTGCAAAAATTTGGTGGTGGTACAGGCTTTTCTTTATCTAAAATTCGACCTAAAGGCGCATCTATTTTAACTACCCATGGTGTTGCTTGCGGTCCCATAGAAGTTTTAAAGACCTTATCTAGAGTTTCGAGTATGATTACCCAAGGTGGGAAACGGGATGGGGCAAACATGGCGGTAATGAGTGTATATCATCCTGATATTGAAGAGTTTATTCAATGTAAGAGTAAGGAAGGGGATATCCATAACTTTAATATCTCTGTTGCTGTAGACAGTAACTTTATGAAAGCGGTTCATAGTGATGCAGAGTATCCTTTAATTGCTCCACATACTGAAGAAATCGTTGGATGGACATCCGCAAGAAAGATTTTTGATATGATTATTCAAGGCGCTTGGTTAAACGGCGAACCCGGTATGATTTTCCTTGATAGAATAAATGCTGATAACCAAGTCACTAGAGAATTTGGTGATATTATCGCTACTAATCCTTGTGGAGAACAGCCCCTATTAGGAAATGAAAGTTGTAATTTAGGTTCTATTAATCTTGCTAAATTTTATGTTGAGTCGGATGAGGAAGATTGGAGAGAGTCTGTTAATTGGGATAGGCTGGCCAAGGTTACTTCTGTAGCTTCACACTTTCTCGATAATGTAATTGATGCTAATCAATATGCTGTTGTAGATATAGAAGATATGACTAAAGCAACCCGTAAAATTGGATTAGGTATTATGGGGTTTGCCGATTTATTAGTTCAATTGAAGGTTCCCTACAATAGTGATACCGCTCAAGAAATAGCTAGTTCGATAATGCAATTTATTCGTACTACGTCAGATGCATATTCAATGAAATTAGGAAGTATTAGAGGACCTTTTCCAGCATGGAGTAAGAGTGCTTATCCAGTAGTAGAAAATTATAGGAATGCTTGCAGATTAACAGTAGCCCCAACTGGAACAATTTCGATGATTGCTGGATGTGCGTCAGGCATAGAGCCTTTATTTGCATTGGTGTGGAAAAAACAGCATATTCTAGAAGGAAAAACATTATATTATGTCAATCCTTATTTCGAACAGGCTGCTAAAGACGAAGGATTTTATTCTGAAGAATTAATGGACGCCCTTGGGAATGGGGCTTCCCTACAGGAAATGGAAGAAGTTCCCGACTGGATTAAGGAAGTCTACATAACTTCTCCAGAGATTAGTGCAGAAGACCATGTAAATATGCAAGCCGCTTTTCAAGCATGGGTAGATTCAGGTATA
>VTLG01012332.1_pt1 | contig 24576 bp, 39 predicted proteins | sample 4694571 | NCBI WGS metagenome assembly VTLG01 (sample SAMN12604809, study PRJNA352737) | marine metagenome | biome: ENVO:00000447; feature: ENVO:00000209|ENVO:00000569|ENVO:01000036; material: ENVO:00002151; isolation source: viral sequences binned using virsorter ...
CTTTCTTGGCAGCTTTATAAAGATCAACAACTTCAGCATTCTCTGTATTAATTATATCTTGAAATACAGTTAATGTTTCCATATCTTCTTTTGACATTTGTAGATTAGCATCAGCATTAACAGAAATTTCTGGTGTGTAATATACATTACCACCTTTCTTCTGTCTTTTAGAATCAATTGAAAACGTAGTAGTAAACATAAGTTTCTTACGTTTATTCACTTGATCCAATGCAGAACCTACAGGAGCAAAAGCTGTACCTGTGACTCTCCAAAGAACAGGTAGGTTAGCTACTTCATGGTCTTCACCATTAGCTTTCTTACCTTTGAAAGATAAGATACCATATAATAATCTATAACATCTTATAGTTCTTTGCTCTGCTAATTGTTCTGGTGTAAGAGATGATCTTTCCTTAAATGGAATCTTTCCACATCTAGTACCACCTAATATATCAATCGCTTCCTCTTTCCAATTCTTGAAAATTATAGAACGATTTACATATTCTCCTTTTTCAGGATCGTAATGCATATATTGCATCGCACTGATAAAAGGTCTGAAGGTAACAGGTTTGCCAAAAACATTTTGGCCTACACTTGAATCATAAGTGAACAAGTGTCCTACTGGTAATTGATTACCATCGTCATCTTCAGGTGAACGATTGATCCCAAGTCTTGGTATACTTATACCACTACTAGAACCATCATCCTGTCCGATAGCTTGTTTAATTTGCTCATCAGACATGTTATTTATATTTGCTATTTCATTATCCATATAGCCTCCTTAATTGTTGGATACTGTATATCATACTTTTAGTCATTTGTCAAGTGTTATTTTTTATATGGTGGGTAAAAAATATCACATACCCACAATAATAATATTATAATAAACCCTGCACCTAATATAATATCTAACATACTCTAGTCTCCCCATCAGTAATCTCATATGGAAGATTTTCCATACGAGCAAACCACATTAAATAACTCTGTAGTTCTTCATCTTCGTTTATATATAACTTTGAAGGTACTCCTTCGCAGTCTTGCTTTAATGATTGGAGTTTATCATAAGCTTCTTCTTGCTCATCACTACCCCAATCATCTATACCTTTATCAAGTATTGGTACTTCTGTCATTAGTATCCTCCTTAGTTATATCTGTACCATCTTCATTTTTTCTCCATTCATAATCATCTGAAATCCAATCAGGATCTTCATAGTTTAAGAATCTTTTACCTGTATCAATGTCTTCATCATCACGGGGTAGACACTCTTCTACCTTTTTCCATTCTACAGGTTCATCACCTGACATATCATTAACATGTCCACCTTTAATAGTTTCCCTAAAGGTTTCTCCATACTCATCAACTTCTTCAACTTTAATGCACTCTTTATTGCTAAGAAGTTTTTCAGCTTCTTCTTTTGTTTTAGCAACTATTTCATATTCCATATCAACTTCGTATGTTTTTCTTACACGCCATTTTTGATAGCCAATCTCCTTATTAGGTGTATCCTTTTTATAAGTTCCATTAATTACAGGGATTTCTTTTACAAATTTAATTTGTGTCATGGTTTTCCTCCTTCATATTTAACCAATCATATCCCATTTTGACTTCTGTGTCAAGTGGAATATTAAAATTAATTCCGTAATACTCTTTCAATGCAGGTATTACAGAAGCCGTACCCTGTCTAAATATTTTACTCATTACAGTTTCTTCACCAGGATAAACATCAGCCACAATAGAATCGTGAACTGTGTTAATAAGTAAACTCTTTACCTTTTGTTCTTTCATTAGTTCATATATTTTTATACATGCTAATGGTACAATATCAGCAGTTGCAAAACCTTGTACAGGATAATTTTTTATTTGTGTTGCATAACTAGATCCACCCCAAGGCATTCTCTCTGCATATGGAAATGAATACTCTCTACCTGTAGGTAGTTTAACTCTCTTATAAGTAATAGCATGTGTTTGTAATTTCTCGTGCCATTTAGTTATGTCAGCATATTTTTCTGCAAACTTTTTATAATATTTTTTTTCATCTTCAGTTCCTGTTGTACCACCATACAAAGGTTTAAAGGTATGTGCCTTCGCATCTTGTCTGGACACACCAATAATATTAGCAGTGTATTGATGAACATCTATTTTATTTTTTATATCTTCCATTCCTTGTTTATCTTGTGCTAAGAATACAGCAGTTCTAAATTCTAATTGTGCAAAGTCTACTTCAAGTATCTGCCCACCTTCAAATCTAGATTGTATTACCTTACGAATAGGAAAGGTACCACCTCTAGGTTGGTTTTGAAAGTTAGGATCACGACTAGATAATCTACCTGTTGCTGTTACTGCTTGCATAAACTTAGGATGTAGTAATCCATTCTCATTTGTAAAGTTTTGTAATCCTTCTACAAAAGTATTTAAATATGTAGAGATAGCATTATGTCTAAGTATAGCATCAATGAATTCTCTGAACTCTCCTTCAGCTTCTCCTGCAATTTTGTTTAATGTAATTCTATCTGTTCTAAATCCAGACTCAGCTATATCGTATACACTTCTAGGTCTTTGATTAAACCCTGCAAGTTTAGCAATAGCACTATATATAAATCCTTCACCATCACACTCAGCACATTTACTATATTTTTTATATGGTGTACCATCTACTTTAAGTTTTTTAATTATCCCTTTACCCTGACAAGATAAACATTGTGACGCTATAGTTTTATGTATAGATTCACTATTGTTAGCAACTAAAGTTCTGAACTGACTGAAACTAAATCTAGGTCTCTTCTTATTCTTACCTGTATGTTTATCTATACCTACATTAAATATCTTTGCCCATTCTTTTTTATCTTTAGGTTTCTTTGAATAGATTAGCCATGATAATTGTTCTGGACTACCTAAATTAATCTTAGTATCTCCCATCTTTTCGTATACAATTTTATCTATCTTTTGTTTTAGATATGCATACTCTGCTCTATATTCTTTTTCAACTTGAGATAGGTCTGCTAAATTTATATTGATACCATTTCTTTCCATATCAGTTAACACAATTAAAAATTCATTCATCATCTTAACTGTCTTTAATAAATGTTTATTCTTATCTGCTCTTAAGTCTTCCATTTGAGAATCAAATAGTTTTCTAGTAATAGCCACATCTATCTTACCATATTCTTCTACGATATCAGCAGGAATATTTTCAAATGATATCCCTCTATCCATCCATTCTTTTATTCTGTCATCCTTCGCACCTATCTTTCTACGCTGGCAACACATCTGTAGTGTTAAACTTTTTCTTATACCTCTATTTAAAATATATTCTCCTATCATAGTATCATATACATTACCATCATATTTAAATCCAGATTCTAATAGCCAACTTAAATCAAATTTAATGTTATGCCCTATTAATAATTTAGTCTCATCTAATATCTTTTGTATTTTATGATAACATCCTTCATCTACTCTTTCACTATGGTTAGTAAAATAATATTCATCATTAACCCCAACACTTACTAATATATTTTGTGGATTAAATGGTGATGGATCCATACCACCATGCTCTGTTTTTTGATACGAAGTTTCTACATCTACTGTTGTTATCATATGTCCTTTCTAATTTGTATATCTGCTTAAATATTTATTAATATAACAAGTTGGAGTACCATGATATCCTGTTATTTTATTTTTACTTATATTTAATGTTCTACTGCCATTATCTTGATTATCTGTTCTAGAATATGTACCACATCCTATACCTATAATTAAATCTGCTTCAGCAGCTTTACCTGTCTTTGAATTCTCCATCATATTAAATGATATTGTATCCCTATCGTGTGCATCTGCTGATGCCTGTGATATAGCGATGACTACACATTCTCTTCTCTTTGCTATCTCTCTAGCACCTGTATATATTGCTCGTAACTTTTCATCTGTCCGTGCAAATGTACCTTTAACATTTACTTTATCCAATTGATCTATTACAATTATATCTGGTTTATGTTTTTCACAATGACTATCTATATCATCAAGAGACCAATCAACAGTATCAATCATTTTAATATTATCTTTTATTTTTGCCCATTCAATCTGTGTATCTTCCATATTTTCTGGTATTTGTTCTCTATTATATCCAGTAAAACAACTGATGGCTCTCATTTGTGTACGAACTGCAGGTTCTTCATTAATAAATGCATGTACCTTTGCACCCTGTGCAGCAAATCCATTAGGTGCTGTGCATAAACTTACCCAGAATGCTGTTTTGCCTACCTCTGGTCTAGCAAATGCTATCATTAAATTTCCTGGTCCAATTCCACCTATATTATCTTTTAATGAAACTAAATTAAATTGCCATTTACTTACTACATTTAATTGTTCAAGTAATTCTATTACATCATCTGTAACTGCATCTAATTTTTCTGCAGGTAATCCTGTTTTATATTTTTCTATCATAGATAGAATAGTATTAAAGTCTGCTGGTTTACCATTAAATATTTCAGTAGCTTCTACTGCAATCCTTTGAGCCACATCTCTTTCACTTAATATCTTTACAATATCATCAGCTATTTCTTTTGATGGCTCTTGTGTCTCTCTTATATCTTCTATTAGTTCACTTAACTGTTCTTTAGCTGCTCGTGTTATTGCAGGATTATACACTGTAGTATGCAAAGAATATAGTTCATCAATATTTATATCAGCATCATACTTATCATGTGCCTTTTGTATTGTATCAAATAAAGAACCAAAGTTTCCTTGTAATACATTACGAGTTATACTACCCTTATATTGTGTATAAAATTTTTTACCTAGTAATAGTTTTATTATTTGTTTCTCTATCATTTAACACTCTTTTTATTTTGCCAAATATTATTATTAAATACTCTAATTAATCTTGATAATTCTACGGTATGTTCTTTATCAAATTTATCTTTAAATATAACTTTACAATCATCACAAGGTAACTTATTACCTTTCCATACTAATACTACATTATCTTTTTTTGTTTTCTCATCCATTAAACATCTCCTTTATTTCTTCTGTACTAAAATATTTTAAATCATCTGACAATGGTTTAACATATATATTCTGTAAGCCATAAGATTTTAATTCATTAGCTATACCATATGATTTCTTTGTTGCATCTCTATCTAATCCTACATATATCTTATCATATTGTTTTAGATATTGCTTATGAGATTCCTTTAAGGATGTACCAAGTATAGCTACACCTGTAAGTATATTGGATACTGCACAAGCCGAAGCACAATCTTCTACTATAATTGCTTCCTTATGTTCTGGCAATCCACATTTAAAAGGCACATCTTTATTGCCATACATATACCATTTAGGATATGTCATAGAGTTTAATGCCCTACCTACTGCACCCACAAATGTAGTTGGGTCTTCATTATCTCTAATTAAAAATACAACTCGGTCTTGTTTCACATCATATTTAATATCTGCTCTACCCCAAGACCAAGCCTCCCAACAATTATTTTTATGTATATATTTTTTAGCTTTATCATTTGAATCTAATATCTTAAAGCTATCTGGTATTATAAATTCTGTATCTGAACTTTCTTCTTTCTGTTTGAATGTAGCATTCACATAGTTCATATTCTTTTCTCCTTGATATTTTCCTTTGGCACTACAAGATGCATGAAAGCAATACCAATTAATATTATTATTCATTGTGTCTATTGATAGTGTATTCTTACCATTACAAAATGGACAATCCATTCTCATTGCCGTATCTGGTGGAACAAATAGTCCTTGTACTACTTCTAGTTGTTGTTTATAATTCAAATATTTACTTCCTCATATGTAAGCATATATCTATTCTTTGCATAGAAGTTTCCATCATCCTCAATCTTCATAAGATTATGGTTAAGATAGTATGCTACATTATTTTCTACTTGTTCTGTTGTTGGCTCATTATCAAATGGTATTACTGCTACTGCTTCTATTCCCATACCAACTAATCTTACTTTGTATTTTTTCATTGTCTATCTCCTTATCATACTTTCTTCTTTTTGTCAAGTACTTTACGTTCTTTTGTTTGTCTAACAGATTCTTTATAAGATTCTTCTAATTCTTTTTTTTCTTTTTCAATCTCTTCACGAAAATCTTTTCTTATTTTTGCATGATGCTTTGGGTGCTTCCATTCAAATGTCATTTAGTATTTCCATTAGTTATTATATATTTTAATACACTTGTTGTTGGGTCTACATCTGTTGTCTTACAAGATGTTATACATAAGAATACTAATAGTATTAGTATTCTCATTTGTTCGCCTTTATATATTCCCTTACTCCATTTGCTAGTTTTTCAATTTCATGCCATAACTTTTCACCTTCCCAATATTCAAAAGGTTGCCATGCACTTTCCTCAATAAATTTAAATAGTTTTTTGTCTGGCCATTTATCAAAATTATTTGGCAAATCTTTATATAAATAATAATCAGCAGCAAACATTAAATCTCGTTTATCTTTTTTTGTCATTCGTTCTCCTCTATATCAAAGTTAATTGCAGTCATTCCACTTGTTGGGTGACTTGATCGTGACCATTTAAAAGGACAGGTATCTAGCCACTCATTAAAGTCTTCCCATCTTTTTTCTATTTCATCATCTATATCTATTTCTTTTTTATTCATACTAATGCTCCTTATAGCTTACTTGTTTAACTGAACGACTCCAGCAGGCACGGCAACTACCACACTCACCATTCTGTTTAGGTGCAGGACATTCATAACCTATTGGTTTTTTATTTTTATGCACAGTAGATGTCCACTCTAAAATATTTTTAGGTGGTGGGCTATCTACTTTAATTGCTGATGCTCTTGGGCATAAATTTTTTGGTATATCTTTTGTTTTAACTTGTGATATAATTTTATATTCTCTAGTAGCCAACCAATAATTTATATGTGGTGTGAGTTCACATACCTTAAATATTTTTATTAAATGTTCATAAGATTGTATATCTCCAGAGTCAAACCAACGGTGAAAAAGCCTTGATTTATCTAGCCTTTTGTACTTTTGTGTCAGTAGTTCTGCCATATAATCTACCCATTCTGGTAGTTCAATAGCTTGGTATCTCTTTTCATACATAGCTTTTACAACTGGAAACACATAGCAACCTTTACCTGCATAACATTTGTTACAGATAGTTCCTTCTTGTTTAGCTAACTTACTACCTGTCACACAGTATTGTATTGGTATACCCCAAGCATATGAAGGCATCTTGCTTGGGTTAGATAGTGTGCCTATCTTTTTTTCTATTTCTTTTAGTTTCATTTAACTCCTAACTATTTATTGCTATTATTATCCAAGATGAAACCATAAGTACAATACAAATAATGGGGATTAGGTATACCCACAAATCCCCATTAATGTTTTTCTTAAATACAAATTTTCTTATTAACATGAATAATATTATACATATTAATATAGTTAATACTACACTCAATTAACTACCACTACCCTCAATGAACTCATCATTAACAACACCATGTTGTTTCTCAAGCCATTCTTTTTGCTCAAGTAATTTGGTTTCATCTAAAGGTAATGTTGTTGTATGTTTCTCCCAATCCTTGATGTTATCAAAGTAATTAAAGATAGCGTCTTTCATCTTTCCTCTTAACTCTAATAACTCCTGTGCTTTTTCTTGAGTAGGATTAGGATTGTTTTCTAACCAAGCTAAAATATTAATGGCACTCTTTCGAATGTACCCTTTGTATTTAACTATTTTATTATCTTCCATATGGTTTTCCTTGTTGGTTATTTATGTACATTAACACATAAATTCTGGTGTGTCAACTAAAGTGTATCGTGCAAATCTTTTTTTATCTCCGATATAATAGTTGCGATATGATTGTATGTAGTCAGCAGATTTATATTCATCTGGCATACATAGTGGTGGTCGTGTAAAATATTGTGATGGAAATCTATCTTCTATGTTTTGTAGTCTACCATTATTAAAAGCATTAATAATATTAGATGACTTATGTATCTTACCATATCTTTTTGTATATTGTTTTCCTAATTCTTTACCAAGTAGATGTGCATAGCTAAAGTTCTCAACAGATTCTCCTACCCATATTGTCATAGGGTGTTTAGGATATGCTGACTTGTATAAGTTATCATCATCACCACAATATTTTTTGTATGCAGTTGATAACATCTGTGCAGTTTCTAATATCATTTTAACTACATGCTTATCACAATGATACTCGGCACATATTCTTGGGTCTTTATCTAAATGAAATATGTTCATATTTTTAATTCCAATCTACTAATACCAAATCTAACTTGGTCTTTAGTTATCTTACCAGAATTATAATTGTATTGCAAGTTATTATATAATCTCATTATATATTCTGGTTCTGTTCCTGCGTGTTCACATATAAGTTTAAAGTCTTTGCTATGTATGTTAAACCAATTCTTTGCTTGTGATTGTACGAGTGATTGGTTTTGGTCTGACGCATTACCTAAATTAAATACATCACTAAATGCTTTCTTGATTACTTCTATGTATAATAATTCAGAAGATGTTTTCTTTTTTGATTCTTGATATGTTTTCATCTGGTTGTATTCCTATTCTTTTAAGTTCGCAAATAGCACAGTAGTATTTTTTATCTACAATTACTATTGCTTTTGAGTTACATTTATAACACACTTTAATTGGTGCGACAACTTGTCGTATGGTTTTTTTAGTCATTTTGTGGTATAGTATCCTGTCATTGCAGGGGGGTTAGTATATATATCATACCTTAAAATCTTCCCCGTTGTTATTAGATAACCAGAAATATTTAATTGCACTAAAGGCAACATAAGATTTATACTTATCTAGTATTAGGTTTTCTAATTCTGTACCGTGACTTCTTATTTCTGCTCCACTTTTTAAAATTATTTCTGCCCATACATCATACTTATGTCCATACAAATGTACTCTATCAATATCTTGTTTAGTAAATTTAATTGTTTGCTTTGTCATATTAAAAAAGGCTAGGGGATTTCTCCCCTAACCATTCCTTTCATTTGTTATGAAGCAAGTGATGAAGATTGTTGCCATTGCTCGTAAGCAAGTCTAGCTTTAATCTTCTCATCTCTTGTGTCTTTTGGTTTGCCTATTGAATCAATAGAATCAGCAAGGTCATCAATAGATACGACAATATCCATACCTATCTTATCTGCCAATATCTCTGGAGATATCTGCCAATTAACCTTAGGGTGTTTGGCAAACTTCTCTACTTGAGAGAACTTGGTCATCTGTTTGATTCCTTGTTCAAACCTTTTAACTTTAGCAACAATAGTTTGAATCCACTTTGTGTGTTTCAATGCTACATCTGCTTTTGCTTGGTGCATCATTTCAAACTTTGCATACTCCAAGTCAGTACAAGGTATTGCTCTTGAACGACAACCACCAGTACCTATGATGTGTACTTGATACTTATTCTTCCACTCATCATATAAGTTAGTACCACCTTGATTACCTTGTAACCAAGCATGATTATCATTTCTGCATTGAGCCAGATAAGGATTACTTCTTCTGTTGTAACTATCGTTACCATTTTCAGCATTAGTAATATCCGATTCAATATTGCAATCTGGATTTAACCCTACCTTTTTCATATCTTCACGATACATAGCATAGGCAAAGTTTTTACCATGATTACTACTACCATATCTTCGGTAGTTAGCACTATCAAAGCCACCATCTAATTCCCATGAGAAATGATTTGATTTATCTTCTTCATCTCCATGTTTATCTAGCACCTTTTTATCTAGCACCTTCATAAAAACACAACTATCTGTGCCTACTATATCACAAGTATTATATTCTTTTTCATAGAATGTTAAACTTCTATCACCGAATATATGTTCTGGTTTGAATCTTCTTTCAACTACACTTTTCATAGTTGCAAATGAAGAATCAATAACTTCAGTAGCTTTTTCTCTTGAGTCAAAGAAATCTTCTTTCTCTTGAGAGTGTTGTGCTTCCTCATGCCTACGATAATCATTAGTCAATGACTTTCGTTTTGAAGCATTGAGTCTTATTTCTTTTTGTTCCATGAGTACTCCTTTCGTTATGGATTAAAAGATAGGGACAAAATGAATTGCCCCTATCTATATTTATATCAGGTTATGATTGATGTGTCAACTAGCTAGACCTAATTTTACTGCTAGTTCTTTGGCTTGTGTGCTGTCTATGGTATTCCAATTTCTATCTTCGGCTATATCTTCTGGTGTTTGTGCTTGTTGCTGTGTAATATGTCGTTCAATACCTTTGAGTTTATTTATTAAATGATATCTGTTATTACTTTCTTCTCTCCAATCATACTTATACTCAACATACCAAGCGTCCTCTAAAGGTAATACTTGTTTATCAATAAAACCTACTGCATTCATACAAGTATCTTTATGTTCTTGAAACCAAGATTCACGGCAACCCATACTGCACCAATGCTCATAGTAGCCACTAGCTTTATTAGATTGATAATACTTTGCACCTTTGCTACCACGAATTTGATTTTGATTTTTCTTTTGTGGACATTTTTTATTTTGACACCACTCACTCATTTAAACCTCCTAGCTACTACAGATTTCATACCTTTAAAAGCCTTGTCTATTGCCTTTGAAGTTTCTTCTCTTGCTACTACAAATTGTGCGTGTGCAATTTCTTTTTCATCTCCATTTTTAAGTAGCCAATTAATATATTTATTTTTAACTTTAGTTCTACTCATTGTTATTCTCCTTATCTTCAAACTCTTTTGCATAAAGTTTTTTAATTAGGTCACGAGTTAGTTTTGGAAACTCAATTTTAAATGTATGATAATCTCCTAAATAACTGATTTTTAAGCATTTTTTACCTATCAATAAGTACTTTAATCTGTGGTTAAGTGGTACATTTCTTATTTTATTTCCTTCTTTGATATCTAAATCATAGACTTTCATATTTTTATCTGGTGTCGTAGTTCTTTTTTTTCCTTTAGGAACTATTCTTTTACCAGTAGCACCATCAACTTGAAATTCTCTATACCTAGTATCAAATCGCATTATTCTTTTTTCGCCTAGTGTTTCAAATTTATTCTTGGGTTTTTTATAAAAAAATGCACGACCTCTACGAGATTTATATTCGTCTATTTGTTTATCCAAAAAAATATGAAACTTATCTTCTGATATTTTTGTTGTTTGCATATTACTCCTTGTTATTAATTAAATGTGAATTGTTTTTTTATTTTAAGCAAGGGCAATAACAATCCACAAAAAATTGCCGACAAACTCTCGCTTGTCATTATTAATATATAACAATTATTCTGATGTGTCAACTGGTCTACACCAAGTAAGACCTATGATTTGATTTGTTGGTATAAAGATTTGTCCCATACCATCTGGGTTATCTAATCTATTCTTCTCTACATACTCAATGCAATGCTCATATGTATTAAACTTTTGTTTAAGTGTACGGAAATTACCCATGCGATTATCAAAGTCAGTAAATAAAAATAAAAATAATTCAAACATATTATTCTATATCTAATAGTTTATCTTGTTCGTCTATTAGTTCTCGGAGTTTAACTAGGTCGTTATATATTTTTTTATTATCAATATATTTTTTAAGATAATCATTTAGTTTCTTATGTATCTTAATTTGTTTTAATTGAAATGCTCTTTTACTCATCTTCAAAAGATTTTCTTGATATTTTTATGAGCAATTTAGCAACTAACTTTAGTTCATCTTTAGAGCAATCAAAAGTCATCTCATGTATTTTATCTCTTAATGCATCTTCGTGTACCTTATCAAGATGTTTTTCTATTTCATCTAACTCATCATTAGCTACTTCATTTATTTTTTTATCTATTGCTTCCATGTCATTGTCGTTCATATATTTTCCTTTGTTGATTTATTTATAGTCAGTATATAAAAAAACCCTGCGTATGTCAAGGACACACACAGGGTTTAACTTTAACTAGGGGAGATAAAGTTTTGTTTAGCCATTCATAATTTCTTTAAATTTATTTTCATCATAGCTAGGATTAATAACTATACATAGATTTTCATAACCTTTTTTATACTTCTCAACTTTCCTTTTAAGGTCAGCTATCCTATCTTTTTGTAGATTAATGATAGTCTTTAAATCATTAATAGATTCTTGCTTTCCTTTTTCATATGCTCTTGCTTGATTAGCAGTATGAACTTCTTGGTTTATGCGTTCTATTGTTTGTTGGTCGGACATAATGTTCTCCTTTTGTTTATTCTTATACTCTATCAAATTTGTGGGGGTGTGTCAAGGTGGGATATTAAAAAAGCCCTACCGATATTGCTACCGATAGGGCTTATACCTGTTCACTTATCATAATGTTCCTATCATACTAATTAATATGCCCATAACGAGCCATATAACTGAAACATAAAGTAATGCTTTCATAACTCTCCTTTCATATTTTTAAGTTAATAATATAAATAGCTTATTACACCTATATATATGTGTCAAGTGAAAGTTATTTTAATTTTGCCCCCTCGCAATTTATAAAGTGGGAAATTATTTTGCAATAATTCGTAGCAATTCTTGGGTTGTTTTGTGGGTTTGGTGGGTTTGTATTATTACAGTTATTAATAATAATACTATTGTAATCTTTATAAAATTAAAATTCATAGTTTTATATATTCATTTATTAAATAAGCCCATAGAATAACATTAATAATGAATAAACTTGTTAATAATTTATTGTTTTTTATGTCCATTTATTTTAATTGTATTCATAATGTTATTATTTATTTCATCATCAGTTAAAAACTTATTGTTTAAATGATACACCCTAAAATGTTGGTCGTTAAAATGGAACAGTTCTATTTTACAATAGTTTATAGTTCTATTTAATATTTTTATATCGTAGCCACGCCAGTTTTTAAGTATCATTTTTTTAATTTTGGCTTAACTTTATTGATTGGGTTTAGATATTCTTTATTTTTATATTCAATAAAATCTAAATTTGATTTCATTAAATAAAGACCTATTGAAACTATTAAAACTATTCCAATATATAAAATTAATTCAATCATATTACACCAACTAAAACTAAAAATATAAATGTGCTTAAAATTACAATTATATTTACAAGTATTATTTCATTAGGCATTTTTAATTCCTTTGTTTAAATTGTTTATTGTTATAATATAACATAACAGATAAGGTGTGTCAAACAAAACAAGAACATAATAAGAACACAATAAGAACACCTAAAAAGTGTTGATTTTATTGTATTTTTTAAAAACTCTAATAAAATCAAGGGTTATTTAAGCAGTTTCCAATGATTTGATTTTGCTTAAATAAGCTAGTAAATACGTCATTAATTAAATTATATAATAAAATCAATACTTTTAATTGACCGATAAAAAATAAATCTATATAAAAGATGTATGAATATTTTAAAAATAAAAATTAATTTTATTGGATATTCATATATTAAAGGCAAATAATATGACTAATAAACTAAACACACATTTTAACAGTATTGGAAACAATGCAGTTGAAAATGAAAAAACAAGCATTGGAATTATTGAAGAATTAACAATGCAAAATAACAAGGGAATTTTGAAAGTGAATAACAATTCAATTTATACTTTGTTAGGTGTTAAAAATGGGCAAGGAATTATCTCTCAATTAAAGGGTTATAATTCTTTAAATGAATTAACTATTGAGAGAAAAAAAATAGTTAATAAATTGATATTACCAAAAGCAGATTTAAGAAATTTGGTAATTGAAGAAACACCAAAAAAAGCAACACCAAAAACAAAAACAAAAAAAGAAAAAAAAGAAACAACAGCAGAAAAAAAGCAAGTTGTAGAAATGGACAATGCTTATAACAAAAGCAATATAAGTATTAAAAATAATGCCATTAGAACTACTGCAAATAATGTTGTGTTCCCTTTTGCATTTTTAGCAAGTCAAGATGTTAAAAATTATGTTTTTGAAAATGGAAAAGTTAAAATCAATACAAGGAATTTAACAAAAGATGTTTGTTCTTCTGTATTTGGTTTTAATAAAGAAAAAGCAGATGTTGGTTTTATGTACTGCAATTTAACAATGTTAATAAAATTAGCAAAAGCAGTTTTATTTAAAGTTGAATTACAAGACCAAACAAAAGCAGATGAAACAGCAGAAGAACTTGAAAATGCTATTGATGAAATAAGCAAAGGCAAATTTGATGAAACAAAAGAAAAAAATATTGTTAAATCAATTTGTTCAATGCTTGATTATCTTGATACCAACAATGGCTTTGATGGACTTTTGCAAATTGAAAACCATATATTTACACTTGAAGAATATGGACAAGCAAAAGAAACAATGGCAAACAATGTAAGAAAACAAGGACAGAAGAAACTTGAATTGTTTGGCAATTTTGCAGTTGAATTCGACCATAGAAAAGAATTCAATGCTAATACTTTTGATGAATTAGAAAGTCAATTCAATAAGCATTTTGCTATTAAATAAATAACAATCAAGTTAAATTAAAACCCCAGACTAAACATCTGGGGTTTTTTTTTGCCTACTCTAAAAATATTATTTAATTATATTTGGTACACACTAGGGATATATTAGGCAAAAATTCCCATGACACCCCAAAGAAAACCCCAATAACCACACGAGGAAACCTTAAAAAATTTTTAAAGTTTATTTAAAATTTACACTAGGGTTTATTTTAGGTGGGTATGCAGGTGACCATGGGGGGTACTGGATATATACATATAGGATTATGCTAAAATTCCCAAAACCCCTGTAAACCATATAGCGGGCTATACTTCTGGATATATATTCTAGGTAAATACCCTAAAATCTCCCGACAATATCCCTGGGGGGTCCCTAAGTGAAATCTAAATTAAGCTATATTATAGATATAAAACCCCCCGTGTAACCTATAGTTACATTATACACCTCATTTTCACTTTTGTCAATACATTTCTTATGACAAATTGACGCAGTTTACAAAAATAACTAAAATAATGGTTGACAAAAGTCTAAATCATGTGTATAATAGAATCAATGCACTTTAAAAGGACACACGTACACATTCGCATGCACACATGCCACAGAGGTCATCACTAAACTGCATTAATTTATTAGGGGATTCCTAGGATTCCCATTAAATTTAACAATATATCGAAATATCAAGGAGATAATATTATGTCGTACAGAAATATCGACAAAGAAGCATATAAAAAAACATATGCTAATAAAAACAAGAACAAGAAATCTACTAAAAAATCAAATTTAGTTAAGTCGGATAAGACAGGTACGTTCAAATATGAACGGACTGGGACTCGGCACGGAAAAAAGAAAAAATACTTAACTAATTTTTCTGATATCAAAGCTAGAGCTAAAGAAAAAATGACTTCTAACAAAGCTTACAGTGCTTCAACTTTTAAAGAAGCTTTTGATCAAGCAACTAGAGGTGATAAACTTAAATTTACTTATAAAAATAAAGAATATTTAACTACTAAAGGTAAAAGAGCAGATAGATTTGATCCTACTAAAACTAAAGCTGCAGTAGTTGGCAAAGATCAAAGACAACTAGTGAAAAGAGTTAAGTGGATGGAAAAAAGAAAAAAAGAGGGTAAAGGTTACTCTGCTAAAAATCTAGCTGAACTTACAAAAAAATTAGAAAAACTAAATATTCGTTAATTGATACAATCAGTAAAAGATATTCCGTTTAAATTACTAATGGAACTTATAAATGCAAAACATGGATTCTACTATTCTAAAGACTCAAGAAAAAAGCTTAACCACTACACAGGAAAAGTTTCTAGACGCATTGTTCGGGGAAGCAAGGGGAAACCCAAAGAAGGCGGGAGAGTTAGCAGGATATTCAGAGCATTCATACCCAAAAGTCCTACGATCTCTTAAAAGTGAGATTGTGGCAAGGGCTGAGAATTACTTAGCAACACATTCAGCCAAAGCTGCTACTAAAATGGTAGATATGTTAGAAGAGGATGGTACGACTCCTCATGCTAATATTAGAATGGAAGCAGCAAAACAAATCCTTGATAGAATTGGTATTGTTAAAAAAGATCAAATAGATATAAATATGAAAGCAATGCATGGATTATTTATATTACCCCCTAAAGAAGAACCTAAGGAATCAATTGTTACTCCAGTCGAAGATTAAACGTAAGGCTAGAACAGTACCCTTTGGTTATAAGAAAGATGAAACAGGAGAATACCTGTTACCCATCGAAGAAGAATTAAAAGCATTAGAAGAAGCAAAGAATTATTTAAAAACATGTTCATTGAGAGAAGTGGCAATATGGCTAACAAGGAAAACAGGAAGGTATATCTCATATGTCGGACTTAACAAAAGAGTTAAACGAGATACCACCTCCAAAACCCAAGAAGATAGTCAAGAGAAAAGCCAAACGATCAGCTAAAGAAGTTTTAGCAAGAACACGCAGAAAAGTTGCCAAGGCAGAACAATCACTCCGTTCAGCCAAAGCTCACGCAGAAAATACCAAAAAGAAACTGTTAACTATTAACAAAGCTTTAGATGGTAAAGAGCAGCAACTTATAACCCAAGACGTAATAGATGAAGCTCCTAAAAGTATACAGGAGCATATTTCTCAGCACAAGGTAATTTTTAAACCTAATAGAGGTCCACAAACAAATTTCCTAGCTGCATCAGAACGAGAAGTATTCTATGGTGGGGCAAGAGGTGGTGGTAAGTCATACGCAATGTTGATTGATCCATTACGATATTGTCATAAAGAAAATCATAGAGCATTGTTAATACGTAGAACAATGCCAGAGTTAAGAGATTTGATTAATCATTCTCAAAGATTATACTCAAGGGCATTTCCAGGAGCAAAATGGAGAGAGCAAGAAAAAGAGTGGAGGTTCCCATCAGGAGCAAAGATAGAGTTCGGGTACGCAGAGAACATGACAGACGCTTTACGTTACCAAGGTCAATCTTACACATGGATAGGAATAGACGAACTACCACAATATCCTTCGCCAGATATATATAATTTTTTAAGATCGTCACTTAGATCGGTTGATCCTAGTATACCAGTATACATGAGAGCTACAGGTAATCCAGGTAACGTAGGTTCACAATGGGTTAAAGAGATGTTTGTAGATCCTATAGATGCAAATACAGCTTTTAACGTAGAGATAACTACGCCCAAAGGAATAAAGTATATAACCAGAAGATTTATTCCTGCAAAGTTACAAGACAATCCGTACCTTATGCAAACAGATGACTACTATGCAATGTTGTCATCTTTACCAGAAGTACAACGTAAACAATTTTTAGATGGAAATTGGGATGCATTTTCAAATGCAGCATTTCCAGAATTTAACAGGGATATTCATGTTGTTGAACCTTTTGAAGTACCTAAAGGCTGGCAGCGTTTTCGTGCTGCAGACTGGGGCTACTCTTCTCCTGCTTGTGTTCTTTGGTTTGCTATTGATTATGATAATAACCTATGGCTATATCGAGAACTATATACCCAAAAGATTACGGCAGATGTATTTGCACGAAAAGTCCTAACGCTAGAGAAGGATGAATACATACGCTACGGAGTCTTAGACGCTAGTACATGGGCAAAACGAGGTGATGTGGGCCCAAGTATCGCAGAAACAATGATTCAAGTAGGATGCCGCTGGAGACCCTCTGATAGAACTCCTAAAAGTAGAATTAGTGGTAAATTAGAAATTCATAGACGATTAAAGTTAAACGATGATAAGAAAAAGGAACCAGGACTTAGGATTTTTGCAAACTGTAGAAATCTATTAAGAACATTTCCTACACTTCCATTGGATGATAATAATCCAGAAGATATAAATACACACGTGGAAGATCATGCATATGATGCATTAAGATATGGGTGTATGAGTAGACCAATGCATACAAGTTATGCAGAAAGATTTAACAGAACTCCTAGAGTACAATTTACCCCTTCAGATAGAATATTTGGTTATTAATTAATACTACACAAGGGACTAAATGAGAAAGAATAAGTTACCTGTTATAGGTAAAAAGAATTTTCCTTATACACTTGTAATGGTTTATTGGGAAGATATAGTTGGTGATGCCAGTTGGGCAGATATCACTGATATAAAAAAATCAAAGACAGCTGTATGCTGTAGCTTTGGATGGTTAGTAACACATACAAGTAAAACAACTGTTGTTATGGCTGATTTTATATTTGAAGATAGTGGTAAAATAAAACAAGGTGGTGGATACACAACTATTCCAACCAAAAATGTATTGTCAATTAAAAAAATAAAACTATAGGAGACTATAATGGCAAGAAAAAAGAAAACAAGAACAGTCTCAGATGTTATTGAGGATATTCGAGAGTTACATGAAAAGGAAGAAGACTTATTAATGGAACTTGAAGACTTAACTCAAGAGTCTGATATTGATGAAGGAGATGAATAATGGAAAATAAATTCGACCCAAAAGCTAAAGTGAAACAAGGAGATCTTGGTTCAGCACCTGATGGCAAACAGCCTAATCAGGAAGCAACTAATATTGACTTTGAGAAACATGCACCTGGTAAAGGTAAATCTGAAACTGCTTTAAGAGATAACAACTATCCTACAAAGTCAGGATCAGAACATGTACAAGATTCACTGTTTAAATTAGCTGATCAAAAGGATTACTAATGACTGAAACAAGTTGGATAACTAAAAAAAAGACAGCTGATAAAAAGTTTTATGGTTATACAGGACCTGTAAAGCCAGAAAAAAAATCTAGTTGGATTAAAAAAAAATCTGATAAAAAATTTGAAAATAATACTTCTTATGGCTACTCAGGAAAACCAAAAGAAGTTAAGAAAAAAAATACTTGGATTACAAAAAAGAAAAAATAAAAAATAGGAGACACAATGGACATTAACAAAAGATATAAGCATGGAGAACTTGCACCCGATGTTGCTAAAACTAAGAATGAAAAATTAGCAATTGATCCTAACGCTAAAGTTAAACAAGGAACTTTAGGACCAGATCATGCATTAGGAAAAAAAGAAAAAGTTGACCCATCTATTTTTAGAATGGCTGAACAAAGAGATTACTAGTCATGGCTCTTAGACTTGATAAAGATGTTCTTAATGAACATGCTAAGTTTAATAAATTTGATAAATACAAAGCTAAAAAAGCAGATGTAATGAAAGTAGCTGATATATCTCAAGCAGATATTGATGCATCTAAAATGAAAGGTTTTAAAAAATATAATCTTGAAAGTTTAAAAGAATTAGGTATTGTTAATCCTAGTCTTACAGATGAAGAATTAGAAACATTAAAAAAATCTAAAAATAAAAAAGATATAGAGCCTACAGGAAAATTTAAAAAAGATTAATTAAATGGATACAAAAGACGAAAACTTAGATCCATTTGTTGGATTTATAAGAGAAAGATTCCAACAAGCGGAAACAGCTAGACTCTATGACGAGAAGAGATGGCTTAAAGCTTATAGAAATTATAGAGGATTATACGGACCAGAAATGGCATTCCGTGATAATGAAAAATCTAAAGTTTTTGTTAAGATAACTAAAACAAAAGTACTTGCCGCTTTTGGGCAAATTATTGAAGTATTATTTTCTAGTGGTAAATTTCCAATTGGTATAAGACCTACAACAGTTCCTGAAGGAATTGATGAATATGCACATATTACAAAAGTAGGACAACCACAACAAGCAAATGGACAAGCTCAACCAAATGGTCAAGATATGGAAAGTCCATATGGTTTTGCTGGAGATGGTGGTGAATTACCTAAAGGTGCAACTGCTGAATCTTTAATGAAAGATTTATCACAGCAATATAAAAATTTAGGTTTTGAAGAAGGGCCTTCACCTGATAATAAATCAATGCCACAAATAGAACCTGCAGATATGGCAGCAGGTAAAATGCAAAAATTAATTCATGATCAATTAGAAGAAAGTGAAGCTATTACAATTCTTCGTCATGTATTTTTTGAAATGTGTTTATTAGGTACTGGTATTTTAAAAGGACCTTTTACAACTGAAAAAACACAATACTCGTATGCTTCAGATGAAGAAACAGGTGCACTTGCATCTATGGAAAAATCTAAAGTTGTACCTTCAATAGAAGCAGTATCATGTTGGGATTTTTATTCAGATCCAAATGCAACTAGTATAAATGATGCTGAATATGTTATTCAAAGACATTCACTTAATAAAGAACAATTTGCAGCATTAGCTAAAAAACCTTTATTTAAATTAGATGCAATTCGTGAATGTTTAGAAATGGGACCTAACTATCAAACAAGAGGGTATGAATCTTCTTTATACGATAGAGAAAATGTCCAAACACTTTATAAAAATAGATTTGAAGTTTTAGAATATTGGGGATTAATTTCAAAAGATATAGCAAAACAATTAGATTTAGAATTTGATGATGAATTAGATGTTGTATCTGTTAATGTATGGATATGTGGTGGCAAAGTTTTAAGATGTGTAGAAAATCCATTTACACCAAAAAGAATACCTTACATGGTATGTCCTTATGAATTAAATCCTTATCAATTTTTTGGAGTAGGTATTCCAGAAAATATGCAAGACTCACAACAAGTTATGAATGGTCATGCAAGAATGGCAATTGATAATTTAGCACTATCAGGTAATTTAATATTTGATGTTGATGAAACTATGTTAGTACCAGGTCAAGATATGAAAGTATTTCCTGGTAAAATATTTAGAAGACAAAGTGGTCAGCCAGGAGCAGCAATTCATGGTGTTAAGTTTCCAAATACATCACAAGAGAATTTAATGATGTTTGATCGGTTTAGACAATTAGCCGATGAAGCAACAGGTATTCCTTCGTACTCACATGGTACAACAGGAGTACAATCAACTACTAGAACAGCAGCGGGTATGTCTATGCTCATGGGTGCTGCAGCTCTAAGTATTAAAACAGTTATCAAAAATATTGATGACTATTTATTAAAGCCCCTAGGACAATCTTTATTTCATTGGAATATGCAATTTAATATTGATAGACCAGATATAAAAGGTGATTTAGATATTAAAGCACAGGGAACATCTTCTCTAATGCAAAAAGAAGTTAGATCACAAAGATTAATGACATTTATGCAAACAGCTTCGAACCCATCGTTAGCACCGTTTGTTAAATGGCACACATGTTTAAAAGAAGTTGCTAAATCTTTAGATATAGATCCAGATCAATTAATCAATGATCCAGAAAAAGCAGCAATATACGCACACATAATGGGGATGGCAAATGGAAATCAACAAAATACAGGCAATAGTGGACAACAAAGCCCAATGGCAAATATGGGAGGAGCACCTGCAGGAGCTTCGCCAACAGATCCAACAGGAGCTGGAGGTGGCAACATCGGTACAGGTAATGCACCAATGCCAGGGGAAGCTGGCTTTAGTTCGCAAACTACTCAGCCTACCAGAAGCAATAAAACGCAGTAAGGAATAATATGGCAAAACAAACTTGGGATGTAGATAGAAAAAAAGGTGGTACTTATTCATTTAAGTTAGATACTCAAGGAAATTATACATTACAAAAAGATGGATTTGGAAGTGTTAAAACTTTAAATCTTCCAGAATTAAAGGCAGAAGCTGTTAAAGGTACTATTAGAACTCAAGATCCTAAAAAACTAAGTGATCAAACTCAAAAAGCATTTGGAGATGTTCAACCATTTTATTATCGAGGTGGTGGTGCAGATCAGCAATATACTAAACAGTATGACATGACTAAAGATAAGTCATTAGATACTAGTCAACCTATGGTAGCAGGTGATACTTTTGCACAAGCTAGACAAAAGATAACTACTGATGATGCTTATCTTGGTAAACCTATGACTACAGGTGATGGACCTTGGACAATGCGTTCAGGTAAAGCACCTATTGATGATACTACAGGTTGGGAAAAAGTTGCAGAGTCTTATACACTTGCTGGTAAAAAAACACCTGAAAGATTTCCAGGTGAATCCGAATTAATGAAAAGTGATGCAATTAATAAAGATGCCCACTTATTTCCTGGAGTATCAAAACAAGATGTAGAATCAGTAAAACAACCTGATAGATTTGGAACTGGACAATGGGGACCAAAACCATCTAGAGGTATGCCTATTACTCCTTCAAATAGACAACCAGGATTTGAAATAGCTAATAAAAGAGTTTCACCACAAAAAGCAAAGGTATCTAACACAGCACTTAAAGCAGTAAAAACTACATCAAATGTTTTATCTAAAGCTTTTAATGTTGGGTTTAAAACACCATTAACGATGTTAGTAGATGCTGTAGCAGGACCACCAACAGCTACACAAACACATGCTAAAGGTTATTTTAATGTTAGAGGTGGTAATGTTGATGGTGGAAGAATAGCTGGTAATCCTGCAACTGATTTATATGCAGGCATGAACAGAGTATCAAGATTTGGTAATTTAGAAAAAACTGGTGCTAAAAGAATCGCTACTAGAGAAAAAACTATTGCTAAGTATGAAGGTAAATGGGATAAAGCAAAAATGGATCGTTTTAAAGAGACTACTAATAATATGAGAGATCAACAAGATTCATATACAAGAGATAAACATAAAGCAGTTGCAAAAGATGCAGTTACGAAAGGTGCAGATCCTAATAATCCATCTGAAATGAGAGCAGCAAGTATTAAAGCTAGTAATGAAAAAGGTAATAGTGGAAACGGTGGTGGAGGTAGTGCAAGAGTCATCTGTACAGAATTACATAGTACAGGAGAAATGTCTACTAGAGATTGGCTAAGAGATATTAAATTTACGTATAAAGATTTAAGTAGAGAACATGTTAAAGGATATTTATTATGGGCAGTACCAACTGTAGAACATATTAAAAAATATCCAACATATAGAAAAATTTGGAAACATCTTGCACAACACAGAGCTAATGATATTGCATGGAGATTAAACCAAGGTAAATTTGATTTACTTGGAAGAATATACGCAGGTATTGGAGAACCTTTATGTTGGTTAATTGGAAAATGTATAAGTGATAAACAAATAAAAGAATTAGAATTAAATAATTGGAGAAAAATTTAATGGCTATAGGACCAGGCAATCAAGTTACTACAACAGGATTAATGGGGGAAACACCAAATTTACCTGCTGCACCTGATATGTCAGGACTAGGTCAAGGTCAGGCACAAGGTGGTCAAACACAATCTCCTGCACCAATGGCAGAAAGACCTGCACCTGAAAAACCACAAGATCCAAATGTAGAAAAAAGAATACAGAATTTAAATGAAACAGAAATAGCACAATTAGATGGACTATTAGGTCCAAGTAATGCAGCTATTTTAAAAAAGATTGCACCTGAAGCTAGTGATTTAATAGACCAATTTACAAGCGAAGAAGATGTAGTATCTTTACCAATATCAATTGTTACAGCCTATGCTGTAAAAATATATGGTGGAGATGAAAAATTAGCAGTGCAAAATTTTATAACCGATTTGTCTGGTGAACAATCAGATAATACTAATGTGCCACCTGATACGGCAACTGAATCTCAAGGTATGATGACTCAACAGTCTGATGATGTACCTTCAGATATACAAACTATAGATGAAGGAGAGCAGTTAGCATAGTATCAGCCCACAAATTATGGAAGTGAGCTACCCTTATCCATAAGGCACTCAACCAAAAGAGGAAAAAATGGAAAATGAAGAAAATAAGGCAGTTGAAGTTTCTAAAGAAACAGTAGAAACAAAAGAAGAAACTAAAACTGAAAAACCTAAACTTTTTAAGAAACCAAAAGCAAAACTTTATAGTAAGACACGTGAAGAAACAGATGATGCCGAAACTGAAGCATTTGCCAGAGGGGAATTAGCAAAGTTTAATCGAGAGAAAGCAGAAACAGCAACCGTTCAAAAGGACACTGAAGCATCAGAAGAAATTGCAAACTCAGATGGTAAAGCTACTCCTTCAACTGAACGCCCTGAAAATGCAGAAGAACGTGTTTTTAAGAAACGTTATGACGATTTGAAAAGACACTATGATTCTACACTCGGAAAGCATAAAGATGAAGTTCGTACTTTAAGAACTCAACTTGAACAATCATCTAAACAGTTTGTTCCACCTAAGTCTAAAGAAGAATTAGAGGCTTGGAGAAAAGAGTATCCTGATGTATATGATATGGTTGAAACCATAGCTATGACAAAAGCTGATACTAGAGCAAAGGAGATGGAGGATAAATACCAAAATCTTCAAGTTCAACAAGAACAAATTAGTAGAGAAAAAGCTGAAGTGGAATTGTTAAAAGCACATCCTGACTATAAAGATATTCGTCAAAAAGATGAATTTCACGAATGGGCTGCTAGACAAGATCCTGTTATACAAGGTTGGTTGTATGAAAATACTTCTAACTCATCACTAGCTGGAAGAGCTATTGATTTATATAAAATGGATATTGGTGTTAGTAAGCTTTCAAAAAAACAGGAAACAGCTGTTAAGAAAGAAGCAGCTAAAGCTATAACAAAGACTACTAAAGCTACTGAAACAGAGTTACCTAAAAAGAAAGTTTGGTCTAACGCTGAAATTAGTAAAATGACTGTTAATGAGTATGCTAAG
>VTLG01014837.1_pt1 | contig 24576 bp, 30 predicted proteins | sample 4694571 | NCBI WGS metagenome assembly VTLG01 (sample SAMN12604809, study PRJNA352737) | marine metagenome | biome: ENVO:00000447; feature: ENVO:00000209|ENVO:00000569|ENVO:01000036; material: ENVO:00002151; isolation source: viral sequences binned using virsorter ...
GAATCATTCGTTCCGTGCATAAGATCCATCCGAGCCACATTTTTGGGAAGGCTCTCACGACCATTGCTTCTGGTGAAATCTACTTCTTCCTTGGTAAGTTTGTCAAAGTTGTAAAGTTTAAATTTCATATAATTCCTTTCTCAGTTAGTTGGTTTCCCTCAACCAATATAGATATTATAGTCTTTCTGGCCAGAGAAGTAAAGTCTTTTCTACACAATCATTGAAATATTTTTGCCCTGACAAAACCGGATCCACTTTTAAATTCTGCACCGAGCATCTTAGCTTTTCCAACCACTGCAGTTGCTGTTCAGTCTCCTGCCCACTCAAAAACATGTTTGGAATACGTTCCATGCACACAACTTCTTTGCCCCCAGCCACCCATCGCACCTGTTGAAACCGATTGATTTGTTTCCAGTCAACAACCAACATCATCATCAGACTTTTGTAATCGCACCAATCCAGTCGCTTGTCCACCTCTGCCTGCTCAACAGTGTAACAATCATGCCGGGTGCAGAAAGTAATTTTTTCTGCAAAAGACGGAGAGCTGACAATCACCCATAAGAAGATAGAAAAGGATGTTCCTAACATCGCCAACCCTCCAGAATCTAACAAGGGAGTACAAATTATATTCTACTCCAATTTTTAATTTTCAAGTATTATTTTATTTCGTACCCAGACACTGGGTTACGTTACCCTTAAAATAAAACTTCGGAAACTTGTTTAACTAGTTAACAACAAACAACAATTTCACAATCGTAACCAACGTTACCACATTTTCGTAAATTCGATACACAAAAATATTTTTCTGAAATATTTCCTCTATACTATAATTAGGCTATACTAGATGTAACTTTAGAAAGGAGCCAAAAGTGTTAACAACAGTGTATGTAGTAAATCGCCCAGTTAAGAATAAATTTGGGTGGATGCCTGATTTGACTGATGCTACTAGGTATGGGAAGCTCGAGGTGGTTTTTGAAGCTAATGAAAAACCTCAGTTTCTCCCTGGACCAAGCATCTTGAAAGCCAGACGCATTATGGAAAACTTCGGACCTAACGACTACTTGTTATGGCCAGGAGGTGGTGACCCAATAGCTGTTATGATAGCTTGTATAATAGCATCGGAAAAGTCCCCACAAGTACAGGTGCTCCGTTGGGAGCGCAATATCGAGGAGGGTGAAAGGGATCGAAGGAAAGGTTGGTACATGCCTCTCACTCTCGAATTAAGAAAGGATAAATAAAAAATGACAATTGATTTGCTTGAGGACGTGGCACCTTCGTCCGGAGATTTAGGTGCAGTGGCTAAAGTTGGGTTAAAAATGCAGAGCCTTGAAAAAGAGGTCGAGCAACTAGAAACTCAACTGAAGCTAAAGAAGCAAAGTCTCAGAACATTAGCCGAATCAACTCTCCCAGATTTAATGCAAGAGTTGAACATTCGTAAATTTACACTCGACAACGGAGCAGAGGTGGCTGTTAATGAAGTTATCAGTGCAGCACTACCCACTGCAACTGCAATCGAGAGAGCACGTGGTGAGGATCAACTCAACCTAGCAGAACGTAAATACGATGGGCTGGAATGGTTGCGGGACAACGGTGGAGCCGACATTATTAAAAACAATGTACGGATCCAGTTCGGTAGCAAAGAGGATGCTGAATGTACCGAGTTTACTAAAGACCTAGAAAATAGGAATATTTTTTATAAAAAGTTTACCGACGTACACGCAGGCACCCTCAAAGCCTTTATCAAAGAACGTCTTTCCGAGGGCAAGCAAGTTCCTCACGAGACATTTAAAATTTACACAGGTCGTGTAGCCACAATCAAGGGAGATAAATAATATGGCTAAGATAGTAAAGAAACAAAACACAGAAGTAGCAAAAAAAATCGACGCATCATTAATAATCGAGGATGCTGGTACAGCTTCGGAGGGTATGACCCAAGAGGATATGATGATCCCCCGGTTGTCAATCCTCCAAGCCCTATCCCCACAAGTCAACAAACGTGACGGATCGTATGTGGAAGGGGCTGAAGCTGGGCACATTTACGACACAGTGAGTAATACAGTGTTTGATGGTGAAAAGGGTATTACCGTTTTACCCATAAGCTACAGACGTGCTCACGTAGAATGGAAAGCCGACAGAGGTGGTTTTGTAGCCGACCATGGGAACGATGCATCGGTGTTGACAGGTTGTGAAAATCAAGACGGTAAAATGATCACAGACCAAGGCACCGAGATCGTCGTCAATGCGGAATACTTTCTGTTTGTTATCGACAAAGACGGTGGTTACACTCCAGCAGTTTTAAGCATGAGCAGTAGCCAATTGAAAAAATCTCGTCGTTGGAACTCGATGATCAATCGTTTACAAATCCCCCACCCCACAGAAGAAAATGCCACCATCAACCCGGCAATGTTTTGGACAGCTTATCAGCTGACCACAGTGCCAGAAGAAAATGATAAGGGAAGTTGGTTTGGTTGGAACATCGAAATGTTGTACGACGCAAAAAGCGGAGGCATCATGGACCAAGTCACCAATGGGGTAAACATTTACTTAGAAGCTCGGGACTTTAAAGCTAAAATCTCCACAGGAGATGTCAAAGCCACCCCAGCACAATCTGAAGAAGCAATGTAGGTGTGATGGATGTTAAATCCTTCATGGAGCTGTTCCGTGGGTACGAAAGTGCCCATGGACAGTACCGTGTTAAACAAAAAGAACAAGATGGTAAAATGTCCGGTCGAGCCATTACGATCAGCGAGCCTGTTACAGAAAAGAACTTTACAGAACACTTAACAGGATCAGACTACATACTTGGCATCATCATGCTCAAGCAAGACAATAGTTGTAACTTTGGCGTCATAGACATAGACATCCGAGGCGAGATAAAACTCAACGAGTCCTTAGAAAGTTTAGAAAAGAAAATCCGCAAAACTCCATTGGTGCTTTGTAGGAGTAAGTCTGGCGGTGCACACCTTTATTTATTTTGCAAACCTGCTATACCTGCCATTGATATGGTGGCAAAACTTAACGAATTTGCTGCTGGGCTAGGTTATGGAGGGGCTGAGATATTCCCTAAGCAAATCAGCCGAGCCAACGAGCGTGACCGAGGCAACTGGATTAATTTGTGCTATTGGGATGGAGACAATACCGAGCGTTACGCAATGCACAATGGGAAGAAACTATCTTTAGCAGATTTTATTAAAATTGCAAAGAAAAAACGTACAACATTTGAAAAGCTAGAGAATTTTAAACCCGATCTTGTTGAACATTTTAAGGACGGACCACCTTGCTTGCAACACATTATGACGATGGGGTTCCCGGAAGGAGGCAGAAACATCTCTCTGTTCAATGTGGGTGTTTACTATCGCAAGAAGAATCCTGACGACTGGCAAGAAGATCTAATGAAATTCAACTACGAACACTTGGAATCACCTTTGCCCAGTTCAGAGGTTAATGGGCTAGTAAAATCGGTTAGTCGTAAAACCTATGCCTACACCTGCAAACAAGCTCCCATATGCAACTACTGCGAGAAAAGCAAATGTATGAAGCGGGAGTTTGGTATTGGGGGAGTTGGGGGTGGGTTGGCTTTAGAAATTGATTCCATCACAAAGTACGAAACTGAAAACCGACAGAGCGTCCGTTGGTATATTGAGATGCAGGGAGAGAGAATCGAGGTCACAACACCACAGTTACTCGATCAACGTCAGCTCCAAAAACTTTGCGTAGATAAACTCAACAAATGCCCAGCAACTATGCCACCACAACGTTGGGAGCAACGCATTAACGAATTACTGGCAAATGTAGAAATAATACAAGACCCTGATGATGCTTCGCCACAGGGACAGTTTGAGAAAATATTGGACAGCTTTCTAACAGGCAAAGTGCAAGCCCGGCAGAAAGATGAAATAATGAACGCAAAACCATGGCATGATTCCGAGGAGCAAAAGGTGTATTTTCGTTCGGAAGATTTATTTATCTATTTAGAGTCTAGACGTTTCCGGTATAACACTCAGCATCAGGTATGGAGTTGGTTGCGGGACTTGGGTGGTGACCGAAAGGCTTTCCGCATAAAAGGCAAGCCTGTTAAAGTCTGGTCAGTTCCAGAACCTCAGTTCTACGACGACACTGACGACCTAGACATACCATCAGAAGTTACGGAGGATTTTTAATGAATGAACGATTTTGTACTCAGTGTCAGCAGTATAAAAAATCCGTTGACAAGGGCAAAACTGTCCCTGTTGGCAATCGCAAGAAATGGATTTGTGAGCTGTGTGTGGAGATGATTGAAAAGCGGAAGAGATCTAAGTGAGATATGTGCAGATAATTCTAGGACCACCGGGGACTGGCAAGACTACAACGCTATTGAAAATTGTAGAGGACGCTCTGGCTCGTGGCATATCCCCAGAACGGATAGCTTATCTCGCATTCACTCGCAGAGCTGCACACGAAGCACAAGAACGTGCCATTGCTCAGTTTAAGTTTGATGAGTCGAGGTTTCCTTACTTTCGCACATTACACAGTTTAGCTTTTAAAGAGTTGGGGTTGAGACGTGACGAGGTGATGACCAACACCCATTACCGAAAACTAGGCAAAGCTCTTGGGATAGAGTTCCGGGGTATTTATGACGAGGACTTAGGCTTGCACATTGGAGAGGGGTTAGGTGACAAGTGTGCTAGGTCGGAAGCCTTGTCCCGTATAACTTTAAAACCTATTGAAGAGTCCTACTCTCTACTAAACACCCCAGACTTAACCCTGCATGCTGTCAAGCAATACAGCGCATCGTTAAAAAAATATAAGAAACAAAATGGGCTATACGATTTTACAGACATGTTGGAGCAGTACGATTTTTCTTTACCAGTGGATATTTGCATTTTTGACGAGGCACAAGACTTATCCTCGCTTCAATACAAAGTTGCAATAAAAGCTGCTGCATTGGCTAATGAAGTTTATATTGCTGGCGACGACGATCAAGCTATTTTTAGTTGGGCAGGTGCAGATATAAATAAATTTTTAAGTCTAAAGGGAGATCGTAAAATTCTACCACAAAGCTACCGCATACCTCGTAGTGTTCACAGGTTGGCGTTTGAAGTTGTGAAGAGAATTAAGCACAGATATGTAAAACCATGGTCACCAAGACTAGACGAGGGCAAGGTGGAGTATGTTTCGTCCGAGCAAGAAATAAAGTTCAACAGCACACAAAGCTGGATGTTGTTGGCTCGAAGTAAATATCTTCTGAACAGACTTAAACAATGCGTTAGACAACAGGGCTATGGTTACACCTACAATGGGAAAAATTCCTTGGACACTGAAATGACTCGTGCAATAGTTGCTTGGGAAACCCTCCGCAATGGTAAAGAACTTAAAAGGCATGATGCTAGGAATTTAATTCAGTTTTTAGATTTTAAGGTAACACTACCCAACAGGCAAACTTACAATGTAAATGACATTGGGCTACCCAAAGAAGCATTAATGCAAAGCTGGATGGATGTTCTAAGAAACATCCCACCAGATGAGCGGGAGTATCTGCGTAGTTGTTTATTTAACAAACAAAAGTTTCATCAAGAAACTAAAATTACAATTTGTACAATTCATCAATCCAAGGGTGGCGAGGCAGACAACGTTGTTCTGCTAACCGACATGGGTCGTAAGAGTTGGGAAAGTCTTGGCGAGGATCAGGAGAACCGGGTTTGGTATGTAGCGTTGACTCGTGCTAGGAAAAACCTTTTCCTCGTTAGACCTCGTGGATTAAGGTATTTTAGTATATGATTATAAAGGGAAAATAAAAATGTTTACTTCTCTCTCTTTTTGGTTCATAATATCTTTAAGTTGTTAATCGAGACAACTAATTGAGAAAGGAAATTATATGTATTACAATATTAATTTAGTAACTGGCGAAGTTTGTAAAAGTAAACTAAAAAACAGCCTGATCAACGATCCCTACTTTTCATTTGGTAGCAATAATTCAGTTATTGTTAGTGATGCAGAGCGGATGTTTAATGATGCTAATATCACTTGTGCTGCGATGGTTAGAGTTTACAATCAGTATAACAAAGAAAGTGTTAAACGATTTGCTGATAGAAAAACAGCTGTAAAAAGGACGATGATTGTTATGGAAAAAAGCAAGTACATTGAAGAGGCACCAAACAACAATTCAGGATCAGCTAACATATTACACGACGACAAAGTTAAAGGAAACTATGAACAGCTGGTCGCAACCAATAATGGTAACAAGGAAAAAAGTATGAAAATTAATAAACAAGATAAAATAATTTTAGTTGAACTTAAAAATCCTAGACGTGAAGGAACCTGTGGTTGGAATTCTTACAATATAATTGTACATCATAATACTGTCCGAGAGGGAGAAGATTTAACTGTTGAAAAGTATTTAGAGCTTGGTGGTAGAATGAATGATTTAAAATGGGACTTACAACGAGAAAGATTACAATTACAATCAGGAGGAGCGTAATGTATTATTTTACAAAAGACTTGCTAATCAAATATGCAAAAAAAGCGATACGGAAAAATCTTAATCGCCAACTAGACGTTGATTGGTTGAGAAAGAATTTAGATAACACAGATCTGTTTCCCATAACTTACCAAATGGTACACAACGATCATGAAATGCGTTGTCGTGTAGCTCTGGGTCGGGAGGCTGGGCAAGCAGGTTGGTTAGATATTCCTTTAAACGATGTAGACAAAATACCAGTTTTCAAAGATAAAGTAAATGAAGGTTATATTGAAGAAGTAACATTTGTAAAAGCAAACGCATAACAAAGAAAGGAACAAAATGATTGTATACGGTGCAGGGCTAGCAGGGTTGCTTTCTGCTAACATGTTAAGAAGGTTTAGACCAGTAATATGGGAGGCTCAAACAGAGCTTCCCAATAATCACTCTGCACTTTTACGGTTCCGGACTGATGGGGTTGGTGCTGCTTGTGGCATACCGTTTAAAAAAGTAAAGGTACAAAAAGCCATACGTTACGATCAAAAAATACTTAAAGACTCTAATCTGTTTTTTAACAATATGTACGCTTTAAAAGTTACAGACTCTGTAATCAAGCGTTCAATAAATAACCTAGAAGACGTAGAGCGTTACATAGCTCCCTTGGATTTAATATCCCAGATGGCAAGCACGTGTGCAATAAAATATTCCTCTTCTTTAAATTTACAGAACTTAAAAAGTAATCAAGGAGTTAAAATATCCACAATACCTATGCCGGTATTAATGAAAATTGTAAATTGGCCAGACATACCCGATTTTCCTGTAAAGCCAATATGGACTCAGCGAGGGGTTATTTCAAAACCGCATTTCGACATTTACCAAACCGTTTATTTCCCTGACCCATTTGATGCACCTTACCGGGTTTCAATTATTGGTAATGTGGTGATTGCAGAGTATGCAAAAAAACCAGAAGGCAACACAGGAGCAGATTTAATGGATCTGATAAGAGAGTGCTTTGGGGTTCAGGTTGGTAAGATTAAAGACTTAAATTTGTCTTGTCAAAAATACGGTAAAATAATGCCTATAGACGAACAAGTAAGAAAGGAATTTATTTACGCCATGACAACAGAGTACAATCTTTACGCAGTTGGACGGTTCGCCACATGGCGTCAGCTATTACTAGACGATGTGGTAAAGGACATACAAGTTGTAGAAAAATTTATAGAAAACAAAAACCATTACTTTAGATTTAGAAAGGAAATGAATGCAACATAGATCTTTAGCCAAACTTGCACTCGACCGAGACATAGGTGGTTTGGAAAAACCTAAACCGGGGATTACAATCGGGATTGGAGAGAGTGGTACAAAAAAATCTTCAGCAGATATAACCCTTGGGCTACCAAGTTGGGAGTTCCCTAAAAATCCAATACCAACGAGGGATAGTGAGGTGTCGATGGTGCATTGTTACCATTTTCTAGAGCATTTAACAGGTGAAGATGCTATACTATTTCTGAAAGAGGTGCAGAGAGTTTTGATGTATGGTGGCATATTCCAATATGGTGTACCGTACTATACATCAGAATTAGCATACCAGGATCTTACTCATAAATCTTTCTGGACAGAGTCATCATTTAAAATGCTAATGAATAACCCATATTATGAGCCAGAAACAACTGGATTTAAATGGGAGCTACAAATCCAATCACAATGTATAATCGGGGTGGTTGGAAGGAACTTGATGTTAGTAGGTCAATTAATAAAGAAAGGAAAAGATCAATGAAAGTTAGATTAATCAACGCAACCAGTGACGCAGTAAACTTACTTCTGTTTACAAAAAACACTAGACTCATGAACGACGAGTATGCTTATGAAAAAGTTTCCGAGTGGGATCAAGAGCAAAAACAAGCAGAACTAGACTACATGTTAAATACTATAAAATCTTCTTGGGAGTTTATTGATTACACATTTGATGTAAGAGAGGTTAGCAGAGGGTTTACCCATCAGTTTGTAAGAACTCGCCAAGGCTCATACGCACAGCAGTCGCAACGTACTGTTGACATGGCTGGGTTTACCTATTACACACCCGATAGAATTATAAAAGACAAATGGAGCAAAGCTGTATACGACAGAGCAATGAAACAGATAAATGAATCTTATCAAGTTCTACGAGACCTAGTTCCTGCAGAGGATGCTCGTGGTATATTGCCCACAAACATACATACAAACATTGTGGCAAAATTTAGCCTAAGAACTCTGCACGAAATGGCTAAGTCTCGCCTATCTCCACGTGCTCAGGGGGAATATCAAGAAGTATTCAAGCTAATGGTCAAAGAAGTGGTTAATGCTCATCCTTGGGCAAAACCTTTTCTTACCCCAACCCAGTGGGCAGCACCGAGTATGGCAAAACCTTTAAACAAGGATTAATTTATGGAAGACTTAGAAGACCTACAAATAGCGTTCATAATTTCACTAATTCATGGAGCTGCAATGGCAGGTAAATCTCCCACTGTAATCAGAGAGGAATATGCTGATTTTGTAGATCTGGCATTAGAGATGGCTGAAGATTTTCAACAAAAAACTTTAACTCGTTACAAACATTAAGGTATAATAAAAATTATTGAGAAAGGAAATTATATGAATTTATTTATTTTAGATAAAGATCCATGGTCAGCAGCAAAAGCACATCACGACAAGCATGTTGTAAAGATGATATTAGAATCAGCACAGATGCTTTGTACTGCTCACCACCTAGCTGCAATCAGCCCTAGTCCACATCTTTATAAACCTTGTTTCCATAATCACCCTTGCACCAAATGGGTTCGGGAAAATAATAGTAATTATTCTTGGACGTTAAATTATTTTGTAGCTCTGTGTTTTGAATATTCTCATCGTTACAATAAGCTACACAGCTCTTATAAAAAATTAACAAAGTATTTAATAGAAACTCCTGAGTCATTAGAGTTCTCCGACAATGTAACAGACTTTGCTCAGGCTATGCCCGATAAGTACAAAAACAAAGATGCTGTTAAAGCATACCGGGACTATTACAACGGAGAAAAAATACATCAATCAAAGTGGACACGCAGAGAGGAGCCATCATGGATAGATGGATAATAGCTGATCTGGATGGAACGCTTTGTGACTCTAATCACAGAATGCACTTGTTTAAGCAAAAACGCTATGATGAGTTTAATTCTAGATCTGCCGAAGACCCACCAATTGAAGCAACTTGTAATATATTGCGAGCGTTAAAAAGTAGCGACCCGGAAGAAATTAAAATAATCATAATTACTGCTAGGGAATCTAAATGGCGTGACAACACAGTGGGCTGGTTAGAGCGTTACGACGTACCATGGGACTTATTACACATGCGTCCTAACGGAGACCAACGGAGCGACTGGCAAGTTAAAGAAGAAATTTTCTTACTGAAACATTGTAATAAAAATATATGGTTTGCAATAGAAGACCGAACAGATTGTGTTAAAATGTGGCGTGATAACAAGGTGTGTTGTTTATCTATGGAGGATAAAATCAAATGAGCTTAATAATAAAAAATAATGATATCTACATGGATGGCAAAAGGATTGCCAGAATATTTGATATTGATTCGCATAGTATGAGAAAATTAAAAGAGAATCTCGATCATTCACCAGCTTATGAATTGCTTAGAGAAATGCGCATGGCTGTTTACAACGAGGCTGAAAAACGAAAACTTAGCACCCTGTTAAAAGCATCCTTAGACAAAGTCACTAATTTTTTACAGAGAAACTAATGGAAAAAAATAATTGGAAAAACAACGATGTTGCACAAGTTCATATAACCTCTGATGCTAAAGCAATAATGGAAGAGTGGTCTGCTAGAGAGTTCCGGAGCATAAAAGGACAGCTGTTACATTTAATATTTAATAACGCACCAGAAGACATTAGGAAAAAATATGAAAGAAAATAGCGTTGAGGCTGTATTTAAGGATGCTCTTAAAACTTTTAAAGAAAGAAATAAGGCTTATGGCGACAACTACCACCAACATGGTAAAGTGATGATGACGTTGTTTCCTCATGGCGTTCAGCTTAATACCGAAAAAGAGCACAACCGTTTTGGTATTGTAAATATGCTGGTTGCTAAGCTAACAAGATACACTCAGAACTGGCCAAACTCTCACCTAGATTCAATTCACGACATGGGTGTTTATGCATTTATTCTAGAGTCGTTAGACAGGGAGAGCAGAGATGATAGCGTTTGATCTAGAAACAACAGGTTTGCCCAAAGCGGAAGGTTCTGACTTGAACACCCAACCAAAGATCATCGAGTTCGGTGCCATCAAGTTGGACGACGATCTTAAAGAAATTGATCGGCTGGAGTTTTTAGTTAATCCACAGCAACAGCTCGACCCAAAGATTACCAAAATTACAGGCATCACGGACGATGACTTAAAAGGCGAGAAGCCATTCATGGCATACTACACTAAGCTGTGTGAATTTTTTCTAGGTGAGAAAACTCTCGTTGCGCACAATTTACCATTTGATCGCAAGGTGCTGAAGTTTGAACTACAACGGTATGATAAAATGACTTGCTTCCCATGGCCATACGATCATGTCTGCACGATTGAGATAGGCGAGGGTGTTTGGGGTAGGAAACGCAAGCTGGGAGAGATCTATTTTGAGCTGACAGGTAAAGAGCATACTAAGGCACACCGATCGGTGGAGGATGTTTTGGCTATGATTGAAATTATTCGCTGGTACAAAAAAGAAGGGCATCTGTGATTAATCTAAAGGTACGCACAGAGTATTCTTTCCGCAAAGCATTTGGGTCTGTAGAGAAGATTGTAAAAAATTGTGAGCAAGAATATATTGGCATAACAGACTTTGGTGGCACATGGGGACATGTCCCATTTAACAAGCACTGCTCCAAAGCAGGCAAGAAACCAATATTTGGAGTAGAGCTGGCGGTGGTGGAAGACGCAACAGAGCGTACAAAACAACCGACAAACCTGATGACATTTTTAGCGAGGAACAACAATGGATTACAAGAGATTTATAGACTTGTTACAAAGAGCACATCCAAAGAACAATTTTATTACTTTCCCAGAATTAGTTATTCTGATCTGTTTGATCTTGCTGATAACATTATAATTCTTAGTGGCACAACCCCAGAGTGGGGTTTACTACCTCGCAAAAATAATTTATATATAGAGTTCAGTCCGACCAGCAACCGCAAAGCTCTCGAATTTTGCCAGAAGAAATGCTACGCTCCGTTGGCAACTTCCGACAATCTGTTCTCTTCCCCTGAGGACAGGAGAGCTTATGAGGTGTTGGTTGGACGCAACCGCACGGAGCGAACCAAAGCAATGCATTTGCTCGATGAGTGGGAGCTGAGGGATGCTGTGCCTTGGATGCCTGAGGAAGCCATCGAGAATACTTACAAAATTGCTGAGATGTGTGATGCGACTCTGCCCACAGCACAGATGATAGGATTTAAGTCTGTTAAAACTTTACGAGACCTTTGCTTACAAGGTGCAAAAGACCGCAAGGTAGACTTAAACAACCCGGTTTACAAAAAACGCTTAAAACGTGAATTAGAGCTAATTAAAGAAAAGGATTTTGAGGATTATTTCTTTGTCATAGCCGACATGATTGAATATGCGAAACAGCACATGCTGGTTGGTCCAGCTAGAGGCTCCTCTGCTGGGAGTTTGGTTTGTTACTTGTTAGCCATAACGGATATTGACCCGATAGAACACGACCTGTTATTCGAACGCTTTATAGACATAACAAGGGAAGACTTGCCGGATATCGACATAGACTTTCAGGATGATCGTAGGGAGATGGTTTTCGAATATCTGAAAGAAAAGTATGGCGAGGAAAAAGTTGCTAGGTTAGGAACGGTGAGTCGTTACAAAGCCAAAATAACAATCAGCGAAGTAGCCAAGGAACTAGGAGTGCCGTCGTGGGAGGTAAACGATCTGAAGGGAGCTATTATTGAAAGAAGTAGTGGTGATGCTCGTTCAGCACTCTGTATACTAGATACATTTAACGATTTAGATGTTGGGAAAAAAGTACTAGAAAAATATCCACAGATGGCCATTGCAGCTGATATGGAAAATCACGCTCGGCACAACGGTGTTCATGCTGCTGCCATATTGGTGACCGAAGATCCTGTTCATAAGTATTGCTCGGTTAGTGCCCAGACCACTGCAGCTCAAATAGATAAAAAAGATGCCGAAAGTCTTAATCTGTTAAAGATAGATGCTTTGGGGTTACGCACACTTTCGGTGATACAAGACATATTAGATCAGGTCGGGTGGACCAGAGACCAGCTTTTAAATTACCCACTGGACGATAAAAAAGCATTTGCTATTTTGAATGACGAAAAGTACACAGGCATATTTCAATTCGAAGGCTATGCGTTGCAATCCGTTACCCATCAGATGAAGGTGCACAAGTTCGAGGACATTGCTGCAATAACCGCACTAGGTCGTCCTGGACCATTAGTTTCTGGAGGCACTACGGAATACATAAAACGGCACACAGGAGAAACTCCTACAGAATACTTACACCCACTCACCGAGAAAATAACAAAGGTCACGCATGGGGTTGTTGTTTACCAGGAACAAGTTATGACCATAGGTCGGGAGGTTGGTAAGCTGAGTTGGGAAGATGTTAGCTCGTTACGCAAAGCGATGAGTAAAAGTTTAGGGCAAGAATTTTTCGATCAATATTGGATTAAGTTTAAAGCAGGTGCGGAGGAAAATGGAATATCCGAACAGGATGCAGAAAATATTTGGAAGCACATAAACACAATGGGCTCATGGGCATTTAACCGCAGTCACGCCATCAGCTATGGAATGGTAAGTTATTGGTGCTGTGTACTGAAGTGTAAGTTCCCGTTAGAGTTTGCAGCTGCATGTCTCCGCAACGTCAAAGACGACGATCAAGCTGTGAGGTTGTTAAGGGAGGTTGTCCGAGAGGGACTAGAATATTTGCCCTACGATCAGCACGATTCAGAGATCAACTGGTCGGTGCAAGGCAAGAAGTTAATCGGTGGGTTGTTGGGCATAAAGGGCATTGGTCCCAAAATGGCAGAGGACATAATTAGTCGTCGCAACCTTAAACAGCCTCTAACACCACGTCAAGAAAAACTCTTAGCAAGTGGAACGACAGCGTATGATGATATTTTTGAGTGTGAGCGGAAGTTTGGCCACATTAAGAAAAATCCAGAGCAGCACAACATAAAGTCTAAAATTAGTGACATTGCTACCCTAGACGCAGACACTCCTGGACGGTATGTATTTTTTGGTAAGCTAAAAGAGAAAAATCTTAGAGACATGAACGAAACCGTCAACTTAGCCAAGCGAGGTGGTCGGAGGGTTGAGACCCATAACCTTTGGTTGAATATGACGTTTGAGGACGACACAGGTCCAATCATATGTGGCATAGACCGTTTCAAGTACCCCAAGCTCGGCAAGCCAATTGTTGAGGAGGGTAGGATTGGTGACTGGTATTTGATAAAAGGTTTAATCAGACCTGGATTCCGTAAAGTGCACATAGAAAAATGGAGAAAGTTGTAAGATAATACTTTACTTCTCTGGCCAATTAGAGTAGAATATAGGTATTGGTTGAAATCAATCAATAAACTGAGAAAGGAAAAATATGACAATTAAAATTGATGATTTACCTGCTGAGGTTAGAAAGAAACTTGGTGTTCAGAAACAGAAGACTAAAACTTTTACTGCTGAGCATGAGCGGAGATATGCTTTAAGAGTGCTTGCGTTAATTAGTGATCTTAAACAAAGCGAACGAGATCGTGTGCTCCGCAAAGCGATTGCTAAAAATAAAGTTTAAATAATACTTTACTTCTCTGGCCAATTAGAATAGAATATCTATATTGGCTAGGGAATTAACCCTAGCTGATTTTAGAAAGGAAAATATATGGAAAAGCATACTCCTAAAAGTAGACAGGTTACAAGTTGGACAGGCATATGGCGTAAAACATGGTGTGGTCCATACGCAGTTGCAGTAGTTACTGGTAAGGAATACGAGCACTGCTACCAAGCTCTCAAAAAAATCCGAGGCAAACGCCACGCCAAAGGTGTAACCATGAACAACATAGTTAAGGCTTGCAAAATTTACGATCGTAAGGTTGAATACACTGAGCTACAGAATCGTAGAAAGATGAGCAAGTTCTGTAAAGAGCAACTAGAGCCAAACAGCCTTTACATTATACAAATTAGCCAGCATGTGTTAGTAATAGACACCAGAGATTGGACTGTTATCGATAACCAGTCTCAAGAGTGGACAGCTATGGAAAACTATCATGGCTTTAACAAACAGGTAAAAGGTTACATAAAAATTCACAACCCAGCAATAGGAACTTTCCACGACAACCTAGAGCTAGATTTTTACAACACAAGGAGGGTTGCGTAATGGGTCTCGAATTATTCTGCTTGTCATTAATCCTGTATCATGAGGCTCGTGGAGAGCCTCGTGTTGGGCAACTCGCTGTAGCCGAAGTGGTGCTGAACCGGGTAATTGATGGACGGTATCCTGATACAGTTTGCGACGTTATGGAGCAAGAGCGCAACGGTGTCTGTCATTTCTCGTTTTGGTGCGACGGACTTTCCAACACCCCAGAGAACAAAGAGCTTTGGGAGGAAGTTCAATTCACAGCAAGCCAAATGTTCTACACATTCCCAGAGTTAGATATGACAGAGGGAGCCACTCACTACCATCACATAGATATACTGCCAAAATGGGCGAAAAACTTGGAAAAAATCTCTCGGATAGAAAATCATATTTTTTATCGGTGGGAGAAATAATTTTCTGGATCTGGGCAGCAATCCCCTTTTTTTCATCAACTGCTGTTTTACTTTTTTGGCTAATTAAGTTAGGATATATCTAACAATTGAGAAAGGAAACGAATGGAATTTTTAGACAAACACGGACCACCTTTAGATCCAAAAGCATCTCCAGATCAGAACGAAACACTTGATTCATGGTTGCTTAGTATTACTTTTGAAGAGTTGTTTGACACATTTCAAGATTTGGAGAAAGAAGATTATCAGGCTCTTGCAAAAATATTCAACAGCCGAGGATCTCGTGAAGAATTAGGAAGATGGGTAATGCAGAGAGTGTGCAGAATTATCGAACAACATCCAGAGTTCTGGGAGCGGTTCAGTGAGGATTGAAAAAGCACGTGGCAAGCTCTGCTTAGCAAAAGGCAAACTAACAACCGAAACGATGTTGTGGATAAGCTCCCTCCCTGGATTTAAGAAGTGGCAAGGCAGGGAGTTATTATTCTCACCAACAGGTGCTAACTTGCAACACATACAACGGTATTGCCCCGATGCGGAATGGGACTCTGAATCTTATACCATATTACAACAGTACAAACAATCAGAGAAAGAGGCTGAGCAGAACCGTATCAACCGTCAGCATTATACCATACCAAGCAACGACGATTTTAAATTTAAGACAACTCCCTTTAACCACCAGAAAAAAGCCTTTTACATGAGTCGGGATAAAAAGAACTTTGCTTTGCTGATGGAGCAAGGAACTGGTAAAACAAAAGTAATCATCGACAATGCTGCATACCTTTACGCCAATAATAAAATTAACACACTAGTGGTGATTGCTCCTAACGGAGTGCATCGTAATTGGCTGAATAAAGAACTACCCCAACACCTACCGGATTGGTGTCCGTATGTTTCCGAATATTATTACTCTGGCATGGGTAAAGCACATAAAGAAAAATTTGAAAAAGCTATGTATGCTCAAGAATGTTTAAAAATACTTAGTTTTAATGTAGAGTGTTTTGTTAGCAAAGTAGCAGTGGGCTATATGGATAAAATATTGCTGGCTAATCAGGCAATGTTAGTGGTGGATGAAAGCTCTCGGATCAAACGTCCAGGAGCTAAACGAACAAAAATAATAACCAAGTTCAGCATCAGAGCTAAATACCGCAGGATAATGACTGGAACCCCGGTAACTAAAGGACCAGAGGACGTGTATAGCCAGTTTAAATTCCTTAGCCCCAATATACTAGGTTACGATAGTTTCTACAGCTTTAAAGCCCGGTATTGTGTTATGGGTGGTTGGGAGAACAAGCAGATCGTTTCCTACCAAAATGTTCCCGAGCTAACTAAAAGCATACAAGGGCACAGCTACAGAGTGCTAAAAAAAGATTGCCTAGATTTACCAAAGAAAATTTATCAACGGCATCCTATCGAACTAACTAAAAAACAGCGAGAGATTTACAAACAACTCAAAAAACAATTTGTAACCGAGCTAGAAGGGGAGACTCTGACTGCACCTGAAACCATAACTCGGCTATTACGATTGCAACAAATCATATGTGGGTGGTTCCCCACCGAGGATAAAGTGTTGCCAATTGAAGATAAAAATCCTAGATTAGAAGCATTACACGAGATACTATCCGGCATAAGCTCTAAGGTAATAATATGGGCACGGTTTAAAGCGGATTTAAAGGCTATAGAGCGTGCTTTAGGTAACAAGGCTGTTAGCTACTATGGCGAGGTGTCTAACGACGATCGAGAGCTGGCTGTAGAGCGTTTCCAGAATGATCCTAAAATCCAGTATTTCATTGGTCAGCCACAATCGGGTGGCATAGGGCTAACACTGACCGCAGCAGAGTATGCGATTTATTATAGCAACAGTTTCGATTTAGAAACTAGGTTACAGTCCGAGGATAGGTGTCACCGGATCGGGACTACTAAGAATGTAACCTACATAGACATCGAAGCTTCCAAAACAATTGATGGTAAAATTATAAAATCTTTACGCAACAAAAAAAGTTTAGCCGACACAGTTAATAACGACCCAATTTCTTTATTCCTTGAAGAGGACAAAGATGAGCGAGAGGAACTTTTGGAACTTACTTAAAGAGCCTTTGCCGTTAAAGATGTATCGTATTGAGAACAAAGTTGCCAAAGGCACTCCAGACGTTCACTTTATACACAAGGGAGTTTCAGGTTGGATAGAATTAAAATATATTCCTGAATGGCCAAAGAGAAAGGTTTATTGTGGTATTAAGCAAACTCAAGTTCTTTGGTTAAAAGAATACTATAACCAAGGAGGCAACTGTTGGGTTGCTGTGCGTATTGGCAGAGAAGCAATTGCTGTTTTTAGCGGAGACAAAGCTGATGTTTTAATCAGCGGTCCAACCAGAGCAGAGTTCCTAAATGCTGTGACTTGGTTTAAAACAGGCAGAATGACTGAGGACGATTGGCTACAGCTTACCGGGGTTCTGTTGAACTTATAACTTTCTCTCTAGTGGCATCAGTCATCCCCGATATCAGATCTCTCACCATATCGATTCCGGGTATTGAAGTGATTGCCTCTGTTCTTGGCTGAGAAGCACCAAACCCAGTCCCCACAAGCCTATTGACTAAACTCGATATTCTTAAACCAAGTTGCTCTATTGCTGTTTCGTCTGTTAATGCTTTTTTAATTATATCAGAGTTTTCTTCTATAATTAGCTCAGATATCTTAACCAGCTCTTCGTCTGTAAATTTAGGAGCATTTTGGTCAGGAAATAAACCGCCAATTACACTTCTGACTGCAGGAAGATCTGTTCCCCCGGACGCAACCGTTCTTGCTAAATTAGCAAGACTGCTTTTAACACCAACTCTTTTTGATGCCTCTTCAATAGGAGCTGTTTTAGATCCTTTTGATGCTGAGGCTAAACTTTCTGCTTTAATTGTTTTCATCATTTGATTCATCTTTCTTACAATTCCATCAAACGACTCCCCGGGATAAATAATTTCTAATATAACTCGTTCAGCTCTAACAGCGTCTTTAGTGTCTGTCATTGCACCTACTGTTGAAATTTTTCTGGCACTTTGAGATCTTCTTTTTAATGCTTTGGCCACTCCTGTTCTTACTGCTTCGATCTGATCTGGCTTACCATCAGAAAGAATTTTATTAAAAAAGATTTCAAACATTTCAGGGTCTGTCTTAAATGCTTTTTCACCTTCTTTATAATTATCCACTAACTGTTTAATATTAGCCCAATTATATCTAGTTTGTTTTAAATCAGGAGATAGCTCGTCAACAATTTTCTTAATATTATTTTCATAACCTGCAAAAGTTGTAGCAAGATCTGTGTTTCCTTGCCTTATTGCTCCACCTCTAACATCCATAAAAGCTCTTTTAATAATTTCACCATCTTCTAAAGTCAGCTCTCTTGTAAGCTCCAGCTCTTTAGTTTTTTTATTAATTTTGAAAAGTGGCTTTCTGCCTTTTACATCCATGTATTTGTTTATTAAATTCCGGGAAGCTCTTCGGTCTTTTGTGTGATTTAATACCCATTCGCTTATCTGGTCATAAGTTTTGCTGCCTTCGGATTTAAATATTTTGTTATATGCTTGAGATTCTTTTTTCAATAAATCTTTCTCATTATTAGAAAATGTTTCATAGATATTAGCTGTTTTTTGATTAGGTGCTAGGTCTTTAGTAAAAGAATCAAAAACGTCTTTAGTAAATTTAGATCTTCTTTTTTCTAGCGTTTCAGTTATAATTCCCGCTCCTGGTCCAGCCTGCCTTGCAAAGCCAGCAACTGCAGTTGCAGCCTCATCAGACATTTCGGGTATTATCTCGCCAGCATTAATTTTTTCTATAACTTCATCAACAGTAAGTCCGCCATCTGCGATGATTCTTATTAGCTCGTCCTCTACTTTTTTTCCAACTTTTCCTGGAAGTCTTTCTTTAATAGAGGTGAATAGAGGAGTTATGGCAGCAATGGTTTTTTGACCTAATTTAGCCAGTGCCGGATTTAATACTGCACCCAAAGCAACGTCCACTGGTGCATCTATAACACTTTCAAAACCCTCTCGCTCAGAACGACCTGTGCCTGATGCTAAACCCTGTGCTGCTCCAATAGCTGCAAGTCTAGCAGCAGTAATACCAACAGAGCCACCAGCTGTAAACGGGGCAGCAGCAACAGACGGTAATATTGCCCCACCAACTTCATATTTAAAACTTCCTGGCTTTTCCCGAGCAATCTTATTTTGCTCTCTTTCGTAAGCCAAAGAATCTTCATAAGTAAGCGAAGGGGAAAGTGATTTTATTCGAGCAATCGCTTCATCACTCCAGTCAAAAGTAAACCCTTGACCAATCAGCCTAAGTTTATCAAAAACCGTCAGCTCTTCTGGACCTTTCCCTTCCCGATCCAACAACTCTAAATCAGCAAGCAGTTCTTCTCTAGAGATTGGTTCGGTTTCTGTATCATCAGGAGAATCTAAGTCTGCAAGACTTTTTAGCATCTCGTCTTTTTCGTCAACAACTCCGTCGTTATTTAAATCTTCCATTATTCTTTTTTCCTTCTTTTGATCTCGTCTCTTATAAGTTTTAATTGATCTTTAGTTAATTGATCTTCTGGAAGCATTAAATAGAAACCCAGATCGACATTATCCATTGCCCCAAGTTTTTTCTTAATCTGCGGTAAATTACCTTTAGGGAAACTTCCGTAAATTTTAAGAGTGCTTTTGTTATTTTCGTCAACATATTTATTAGGCTCTACAAAAAATTCTCTAGTTCCGGTGTAACCCATTGCGTCCATCTCTCCTTTAAGACCTTTATTAAGTATTTCTAAATTGCCAACCTCGTCCATATAATATTTATATGCTGCGTCCCGGAAACTTTTACGTTGTAAATCAGTTAAACTTCCTCCACCCTTTAAAGATGTAACGGTGTTTATGAGATAGTCCGCTGCACCACCTGTTGCTCTTGCTTGCTGTTGCTCGCCTTCTCGCACAACAGATCTAGGGTCTAGCATTTTCATATAAGCAAATATCATACTAAGGTCAGCAACTTGAGGCTTATCAACTTCGTAAGCTAGTTCGTAAGAACTATTGACTTTGTTGAAATTAGTCTGAAGGTCTTTGTATTGTTTGTATGTATGGTCTTTTGTATAAATATTTCTATATATTTTATATTGCTCGATTGGACTTTTAGGTGGCGGTGCAGGATCAATTGAAACTCCTGTTTCAGACTGCCTTGTTATAACTTCAGCATCAGTTAAAAATTTTCTTTCTACCTTGCCTTTAGCGTCAGTGATCTGGTAAAATTTTCTAGGTTCTGGTTTTTCCTCAGGAGCTGGCTTTGTTAAGCTGTACCCATTGAAGTCTGATTTATCTGTTCTAATTTTACCTGTTTCAGTAAAAATCTGATCATATTGATATTTATTCGTAATTGGTACTTCTCTGCCATCTTTGTGAAAGATACTGAAACTTGTAAATGGTTTTGGTTTTGTACTGGAGAATCCTGATTTCTTTTCATTGTAATCGTCCTCATTCTTACTAAGTAATGCTATTCTGAATTCTTCTGGAGAATAAACTGTCCGTTCATTACCATAGATATCATAAACTTTTCTCTCAAACTTTTCAGCTTTTTCAGTCAGTCTAAGACCAGTTATGTTATTGTCTATTATAAGATCTTTTGTTTGTGAATCGTACAGAGGCACACTACTGCCTTTTCTGTAGGCTGGGTTTACTCCTTTAATCTTTTTATTTGTGTATTTATCAGTATTCGGGTCGAGCCAATAATCTTCTGTAAATGTATAGAATGTTGGCTTTCCTATTTCCTGTTCATTATAACCCAATAAACTTCCAGGTGGGAACTGTCCTCGCTCGGCTGAATTAAGATTAATTGGCTCTCCTTTAGGATAATCTGCAACTCTGCCATCTGCTGGTTTAACAGAAACATATTGTCCATTTTCTAACCAAATATCCTGTGTGGGTGTATAATCAGCATAAGATCCTGGCTTGGACTTCATAAGGTTTGCCAACTGGACGGCAGTGCTAAAATCTCCCTCACGAGCTTTACGCTCTTGTTCTTTTCGTTGGAGTAGATATGCAGCTGGACTTTGAACTGCACTTGCCGCAGAACCTAAAGCTGTAGCTCCTGGTTTAGATGCTTCTTGTGCCATCTGGCTAAAGAATAAAAGACTCATCAAAGCGGGATCAACCTTTTCTTGCTGAGGACGCATGGCTTGGACAATTTTCATGGCTTGACCTAAACCACCTAATCCTGGAAGCTGATTATTAATGTCTGTTCCCGCAGCACCAAACAACTTTTGTCTTTGGATTTCTTTTAAATCTTCTTCTATGGCCATTGTTTATCTCCTGCTCATAAAGTAAGCACTAGCCAAACTGCCCAACCCACCTATGGTTTGACCGTATATGCTTGGAGAGTCTGCTCCTGGCTGAGCCGTTACCCCTTTAGTTAAGCTGTATTGTTTTTGCTCGTAAGGCACACCCTTAAGAACACCCAAAGCGTAGTTAACCATTTCTCGGGGATACTGTCTTTGCTCTAAATAATCCGCATAAGCCAAGTCTAGTGCAGCTTGATCGAGTCTACGTCTAGCCTCGCCACCACTAATTAAACCCATAGCCTGTTCTTGTTTTAGGCTTTGCATCAATGGACCAAGATCCTGTATGGCTTGCTGACTGCGTAACCTAGAAGCCTCGTCAGTTTCATAACCCACTCGCATAGCTTCTTCTGCTGCCATACGGTTTGATACATCTTGATCGTATTGTCCACGCAATAAGTTCTCCGCTGCAAACCGGGCTGTACGATCTCTTTCTGCCTGTCCTGCACCGAACTCTAATGCCTCTCTACCTGCAGTTTTTCTTAGGTCTCCTGTTGCACGAGCCAACTCGCTAGCCCCTAACACTTTTTGTATTTCTGCCCTAGACCCACCAAACGCTCCACGCTTTGCTGCTTCGGCAGCACCTAAACGACTCTGCATCTCGAACTGACGCTCTGCTTCTGCTATTGCAGGGTCTACAGCTGTTTGGTATGTTTGCATGTACTGGCTTAAATCCGCATCACCTAATAAATCTGAACGTGTGGCACCTGTGTAATCTGTTCTGGTTGGACCAGTTGGTCGAGGTGGTTGGTAAAGTGGAGTCTGATCGGTGGGATCAACAAACGGACGTGTCATTGGTTCTGCGCCACCTATCGGGTCTACCATCGGACGTGCCATTGGTTCTGCGTCAGCCCTAAACTCTATCGGGTCTACCATAGGTCTACCAACATCTGGTGGCATCTCCATCGGGCTAGTAAATGATGGTGCGGAAAGTCCTAATAAGTTTTCTCTTGTTGTGCCTCCGTAGCCTTGACCTAATTGTCTTGCTCGTGCTGCAGCGTCTTCTAAATACCCCGAAGCATAGTCTGTGCCTAACATTTGCTGTCCACGAAGCTCTTCAGGAGTCATTTTGCTTCCTTCATACTGAGCTATTCTTGGTCCGGTGTATTGAGGGTATGGAGATGCAGCTAATTCTGCTCCTTGTTTAAAAAGCCTTTTACCAGCTTCACTTACCCATTCAGGAATATCTGTGCCTGTTAGAGTTTTTCCTGAAGAAGGAAGATTGATGCTACCTGAAGTTTGTGTTGTACAAAAACCACCCATAATATTACCTCTCGATTACATACATTGAACCAGCCTTCTTTAATTTGAAGTGCTCGTAAAAATTATCTTTCCTATCCATATCACCAGAATAAATATGTCCCATACGAACAGGGATTTTATTCTCATCACTTATTTTTAAAAACTCTTTCATTAACATAAATGCAGCTCTGCTTTTTCTGTAATCCGGTTTTACATAAAACCAAAGATCGCCTAAAAACGGTTTATCCGACCACCAGTCGCTCCCTGTCATCCCTCCCACAGAGCCTGTAATTTCTTTTTCATTATGAGTTATAAAAACAACCCCTTTGTAAATTGCTTCTGTAATTTTGTTAATTAAAATTTCACTAACAATCGGTGCAGGCTTTATTGCAGTTTCATCGTGCATTTGATACAACATGACATACAACGATGAAATGTCCACAGGAGATGCACGTTTTATTTTCATTACATATTGCCCAATGCACCCATCTCCTCCTCAGGCTGTTGCTCTGGCATTTCCATCTGATCCATTAACATACCTAATTCTGGCAGTATCTTCATAATAATTCTGGCTGTCTCAGGTGTTATAAGCTCGTCTAAGGCTCTTAATTCTTCTGACTGTAGGTTGCCTAACCTAGCCATTAAAACAATCTGTATTTCCTCATCAGGCTGCATAACTGCTTCTCTTGCTTCTGGATCCATTGCTGCCATAGGATTATTTGTTGCCATCATTGCTGGCTCCATTTGCTCATTATCCATCATTGCTGGATCCATTTGTTCGTTAGTCGCCATCATTGGTAATTCCATTTGCTCTGCCATTTAGCTCTCCTTTGCGTATAGTATTGACCAATCGGAAGATTTACAAAAAGCACCTATAACCCAGCACGCAGGTTCAAAAATTTTACGATACACTTTGCCTAAATAATCCGGTTTGTCACGTTTTCCGTATATGTACTCAATTTCATTAGTACGGTGAATTGCGATATGTTGCCAAAATTTAACCATATAACCTTTACGCATTTTTTGCACAACTCCGATAGCCCAAAGGTGATAGCCTCTGGCGTGTTGCTCGGAAAGATTTTCTTTAGCAAATTTATAGCTAATTAAAACTTGGGAGCGACTCATTAAGCCTTGTCGTTCTAATTCGTTACATATAACTTTAGCTGCAACGGTGCTACCGATGACCTTGCCTACAGCTGAGCCAATTTTGCCACCAATTGGACCACCCACAGCAGTTCCTACTGTACCACCTATTACGCTACCTGCCGTTCCACCAGCTGCAGATTTTGCTGCCTGCCTTGCTGCTTGTTTAGGTGCCATATTCCCTAAAGTTAAATTAACACCCAGATTTACTAAAGCAGAAACTCCTGTTTCGTAACCTGCTTGTGTCAATCCTTGCTTAGTAAAAAAAGACGGAGCTGTAGTTCCCTTTCTTACAATGCTGTCACTTATTTTCCTTGAACCTTCTTCTTCAGCAACTTTTGCTCCTGCTTGTCTTGCTGCAGTAACTACGTTAGCTGGGTCATTTAAATAATCAGAAGGACTTAGAGCTAAAGGGTCAACCGTTTTAGCGGTAGCATCTAAAGCAAGATTTTTATTAGCTTCTCTCACTGCATCTAATTGGGACTGTGCTACTTGTCTTTCAAAACCTGTTGGTAATGTTTCCGGTCTACCTATGCTTTTTAATCCTTCGTAACCTCTTTCTAAAAAAGATCTGACTGGCTGTGTGTCTGGATTGA
>VTLG01000125.1_pt1 | contig 24570 bp, 23 predicted proteins | sample 4694571 | NCBI WGS metagenome assembly VTLG01 (sample SAMN12604809, study PRJNA352737) | marine metagenome | biome: ENVO:00000447; feature: ENVO:00000209|ENVO:00000569|ENVO:01000036; material: ENVO:00002151; isolation source: viral sequences binned using virsorter ...
ACCTCTACGTCATCTAAAACCATCAAATCTGCACGACTTCCGGTAAGCTGGCCTGTAATACCAACTGATTTAACGCTAGGGGCTTGGTGTGGAGCGGCTGGACCCACGTCAAACGATACACGGGACCATCTTTGGTCATCATTCTTAGGTTTTAAGTGGCTCATCCATGGTACTTCTAGAATGAGTCTCTGACAGAAGATTGAAAAGGAGTCGGCTCTATCCTTAGACGCCGATACAACCATGATCTTCTTATTCGAGTCATTATAGAGTGTCCAAAGAACAAAAGCCGCAGTAATCCAAGATTTACCAACACCTCGAAAAGCTTGAATTTGGAGTCTCTTGGGTCCATTCTGTAAGTATTCTGCGATACATAACTGTGCTCTAGTAGGTGCGGGTAGTGCTAAATGTGTCCAAACTGCTGTCAGGAAGTATCTAAAATCTCCCTTTAGCTGGTCCTCTACAGTGAGTTTTTTACGTGTTCTAGGCATAAGGGTCTATTAAGGGTTTGAGGCCCCTTGTAGGGCCTCCTGGGGGTCTCTCAGTAAGTACCACGGTATAACCATGAGTCATCCTCATACTTATACTCTCTTTCGTCTAGTACTTCATGGATAAGTTTCTTAAGTTCTTTACGTTCTTCATCTGTAAAGACGTTTAATTTTTTAAAAGGTCTTGGTGAGTACTTCACAGGTTTTGAATCTGTGGGTGCCTTACCAGGTAGTGTCATACCTTGTGTGTCTATTTTATCCATGATAAGATTCTATTTTCTCTAAAAGGATCTGGCGGGAAGTTATCCCTAAACCAGTCTAACCAGTACGCGCTTCCTTTACTTTGATTACACTCAACACACGCGGGTACGCAATTCCTAGTAATGTTAGAACCTCCCAGTAATCTGGGATGTACATGATCAATGGTAAGATCCGATTCATGATGGGGTTTTCCACAATAAATACATTCATAGTTGTTTGCCTCTTTGATAGCTTTTCTCCAGAGTCGTTTTGCGTCTCCTGATTGCATAGCTAATAAGTTGTGTTGGTAGTGTTTGTAGGAAGGAAGCACGGGTAAGGTCATCTTTTACCACGATTGCGTGCTCTATTTTTTGAAGGATTTTCCCTCACTAAGGTACCTTTACGGGTATGTGAGTAGTCATCTCCTCCTTTCCCGTAGTTTCCATCGGCTCTACGGGCACGATTGAGAGATGCTCGGTAATCTTTATTTGCTTTAGTACGGCCTAGCTTGGCAGTAGTTTTGTTCTTTTTAACACGAGATAAGGGGTTATCTCGGTAGTTACGAGCACTCTTTTTGAGTTTGTTGTAAGGTAGTTTTTTAGGAGCCATTAGTATTTAACAGCTTTTTGAACTGCATCGAAATCAATTGTAGGCATTAGGGATGCAAGATTCTTTAAAGGAGTACCTTCATGTGCAATCCCTGTTATATCATTCTTAGCTAACCAGTCGCTTGCCGCCTTCAGATCAGCTGTAGTAGCTTCACCAGATTTAATTCTAGTTAGAAGTTCGGTTGTGACCAATTGATGAAGCTCATTAAACTGAGTTTCTGTTGTGCGGTTTTTAGCCATGTGATTAGGAGAGTAGTTTCTCTTTGATAAGTGCTACGGCTTGATCATCAACTTTATTGTCAGTTCTAGCTGCAGCAACAGCTAATAAGTCAACAATCAAGTTTTTAACTGCTTCAGTTTGGATAAATGAAATCAGTAGTGGTTTAATCAGTAGGATCATTGGTTTGTATGGTTGTGGTTTTTACTTTTATGGGTTGAAGGACTATAGGTACGACATCATGGCATAAATGCTCAAAATCAGAACCTGCCCGTAGGGTGAAGCCCTTCTTCATGAGAGTTGCACAACGATCTACACGTGTAAGCTCGTATTCTAGTCTGAGTGTTTCTTCTAGCCGTTTAGCCATAGACTTACATTGCTCTGTGATAGAGCCATCTAGAGGGAACATAAAGTTTAATTGTCCTCCATAATTCCATCCTCTAGCATAACTCTCAGGATCGTAAGGTTTATTCTCACTAGCCAGCCAGAAAGGTGAGAAAGTAAAGGTAGGACCATTACAGGCTACCTGTTGCTTACCCATTGTCTGTCTACTTGGGGCACCATTGTTTTGGAATTGCACAGCTTGATTGGTCACATTTCCTGTTGCTGTACTCGAAGGTGCCGCATTGTTATACGTATCATCCTCTGCTCGAACAGGTAAACCTATTGTGAGAAGGTAGATAAGGATGTAGTAGTAGCATTGGTAGTTATTGTTCTTGTTATGTCTATTTGCTCTACCAGAGCGTCTGTTGCCCTTGTTACTGTCTCCAGCTGGAAGTCTGCCCCAGCGTTTGTTATCCCAAAGGTTGTGTTGGAGTCTCTTATAGCTCCTGAAGGGGTTACGTTTGAACCACTCCAGTGCTTGTATTCCCCACCATACACTTTTTGTGTGATCGTCTCGTTTACAGTCTGTGTAGTAGTGGTGGTTGCGTTCATTGACCCCTGAGTGAACTGGGGTGTGATTGTGTTTGCACGAGCGGTTGTAGGTATCAGTATTAACAGCGGTAGAAGCCATAACGTTTTCATTCTTCTTTTTTCTTAGCCATAGGACAGTTTATAGGTGTAGCTGGACCTTTACCTTTAGAATTACTAGTATTAAGTCCAAAAGTGGCCAGGGCTCCCGTGAACACACTTGCCACGAACGTGATATCGCCACTAGAACCCTTCTTAATCATCGGTAATTCTACATAGTTAAGGGTAATAATAAAGCCAGCCCAGACAACAACTCCTAAACGTACAAATGTACCTAGGATTTGTATCTGTTCTTCTTTATCATCTATTCCATCTTTTAATTTATCCAGAAGATTCTTCTTTTGTGGTGTCTCCATCTTTGGTGAATTTCTTTTGTATTCGTTTTGCAAGTTGCATAATGATAGGTTTAAATATCTTCACACATTGCTTAAAAAGACTGGTGGCTGTCAAAGTCGCCGCAACCGAGATCGCCGCAGTAGTAGCTGCGGTGACCATGATCTCTTCTTCTGGTATCGGCATCCTATAGTTTGTAAAAGGTATTTCTACCTTTTTAGGTTGTGGTCTATTAGCGTTAGCATCTTCTTCTTCTGATGTAACACCTTCAGGCGGTTGTAATTGTCCAGGTCCAACATACATAGGTAGGTACGTTGGTACTTCACCCGAAGGAGCATCTAAGGATGGCCTAGGTAGTTCTGTTGGACCTATAATAATTGGGTTTGGTAGAAGATAGTTCGGAAGTTTTATTCCGTCGGCCATGCCTTAAGTGCAGCAGGGTTGACTACATGATTCCATTCTTGTGGATCATAAGAGGATCCATCTTCTTTTTTCTTTTCTGTAGCACCATTAGATGATGTACCAGGAATAGATCCTGGTTCCCTAATTAATTTAGCTAAAGTAGCTGTATCGCTACATGCTGTGATCTGATCTTCACGTTCTTTAGATTTAGTCCTTACTGCAGCACGGTATGTCTTAGTATCCGAAGGTGCAGCAGTACCGCCTTCAGCAGCACGTATAATCAGCCAATCTGTCTTTGCTAAAAGCTTATTAGCTTCATCTTTTTGTTTCTGTATCCAATTAGCTTTTAATGTAGCAACATCTTTAGCTTTAGTTGGAGACCAATAAAACTCTTGATCATATGGAGTTGGATCAGCTACTGTTTTTATACCAACAGCAGTTTTTTCTGAATCTGAACTAGTACCCCACCATGCTTTAGTATATCGAAAATCTCCTGATTTAAAAGGAGTCCCATAAGCTATAGGCTTATCGTTTAATGTGTATGCCATGATAATAATGAATTAACCTGCTCTTGAGTATTTACTAGGTGTATCTGCGAAAGCTACATATATGATTGTATTATTAGTATGATTCCAGTTATTATCACCATTTCTCATTTTAAAACCTTGAGACAGGAAGTCAACAACATTATGACTTCCAGTAACTTCTACATGATTTTGGTTTGGTTTAAGTCTTAAGCTTGAACCACCATTCCAAGGGTTTCTTGCATTATCTATTACATGCCAATCATAAGTTTGATCATAAGCTTTCAGCATTAAGTATTTTGGCCTAAAACCACAGTGTATGTACGGTCCATCAGCAGATCCATTACCTTCAAAACTACCAAACCTTGAAAACCCATCAACTTCAGTCCAACAATAAGCTACCATACTATCACCATCTCCATTATTTGAACCATAGGATCCTACAGAAAATACAGTATCAGTCGGACTAGTACTATTCCAAGCAGCACCAGCGGGGGTTGGAGTAAAACCAGAACCGTCGGAGTTCATTAATATAGACTTCTCATTACCTTGAGTATGATGATAAACAGCCATATTAGTCTGTAAATCTCTATTTCTTGTAATAATTAAATGAGGTATTGCACCTAAACTATGACCAACTGTTGTACCAGAACCTGTGCCTTCCCATTCAGTAATACTAAAACCTGCAGTAGTATTTACCCAACTATCAGTAGCATTTGTAGAACCTGCTGTACTTGCTGATGCAGCACCTGTGCCAGCATCCCAACACCAGGTCACATAACTCATATTATTAGCATTGTTATTGGCAAAGTCTCCCATCTTCCAACCATCACTTTCAAAAGCATGTAAGGACTGCGATTCGGTATGTTCAACGAAAGTTAGGTGTGAATAGAAAACTTTAGTAGCTCCTCTAGCAGCATCACACCACATTTGGCCATTAGTATCATCTCTATTCTTAAACCAAACTAATTCAGGTTGGAAATTTAAAGCACTTATTGATCTATTTTGTTGTCCATCACCTTCGTAAAGTACAATATCAAAAGCTGTATTAGGTTTTTTAACAGGTGGATCAGCTAAATTACTTGTACATAACGCTTTAAATCCAGTAGGAGCCGAATGCTCAAATTCTCTTTGACCAAAGTTAAACGTTCCTGATGAATTATAAAAACGCCCAGCAGGTCTATATCTTTTATCTGCTGCTAAAGCAAAAGCTTCATTAGAGCCAGCCGCTGGATTACCAGATTCTTGCCAAGTCCCGTTTTTGCTGAACCATATTTTATTAGCATCTAAATCATAAGCTACGCCTATATAATCACCTGTGGTCCATGTATTACCCCAACTTGTACTGCTGTTGTTATTACGTTTATTGCCACTAGCTGTGTATTGATAGTCTCCAGCTAAGTTACCCATAGTTGTCGTTCTGGCGTTATCTTCATAAGAAATACCTATGTTTTGATTAGTATCACCAGAATCTATATAGACTTCATAGTACCACTTACCTGATGAAGCTCCGAGAGTACCATTCCATCTAGCATCAGTACCACTCGCTGCTGTTGTATCTCCACTTACATGTAAGTTACCCCTACTTACGCTATGCATGGATAGTTCAGTATCTAACCCATTTATCGTACAATAATTATTAGAATGACAGTCTAGTACGGAATCATTTCCAGTACCAGCAGCTACTGAAATATTATTAGGTGTCCAATTATTACCATTACCAGAACTATCTTTACCTAGAGTCGTTGCTGTTGCTCCTGAATTATCTTTAAAATCAAGGTAGAAACCATTAGTACCATATGAACCAGTATATTCTTTTGCTACAAGTTGTCCAGTATCTGAATCTGTTTCTGTAAAGTCAGACGGCACCTTAGCAGCGCCGTCAATAAAGTGTATGTTTGCTAAATACCCATTAAAATCTTCAGTAGTACTACCGTCATCAGAACCGATACGATGTTCATTTGTAGAGTTAACTTGAAGGTCGTCATTCTCACCTGGAGATACACTATAAGTTAGTGGTGCTGCCACACCATTAACATAAATTTTAGTTCTATCTGCAGCTGTTGATTGTGTTGTATCTAGTACAAACAGTATATGATACCAGCCGGTGCCATCTCTAAATGTATTTTGAGTGCTTACATTACAATCATGAGCACCACCAGATCCAAATCTAGAGAACATATAAAGAATGCCATTATACATACTTAATACGAATCTGTACAAACCATTATTTCCATCATTACTTCGAGAGAAAATAACAGAATATGTTTCTACATTAGGCTTCTTAACCCAACAAGAGAAAGACCATGTTTTTTGATTACCTGCACTACTTGGAGTTCTAGAAAAATAAGTGGTATCACTAGTGTTGAATACTACTCCTTTATCAGGTTCAGGTCCAGTAGGCACACCCGCAGCACCCGCTCGGATGCCTGCATTACTTAATAGTGCCATAATTATGCAATCGCTTTTGTAAGGACACCATGTACACTATTATCAGCTAGAATTATATAATCAAGTCTATCTACAGAGTTACCTGCTGTTGATAATACAGGATCAACATTACCTGCAAATTTCCAATCAGCGTGCCATGCAGATACTACTCTCGAACCAGTACCATCTTGTGTAATGAAAATCGACCCCGATTGACCAGCGACTTGATTACTAGGTTCTACAAAAGCAGGGTTTCCAGTTAAAGTTACCGATTGATTATTACCATCAGAAAAGTCAATTGCTATGTTTCCAGTTGTTGTAGTAATAGTATGTATAGTACCTTTAGCTACTTTAACTGCATCAAAAGATTTAGTACCACTAAAGGTTTGTGTAGTATCAAGTTTAGCGTCACCTTTAGCATCAAGCTGTGTTTGAATAGCAGATGTAACACCATCTAAATAATCAAATTCTACAGCAGTAACACCTGTAGCTTTCAGATCTTTCGCATAAATGAGATCATCCTTATCTCCAGTATATCCGTCTAATGTATTTAATTCAGCAGTAGTTACTGTAGCTCCGTCAAGTATTTCTACTTCTGTTTGTGTTAAAGCTGCAATAGCACCAGCTGCACCACTCTGACAGCTAGCAAGAGATGTTAAATCAGCATCAAGTGGTTGAGAGGTAGCAGCTATATAAGCCTTTGTAGACTGCTGTGAAGGTGCTTTAGTAGCACTATCAGTAGCAAAGTTATCTTCATCCAATATAGTTACATCAGATGCCTTAGCAAGAGGTACACCACCTGCTGTACTGCCATCATGCACGACGACAACTTTTTTGTCAGTATCAACAGTAACTTCTCCAACTGCTCCAGTGAAGCTACTGTGTTGAGAGGTTGTACCTCTTCTTAATTGTAATTTTTTAGCCATTAGAGAGTTCCAAAGTCGAGTTGTAAGTTTGCACCAGCTGCTCCATCAATAGTAGTTGCTGACATTAATCCTGTTACTGTGACGCCTGTTGCTGCTGTAGCAAGTTTAGATGCAGCATCATGGAAAAGTGTTACTGCTCCATCTTTTACACAGGTAATGTAATCTTCAGTACCTGTTTTACTTTCTATTGTTATAGCATCACCTTGTAGATTTTTACTATTAAGATCTAAGTGACCACCTAATTGAGGTGTTGTATCTTCTTTTAAATTATCAATACCACCATCTGATATATTATTCCAAGAACTACCATTATGATATTTTAATAGATTATCATCTGTATTATACCAAAGCTTACCTTCTTGATTACTACCATAAGGATCAGAACTACCAGTTTTATAAGTTTGGAAGAAACTAGTCACACTATCTATATTAGACCCAACTGTTGTTATAGCACTAGTTGTTCCTGTAGTAAGAGGGTCACTTGAAAGGTCTATTGAACCTAAATCTTCAGAATGGGTAAGATTACCTGCACAAGCAGCGATTTCACTTATTTTATCAGCACAGTCTTCTATATCATCTTTTTTATCAGCACAAATATCTAGATCGTCTATAACAGTCTGATCAGCAAGCATAGCCATATCGGCTATAACAGCTGTAACAGCAAGCATATCCAGATCTTGTACAACAGCTGTAGTACCAAGGATACCCATATCTTCTACAGCAGCAGCTGTACCAAGACGGCCTATTTCTGTAGCTTTAGCTGCAACAGCTTCTACTTCTGTTGCTTTAGGTACAAGTCTATGGAATGTATATTCTCGTGGTGGAGTTGCAGAACCATTACCACTTTTCGTAGTTGTTTCTAAAAGTAGACCAAATCCAGCTGGATATGTAGTACTTGCAGTTAAACCAGTAATAGTTACATTCTTACCTGATCCAGCACCATTTGTTATAGTATGAGTGGTGACACCAGAGCCTGTGGTGATAGCAGTAGAAAGTGCTTGAATACTAACAATAGTTCCAGCATTATCCGCAAAGTCAGGGTTATCAGCTGGAAAAGATGTTTCATTTGCTATTGGTACAAAACCACCGACATCATCTACTAAAGCTACGATTCTATCATTAATAGCAGCTGTAGTAGCGATAGTATTATCATTATCTGGAAATGCCTCTCCGTCTTTAATAGTCTCACCAGTGCTTACATTGAAGAAAGCACTGTCAGCAGCAGTTTTAGTATAATAATTATCGGTTAGATATTTCTTAGTAGCAGCATCCTGGTCTGAATCAGGATCTCCAAGACCAGTGATCTTATGAGTGCCCATTGCAATAGCACCGGTCATGGTGCCACCAGCTAAATCTAGTTTACCATCTTCAAGCGCTTTACCTTGTTTTGCGCTTAAAGCTACTGTCCCATCATCGGTAGTTCGATTATCAGCTATCTTCAGAACACCTTTAACGTTAGACGCAGCGTCCGCTACACTAACTGTGCCTGAACTAACACTTAAGTTGCTGCCAACTTTAACCACACCTTTGGCTGATGTAGTGGCATCAATAACACTAACTGTACCTGAACTAACACTTAAGTTAGTACCAACTTTAACAACACCTTTGACTGAGTCCGTAGCATCAGCTACACTAACTGTGCCACTACTAATACTTAAGTTAGTACCAACTTTAACGACACCTTTAGCTGAGTCAGTTGCTTCAGCAAGTAGTTCTGTATCAACCGCATCAGCAGTTGTAGAGTCTGCTCCAGCTACCCCACCCATAATACCGTTACGAGCTTCTTGAGCTTGATAACGTACTTGATCTAAAGCAAGGTTAATATCACTAGCTTTTAATACACTACCATTAGTGAAACTAGTATATTTACCAGATCCATCTCTAGTTGCCCGGCTTATAATTACAGTAGATCCTGTTGTAGGAGCTGCATTTAAAGTAACTTTACCGTTACTATCAATGCTATATCCTATCTGTTTGATGCTTGTACTTAATTCTGGTTTTCTAGTTTTTGCAACTTGTGGATGAGTGCTAGTTAAAGCAGCACCAGAACTGACACCTGTCTGTTGTAGTACTGCTTTACCTGCACCGTAATCACCAGCTGTATTATTATCTTTTATCCAAACTTCTAAGTCATCTTTATGTAAAAATGGAATTGCATGATTATCATAAACTGTTTGACCTGAAGTGGAGGTATATTCTTTTTTTGTTACAGCATCTATTGACATAAGTTTTTAAAATGCGTTTGATTGGTGCTTATCGTGGAAACTCGTTCAATAAATATGGTATAGTTTTATATGCACTAGTTTTACCTACACGGGACTTAGCAGCTCTTACTTCAATACGTTGAGCTAACTCAGGGTTATCAAACTGTAATTGCTCCATTGCTGTGTTCTTAGCTCTGGTAAATGCCTTATGAACAGCAATATAGAATTCCTGTTTATATAGGTCATAACCATCAGCTTGTCTCAGCCCTAGCTTTTTATACTCATCTAACTGACTTCTCCATCGGCTATTCTTACCCATTATAAGCTCTAACTCACGTCTTAGACTACCTTGAGACATGTATCTCTGTAGTTCTGACCGTTCATATGAGCTTAATTTCTCACCTTTATAGGTAGATAATACTTCAGGTAAGTTATAACTCATCTCTTTTAGTGCCATTTTAATTGGATCACTGTCAGCATAGGTCACTGCTACAGGTGAAATTGAATTAAAAAGACGTAATAGAGGGTTGCCTGGAGGTGGTATGTAGGGTACACCACTGCGATCTTTGCTAAGGATGTCGTATTTAGGATGTAAGTAGGACTTCGCTACAGCATCTCGCTTCCATATGGTTTCCCACATGTTGTTAGCTTCGACATCGTTAGCATTCATCAGGTTCCCTACTTGTGCTAAGAGACCAGAATAAGGTAAATGTGCTCTGAGGAACTTAGCTCCAGCTCTTTCAAGTTTACCTCCACCTGTAGTGGGGCTGATTACTTGAGCTAGATCTTCTACACCAGCTAGCATCGACTTATCAACGATTACAGCCGTAGCCATAAAGACAAGTTTTTGAAGCATATCATCTCTCAGGTCTTCGCCTAGGACATCGCTATGATTGATTATATTAGCTGTGGCAGTGAATAAAGTATTAAATGGTTCTATATCGTTGTATGAGACGTATACATCACCGAATTTAAAGGAGTTAGGTTGGATACCATTTAACCTCCATAGATCTCTGGTTTCTTTATCTCTTGGATAGCTACCTGTCATTAGACCTGTAGCTGCTGCAATAGTACCCATACCAATGATGGTATTACCCATTGCCATACGTCCACGCATCAAAGCTTGTGCTTGTGGCAGATCTTCAGGACGTATACCGTATTTAGTTAAGTTCTCACCAAGCATGATATCTTGGTATTTACCAGCGAATCTATTTAATTCAGTGTGTTGGAAAGTAAGGCTTAAAGCGTTAAAACCTGTTCTTACAAATGGGAAGAATGCTCTCATACCAGTAATACGAGATATATTCTCTAAACCTGCAAGGTTACCTTCAAGGGCTTTGGTCATAGCAGCTTCATCACCAGCTAAACTAGTAGCCTTGTCTGATACAACCCACTTACCATACTGATCCTTTTTAAAGATATCTTTACGGAAACTCTCTTCATATTTATCAGCCCAGCCTCGGACGTTATCTAAATCAACACCACTTTCTAGTGCCGCTCTAGCAGCTCTCATACGCATCTCAAAACGACCAATAATCGTTCTAGCTAACGCGTCTCCAGCTCCCATAGCATTTTGAGAGTAACGAACCCAAGGGTTATTATTAAAATCAACAACAGCATCTAGTTGATTATAAGCTTTTTGCTGGTTTGCATTACCATATCTCTCATAGAAACTTTTTAAATCTTTCCATTGAGATATATCTCTTTCAAAGTCAAACTTACCTACATAGGTTTGAGACTGACGATTGACACCTAGATCCCAGTTATGCTTGAACATATGGAATCCTTCAGCCCATGCTTGACCTATAGCATCTATCTGTGCTGCAGCTAGAAGCATCTCTTTCTTATTACCGTTTAAACCAGCACCTAGGTAAGCCTGGAAAGGTCGTAACATGGCAATAAGGTTAGTACCTGCAATAGCCTTTACAGGGGTCTTCAGGGAGCTTAGAATGGAGTTATAGAAGGTTGATCTTAACTCGGTCCTCATACGTCCAGTGATGTTCTCACCGTGCATACGACCGCCTTTGATATTAGCTTCTAAGTATCGGTTGATATCTTCAAGTGTCCTTACTTTACCTCCAGAGAGTTCGTAAAGTTCTGCCAGATCTCGTCTTTGTTCCCAGCTACCTTCTTTAGTAAGTCTTTTTAATTCATCAAAGAACTGGTTTTGTTCTACATCTATTTTTTCTAAACCTTGATTGATCTGCCTCTTCATATCAGCAGATAATACATCTCCTTTTTGGTATCTTAATTCAAGACCAGTCATAAACCCGATCTTCTTATGCTCAGTCATGGCGACTTTCATAGCATCATAGATCTGGTCTACTTGACGTGTTAATGATACACCGGTTGGTAATCCTTTAGACCCTTGTGCGATAGCTTCTACTTGTTTAGCAAGTGTATTGATAACAAGCTGTAATGCCATCTTTTGAGATGCTGTACCTGTTACTACTTCAGTACCATCATGCATCCAGACGATACCATCTTTGTTATTATTCTTGAAATAATTTTGTAACTCTTTAACTGCCGCTTCACCGCCTTCAGCTACTCTACCATGTATTTCATCAGCTTGCTTAATAATGAGAGCTTGGACTTCTTTAAAGTCTAGACTATTATCTAAAGATTTAAATGCTTCTTGAGAGATCTCATCTGCAGCATCTAAAATATAAGCACGTAAACCAGCGTTATTACCACTCATCCGCTTTAAAGCAGATTCAGTAAATAATGGTGAATAACTCCTACCTTCTCCTCCTGCTTTCATATCAGCAATTGATTCCTTAAGATTAGTTCTTATAGGATCTTCAGAATCAGGTCTATAGGTTGAACGTTCAGAGTCAGTGAATTTATTAGGGTTAACAAAAGGATCAGCTTCACGTCCTAAACCTTCATCAAATTGTTTAGAACTTTGATTTACAGCATCATCCCATACATCCTCTACTTCAGCTCCACGAGTATTAGCTATTTCATCCAGCTTCGCAACGTCATCCAGGTTTGTATCTGGATCAACGTATCTAGCATATTCCGCTTCATCGAGGTACTGACGTAAGTATTCGTCTCTAGGTAGAGCATGGCTAAGGCCGCGCCCTTCAGCAAAATTGGTAGCAGCCATTTCAGTAGCCGCGTTTTCATCAAGCTGACCCGCTCTTGCAATGTCATCTTCCATGACTTTGTTGCCGATTGCGTTCGCTTCATCTACGGTTGACCCCGCTTTCTTTGCTTTGTGTGCAGCCCATGTTCCTTTAATATATCCCGTTAATGCGTGTCCTGCTAAATTTACCCCGCCACCAGCTGTTACTGTTTTAATCCTAGCTAACCAAGGGTTATCTTGTTCAGGATCAATAGCTAGTGCCTCTGAGAATGGTATCCATGGTGCATGCTCATTGACAAGGTTGGCTATATTGGCAGACTCTGAACTACTAGAAATGAGATCTGCAATACCACCTTCGGCACCTATTACAGCACCTTTATGTAGGAACTTAATAGCACGTACACCTTTACGTCCAATACCAGCAGCTCTACCAGCCGCCGCGAGTCTTATCCCGACTTTGGCAGCTCCAGCTGTGTAACCTCCTACACCTCCTGTAGCAGCTGTAAGTAGACCAAACTCAACCAAACCTCTAGCTAACTTACCGAGTCCTGATTGATTCTCAGGTACCCAGTCATCAGGTATATCTAACCAACTACCGTCTCCATGAACATAGTCTTTATGGAAAGGATTCTGACTATCATCAATATCTTCTCCAAACATATGATGGAGACCTGTCTTAAGAGTATCACCACTGAGTTCTAGAAAACCACCAACGCTTTCAACAGCATCTGCAGCACCTCCAGCGAGAGCTGCTCCTGTTTCTTGTAAAAGTTGTCCTGGGTTGTCAGGTAGGAATCCTGGGTCATTTGCTGCTTGAGTAATGCCCTGTTGTAAAGCTTCGTCTTGTGCTACCTGTTCGGTTGCATGCTTGAGTTGTGCATCTAATTCTGTATTGTCATATGCATAGTTAATTTCATCAGCCATTAGAAGCCACCTCCGCCCATGAATATCGTTTCTATACCTGGAATGCCGTCATATATATCATCGGCAGCACTATCAGGTTGATTAGCAGCAGTATTAACATCACTATATAGTAAAGGTGTTGGTAGATGGTTTGCTCCACTATAGTAGTTTGTTAATATACTTCCGGTTGCTGGAATATTCCAATTATCCATTTCATCTTCACCGTTAATTAATCCAGCAGCTACCATACGGATAGCAATATCTTTATTATCTGTTTTTGTGACTGCAATTCCCATTAAGCGATTCAGTTCTCCACGTAAGTATTTTACCTTACCAGAAGGTGTTCTGTACTCTTCTGGAGATATACCAGCTTGCTGAAGCTTTGAAGCTAAATCGCCTGGCATGATGTTTATTTTAGATCCTAGAACAGCATTGTGTAAAGATCGTAAATCTAAAAGACCTAGTTTCTCTGTAGCTCGTGATATTCTAGAAGCATTACCTGAAGATAAGTCAGCTTTTATTTGTGGATTTTGCTGGTTATATTTCTCAATAACTAGCTGCTGCTCCTTGCTCCAAGTTACTGGTGGTAGTTTATGAGCTTCTCTTTGAAGATTGAATAACTCATGAGCAGATCTTTTTTTAGGATCTATCTTTGTTAATAGCTTGTAGTATTCTTTAGGACTACCATCAAAGTTAAGTTCTAAAAGATCAGGATCTATATCTTCTATTTTTTTAGCAAAAATATCTTCGGAAGTATTATCTCTTTCTAGTTTTAATTTATCTCTCGAAGCATTCCAGCGTGCAAGACGGTTATTAGGGCTCTGTTGAATGTCAGCCTTTGGTGTTGTATAAATCTGTGTATACCCACCGGTTGGGCTAGCTGTCCATATACCGACTGACTTCTGCGTAGGGTCATTCTGTGTCTTAATCAGGTTAACAAGCTGTTGACCTGCTACTTGTATTGCATGTTCTTCACTTGTAATTTGAATAGCATCGTCAGGACCACCACCAATAGGTATATAAGATCCTAATGTATGTAACTTCTTAGCTTGGTCTTCTAATGTGATTAACGCTTGCTCTTTAGCAGCAACCAAGTCTGGAGGTTCTATTGTACTTTTTTCTGAAATCTTACGGTGATGTTTTAATATAGCATAAAGATTTTTTTCTGCTTCGCCTCGTTTCTGTATACCTAGCTGACTAGACGCAAATCCATTTTCAGCGATTGTGCCATCTTTTAGAGCTTCCTCTCTAACTTTTGTATTGAGATTTAAGGTTCTACTTAAAGGTATAGGGGTATTCTTACCATTGATATGATATTCTTTCTTTAGTATCTCAAGCTGTTTTTTACTATCTTCTTCGTTCAGATAAGTTGGCTTCCAGTTAGCATGATTAGTATGCATTGCTTGAAGCCCATCAAACCCCTTCCCATCAAACTCTTCATAAAGTTGTTGAAATGTTGCTTGGTAAGCGTCTGCATCACCAGTTAATCTGTATTCATCTTTTGCATTGCCTACCTTTTCTAACATCTGAGCCCGTAGGCTAGTTTGAGTTTGTGTGTATTCTGCACTTTGGAATATCTTAGCTTTAGCTATTAAGTCATTTGTAGATATCCCTAACCAGGTAGCTAAATTCTGCTTACCTTGTCCTGGTATGTCAAATTTAGTCTCACTCAAACGAATACCAAGTTCTGTTAAAGTAGCTTCGTTATTATTAGTACCTTTATCTAAACTTGAGTAAGATTCATTAATGATGTTTTGTAGTGTTTTCCTGGCTTCCTGTCCAGGTCTTGTATATCCTTGCCTACGTTTGATACTAACTAAAGTGTTCAGCATAGTCTGTAAATCTGATAATGCACCGTCAAAGTTTGCACTAGAAAGATTTTGTTTAAAACTATTTGTGATATCAAACTGTTCTTTGTCAGCCTGTATTCTGATATCTTTTTGAAGATCTACCTGATGAAGCTTTTTAGTATAAGCTGAGATTGGTTTTGTTAAAAGCTCATTAACTATTTGTGGGTTAATAGTTCCACCATGTGTATTTACATATTGATTTTTCAGATATTTATCAATTGCTCTACGTCTATAATAATCAGACCCATCATTATAGTAAGAATTCACTTTAACGTTTTGCGTCTGTCCATCCACCGTTATCTCTATCTCTTCGTCACTTTGGTTCACTTGCTCAGTATGCCATGCAGCAAACCCCTCAGCAGCGGATTGTAAGTGAGCCCTTTTATACCCCCAGTATATATTACTACCTAACTTTCTGGCATTTAAAAGTCTCGCTTTCTCTTCAAGACTAAGTTTATAATTCTGTAGCTTTGCATTCGTTTCGATTTTATCAAGAGCTATTCCTGTTTTTGTAGCCTGCTCTCTTACGTCCTCCTCAATCTGTTTGACTTGTTCAGTGTTTAGTGCTAGTTTCTTTTCAGTCTCTTCAGAAGGATTATCGTGTTCTTCTACACCTTCTATTCTTTTCTTCTCTATATAAGCTTGTATAGGACCTTTCTCATCAGTCAACTTGGTTGCAAAACCTAGCATATCTTTATTCAGCTGTTGTAGCTGTCGTAAATGATAGCTATCATTATTTGTATCAATATTAGTTACTCTAATTAAATCTTGAATACCATCAGAAGCTTGCTTCTTCATCCTGGAGATTTCTGTGTTACCTTTTTGACGTATTTCCTTAGCCTTCTTACGCATACGTGAAGAAGAATCAGGCGTCGCATACTCACGAAAACCAACGGATTGTGTGTGACCTTGATATGCCATTGTTATAAATTAAAAGTTATAGTTACCATTCACCACCAGTTCCTGTATAAGCACCAATACCAGCGCTTGCGCCTCGAAGTAGTGGTCCAAGTATGGATGGTTTAGACGGTTTCTGAGCCATGATTGGTGAGATAGGTGCAAATGATGCGTCTGGAGCGAAGCTAGGTCCGCCATCTAGTTGATTGAAAGCTCTGGTATCAGCAGAATACTTATCTAAATCTATACCAAATTGAGCTATACCATAAGCTCTGGTTGCAGAATCAAGGCTAGCATCAATCTGAGCTTGTTCAAACCCTATTTGTCGTTCAACATTATTTAATTCTAATAACATCGACTGACCAGGTTGTAGTCCACTTGCTAGCATAGTACCTTGAGCTTGAATTGACTTAGCTAAATTAGCTTGACTATCAAACTCAGCTTTGTTAATAGCTTCTTCAAGTTTTAATTGTTCTGCTACAGAAGCATTATTTGCTGCAACTTGGTTGATTTCTAATTGTTTATAGTAAGAAGCTTTTTCAGCTGCAGCAGCTTGTAAAGCAGCTTCAAATTCACGGCCTGCAATCTGATCTTCCCTTTGAGCTATCTTAAGATCATATTCATATTTTTGAATGGCGATAGCATTAGAACGATTAACACCAGCTACTTGGTTTTTATAGGCAGCATTCTGCTCCTGTATACCACTAACGGCTGTTAAACCACCCATTGCAATACCAATCGCTACTGGGTTGCACATAGTTTTATAAAATTAATAAGAGGAACACCATTGTATACATGGTAATCTGTGAACTTAAACTTCAGTAATTTTAATAGTTTAATATGAGCTTCATTCCGCATATCTGCATGGTTAAATACATAAGGATTAGGTAGGCTATCTACCCAGCGTCGTGCTTCTCTTACAAAAGTATGTGGATATTCTGTACTAGCATCAGTACAAAGCATCCATATAATATTGTCTGGAGTTACACCCGCCACTCCGGCAGCCTTGCCGTTGGGAACCTCGAAATAAACTGAGCTTCCATATGCGGACATGTAGTATGACTGAACACAAATTGCTTCTGCACAGTATCCACTTAATTGCTCTGCCTCACGCCGGTCTTCCTGGCGTAAGTTTTGCCCCACACTGAGAGCTAACTCTGCAGTGAGGGGCTTAATAAACTTACTTTCGTACATGTCGTTTGGTGTTATATCTACCATCCCAGCTGCCTGAAATAATAGAAGTAGAAAATGGGTCGGGTACGGATATTTGTAATTTATATTTATTGTTCTTTTTCTGTATAGGTATTCTAACTGTCTTATGTAGTTTAGAAGGAGGCTCGTTATAGTTTGAAGAACCTAAAAGCATACCTGATTCATACTGAGTATAGACATCCATATCATTTAACTCAGAAGTGAGTTTAAATTCCATAGGTCCAGAGACTCCAAGGTTTAGATTTAAAGCTGAGATCCGAAGTTCAGCATCTAAGTCATATTGACCTTGTTCAAAAGCTAAGTAGTAATTAGGTAATTCAATAGTACTTGTGTACTTATAACCTATAGCAACAGACCATCCTCGTAAATCAATACCATTCCAAGTTGCTGTCCCTACAGAGACTCCATCTATAGTTTCCATAGCAACTGAATCTGCTTGGATAACTGTACCTGCAACTGCGTCACCATTTGTATCAGCACCAGCTACAGCTACAAGATAAGGCTTACCTAATGTATTGTCTAATTGAGTTGGATCAAAACCTATATGCGTTATTTTAGTATTACCAGTAGTGTTATAACCACCGACATGTTTATTGTTTATATAACCTTTCTGATCAGGTTTGTACTCATCCTTTACTTGAGCTATAGTATCTGCACTATCAAACTTCACTTCAAACTCATCAGTACTTGCATTATCTACACCATTGCTATCTGTGAACTCATTATGTGTTACATCAAAACCTGAAGGTCGTTCTGTGAATATCAATGTAACAGCATTAGCATCACCGAAACCATGGTTAGGACATTTAATGACTAATGTTTTCGCATAAGAACCTGTATCACCTTTACGTTTGTACTGCATATTAAAAGGTGTGTTCACAATGCTATTATCTAAGCATGCTTCAAACCACCTACTAGTTGCAAGTGGAGAGCCTACAGTACCTGTTCCTAAAGTATATGCAGTTAGCTGATTTGTAACATTACTTACAAACTCATGTCTATTTAAAACATAGTCTGTTCCTTGTTTGGTTACTACAAATAGGTTACCTTCATTATAATATAAAGTTTCAAGAGTTCCTAATAAATCCCAACTATGCCATGCAGATTGCTCTCTCTGTTCTCCTGCATTAAAATACTTATAATGGTAAAGATTATTATCACCTTTTTGACCAAAAGTAACCATACCAATCTTAGGTGATACAGCGGATATATCTATAGTTTTTGGTACAAATTCTGGGCAAACTCTGGTTTGTTCTGTAATCTGAGGTGGTACATCTGTGTCTATTATCGTTGCTTCAAAGGCTCTGGTATAAGCTGTATCAGAAGATGTGAACATAACTGATACTCCCATATCAACAGGAGGTACTCTAAAGCTAGTTTCATAGTTAGAAAGCTTCTTGATCCTAGCTGTCTTAGGACTAAGAAGATCTGTCTCACTGTACAACATGAATTGACTATGAGGACTGAAAAGCATCACTCCTTTTTGGTTAGTTAAGACATGTTTAATGAATCCTGGCTTATCATCAGATACGGCTATATCAACTGGGTTATCATCACTAGTAGTTATAGCTGATACATTGAAGAAATTAAAATATGACCCTGGACGACTTAGTACAATTTGCTCATTTGCTATAACTCCTAATCTATTTCTATAGAAAAATATTTTTTGAATTTTTTTGTTGACAAACGAAGGCATAGGGTTAGATTCTGTATCACCTATCTCTCTCTCTTTCCAGTTATTATGCCAATCAGTAGGTCCAAGGTTTAAAGCACCTTTACCACCATCTGCATCGGAACCAAGTCTTATAAAAGTAAAATGTTTTACAAGATTATCATTATCTCTAACAGCAACTAAAGCATGTGGCATTGACCCAGTGAGGAACCCACGTGACATACCACTTATTTTCCATGCAGTACAATTACCAGAAGCAGCACTAGTTATTGGTTCACCTTCGTCATCATATGAAGTTACAGAGAATTTATCAGTACCAGAATCATTATCTGGATCTACATCCGTGACAATAAACACACCATCTACACCTATACCAGAAGTGAAATCTAGTTTAACTGTCTCTCCTTGTGTAAAACCATGATTAGCTTTAGTGACAACAATATCATTACTGCCACTAGCTCTTGTGTAAGTACAATTCTCTAGTTTAGCACGTTCTCTTGTAGGTTTAGCACATTCTCTCCAACGTCCATTTCCTGACGTACCATCATCAGCTATGAATTTCATCCAATAATCATCGTTTTCACTATTTTCAGTATTAGTTACTTGAGTAATGAAACCGTCCCTACATTCACCTGGTAAGTCAGAAATATCCTGAGCATTTAAACCTAGAACTTTCATGGCACTGTTTGCAGTACCACCACGCGCTTGAACATTTATTGCTTCATTAGACCATATGAATAGTCCATTTCCTATAATTTCACAACCCTTAATCCAAGGGTGAGTTCCAGTAGCAGGGGATGATCTAGCTTTACCAGCTGTAGAATTAGCATAAGTTGTGTTGTTATTATAGGTTGCATTGATCTTATCTTTTAAACCTTCTAAGATATCGACTACACTTAAGTTTCCTTTATCAGCATCTTTAGCACTTTTATAAGTAGCTATATTTGGTGAGGGTACATATGTTTTGTAAGAAGATTTAGATTCAATAAATACTGTGTAACGTTGATCACGTATTGTGAGTTTTACCCAAGCTCCGTTTGCATTTGGGTATTTTCCTGATATTCTTGGTAAATTGAATTCACCGAATTCGGTTTCATAGTCATTGGCTTTCCATCCAGTACCATTAGAGTCATTAGTGGCAGGAGCATTCTGCCATCCAGGTCCAGTCTTAGCTTTATCTAAACTACCACCATCTTTCAATTCAACGGTAGCATAATATCTAGTATCATATTTGTTTAGGTATCCTGTAAAGTCGTCGGCATTACCAGTACCACCTTCAGAACCATCCTCCCAAGTCTTAACACTTTCTCTTAGGTATGGCTGTCCATTAATCATGAGGGTAAACTCAACACCATTAAAATCACCAACTGCTGATATAGCAGAATCTGTTGCAGTTGGGTGATTAAAACCGTTTTTACCCCATGTCTCCACATTATCTTGAACAATCTTTTCATCAGCTGGCCAGAATTCTGGGCATGTATAAGCAGTAGAGTTATCGCCAATGAAACCTAATTGACCAACAAACTTAGCATTACGATCATCTCTGGAATATCTAGCAGATGTAGCGCCATCTATTCCATTACCATCATGCCATTCATCATACGCATCTGAGTTGGTTCCGCCATCTGTTGCGTCACCCGTCTTACCTCCAGTCCAGCCGTAATGTGACCAGGCTTCGTTACCGTTGTCACTTTTAACAACTCTAAGACCTTTAGCTCTGTACCTAGTTTGTGCTTGAAAAGGTGGTACATCATTAGGCTTACCTATTAAGACAGAATACTCAGTATTGTAAGCGACTGTATCGATAGTTATATAGGCGTAATGACCATCATATAACCAGTCTTCAGTCATCCCAAATTGTTTAGTACCAGTAGTATGGTTTAAATTTTCTCTGACTGTTTTGCTGGGATTTGTTATTAAAGTGTAATCCTGTATAGTCTGTAATCCATATTCCTTACCAGCATTACCTCTTAGATATAACCATTGAACACCACCTTTAGTGCTAGAAGTTAAAGGAGTATCTTGAGTTTCCCACTTATTATCAGCATATTCACCTAATTTACCTTTACCTATTTTGAGAGGCACAGCTTCACCAGTACCTAAGTTCCAAATATTGATTGGATACTTACCACTAGAAGCTGCAGCATTAGTACTTGTTATTTGAATTAAAAATTTTTCTCCTTTATCACCTAATATCTGATACCACTTACCATCTGTTGTTGGTACATTACCTTTGATATCTTTTAGTTTAGCTATGAATTCACCAGGAGGACGTTTCTTCAAACCAAACGTAACATCAGGCTGTGTGTTATGGCAAACTCTAAGTTGACCGGGGAATTTAATACTATCAGGCTGCTGAGAAACACCCCCTAAAAAATTTGGTATACGTTGGTTGATTGCTGCCATTACCTTCTTTGTAATACTTGATAGGGACGGTAGACACTAGCTGGATTAGTTCTCGATCGTTGATCATTAAATATATTATGATCAGAAACACGAGTATCATACTCCATTGCTAATGTCCTTGCAAGCTGCTCATCGGTGCCTATTAACTCAGCTGCATTAGGATCATTTACCATACGATTAGAGGCGATCCTTGACGCTCTAATGGTTATATAATCTTTGAATACTTGCGGTAGTTCTTCAAAGTCTATCATCCAAATTATATCACAATAGATTTTATTATCTGAAATATTTTCAAAGTTAAATCTATGCTCATACTTATCGTATAATTTAGTTATACCTGAATCTTTCTTTTTAATTACATTATAATTACCACCATGTCTATGGTGATTTATGTCGATTTCAAGAACATTGTTAGGTACTACACAATGGTTAGAACCATCCAGTGTGATTGGGTAATCATCTTCTGTATTAAACACCCACCCTTCGCCTTGAACCTCTCGGCATACTTGTCGGAGGGTTGACTGTGCAATAGCCACTTCAGGACTTTGTACTTCTAGTGTATTAACAGGTGACTCTCCAACACTCATTAGTATTGAGTTAACTGCATCCAGTTCGGTGGACGTGCCGTAAGAGATTATAGCCATAATAAAAAAAAAGAGGGTACCGAAGTACCCTCATGTGTGAGTGAATATGAGTTCCGTAACGTTACGGGAATGCAGCGTCGCCTGAAGCACCAACATAGAGTTCAACACAAGCGGCTGGGTTCAAGTAGTCAGCTCCCATTGCGAGGCGTCCGAGGATTACATCGCCTTGGTAGATAACTGAAACGTCACCACTAGTTGTTTGGACTTGAGGTCCGATAGCTTCAACTACACCTGCAGCTTCGCGTTGGAAGATCAAACCACAGGAGCCTAAGAAGTTTTCTTTAACACCATAGTTTTGATTAGTTCCTGAAACATTCCAGGTAGCACCGTTATTAACAGAGCTTGTAGTTCTAGATACAGGTACATTGAATTTGAATTCATTAGCATTTGTTACAACACTAACTTTGTGAGTACCTGATGAAGCAGCTGAACCGGCACTTAGGGTGACATCAATGTAGTCACCTACTTGTAGTCCGTGAGCTGTTGCAGTGACAGTAATCACCTTAGCATCCTGTTGGTAGGTAGATGATGTTGCAGTCACGCTATCTACACTATCAGCTGCGATATCTGGTCCTACGAAAGAGCCAGGGTTAGAGATAGTATTAGCAGTACCAAACTTTCCAAGGAATGGAAGGTTCATGGACTTGTAGATCTTGATTCCAGCGATTGATACAACGCCTTCACCAGTCTGCAACCCAGTACCTTGTACGTCACGATTGATTAGACCGTTATCGCCAGTCTCTTTGATGAGTGAATAGTACTGTCTTGGGTTAAGAACAGCCACACGTCCATCAGTGCTAACTCCCTTCTCATCTAATACAGCTGCAGCATCAAAGAAAGCAGTTACTAACTTACCAGCGTTTGTTGCATTAGCATTACTATTAGTAGCATCAACCTGAATCTGAGTTCCACCAGGTTCTACATAACCAGATGCAGTAATAGGAGATTCTGAACGAGCACCTTTAGCGATAGCTCTGAAGACTTTACGGTCATAATTCTCAGCTAGAGCATAACCGATCTTACGTGAGATCTCACCTCTAAGGTCATAATGAGAAAGAGTCTCGTCAAGATCATACACGAACGCAGAACTGATCAAGAGATCGTCCATGACGATTGTCTTCTCAGCTACTGGAGGTGCCTGATCAGCATTACCTAGAATTGGTTTACCAGGTGTATGATAAGAACTCTTCATGCGACCCGTGTAAATGAACTGCAAAGATTTGCCGTTCTTTAGGGTACGCTTCGTGACTAGATCACGAGCAATTGTGTTATGCTGGAAACCTTTAAACATCTCTCCACTGAATAGTTTCAAATAGAGAGCGTACTTATCGGAAGCTCCACCATAACCATTACCAGAAGATAGATTAGCTCTACCTATTCCGGTTTGTAAAGCATTAGCCATTATAAAAAAATAATTTTATTGTGTACTTTCTTACGCGTAAAATTTTTTAATTGATTTGTTGTGGTCTATCCCACCGTCTAGACGGCAAAGGGTATCCGCGTACGGGCCGATGCCAATGCAAGAGAGGTCCGACTCTGAGGTGCCTCTCTCACTACTCACTCTCCTAGAAGTGCTTCTTCTAAAGATTGAGGAAACTTCTCTTCTTCTTTAGGAGGATCTTTGATATCAATTTCTCTAAGATCCTCAACCTGTGAAGGGGAGTTTTGATAACCCATCCGGGTCACGTGTGCTTTATCCATCTTTTGTAGTTTCTTCAGAAGGAGTTAGTTGCTTAACCTCAGATTCAAGACCGGCCAAAGCGTCTCGTATGCTTTGTTTTTGCCTATCAAATGCAGCTTCAAGTTGCCTTTCTTGGTCTTTAAGATTAGAGATTTCTGCATTTTTCTGTTTGAGTTTCATTTCGTTTAGTTGCCCCTCCGATACTACATACACTGTACGTGTAGGGGGTGCAAACATATAGTCAAATAGTGAATACATTAGTAATCGTTGGTGAGTTCAGCAGTTGGGCATTCTCTACAATGCTCATGTTCAATCATATGAAGGGTCTCCACGAACCCAAAGAAGCCTAAGAAGACTACTGCTATGAGCCATGGAGACGTAAATATCTTCATCAGAACTTAAATTTAGCTCCGACTTTGGTACCCCAACTGTTGTCAATATCTAGATCCTCATCTGAGGTTAGGAAGGAGATCTCCCCATAGACATCAAGCTTTTCTGAGGCAACGAAGTTACCACCGGCTTTACCTGAGAGTCTCCAATCTTGATCAGAATCTCCCTGGACATCCACTATTGCTGGACCTCCTTGAACATAGAATCCGAACTTATCTGATCCACCTTCATATCCCACATGGAGATCTGTAGTGCTTCCTAGATATTGTGAACCCAAACGAGTTCCGTTGTTTTCTACATTTAAGTATACACCGGCTGATGCAGGTGTCGCCACGGCTACGGATGATGCCAGTGCGGCAAGTGCAATTGTTTTCATTGTTAATTAAATAGTTTTGGTATAAGGGATACCGCGATACTTTAGTTGGACTTTCATAGTCTTCTCCTTAGTACCCAACCCCCGTTCCATGATTGGGTTTCATGCGCCTT
>VTLG01001835.1_pt1 | contig 24563 bp, 17 predicted proteins | sample 4694571 | NCBI WGS metagenome assembly VTLG01 (sample SAMN12604809, study PRJNA352737) | marine metagenome | biome: ENVO:00000447; feature: ENVO:00000209|ENVO:00000569|ENVO:01000036; material: ENVO:00002151; isolation source: viral sequences binned using virsorter ...
ACTACTGAGAATGAATCTCAAAACTATGGATATAAGTTTGGACAAGAAGAGGAAACTTATAACATCGTAGCCGCCCACGGTTATTTTGGGAGGTTAATTTTTCAATATGCGAGCTTTAATAATTCTCGTTCTCTTCATTTCTTTCTTGCTGTTTGGCCAGTCCTTTGCATATGGCTTACCTCTATGGGAGTCGCCACTATGGCATTCAATCTTAACGGGTTTAACTTCAATCAATCCGTTCTCGATGCTAATGGAAGAGTCGTCCCTACATGGGCTGATGTACTCAACCGCGCCGACTTAGGTATGGAAGTTATGCATGAAAGAAACGCACATAATTTTCCGCTAGACTTAGCGGCAGAGCCGACCCGAACGTTCGTCCTCGGCTGATTCACTCGATACCGTCCGTTCATCCCTAACGGGACGCATGAATCCTAGTCATGGAACGGGGGCTAGGTACTAAGGAGAAGATCAATGAAAAAGATCCAACTAAAGTATCGCGGTATCCCTTATACCAAAAACACTTAAACAATTATGAAACTTATTGCACTTGCAGCACTGACTGCTTCGACAGCCCTGGCTACACCTGCAACAGCTGGTGTATACGGCAACGTGGAATCCAACGGCGCTCGCGTCGGATCGGAGTACACTGGCAGCGTGACCGATGTTCACATTGGTTATGAGAAAGACCTTGGAACTGGTTCTTCATTCTACATTCAAGGCGGCCCCGCTATAGTAGCGGAACAAGGCGAAGATTCTGACTGGAGACTCTCAGGTAAAGTGGGTGGTAATTTCCAAGCCACAGAAAAACTTGGAGTATACGGTGAGGTCGCAGTACTAACTGCTGATGCTGATACAGATGACGACAACGCTTGGGGTACCAAGGTTGGCGTTAAGTATGCATTCTAAATGAAGTATTTAAATTCCCCTTGGGCAATAGTGATATTGCTCTTGGGGTTATTTTCTTTTATTGAAGGTCTACATATGTATGAACATCAGCACTGTAGATCTTGTCCACCATGTGAAACAGAGGAGTACTAATGTCACAACAAAGTTCAGCTCAACCAGCGTTTGTAACATCTTATTCACCAGAACCAGAGATCAAAGATCCTATAGATACGATGCCTAGTGATTCTCAACCACCTGGCACAGATGATGAAATTGATTACAATTCACTGGAAGAAGCTCTCTTAGGAGAGTGATAGGAATGGGGGCACCTCAGAGTCGGACCCCTCTTTCATTGGTAAGAGCCCTTACGAGGATACCTCTTGCCGTCTAGACGGTGGGATAGACCACAAAATATTTCGAAAAAAAAAATTTCTAACGTTAGAGCAAGTTAATACACACTTACTCTTAAAATGGCACAACAGTCAACCGCACATCAGGCCTCGTTAACCGCGCCTGGTGCTGATAATGGCGCTGCCTCGACCACTACGGCGAGAAGAGCGCTATATTTAAAGCTATTTTCTGGTGAGTTATTCAAAGGATTCCAACGCAATACAATTGCAAGGGATCTAGTTACACGTCGCACCTTGAAGAACGGCAAGTCATTGCAGTTCATCTATACAGGTCGCACGAAGAGTGAATATCATACCCCAGGAAATTCTATACTAGGTAACAGCGACGGCGCACCTCCTGTAGCTGAGAAGACAATTACTGTTGACGATCTCTTGATCTCCAGTGCATTTGTCTACGAGCTAGATGAGACCCTCGCTCATTATGACCTACGTGGAGAGATTTCACGTAAGATCGGCTATGCACTAGCTGAAAACTATGACCGGAAAATCTTCCGTTCAATCGTAAAGGCTGCACGTAAGGCAAGCCCAATCACTAAGGCTGGTTTCGTAGAACCAGGTGGTACTCAGATCCGTGTAGGTTCTAACGCTCAGCTTTCTGACGCTTATAACTCTGCATCTCTGATCGCTGCTTTCTATGATGCCGCAGCTGCACTCGATGAAAAGGGTGTAAGTCAAGATGGCCGTGTTGGTGTTCTTAACCCACGTCAGTACTACGAACTAATCCAAGCTGTTGGATCTAACGGTCTTGTTAACCGTGACTCTCAAGGTTCTGCGCTGCAAAGCGGAAACGGAATCATTGAGATCGCAGGCATCAAGATCTACAAGTCTATGAACATTCCGTTCTTCGGTAAGTTCGGTACTATTTATGGTACTACAGCTGGTACAACTGATGCTAACGTAGCAGATCCAGGTAACTCTGGTTCCTTCGTTGGTGATGCAATGGCAGATGAGCATAACATCACACAGAATGATTATGGTCAAGCTGCTAAGTTCAGCAAGTCCTGTGGACTTATCTTCCAGAAGGAAGCTGCAGGTGTAGTTGAAGCAATCGGACCTCAAGTACAAGTAACTTCAGGTGATGTCTCCGTGATTTATCAGGGTGATGTTATCCTAGGTCGCTTGGCAATGGGAGCCGACTACCTCAACCCTGCTGCTGCAGTCGAACTATACGCCGGTGCTGCTTCTAACGATAGCGCATTCGGGTAATCTATAAGGGAGGGTTCTCACGCCCTCCTTTTTTTCTTTACAAAAATTTATACCTATGACTTCTACTCCCACTACAACTGATCTCGATACAGAACTATCCGCAGTCAATACAATTCTGGGGAGTATTGGTCAGTCACCTTTAACTACCCTTAACTTTCAAAACCCTGAAGTATCTTTTATCTACAACCTCCTGACGGAAGCTAATGTAGATATACAAAGTGAAGGATGGGCTTTCAATAAAGAAGAGCACATTACTGTATCACCTGACGCTAATGGCTTTATAAATATACCATCAGATGTATTGCAATATGATATGCATGATGGTGTACAAGATAAATCACAAAGAGTTGTTAGACGTAACGGACGTTTGTATGATAAGGTCGATCACACAGATGTCTTTACAGAAGATATGAAAGTTGATGCAATTTACCTTTATAAGTTTGAGGACATCCCACAACCTTTTAAACGTTTGATTGTATATACTGCAGCTAGTAGAGCCGCAACTCAACTTGTCTCTAACCCACAACTCGTACAAATGTTACAATCAAAACTAGCTTATGCTAGAGCTGTATGCATGGAGTATGAATGTAATCAAGGAGATCATTCTTACTTTAATGTACCAGATGATAGTAGCTATAATACCTTCCAACCGTTCCATGCATTAAGACGCTAATGGCAAGTGTAACTCAAACAATCCCTAACTATATAGCAGGGGTATCAGAAGTACCAGATCAATTAAAGAACCCAGGACAAGTAAAGAATGCACTGAACGTACTACCTAGTGTAGATAAAGGTTTAGAGAAAAGACCTGGGAGTGAGTATGTAAGATCACTTACTATTGATCCAACTGGTACATGGTTTCATTACTACAGAGATGATGAAGAACAATATATAGGACAGATAGGTAGGAATCATTCTGTAGGCTGTGGTTCTAACATAAGAATGTGGAGTCTTAGGGATCAGCCTAATCATCCTAGTGGGTATGTGCTAGCTGGTGATGAGATGGATGTTGATGTAGCTGAGACAGGGCGTGAAGGTATTAATACTTATTTAAACCATAGTACAGATGAAGATCTACAGTTCTTAACTATCAATGATTATACATATGTAGTTAATAGAACTAAAGTAGTATCAATGTCTACGTCTACAGCACCTGATAGACCACATAGAAATGCAGCTTTCATCTTCTTAAAGAAGACAGCTAATGCTAGACAGTATGGATTGAATGTATTTAGAACGAATGCTACAACAGATGTTACTACTGCTACACGTATAAAACACAAAGAGGTTTATCCATCAACACCATTTACAAGACATGACGGTACTTCTTGGAATGACAAGTTAGCTACTGATACTTCAGGTGGTGGATCTACTGCAGCTGCTGAGCATAAATCACCAAACATAACAGAAAGACCTTTTCATAGTAGACAATGGATCTATAGTGGTACTAATTATTATCCGCGTAATCTTGCTACATGTCCTGATATAGGTACAGCAGTTTATTCATCGGAAGACGTAGCACCACTTCAACCAAATATAAAGATTTACAAATCAGATGGTACTCAAATCACTGATGGTAGTAGAAAGAATTTACGTTGGAGATTTACTGTTAAAGGTAGGAGTCATCTTAGATCTGATTCTAGTAAAGAACCAAAAGGTCCAGATTATGTCGGCACTTATGATTATGATGTAGAACTATTACACGGTGGTGAAGGTTGGCAGAAAGGAGACTACGTTCAATTCACTGCAGATGCCAGTGGTTTTACTGATGACGATGAAGATGGTGCTCTTAGAGTTGTATATTATATAGAAATATCAGAGATAGAAACAGCTAAAGTGAAGTGTAGCCTTACTACAGGGAATAAAGATGGCCTAGTCAGGCCTTCACCTACCCCTTTTGATTCGACAGTATCTATCAGTAGTACTGGTATCTTAGGTGGTATTGAACAAAACCTTGCTGATATTAATAGTGGCATTACTACTACGATCATTGGTAATGGTATCTATCTAAACACACCTAATGGTACACTTGATAGTAATGGTATAGATCCTAATAGATTTAATGTTGAAACATCAGAGAGTGATTTAATACAAGTCATGACTGATGAGATTAATGATATCAGTCAACTACCTACACAATGTAAGCATGGTTATATAGTTAAAATAGCTAACAGTGGAGACGATGATGATGATTATTACCTTAAGTTTAAAGGCGATAATGATCTAGATGGTCCTGGTGCTTGGGTAGAATGTGCTAAACCTGGTATAAAAAATAAGCTAGACCCTGCTACCATGCCTATGCAGATAGTTAGAAAGGACAATGGTAGCTTTCAAGTACAACAACCTAATGATGGAGTTAACCCTTGGGGTGTGCGTGATGTAGGTGAAGGTTCAGATGATGATGGTGCAAACACCAATCCAGAACCAAGCTTTGTTGGCAGCACAATTAATAACATACTATTCTGGCGTAATAGAGTAGTTTTACTTAGTGATGCTAATGCTATATGCTCTAGACCTGGTGGTGATAATTTAACTAACCCTAACTTCTGGGTTAATACTGCGTTAACTATTTCACCTGATGATCCTATTGATCTATCAGCTAGTTCTACTTCACCTGCAAAACTATTTGATGGCATTGAAGTTACAGCTGGCTTAGTACTAATGAGTGCAAATGCTCAGTTCCTTCTTACAACTGATAGTGATACTCTAACTCCAGAGACAGCTACGATTAATTCATTAGCTACATATAATTATAATACTAAAGTTAATCCTATATCTTTAGGTACTACTGTAGGGTTCTTAGATAATGCTGGTAAGACATCTAGATTCTTTGAGATGGTTAACATACAAAGAGCTGGTGAACCAACTATATTAGATCAAACAATTACTATTCCATCATTACTACCAAAGAATTTAAATCTAATTTCCTCATCCAAAGAAAATACATATGCTATATTTTCGAAAACAGGCACAACAGATATGTATGGATATAAGTATTTTAATACAGGAGAGAAGAGAGTACAATCTGCATGGTTTAAATGGACAGTCAGAAAGAATGTAGTATACCATTGTATTATGGATGACTCCTTTTTCACAATAGATGAAGAAGGACATTTAGTTAAGTTTGAACTACGAGATACTAGTACTGCTTCAGATTTAGATGTAACAGTTGATGCAAATAATAAACTTGCTTCTGACTTCTCTATACATTTAGACTATAACCAAGAATTCGCAGCTTCTGAAATTACATATGATTCAGCAACTAGAAAGAGTTATGTTACCTTACCATCTGGATACGATGATGTAGGTACAATAGCTTTGATAGATGACACACCAAATGATGGAACTTGGAATAACTTTGGTCGTTACGGCGTCGCAACATTCCAAGCTGCAAGTGGTGGTACACCTGCTAAAGCTGTCGTAGATGGTGACTGGACTCAAGGTAGTCATAGCATTTATGTAGGTTATTTATATGAAATGCAAGTTGACTTTCCTACTATTTACATGACAAAAACTGGTCCTACTGCTACTGTATCTGATACAAGAGGATCTTTGGTTGTTCATCGAGTTAAGTTAGAACTTGGACCATGTGGTGTCTATGAGACATTAGTTAAACGTGTAGGTAAGGATGATTACACAGAGGTATTTGAATCATCATTGTTAGATAATTATATGACTAATACTACACCTTGGTTAGAAGAACATACACATACAATACCAACATATGAACGTAATACAAACTTAGAGTTTTCATTAAAGTCAAGTCACCCTTCACCTACAACTTTATACTCTATGAGTTGGGAAGGAGATTATACAAATAAGTTTTATCAACGTGTCTAAATTTACCACCTATCCATGTACATATGAGGCTGCCATTGAGGTGGCCTCTAACTTACGTCCTGATGACCGGAGAGAGGTCGAAGAAGGTCACGGATGTGATCCTATGATTATACTACCGCAAGCTGTAGGAGTAGATTTCTGTGTCTACTTTACCGCACCTAACGGCAAGACTGCCGGAATGGGTGGAGTACATACAGATGGGATGATATGGATGTTATGCACACCAGTTATACATGACTATCCAATAGCTTTTGTCAAAGAAGCTAAACGTGTTTTAAACAGTAGAACAGAGAAGCTTCTTTGGAATATTGTCGATAAACGAAACACAGTACATCTTAAATTACTAAGATACTTAGGGTTCAAATTCTTACGAGAATTTAAATATGGACCAAATAATTTAACCTTTATCGAATTTGCCAAATGTGCAATCCAGTACTAGCTGCAGTGATAGGAGGTGGTCAAGCTGTCTTAGGACATATAGGCCAAGTTCAAGCTGCAACCCAAACTAATAAGAACCGTCTTGCACTTTATAATGCAGAAAAAGTACGAGTTCAACAGCGACATGCTATAAACATACAGAACTATTACCTACGTGGTGTAGATGCTGAAGAGACATGGGCTGATAATACTATAGAAGCTAGCCTTGCTAGACAGCAGCAAGAGATGCTTTTAAATGAAGCAATAGCTGAAAGCTTTAGAGGTATGGAAGGAGATTATATTAAACTACAGTCTGATTCACGTATTGTTAAGTATGCTGAACGTACAGGTGTTACTGCAAGACGTGGTAGAACAGCTGTAAGAGGAGCATTAGGTCGAGCTCAGTCTGCTAGATTAGCTGCTGTGGATAGACAACATGATAGAGCTGTACAAGTTTTACACCAAATACAATCTGCTAAAAAAGTAGCAGACCGCAAAGCTGATGACATGATAGGATTAGAACCAGAACGTGGGCCAGGACCAGTTAAACCTAAATGGGATAAAGGACCCAGTATGCTTAGTTTAGTTGTTAAAACAGCTTTAGGTGCTTATGGTGGATATAAGATGGGCCAGCAACTACAAGGATTAAATCCTGGTACTACTGGACCAGCTCCAGTGACTTCAAGTGATGTAACTGCTTATATGGCAGATTATGGTCCAGGTATGTCTTATGCAGATGCTCATAATATTTTAACAGGAGGTTTCAGAGAAACTGTTATCCAAGGTAACCGTGGGTTACTTTCTCAAATTAACCAAGTAAGTGAAAACTTTATGGGACAATTTATTAATGTATTCCCAGGACAACAAGTATGGGGAGACTTCCCGTTAGAAGGTGGTAACCCAGCATGGCGAACAGTTGATTTATCGGGGGTTGGTTAGATATGTCAAAAGCAAGAGCACATGCACAAGCTGCACAGGAATTTCAGTTTGGTGAAGATACTAGACTTAAATCTTTTATTAGAAATTTACAAACTCCTGACCAAAGAACAGCCTTACAAGATTTAGCTTTGTTATCTCCACAGATAGTAGAGGCAGGATGGCAAATAGCAGCTGAAAATAAACAAAATCAAATTAATGCTATCAATGCAAAACAGTTAGGTTTAGATTTAAATCAAGAAGATTCTTCCAGATTTCTTACAAAAGAAGATGTTGAATTACATAATGCTATAGCTGAAAACGAGAAGATTGAATTTGATTCAGTTGAGAAATCAGCAAGGGTATTTGTATCTGGTATACCAAGAGATTATGCAGTATTAGGTAAGAACCTGTCAGTTACTGAGAGGCAGATACTTCAAAAACAGAATTACAATACAGCTTTAACTGGTTTACAAGCTAATTTAAAACAGTGGACTACACCTCAATTTACTGAAACAGGTGAGAGGATACCTGGATTAAAGATTAGAACAGCTGATGGTAGGATACTAGATGCAACAGACCCAAATCTATCAAGAGCAGATTTTGCAGAAGTAGAGGAGTTTATTACTGCTAAGTATTTACAACCAGTACTAGGTGGTAACCAAGCTTTTCAAAGAAAACACTTGCATCCAGGTTTAACAGAACTTAAGCAAAAAGTTTTAGCTGATTATGTTAACAATAAAAATCAATTAGCTGAATTTAAAGATAGGCAGACTTATAAAAACTTCTTAACTCAAAATGCTGGTTCTTTAACTGCAGAGCAATTAGGTGGTATGTTAAGCTTATCTAAATTATTTACAAATGATAAAGGTAAGCCATTAAGTAATACAGAAAGGCATGAGTATTTAACTCAATTTATAAAAGATTTAGCAATTACTTCACCAGCTACTGCAGGTAAAATACTTGATGATATGGAGGAGAATGGTTATATGGTTGGTAGTGTTAAGAAAAAGTTTGGTGCACAACGTATAGATAGCTTGAGAGATGCTATAGCTAAAGCTTCAGAAGAACGAGAGAATAAAGATTATCTGCTATTCAAACGATCTCGAAATGATTTAGGTACAGAGTTTAGAGAAAAATACTATGCAGAAACTGATCCAGAAAAGAAAGAACAGCTAAAGAAAGATTACCAAGCTAAGTATGAAAAGCTTGGGCCTTGGGCTACAGGTAAAGCTGGTTTCATTACAAAAGTTGAAAGTAATGAGAAAGCAGATAAAGAATCTCAAAGAGCTCAATATATTGCACAAGGTTATATTACTGACGCTCAGTGGGATACGATACATCCTGAATTGAGACAAGAGTTACAAGGTTTACGAGAAGCTGGTGGTAGATTAGGTGACGCAAGGAAATCACATTTTTGGACGAAACGTGAGGCTTCCATTGTAGGTTTAATTGGTAGTGTTGAGGGTGTACAAGTTCAAGATGGTGCTCTTACTCAACATGTAGCTCAACAAACTTTTATGTATGCGCTACCTGATTTTGAACAACATTTTGAGGACGCTATAACTAAATTAAAATTACCAGTTGGCGATGCATATTCTTATGCATATAACAAAGTAAAAGAGAACATAGGTAACCCCGCTGATATTGATGCTTTAAAAAGAAATCCATATTATAAGCAATCTTTGGCAGGTAAAAAAATGGGAACGAAAACGAGAATTATAAGGATTCAAGAGGAGTCTACACAACTGATTAAAGATATGCAAGCATTGACTGAAGATTCAGAACCATGGGTTAATGATAAGGGTGAATATTCGGGGCCAGATGTATCTTTCTTAGATCGGTCAACTTATGAAGAGCGTAAGGATATAATTGGCTATATCCAACATGGTACTAGCTCACATCTTGTAGATGTACTCTATAAACAATATTTGAATGGCTCAAACCCTGCTAATCAAATGAGTAAGTATTTATTTGCTAGACGGTTAGCTTCGGCTGTGTTCAAACGATCTGATGATGATAAAGAAATTCCTGATGCAGTGAAATTCTGGAGTGAAATTTTAAGAAAGAAAGAGAATAAAAGATATGGACCAGCCATTAATCGTGCTGTAAATCGTGCATCAGCTTACCCTGGTAAAGCAAGGTTAGTAGCCCTACGTTCGGAAGTTGGCCTTACTAATTCTAATGATACAAATCTATTATTTAAAGAGGTGAAGTTTAGTGCCTGATAAATTTATACAATCGATAGAAGCTGAAGCTATGAGCGACTCAGCTTTTAGGAAAAAACTGCTACAACTAGCAGAACAATCAGAGCCTACACCTCTAAATGCACCTGATACAGGTGATGGAAGTTCTTTACCTGAACCAGATACACGTCCTGTGTCTGGTAGAGGTGAAGGTCGCGCAGCTTTTCAAACACCAAAAGGGCCAGACAGTGTATTCTCATCAGATTATCAACCGAGTAAAATTGAAGAAGAAGGTTCTAAAGCATTAGCTGGTGGTCTACTTAAAACATTAGACTCTGTTACATCTTTCCCTGAACGTATGATAGATATGGCATCTGGTGAGATGGAAGCAGAAGGTGAGGACTATGAACCTGATTGGAGTTTTTCAAAACAATTTAATATAGAACCTATAATTTATGATAGTGAATGGGCTCCTTATTTAGAGTCTATTGTACATTATTCTACTCTAGCTGGTGGTATAGTAGCAGCAATCGCAACTTCTCCGTTTAGTCTACCTACTATAGGTGGTGGTTTAACTTTTGGAAGCAAAGCTGCTACAGGTATATTACAAGGTAGTATTATTGGTATAGGTCAAGATGCTGTATCAATTAATTCACATGAGCAGAATGCTTCAAGAATGTTGGTTGATAGATGGCCTGCGTTAGATAGAATTGTAGGGAAATTAGCCACTGAAGATTCAGATTCTCCATTATCTATATATTTAAAGAACATACTTGAAGGTATGGGATTTGAAGCTTTATTAGGAGGTACATGGGAATTATTAGGTCAAGGACTTAGTGTAGCAAAGAGAGCTAAATTAAAAGGTAAAGTTAAATCTAGTGCTCTAAGTAAATTAGAAGATAGATTTAATCAGACTAAAGCTAAAGGACAAGCTGAGTTTGATGAGCAAAATGAATTCCTAAGAACTATAGCTGATCTAGAGCAGAGACAGTTAGGAGGTGAAGTTATTGATATGGATAACTTACCACCCTCTCCTTATATGGGAGTAAGGGGACATAAGAATAGACCTGCTGTAGATCCATGGCAAGGTAGTCCTATATCAAGATCAACTCCTTATGATAATTGGAATAATTTAAATAAGATTTCTAAAGAAGATTCTGCTGGTTCAGTAGATGCTTTATTCACAGTTCTAGAAGCAGAGGATATAGCAACTAATGGTATTGATAAAACCCTATTTAATCGTATTAGGAATGATTTAATTAACGATCAACGTTTTAAAGACTTTGTTAAGAGGGCTAAATCTGCAGGTAAATCTACATATACAACCTTCAAACAATCTTTAGACAGGTATGCAGAGATAACTGGTTTAAATTTTAAGAACCCTAAAGCTGATTGGGACGCTTACTTAAAGAGAACTGGGATGTCTATAGAAGACATATTATCTCATGAAACTATTATTAATTCTACTAGTAAGATAGCCCGTGATTTAGCTGTAGTTGCTCGTGAAATTAAAAAGATGGGTGGTGATATATTTGTAGTAGATGGCCCCATGAAATCTCTTGCAGATAGATTGGTAGCTAGTTTTGATTTTATTGGATACAATCGTGTTGCAGCTAATAGTACAATAAAAGATGCTGATAGACTTTTAAAAGGTATACATGAAGAGAATTTAGAAGGTGTTGATTTGTTAATGAATTTCCTTGATAGAGATGCACCTGAAGAATTAGTTAATTCAGTTCTTGACTTTTTAAGTACATCTCATAGATCAGGAAAGACATCTGACTTTAATAATTGGATGCGTCAGAAAATGACTGGTGGTGATATGCTACCAGGAGCTAATAAACAAGGTGCTTTATTAGATGAAATCAATCAAATACAGATTAATAGTTTCTTTGGTCCTAAGACTTTACAGAGAGCTATCTGGGGTACAGGCTTCAACTCTTATCTAAATCAATTTAATGATGTATTAGGTGCTGCTTTCAGATATCCAATCACAAAAGATTCAACTCAATTTAAAGCTCAATTTGCATCTCTCATGTCTATGATTGATTTCATACCAGATGCATTTAGAATTTTTAAAGGTAATCTTGACCAAGCATTTAGAGCTGGTGCAGATATTGACAACCGTTTCACTGCATACGGTAGAAGACATTTAGATGATGTTGCATATGAACAGTGGTTAGATTTTGAAGGAAGCGAATCGGATCAAATTGTATACCATATGTGGAAAGTTGCTCATAACCTTAACGGTGAAACTAGATTAGGTAGAGCTGCTTCTGCTATTAGTAGAGGTATGGATGCTGCGGATAAAACTTTTGAAGAATTAGTTCGCCATAAACGTGTTAAAGAGATAGCAATGCGTGATGCATTATTAGCTCAAAAGAAAGGTGATATCAGTGAGATAACCCCTGAAGTACTAGATGCTGCAGGTAAGTTATATGAACAAAAGTATTACAATGAATTTGGTGATCTTGATTTAAAGAGAGAAGCTTTCACAAACTCTGAGTTTAATGAAGTAACTTATCGTACTGAATTAGATGGAGCTGCTAAAGCTTTCTCAGCGATGATAGAACAAATACCTTATATAAAAAATTATTTTAGATTTGTTAGATCAGGTATAAATGGTTTAAAAGTAAAGACACAAAATATGCCTATTCTTGCTGCACTACTTAAAAAGAATAGAGATATATTCTTTGCTAGACCAGGTAATTTAGATTCCGTTAGAAAGTATGGTATTGATAATGACTGGGATCTTGAACGGATGAAAGGTAGGCAGATTTCACAACAAGCTGTTGGTATGGGTCTAACTTATGTTGCTGTTCAAAAGTTCTTAGGTGGTGGTCTGTGGGGTAATGGACCTAACGTACAAGGATTAAGAAATGTATTCAGAGATACTGGTGGTGAACCAAATACTATTGAGATAGGTGGTAAGCGTGTATCATTAGATTTATTTGAACCCTTCGATCTACTCTTTAAAGGTGTAGCAGATGTTGGTGCAAATATGCATATTATGGGTGAAGAGTGGGCTGAAGAGAAGTTGCAAGCATTTGCAATAGCTACAGCATTTTCTGAAGCTGCTACAGATGAAACTTTCTTATCAGCTGTTGGTGATTTAGTTGATGTAATTAGAGGTAAACCAGGTAGTGTAAGTAGATTAACATCTAATATTGCTCATTTTGTCCCATTTGGTGGTTGGAGAAGATTCGCTGGATCAGCATTGACTGATTCTTATCGTGAAATAAATAGTTCTATTTGGACAGATAAAGGTCTACTTGAATCTGGTCCTATACAAAGCATAAGAAAGGATAATTTATTAAGTGAATTCTTAGCTCCATTATCTGGTAGCGATCCTTTGCCATTAAAATATAATATGTTAAATGGCAAGCCTTTTAAAGAGACTAATATATTAGGACGGATTTTTAGAGCTGGAAGTATGGTACCAATTGAACCAGGTGCGAGTCCTGGTCAAAAGTTACTATGGAGAAGTAATTATGATTTGAGAACTTCTACTTGGAATTCTCCCAGTCCTGATAATGTTTCATTGAAAGATGAGAATTTTTTAAGATCTGAATTCGCTAAAGAAATAGGTCTAACTAAAATTAATGGAGAAAATCCAGAACAATGGTTGAACCGGTTATCTAAAGATCCTCGTATTATAGCTTCTATCAATGAGATGATAGCAGATAAAAAGAGTGGTGATATTAATATAGATCCTGTTAAAGGTTACTATCATAATAGAGTAATTCGAAAAGGATTTGATAGGCGACGAAAGTTGGCATGGCAAAAGGTGCGTCAACTTCCTGAAGCCAAACTTCTTATTCAAAAGGAAATACAGAAAAAGGTAGAAACTAATAGCAAGCTTTATAAAACCACTAACCAAGAACTTCCCCTACATCCTGCAAGATAAACAATGACAGTAGAAACATTTACAAATATTATTCATAAGGCAAATGGGGATGGCTCCACTAAGGACTTCAATCTTTCATTTTCTACTTATGAAGCGGATGATGTATTCGTATACTTATGGGATACATCTACAGACAAGTATGTATTACAATCACTTACTACTCACTACACACAGTCAGGTAGTAAGATTAGCTTTGTCACAGCACCACCTTCTCCACCTTCTGCTGACTTTGAGAATATATTTATTATAAGGAAGACTGATCTTTTAAATCCAAAGACAACTTTCCAAGCTGGTAGTTCTATTAGAGCTGCTGATCTGAATAACAATCAGACACAATTAATCAACGCTTTACAGGAGAGGCTACATTTATCTCCTGATATCTTATTCCCTGAATTTGAAGGGAACTTAGATATGAATGGACATAAGATTAAGAATATAGGTACGCCTTCTGCATCTACGGATGTTAGTACTAAAGCTTATGTCGATACAGCAATAGATAGTATAACTGCTGCTGGCGCATCACCACCTGATTCACCTTCTGCAGGTGATAGATGGTATGATACAGGCACAGGACGTACATATGTTTATTATACAGACGCTGATTCCTCAGCATGGGTAGAGGCTAGCCCTCCATTACATTCAGGATCAGGTGTCGATGCTAGTTCTGGTAATGCTTTGCCTTTGGCAGGTGGTACTATGACTGGTACATTAACCTTATCTGGTGCTCCAACAGCTAACCTACATGCAGCTACTAAAGCTTATGTAGATGCTCAAAATACAGGAGCTTCATCAGTTCCATTAGATGGTTCATCTAAGATGACTGGTGACCTTACATTGGATAACCAGAAAGGGGTTAAGTTTGAAGAAGCATCTGGTAATAATTATGTTTACCTACGTGGTAATAACAGTGTAGCATCTGATTATACGTTAACATTACCTAATGCTGTACCAGGTACAAATGATTATAGACTTGTTAGTGATACATCAGGTAACCTTTCATGGGCTGCACCAAGTAACACACAAACAGGTTTAACGAATACTAATATAGCATCTGGTGCTGGAATTGATGCAACGAAATTGTCCTATACTGCGAGTGGTACAGGTGCAAATGCTAGAACTATAGATAAAAAGTTAGATGAAGTTAGAAGTGTTACCGACTTTGGTGCATTAACAACTGCCTCAGCTGCTGATAATGCTGCGGCATTTCAGGAAGCAATAACAGCTTGTGCTGATGTATGTGCTTTGTATGTACCAACAGGTACGTATCAAATTAGTAGTACACTTTCAATAGCTGATAAGTGTTTAACTATATATGGTGATGGACCTGGTTTAAGTATACTTGAATTTACAGGTGGAACAGATGGACTACAGTTTACATCTACAAGTAATTTTAAATACTTAAATGTACGTAATATAGCTTTCAGAGCTAATGGATATAGAAATGGATCTCCTATAACAGCAAGTTATACTCCTGATCCAGCAGTCCTTAGGCAAACTGTTATTCTAGAGAATGTACATGCTACTAAAACTAATGCATCCTCTTCTTGGATATGTGGTTTCTACTTTAATAACTGTAGTTGGGGTAGATTAGATAAAGTTGTCTTCAATGGTAGGAAGCAAGGTTCAAGTGACTCTAGTTATGGCTTTAGATTTAAAGGTACAGGCGAGGGAGTTGATGGATCTAATGATGTATATGTAACTAATTGTGCAGTTAATAACTGTGAAGGACCAGGATATTGGATTGATGGTGTTACAGAAGATGTTACTATTGAGAATTGTATTACTGTATCAAATACTGTTGGTATTAGAATAGAAGGTCCAGATACTGATGCTACAACTAAAGGTTTCTATACCATACAGAACTGTAATATCGATGATAAAACAAAAGGTATTGAATCGAAGAATGCAGAGTATACCAAATTCATAGGTAATACAATACGAGCTGATTCTAATAGTTCTACAGGTACACAGAATTGGGTAGGACTTGATTTACATACAGATAATAATGATAATGTAATCATTGCTAATAACCACTTTGTAGGTAGAACTACGAATGCTGGATCTAGTACTGATATTGGTATCCAATTAGATCATACGAACCATTGTTTAATTGAGAATAATTTATTCCATAACGTTACTAAAGGTATAAAGACTATTAGTAGTAACTCTGGTAATGTCACTATATTACATAATAAGTTAAAAGGGGCTACCTTACCTAATTTCTTAGATAATACTGGTAATGTAGATAGTATTATTCAGATGTTTACAGCTGGTGCTGGTACTGATGATGTTCTAAAGATCTGGAATACCAATACTAATAATAATACTCAACTGCAAGTAGGATCAGGTAATACTGATAGTACTGCTTATATGAATGTTGGAGTATTAGCTGGTGGTACAGGTCAAATCGTTGCTAATCAAGCTCTAGAATGTAAAGGTACAACTAGTGCTCTTCTGCAGGGTGCAACGACAGCGAATGTTACAGCTGGTACATCTACAACAATTACAGGTGGAACCTCAGCTGCTTTAACTGGAACGACAACAGCTGCTGTAACAGGTGGCACTACAGCTAGTGTAACAGCTGGTACTGATGTTGCTGTAACAGCTGGTAGTAACTCTGGAAACAAGATTGAAATAAAAGCACCTGCAGCTAGTGGTCTTATTGATATAGATGCATCTGGAACTGGTGGTAATGTTAAAATTCAATCATCTGCTAATGATGGTCAGATAGAATTCTGGACAAATGATGCAGGGAATACTTATGCTAATATTCAGAAAGCTACATATACTGATGATGGTCGTTTTCTATGGAGATGGACTACGCCAGGTAATACAGTAGAGTATCCTAGGCATGAAGTATGGGGTGGCCCAGCTCCAAGTATAGGTTGTTTTAATAATGATAATTCTAGTACTCAAAGAAATCAGATTATTTTCTATAATAATAATGGGGATAATACATCTGGTAGAAATGGTTATGGTATTGTAGGTACTATTACTGCTAATAATTCGTCTACAGTATATAATACATCATCTGATTACAGATTAAAAGAGAACGTAGTAGGATTAACAGGAGCAATAGCTAGAGTAAAATCTTTAACACCTTATAGATTTAATTTTAAAGCATCTCCAGGTGTAACAGTTGATGGTTTCATGGCGCATGAAGCTCAAACAGTTGTACCTGAAGCTGTTACTGGTGTTAAGGATGGTACAACAGATATAGGTACTCTTAAAGATAAAGATGGTAAAGTATTAAAGACAAATGTTGGTAAACCACCTGAATTAGACTTTGGTAAGACTTGGGAGAAAACAGGTACAACACCTGAGTATCAAGGTATTGACCAAGCTAAACTTGTTCCATTACTTACAGCTGCACTACAAGAAGCCTTGACAGAAATAGATACACTTAAAAATCGTGTCACAGCATTGGAGGGTTAAACATGGCACTTAATTTCCCTGCTTCACCTTCCTCTGGTGATACCCACAATTCCGCTAATGGTTTAACCTATTACTGGGATGGTGTGAAGTGGACGACAGTAGGTACATATACTACTGGTAATATATACGCTTCAAAGCTAGATAATATAGCTAGCGGTTTTAATGGTTCTACTGCTACCTTTACATTACAGGTAGACAGTAGCACTGTTAAACCACATAACGATCAATCAGTTATGATCGTTGTAAACAACGTTGTTAAAGAACCTACAACTGCATATACAGTTAATTCTAGTACTGGTCAAATAACCTTTACTGGTGGTAATATACCTACAAATGGTCAAACGTTCTGGGGTGTTATATACTCTAGATTACCTATTGATATGTCTACTGGTCTAAGTAAGACTGGTGGTACAATGACAGGTAATATTACTTTTGCAAACTCTCAGACGTTTGCTGCATCTAAACTTTCTGGTACAATAGCTACAGCTAGCATAGCAGATGATGCTGTGACAGCTGATAAAATAGCAGATGGAACTTTAGATGGTAGATATTTTACAGAGACAGAATCTGATGCGAGGTATTTCAGGCAAGACTCTACGGAGTCCATTACTAGTGGTGATACTTGGAGTGGCAGTGATACTAAAGTTGCTACTTCTGCAGCAATTGATGCACGTATTACAGATCTGGTAGATGACGTTGGTGGCTTTGTCCCTATTGCAAATGAAACCTCTTTCCCAGCTGCTAACCCGGATGTTAATAATGGTGCTGGTACTCTGGTTAGTGTTAAAGAATTCGCTAGTTCCCACACACCGAGCGGTGGTACAGTTACCATTGCCAACGGAGCGGGATCAGGCAATACAATCACAATTACCGGATGTGGTAGTACCGTACTCGCAGCAGGGTTTGGTGGTATTGTAGAAACTACTACAACATTACATACATATACATTCCATAGGCTTACACCTAAAGCAACAGAGGTTACTACGGTAGCTACTAATGTAACTAACATTGGAACTGTTGCAACAAACATTAATGCTGTAAATGCCTATGCTGAACAATATCAAATAAAGACTACTGCCCCTACTACGGATGGAGCTGGTAATTCTTTAGCAGACGGTGATTTATGGTTTGATTCCTCATCCAATAAAATAATGATGGTCTATGATGGATCATCTGGAGATGGATTCTCAGCTGTAACACCTACACAATCAGTATTAGCTGATATATCTAATGTGTCCGGTCAATTGACCTATGCAGAAGATTTAGGAAGCATTGCAGATGCTTTGACGACAGAAACAGGTAATAATATAAATACTGTTGCTACTAATATAAATGATATTAATACATTCTCTGATATATACAGAGTAGCATCTTCAGCACCATCTTCTAGTTTAGATGGAGGTGATTTATGGTATGATACTACAGGTAGTGTACTTAAATATTATAATGGTAGTTCTTGGGTTGTAACTGCTGCAGCTGGTTTATCAGAAGTATCAGGAGATACAACACCTGAATTAGGCGGTCATTTAGACTGCAATGATAAAAACTTAACTGAAGTAGGAACCGTTAGCGGTGATAACTTGCAAATTGACTTCGGAGCTATAGCTTAACATGGCAAAAAAATTACAATTAAGAAGAGGTACAACCTCACAGCATAATAGCTTTACCGGAGCCGTTGGTGAAGTTACGGTAGATACCGACAAGGATTCTCTTGTCGTACATGACGGCAGTACCCAAGGTGGTCATCCCATTGCTAAGTCATCTGATATAGCAGCAATGGCAGCTACTACAGGTGCTACATTTACTGGTGACATTACTATAAATGCTCAGAAAGATGTTAGATTTGCTGATGCAGATAGTTCAAATTATGTAGCATTACAGGCACCAGCTAATATTACAAGTAATGTAACTTGGACCCTTCCTGCAATAGATGGCAGTGCTAATCAGGTATTGACTACAGATGGTTCGGGTGTCCTAGGATGGTCTAGCGATGCAACGACTGATAGCACTAAGATGCCACTTGCTGGTGGTACGTTTACAGGTATTGTAAACTATGGTAATGGTAAAGCTGCAAGGTTTTTTGAATTAAATGGTAATGGTTCTAATTATGTAGGGCTTGTAGCACCTAGTGCTTTATCAGCTGATACTACTTACACCCTTCCTACAGCTGATGGCAATGCCGATGAATTTTTAAAAACAAACGGTTCGGGTGCCCTATCATGGGGACTATCTTCATCAGGTGCAACAGGTGGTGCAACAGACGCTATCTTTGTAGAAAATGAAAGAACAGTAACTACTAGTTATAGTATTACTGCCACCAAAAATGCCCACTCGGTTGGGCCGATCGCAATAAACAACAACATTGTTGTTACAATTCCCGCAAACTCAACTTGGTTGGTACACTAAATTATGGCATACGGAAAATTAAAAGCAGACACTCTTGTATATGACAACAGTGGTTCTGATGTAGAAGTTGGTATTAGTAACTTAGCACCAAAAGCTTCTCCTACATTCACAGGAACAGTTAACGCAGCTGCTCTTACATTAAGTGGGGACTTGACAGTTAATGGTACAACCAGTACTGTGTCGTCTACTACAATTACGGTTACAGACAAAAACATAGAAATTGGTAAGGTATCTACACCTACAGACACAACTGCTGATGGTGGTGGTATTACACTTAAAGGTGCTACCGATAAAACAATTCTCTGGACTGATTCAACTGATTCTTGGGACTTTAACCAGCATGTTAATGCTGCTACAGGTAAAGAATTTAAAATTAATAATGCATCAGTTCTGAGTGCAACAACACTTGGATCTACAGTTGTAGGTAGTTCACTAACCTCAGTTGGTACTTTAGCAGGTCTCGACCTTGCTGGTCTTCTTACTGAAAGTGTTACCGTTACAGCAGGTAAGCTAAGTGATAATACGAACATTGACCTATCAAATGGTAATGCCTTCCTATTCACAACAGCAGAATCAACTACATGTACTCCTAACCTACGTTACGATGGTTCAACAACTTTGAACAGTAAAATGGGTGTAGGTGATGTTATTACAGTAACACTTGTAACTACAGCTAATGCTTCTGCTTACTGTGCTCAGCTTACTATTGATGGAGCTGCAGTAACAGAGAATTGGGTTGGAGGTAGTGCACCAAGTGACGGTGGGTCATCAGGTGTAGATATACATAGCTATACAATTATGAAAACCGCTTCAGCAACATACACCGTCATCGGTAACCAGATTAAAACAAGCTAACTTTATTGGGGGCATATGAATTACATAAAGATGTCCCCTTTAACGGGGATGGTAGGTTATGGTGGAGGAAGCACTGGATTAACTTTCGGTGGTGGTGGTCCTCCAGCATCTACAGACGAATGGTGGGGAAATAGAGGTGTATTTGCTGGTGGAGAGCCATCCGCTTCTAATTCAAATGTAATAGATTTTAGAACGATTAGTACAACTGGAAATGCTTCAGACTTTGGTGACTTAGCTGATAATCGTGATGAAATAACAGGTGCTAGTGATGGTACTACAATGTTAACTTTCGGTGGTTGGACAACTTGGTCACAGAATCAGATTCAAAAAATTACTATAGGTACACTTGGGAATGCTTCAGACTTTGGTGATTGCACAGGAACTATTTCTCGTTCTTCAGCTGTATGTAATGGTTTATATGCTGTAAACTTTTGTGGTAATTCTGGTAGTGCTGTGATTAATAGGCAGGAATGGGTGTACCCACAACAGCCTGGAGATGCTACTGATTTTGGTGACAATACTAAATCACGTGGTTGGACCTGTTCGTTTGGGAGTGCTACCAGAGGTATATGTGCAGGAGGTCAGAAGTCTAATAGTTCAAATGAGGACACAATAGATTATATGACATACTCTAGTTTAGGCAATGCTACTGATTTTGGAAACCTAGAGTATCATACAAGAGGATCTGCTGGATGCGATAATGAAGGAGTACGTGGACTTATTATGGGAGGAGTCAATGACGGTGGTTATACTAATATGACTAGATATGTTACGATAGCTAGTACAGGTGACGGTACAAACTTTGGTGATCTTCAAGCAGATGTAAGAGGTTACGTTGCTGGAGCTAGTAATGGTTCACGAGGTGTATGTGCAGGTGGGTACACAGGATCTGCTCATTCTAATGTAATGGAATATTATACCATAGCATCAACAGGTCAAGCCACTGATTTAGGTGACCTTACAGAAGCACGTAATGGACTCGCCGGAGCTGCAGGAGATTAACTATGAACTATATAAAAATGTCACCGCTAACAGGAATGGTCGGTTATGGTGGAGGATCTAGTGGTTTAAATATTTCAGGTATTAGTAAAGTACCTTTCTTTGGCGACCGTGGTTTAATACACGGAGGTTGGCAAGACGGTGGTTGGGGTGAAAATGCTATTCAGTATTTTGCAATCACAAGTACTGGAAACACATCAGACTTTGGTAATTTAACTACTTCAAGACAAACAGGAGCAGCTGCTTCTAATGGAACTCGTGGAGTTCAATTTGGTGGACAACAAAGTGATATGACAATAATTGATTATATTACGATTGCTAATACTGGAAACGCTACTGACTTCGGCGACTTAAATGTTGGAAGGAGGTTAATTGCTGGGTATTCTAATGGTGCTATTGCTTGGTGTGCTGGTGGTAAAAATGGTGGAGATAGTAATGTAATTGATTACTGGACTATTGATACCACTGGTGATGCTAGTGACTTTGGTGACTTATCTGCAAATAGAAAAAATCTTTCCGGTTGTGGTAATAACGATAGAGGAATGACTATTGGTGGTTGGACATCTGGAACACAGTATGACATCGATTATTTCGATCCAAATACACCTGGGAATGCTGCTGACTTTGGCGATATCGGAAGAGGAATGGCTGAAGGTAATTGCACAAGTAATGAGACCCGTGGACTGGCTATGGGAGGATATGACTTCTCCGCTGATGCAGCTACAGACTCATGTGAATATATAACGATTAGTACACTTGGAAATACTAGTAGTTTTGGTGACTTAGATCAAGTACGAACTATTAGTATGTCTTCTTGTAGTAATGGTACTAGAGCTACCTTTAATGGTGGAAATGACTCAAATAATGCAATAAAGTCTATTCGTTATTTTACGATTGATACAACAGGAAACTCAACTAATTTCGGCGACATGGACACTGAGCGTCAAAGTATATCAGGAGGCAACTCAGGAGATTAACTTATGAATTACGTTAAAATGAGTCCTCTTACTGGTATGGTTGGTTATGGAGGAGGTCCAACAGGGATCCCACAAAATGAAATACAAAAGGTTTATGTAGGATATTGCTTTGATCTTTATTGGTCTAAATTTGGTTCACATAGTGGAACTGGAGTTTGGACAGGTGCGAACGGCAGTAAACAGACAGATCAATGTTCTAACAATCAGATGAGCGCTACTAATGCTGCTTGGGTTACTAGGTTTGATGGTGATACAGATTCTACTTACGATCAATGGTATTTTTCGAACCATTCAATAACACAGCAAAATGATATGGCTATTTGGGCATCAAATAGTAATACTTTTGCTAGTGGTAACGTTCAGATAGCAACTGGAGATGATGCTCATGCTTGGCCGTCATCTAATAGTGGAGAGCATAGTCTTATTGTAAATGGAACACGATATAGATATTGGCAATTTCAGAACTTTCCATCATGGACATATACCGTACAATTAAGGAGGCTTGAATGAACTATATAAAGATGAGTCCTCTTGTAGGCATGGTTGGCTATGGTGGAGGTGGAACAGGATTGTCGTTAAATGCAGCAGCTAAGAAACCAGGATGGCTTGGTGATAGAGGATGCTTTAATGGTGGTTATTGGTCAGGACATAATCGTGGTTATAACAGTAATGTAGTATCTGATATTTTTTATGTCACGATTGCAACTACTGGTAATGCTGCTGATTTCGCTAATATGACTGAAGGTAGAATGACTCTATCTGCTGGATCTGGAGAAGGTAGAGGTATTCAACCTGCTGGACAGAATACAAATGGAAATACAGCAACCAAAGCAATTGATTATTGGGCATTTGCGACTCTTGCTGATGCTGCAGATTTCGGTGATATGCAGGACATGGAAAGGTCTCTGATGACAGCAAGTAACGGTGTTAGAGCTGTTATGAGTGGTGGCTATCCTGATATGAACAGTGGTAAACATAATGTTATGGAGTATCTTGTTATCCAAACTACGGGTAATTCAACTGATTTTGGTGATGTCAATACTAATATAGGGAATCACATGAGCGTTGGAAATTTCGACAGAGTTTTTATCGTAGGAGGTGATTCATCTGAAGGAAGTAGTGCTAGATATAAAAACGAGTTACGTTATGTCACCGTAGATACACCTGGTAATACAAACGATTTCGGAGATTTAGATTATCCAAGATGGGATTGTGGAGGAACTGGTGATGCAACTCGTGCTATGACTCTTGGAGGTAAGTATAGAGATACTAATCAAGATCCTGCAAACATAAACAATAGAGAAATAAGATATTTCTCGATGGATACTCAAGGAAGCACTTCAGACTTTGGTGATATTGTTAATGGTTCAAATAACAATTTCTGGGGAAACGCAGGTTATGGTACTTGTGGGAATAATGAGCGAGGAGTCATGACTGGATCAGAGATTGATGGTTCAAGAGTAAATAATATTGATTATATAACCATACAAACTACTGGAAATAGTACGGATTTCGGTGATATGCCAGGACCAATAGGTTATGGTAATAGCCATTCCGCAGGAACATAAAAAACATTATCCACTCAATTATGACAGACATTGTAAAACAAGAGGAAACTGCTGGCTTTATTATACCAAAGAATGTTGTTAATGAAGCTGCAGTACAAAAAGTACAGCAATACTTACCTGAACTTGCTGAAAAGACAGCAGCTTTTGGTAGTAACAATAGTCAATCAACATTAGCTATGATGAGTCTGACCATGCTTTGTGGTCATTCTCCTTATAGAATGTTAAGACAAATATTAGCAGAAGCTGAGAAAAGAAAAGGTGCTCTAGCATCTGCTCAAGTTAGTTATGCTAAAGCTTTAAAGAGAATAGAAGAGTTAAAAGATTCTGATGATCCAATTAAACAAGCAAGATATCGAGAAGCTATAGTTAACCTTGCTACTATGGAACAAAAGATAAATGGGTCTTTTGGTGATCTTGCTACTTTAATCGAAGCTTATAACAATATCAAAGAGAAGAATGGTATAACAGATTGGGATGAAGAAGCATTTGAAGCTGAAGAAAAGAAACATCATGTACGACGAGCATTCGAGTTAATGTATCGTAACTTACTTGATGGT
>VTLG01004345.1_pt1 | contig 24562 bp, 43 predicted proteins | sample 4694571 | NCBI WGS metagenome assembly VTLG01 (sample SAMN12604809, study PRJNA352737) | marine metagenome | biome: ENVO:00000447; feature: ENVO:00000209|ENVO:00000569|ENVO:01000036; material: ENVO:00002151; isolation source: viral sequences binned using virsorter ...
CTTTATTATTATCAATTTCTAATTCTTGACTTTTATCTACAGATAAAAAATCTCGAAAATTATTTACAAATCTAACTCCAGTTTCATAACTTCTAAGTCCACCAAGATGTTTTTGATACCATCTATCTTTTTTTATTGCTTTATTAATCATTTTAGTAAAGTTAATATTTCCAGATTCATCATCATCATCATATTTAATAAAACCATCTATAGCTGTTTTAATTTCTCCTTTAACAGTATTATCCATATTTAATCTTGCAAAAAAATCTTCAGCTAAAGTTTCTCTTGTAACTAAACTTGTATTAAATTGTCTTAATTTATGATATTCTTTTAAGGGAGCTATTATTGATTTATGATTAATATTTTTCCATACAAAAGGGAATCCTTCTTTTGTACTAAAATAATGTACTAAATAAGCTGCCTTATCTAAATAATCTAATCCTTCTTCACTTTTAAAATTTGATTTAGAAATAGCACTATTTAAAAAATTTGTTATAGCTGGTATTGGTTCATTTAAATTTTTTGCATAAGCTGCTAATGCAGATAATTTTCTATTTTCTATATTTTCTCCATCAGCATTTTTTACTATTTCATTATAATTTGGATTTGGTCCTTGTTTTCCAGCTCCTATGTCTATAGTTTCTCTCATATCCCTTTCATAAAAATCCATTTTACCTAAGTTTAAATCTCTTATATCTTCTACATTAAATATTTTTTTAAGATTTTGATTAATTACTAATTGTTTTAATGTTTCAACTTTATTATCTCCTTCAATACCATCTAACAAACCTTTATCATTTAAATTATTATATAATTCTCCATTAATCATAGTTTCAAAATCCATTGATGGTAAGTTTGGTTCTTCTGCTAAACCTACCCATTTAGGCATATAAAAATCTGAATGATAATTAATTAATTGTCCTATTGTATGTTGATCTATAAAATGTTTCATAGCTTCAGTATCTTCTCCTAAACCTAACGCTACACCTTGAGCTATTAAATTTTTTTCATCTAAATGCGTATAATCTTCTGGACTATGTATAAAACCTTTCATGGTTTCTGTATGTGTAGTTGCTTGTTCTATATTTTTATCTATTTCATATTGACCTAATAATTTTTTATGCGAATCAATTTGAGCTTCTAAATATTGTGAAGCTCCTTCTATAATTCCAGCTCTTTCATTTGTTGTACTACCAGTAAATGTTGCATTACCATCAGTTGGTTGAAAGTCTGGTTTATTAAGATAAGTAAGTAATTTCTTTTTTATTCTACCATTCATTTGATTTAATAAATCGTGTCCTACTGCAAATTCAGCATTAGTTTCTGCAATTTCTGTCATCAAATTATCTACTTCATGTTTAATCCAGTTATTAACTCTTAATTGCTCAAAACCTAATTGTTTTTTTCTTAACCATTCATCAGGTGTTCCACCATAATCGTTTATAAATTTTTGTTGTTCATCTGGATAAGAAGAATTATAATATTCTACCATATCCTTATAAATTTCTCCTAATTTAACTTTAAAATTATCATTTAAATAAGTATCAATTTTATCTAATGGCATATCACGCATATCTATTAATGCTTGTTCATCTAATATTCCTATCCTTTGATCTAATGCTTCTCCTGTTGCAATATGATCTTTTTTGATTTTTCTATTAATAATATTTTCGCCTTCTTTTGCAGCATCTATTCCTACTTTACCTTTAGTCCAATTTTTAAATCTGTTAGGAGATTCTTCTACTAAAGTTTTTGTATAAGCATCAACAGCTTGTGTATATGCTTGTGGATCATCAAAATGTTTTCTTCCTAATTCTTGTATCATTTTGTAGGATTTAACATCTACATCAGCTTTGTATTTAATTTCTTCTCTTGTTGCTGCTCTTTGAGCAAAGAAATCTAATTTTTTCGTTAATGTTTCTCCAATAGTACCTAATGGATCATCAGATACTGCTGGTACTACACCCATTCTATTTGCAACAGAAGATGCAGTTGTTACTACTTTTCTTTCTCCTCTAGTAAGTGCCATTAGCTATACCATTTATGATTTGCGTACCCAGTAGTTAATTCTGCAATAACAGAAGTATAACCACCAAATACTAGGTTATTATCTTTTAATCTATTTTCATATAGTGATGCTGAATATTTGTGTTGAATATTTTTTCCCATCAATCTAATATTAGCAATATCTTTTTCAGCTTTCTTTTTAACTTGTTTATTAATATTTAAAAAACTCATACCATCATCATAATAACCAGCTATAGATTGATAAGCCAAATTATTAGCTATTGCTATATTCTGTTGTTCTTTTCTAGTATTTTCTTCTTCTAATGCTTGTAATTTTGCCATTTCAGCTTCAGTTTCTAATCTATAATTTTCTCTTGCTAATGCTCTACGCTGTGCTTGTATGCTAGAAAATGTACCTACAGCACTCATTACAGAAGCTGCAGCAAATAAAGAAGCAGCAGATGATCCAGCTAATATACTCATGCGAATTGTATCTCCATAGCTAGTCCTAATACCTTTAATGGTAAAGGATCGTTTTGTGAAATAGTTATAGTAGGATTTTTGCTATAACCCAAGAAATTAAATTCTTTTTTATCTGTAACTGGTGTTGTATCACTATTAACTGTAAAATCTACTTGTTGTATAACTAATTCTTTTGCAGTTAAATCCTGAGCTTTCATTGTAATATCTAAACCAGAAGATATATCTACAATAGCTTTATTAACTCGTCTTGGCTGACCAGTAAGTGGTCCAGTTTCTATTTCTTTATCTATTGCCATAGTTTCTAATACTGGAGTAAAATTAAATCCTACTCTTACACCAGTAGGAAAAGGAGCAGATGTTAATGTTATTCTACTGCTAGAATCTACAATAAATTCGCCTAAAGAACCATTACCATATGTAGCGTATACTCTATCTGTATTTTCATAAATACCATTTACTGTATGTACAAATCCATTAACAACAGTAATAACTGCATTATCTGCTGGTGTTGCAGCTAAGTTTTGATTTAACTGTATATTATATCCTGATGAAGTAGCTGTTACTGCCTCAATAGTATATTCAGTAGCATTTCCAGCAATAGTAAATGTTTCTTGAACCTGAGGAGCAGAACTAAATCCATCTACTGCTAATGTATTTCCTGTTTGTGAACCACCATTAACTAATGGCGAACCTTTTTGGTATACAGTAGTAGTAGTTGAACAATCTAATGTTATTGAATCAGTATCAGAAAATTTTTCTAAAAAATATTTTGTACCAGATGGTACTACTCTTTTTCCTACACAAAATAAGTTTTCATTAATAGCTACTATACTATCAAATGTATCGCCTGTTTGTGTATCCCACATAGTCCAACCAGCAATTTTTTCATCTCTAATACTATGAAAAACTGCAATCTTTCCACCATAAGTAGTTCCACTATTTAAAAAGAAAGCAAACTGTTCTGGTTTTTCTGCATTACCTGTAAGCATAGCGTGTTGCTTTGGTGTATCTACTAAATGAGAAGCTAATACCGAAACACTTGTTGAACGATATGCTTGTTCTACATCTGAAAAAACATATTCTCTAATTGCTTTACCATTTTTTTGTGTAAACAAAGTTGCTCCATCAAAAGGAATAGGATTTGATCTATTACAACCATAAGGTGTTTGTCTTAAAAAAGATATATTACTTGGAGTAATTGCTGCTGATTGAGATGATACTGGAATAAAGTATTCTGCTCCATCAGTAAATATTTGTAAATTACGAGAAGATACAAAATGTCTTATTTCATTAACTTTATCGCCTGTAATAGCTACATTAATGGCTTCATTTGCTAATCCTGTTCCTAAAGCAAAATTATAATATCCACCTATTTGACTGGCAACGACTGAAGATGGTTTATCTCTTACACCACCAAACCATAATCTATTATCATGAAATGATACTGCCTGAGGATAACCTCTTACTCCTGATATAAGTTGTTCAGTCCAATCAGCTTCTGCTGAAGTTCCAGCTAAAGTTTCAATAACTTTAACAGTTACTTGTGTTGCGCTATCTTTACTTGTTATATAAACTTGTTTGCCACCTATTTCTAAATAGGTTTCATCATGGGCATCTTCAAATACACTTGCACTAGCAGTTACAGTTACACTTGATCCAGTTGTTGCAGAAGGTGTTAAAGTAATAGTTGAATCAGCATATTTATAAAATGGCTGTGTAGTTTTATTTACACTATGAGCTGTAATTGAATCATTTTCTTCAAAAGCAAAAGCAGATACACTAAATGAAGAAGCACTAGCTCTTACTATTTTACGAATAGGATAATTTCTATGACATACAAATACAGTATCTCCAAACTGTGCTATGTTTAATTCAAATATAGTTGAAGTAGTCCAGTTGCAATTTGAAGTTATATTTGTTTGTATAGCTACACCACTAGAATTAAAAACATCTAATCTACCATTACTAAAAGCAAAAATAGCAGTTTCATCATTAGAAAATATAAAAGGAGCTAATCTACTTTGTTGAGTTAATGTTGCAGTATATTGTGTAGCTGGTCTACGCATAACACCACCTTCATCTAATAAATACCAATTACGACATTGTTTTGATCCTTCAAAATATGCTTTAGCATCTGTACGAGCATTTAGTAATGAATTAAGCTCTCCAGCCGAAAAGTTGGTATATACTTGTCTAACCTTTCTGGGCATTATGATGTAACAAGTCCACTCCTACTGCTCCTTCTTTCAGTAATAAATCTGCTAGTAGACAGTACTTTTGTTGTTGTTTCTTGTGAATCAGTATTTTTAGCAATTAATAATTGTCTTTCGCCTAGCTCATCAAATTCTCTAACCATACCAGAATCTCTTGCTATTGAACCAGCAAAGATACTAGCGAGTTTGTATTCGAGAGCTAAACGAAAGTGGGGAGGAAATTGATCTTCGTCTTGTCTAAAAACATAATCCATAATAACTGTAGAATTAGAACCATATCCATCTAAATAAATTTTATCTTCATAACGACTATAAGGAATTGCATGGTCATTACTTGTAACAGCAATAATTTGTAAACATAAAGGACTAGCTGGTATTTGATATGCGTATTCATATCTACCAGTAGGAGCTGCACTTAATAAAGATAATTGTTTTTGCCCTGTAGCAAAACGCCATTTATGTCTAGTAAGAGTTGCTTCTACTATTTCTTCGTAAATATTATTTACTACTAGAGCTTCTGTACTACCATCAGTAAATGATGAAATAGGATTTGCTCCTATCATTATTAAAGCTCTTGAAGCTATATCTATTTTTGTAACTGCCATACATTACCCTTGTCTAGTTTGTACGCCACCTTTAACATTAGGTATTATTATTGATAAATTTTTTCCAGTTATATTAGATATTTTATATTTTTTTGCTAAATAACCTACTTGTTGTTTAAATTCTTTTGATCTTGATTTAGGATCGGTAGATAAAACTATACTATCTAATATAGCTAATCTTGTTTTAATATCATCTACTTCTTTAGGATTTAAATGTCTTGCACTAAATACAGAATTAGTATTACCTCCTTTAAAATTAATTGCAATTCTACCATCTCCCATTTTTTCATAATTATATAATTGTTCTGGTACAGTATTAGATTTAAATAATGAAGCTGTTAATCCAGCAGTTGCAGCTAATCCTAATGCTCCACCTACAATACCTCCTGTTTTAAAACCTTTCCAAGGGTCCTTAGATAATCCAGCTCCTAAACCAGCTCCAACTCCAGCTCCCATAAGAGTAGGAGTAGCAGCAGTTGCAGCAGCAACTCCAGCAGCACCTATTCCACCAGCAGCAGTTACTTGTGCAGCTTTTCTTACACCTTCTCTAACTTTTGGACCAGCTTTTCTACGAGCTTTTACTGATGCTGTTCTTACACCTTTTTTAATTTTTTCTACAGTTGGTTGTAATTTTTCTCCAGTTTTTGCAGCAGTTTCTTTAACTTTTGATCCAGCTTTAGTAGCAGTTTCTTTTATTTTTGTTCCAGCTTTTGTTGTTTCTAATTCTTTCTTTTTCTTTTTAATAACCTTTACAGCTTTACCTAAAGCCTTACCAGCTACTTTCATTGCTCCAGCTATTGCCATATTTTTAATCTCCTTGTTAAGAGAGGGGAATAAATCCCCTCTCCATTAATTATATTAAGCTAGTATTACTGTATTTAAGTTTGATCCACCATCATTTACAGATACAATTAATATATCTACAACTGCGTTTGAACCACCACTATTTACAATAATAATGTCTCCAGCTTTTAGTTCTCTGTAAGATAAGATAAAGTAATCATCATTATCTATATCTCCGATTGCATCGCCATCAGTATAATACCAAAGAGAATTGGTATCGCCTAATTGGCAAGCCTTTTTTACAGGGTTTGCTAATGCGTAAGCCATATTATTATCTCCTTATTATTCTGCACATTTTTGTACTCTTATACCATTAGTGTCAATCAAAATTGATCCCATTGATAAATAAGAAGTCAAAAGGTGTGATACCTTTTCAGGTATATAGTTAGCTTCGGTTCTTACCTCAGAACCTACTCCTAGACCCATTGATGACTTATGCCATGCAATAGTATGTCTATCTGTTGAACCAGATGTGTCTAGACCTGAGTGTACAAATGTTAGGAATCCAACAAATCTTTTTGCAGTATAATTCATACCAGCAAAAGGAAGCTCAGAATTTCCTAAATACTCCATTTGTGTCCATTGGTTGTCAGCCAAAAGGTCTGCCCATTGGCTTGGACCAATCGCCCAATATCTAGCATTATCATCAGGAACATTATTTGTTCCGAAAAGCTCTTGCATTTCTTTGAACTTGTCTACATTCATATCGGTAGCTGGTGTCGCTCCACTTGCTCCAGCATTATTATTTAATGTTGTAGCAGAGGACATTGCTGTAGTAATAATACTATCAGTTTTTCTACCTAAAGCGTAAGCAGCGTTGTTTGCAATCACTGATCTTTCGTCAATGTTAGTTTTAAGCTCATCTAACTTGTCTACATAGTCAGATGCATAGTAGTCTGATAAAGTCGCAGTAACATTGGTATGAGAGATATTCATAGCTACAACTTCAGCATGTCTTGCTTTAGTAGTCGCTTCTCCTGTACCAACTTTTTGGAATTTAACAGATTCTCCTGATACACCATTAACTACACGAACAAGATTTTTTAGCTTAGAACCTTGTCTTTGGTATGCCATATGCACTTCAGCCTCAAACTGAGTGATAAAAGCATTGTTAATAGTCGAACTCATTTCAAATCTCCTTGTTAGTGTTCGTTAAACCAAGATTATCTCGTGGGAAATCTGAAATGTTATCTTTTTCAAGGCATCTCTTTAAACTTAGAGGTCTATAGATGATTTACTGACATATTTTTTATTAGTTTTCAACTCACAAATTGAAACAACATTCTCACTTGGTATTACACAAGTATCTCCAATGTCTGTATCATTGTAAGACATATAGATTATTGTGGCATTTTTGTTCTTTTCTAACAAAAAACCTTCAGTAATATTTAAATAAGGTTTATATTTTTTAGCATCTTCAGGATTTAACCATTCAGCATGTGATACAGCATCACGCCAAACAACTTTAACTCTTAGGCGTTTCTGCTTTTCCGTGATATTTTTCATATAATTCAGTAACTTTTTTAACATATGAATCATCTCTTTGACCTGAATCCCAATATCTAGGATCACGCATCATAGCTCTTAAATCAATTAAACTTGGAGCTGAATCTATTGCAGTTTCAGTTTTAGGCATTGTTGTATCTTTATTAATATTCATTAATTCTTCAATCATTTTTACGCCATTAGATGTTGAGGCAATATTTGCTACTGTATTATATGCATCATCTGAAAGATTTTTCTTTGCCCATAATTCAGCAGCTTCTATTCTAGCTTTAGCATTTTCTCCTAATTGTTTTTGTTCATTATCTAAATCTGGTAATGCATTTATTTCATTATCTACAAATGCTTTAATACCAGCATCAAATTGTTCTTGGGATAGTCCATTATTTCTAGCAGTTTCTTCCCACCATTGTAATAAAGGCATTTCTTTATTTACTTCTATATTTATTCCTTCAGGAATATCTGGTGTTTTAACTTCATATTCTTTAGGTACACTACCTAATCTTTCTTGTTCTATATCTTGTCTAATTTGTTTTGATAAATCATCTGTTCTTGATCCAAGTTTTTTTTCTAATGAATTATAACTAAGAGCTAAATCTTCTATATTAACTTCATTTTTATTTTTATTCCAAAATTTTTCATTAATATAATCAGGTTTGATTATTTCTTCTTTAACTTCTTCAGTAGTTTGTTCTACTTCTTGTTCTTGAACTTGTGTTTCTTCTTCAGCCATTATTTTTTACCTCTTAATGCTTTATTTTTAATTATTCCTAATAAATATCTTTGTCCTTCTAAATGCCATAGATTATTAGACGAAGATTGTGGATTTGCAAAGACATTCATTGTCATATGCTCTAAATATTGTAATACTTTTTGACCATCAGGTCCTTTAAACACAGATGCAAATAATTTATCTGAACCATCATCAGATGGCTGTTGTTTGTCCTTGTCCTTGTTGGTTAGGGTTTCCCAGCTCATTTTGACCTCCAGCTCCCATATTAGCTTGTTGTGCCATGTTTTGCAACTCTTTAACTAAATTTTGCTGTTCATTAGGATCACGAATAAGTCTTTCTGGTAATCCTAGTTTATCTGCTAAATATCTAGCTACTTCATCTTGTTTTACTACTAAATTAAGTATTTGTGGTCCAAATGTTTGAGCTAAAATAGCATTAAAATTATTTACTACAGCTACATCTTGTTGATGTTGTGCCTGAGATAATGGAGATGAAGATATTACAGTTACTTCTCTATTATCAATTCTAGGTATTTCTATTCTACCTTGTTTAGTTAATATTTTAATTATTCTTCTTAATAATGGAACTATTAATTCAGATTGTAATCTACCAAAAGAAGAACCAATCTGTCTTGATAAATCAGCCATTCTTTCTGATACTTCAGTAGCTGACATTGGTGTACCTTCAGGTCTACCAAGTGATTCTAAGTATAATGCTTTTTTAATATTTTGACGCATATCGCCTAATACTAATTGAGCAACATCAAATTTTCCAGCAGCATTAAGTGGAATTAATCCTCTACTATTAGGAGCTACAGGAATTAGACTGCCAGGTACTAAAGAAATATTATCAGGATTAATAACACCATCATCTTCATAAGTGTATATACCACTAATATTCATCTGTGCATTTTGTAATATTAATTCTACTGTTAAGTTAGTAGTTTTAATTGCAGCCATAGTATTAAATACTGGTCCACGACCATATACTTCGCCTGATGCTTTATTCCATCTAAATACAATATAAGGATTTGATCCAGTACCTACAAATTCTGTTTCATAAATAAATTCTTTTTCATTCATGCAAACAACACAATATTTATATTTTTCTACATTAGGTTCATCATACATTTTGAATACACCTTCTACTATTGTAGCTTTTTCTGATTTCTTTTGTTCAATAATACGCATCATGTTTTCAGACATTTCTGCTTTAGGATAAGCTATCATAAGTTTATCGTATGATATTTTTCTTTTTCTAAATACTGTATCTACTTTATTATCAGGTCCATTGTTTAACATTACTCTTGGTAATGGTACTGCATTAAACTTAATTGGATTTAAAGCATCTCCTTCTTCTACTAAAAGAACACCAGTACCGATTGCTAAATCCATAAAACATTCATGTATTTCTTGATTAAAGTTTGAACCACCTAATACTTCAAATACATATTCTGTAATTGCATCTAATTGTTCATTTACTTCTGGTTTTTGATCTGGTGGTATTTCTGTACCAGCTTCAAAGTTTGCCCATCTTCCATATGTTGGACATATACCAGCTTGTAATCTACTAGCAAATTCTTGTATTCCTACTACTGCTGTTTCATCAAATATTTTATCTGTTCGTCTTTCGCCTACAGTTTCTTCATAGAATGATTCTCTTTGAGGCATAGTATATTCATATGCTTCTTCGTATTTATCTTTCCAATGATCAAATATACCTTCAGCTTCTTTTACTTTTTTTAAAAAAGACGCTACTCTTTTATCTGAAGTATAAGATTCTGATTGTGTTTCTGCTACTGGAATATAAGGCATTAAGTACTCATTGATCCTGAAATAGTTTGGTTAGTTTTAGCAAATAAATTATAACCTTTTTTATCTATTCCACCAGTTAATGATCTAGCTACATTTAATCTTTTTTTAACAGTAGTATCTGCATCATATTGTGTACCTTCTTCATTAGTTGCAGAACTTCCATCTTTACCATAATTATCAGCAAGATATTTTCCTGAATCCATTTGTGCTGTACTTGAAGTCATAGCTGTTGATGTAGGAGTAGATTGTATATTATAAAAACTTTTAAGATATGATTGATAAGGTTTTTTTGCTGCTTGATATACTACCGATCCAGCCATTGGCGCTCCTACTGCCACCATACCTAATCCTATTATTTGTTGTAATTTTTTTTGTGATTCCCACATTGGTTGCGAAATAGCTGTTGATGATAGAATACCAGATGGATCGCCACTACCCATAGCTCCACCAGATTGTCCATATTTCATTTGGTGTCCTTTACTTGTAGTTATAATTGATCTACTTATACTTGGATCACCAGCAGCATAAAGTTTTTCTCCTTCTGCTTCACTTATTCTAATAAATTGTCCACCTACTTTTTTAAAATAATTTCCTACTGTTGCGTTTCCTGTTTTAACTAACCAATCATCAGTTGCTTGTGATGCTTCTTGCCCATAAAATTTTTTATCTTTTCCAGTAAGATTTGTAGCAGTCATATCAGTTGTTATAGTAGGAGCATCTACTGGATTTTGTGTTACATTTGTTAAACCTAATTTATCTTTAACATAATCTTTTCCAGCAGATATATTTTGTTGATGTGTTATTTGATCAACTTTTTTTTGATGTTGTCCACCACTACCAGCAGGACCACCTGTTGATGAAGTACCTTTTTCACTACTCATACTTCTTCTCCTTCATAATAAAATCCTTTTCCTCCAGCTCTACTAAACATACTTCTTGAACCCACTAAACCTTTTGCTTTTCTTTTCTTTTGATATCTTTCTTCTTTTTCCATAGCAACTTTTTCTGCTTCTTCTTCTTTTTTTCTTTTTTCTATATCTTCTCTAAGAGCTTTGTCTGCAGCAGTTTCTTGATATTTAGGTTGTTTCATCATTCCCATAATTATAGTTTTATTTCAGAAAAACCTTTCTTTTTCAACTCACAAAATAACTGATGAGGTGTAAATATCCAAAATTTGTTTAATCCTATCAATCTTTGCACATAACTGACACAGCTATGCTCTTTAATCCATGAACCCATAAAGCTAGGAAACCTAGTTAATTTATACTTTACTGGTACTTTTAATATTTTTCCTTTCTTCATTTGAATCATTCTAAATATAGCATCTACTTTATTTTCTGCTAATGTTTCTACTAATATATGACCAAATATATATTCTACTAATAACCATACTTTTGTTTCTGCATCATAAGACATTACTCCACAATGCTTAAATCCTTTTTTAAAAAATCTATGTGATTTATGATGACCTACATCTTCATAAAAATAGACTAACCATTCATTCTGTTTTGCCATACTGATTTCTTTTTCTTATCAAAGACACTCCAACTTCTTGTTTTTATTATAGTAGGTTTCTTTGCTTTACCAGAAATTAACTGTTTTCCTTCTCCAGCTCCCATCATCATATATTGTAATGCATCATGGACATGGGAATATCTATTTTTATTAGGTTTATCATCATATCTATCGCCTGAAGTTTGTATTCTTCTATAATGATAGCCACCATTAAATCCTTTTTTAAGATTTAGACAGCTATTATCTAGCAATAATCCAGCTTTTTTATCTATTAATCTACCTAGAGCAGTTTCAACAGATTCAATTCTTAATGCTACATCATTAGAAGGAGCTGGTTTTCCTCTTAAACCATTCTGCCTTAGTATTTGAAAAGGTGTTGTTTCATCTGTTTGCGCTCTAAAATCTCCAGCTGGATCGCCATAAATATCTACTTCCATACCTTTATAATTTTTTGCTATCTCATGTTTTAATAGTTCACTAAATCTTGATATACCCATATCAAAACAAACTAATTCCTGTAATATTAACCATCTTCCATTAGGAAGTTTTTGTCCAAAGACTGCTGCTGGAGTTAATCCAAAGTCAATTCCTATAAAAACTGTATTAGGAGCTTTAGGTATTGGCTCTTTTGCTAGATGAAGTTCTGGATTCCAATTAGAATAAACTGACTTTCCTTCTTCTATTGTACCTAGTTTATTCATTACATAGACATCAATCCACCCTTTTGTCTTTCCTCTAATTATGTTGGCATAATAATCTTTCGTTAAGTTTTTTTTATTTTCACATGAAACATTATTGACATATCCAAGTAATGAACCATCTGTTTCTTTTTTTTCTGACATAGCTGATGGTTGTGAAAAAAATTCCCATGTATCAGGTTTGACCAACATTAATGCTTCATCTCTTGATAAATATTCTGGTGTAGGTACATCTCCACTCATTATTGCCCACCAATGATCTTCTTCTGGAGCATTAGTATCTGCTATAACACCATACCATGTAGCTCCACCATCTCTCATACTTGGGTATCTACCTACCCTCATAGTACAGGCATCTATAATGCTTTTAGGTAGCTCTCTAGCTTCATTTACCCATACTCCTGTTAATTCTAAGGATAGAAGTTTCTTTACATCTTCAGGTCTATCTAAAGCTAAAAATATAACTTCTAAATCTATATCCCCTATTTGGATATAATGTGTATAAGGAATTGACCACCGAAAAGCTCCCCAGTCATTTTCAGGAAACCAATCTAACCAAGTTTTAATAGTAGTTGTTTTTAATTGGGGATTTGTATTTCGAATTACTGCCCATCTGGATTTTCTTTTACCTTCATGGTTTGGCTTTTGTTGTAAAGCTCTTTTAAAAATTTCTATGCAACAAGCAACAGATTTACCAGAACCTACTGGTCCTCTTACGCCTCGAAAAAAATTATCGTTCTTTAGAAAGTTTTTTAAGGTAATCCCATCTGGTTTGTAATTTAGTTGTGCCATTTATTTTACTTTGTTTAAATGTGCGACTAGCAATTTTTCTCTTACCTGTGGACCAAGACTTTCTATTACCTTGTCGCATTCCTTGTCCGTTATTGAACTTTCTGGAAGGAATCTTAGATGTACTTTTCTGACTATCTTCCTTAGTCGTTGCCTCTCCTGAAAAGGTATGTTGAATATCTGCCTGTTCTCCAGATTCACTACTGCATCTGGATTCTCTATTTTCTTTGTACTCATTTAAGAACTCCTTAAAAAAATCCCATGTTAAGTATACCATAGGTTTTTGAAAATCTCTCTTTAAAATTAATAAATCTGCTGATCCTTTCCATTTGTCAAGCTGTGTAAATCCTTCGCCTGATTTTCTTGCTTTTACTTCTATATTTGTACCTTCATACAAATCTTTTACTTGAACATCATGGGGGAAGTCTATTAATGCTCCAGACAATGGCTGTCGTTTTGCATTAAACCCTTCTGCTTGAAAGAGTTTAACAATTTCATTTTCTACCCTAGTGCCTTTTCTCTTATGGGAACTGGACATGGTTTATCTAATCCTTTCAACTTTAAGTTTTCCATTCGTAATTCTGATTTTTCTTTTATATGCTTTTCTAAAGATTCAAGCAATAACTTATTCTTTTCTTTTTCTTCTTTTATTTTTTGTTCTAGGGAGTGGAGTGCGTTCATTATAATCTTTTAATTTAGATTATAACAAATTTCAACTCACTAATAAAAATCTTTTGAGGAAGTTTTTGGCTTATCTTTTTTGGGAGCTTCTTTTCTCCCTTGTGGTTTTGAAAAAATTTTCCACCATGCTGCTATTAATCCATAGGGATCATCATGTGGATAACCAATACAGTTTAGCTCCTTGCTCTTACTTTTTTTTTCTAGCAACCTTAACACCTTTTCTTTTGGCTGCAGCTTTAGCTCGTGCCACACCCTTCTTGGTATAAGGATATGATTTCTTTCCTACCTTTGGCATATCGTTATCTCCTTCTCTATTTATTAAGCAGTACTGCTAGGCATCTACTTAACCAGTATAGTTTAAGTATATAATTATACTTACCATATTGCCTAGTAGAACGCTATCATAAATACCTTCGTTGTCTACGCACATAGTGAAGTACCTTTTTAACCTCTGTTATTTGTGTAACATCTTTCACACAGGGAGCTAGGTAGTTTTTAAACCCCCCTAGCGTTATGTTAAATCTATATTAACCTTAATATCTCCTACTACACTGTGTTGTACTTTATCTGGTGTGCGTAGTCCTACTCTGTCTAGTATGTCCTTACTAGCCTCTAGTTGTACGTACTCACTCTTAGCCTTATCGGCAAGATGGATCATCTTGTTGGAAGCAGTTACTGCCCCTAGTCCGATAGTACGAGTAATACATTCCATCATGTATCTCTGTACCTTTGGGATACGTAGTGTACGACTAGCACTTACTCTAGCTGAATCTTTATTCTTTTTTGTTGAATATCCAGCGATTAATCCAGCTTCTGTTATACTACACCCTGTTGTTACGATAGTATCGACTAACTTCTTCTGTTTGTCGGTTAATTCATCATTCTTGGTGGATAGTTCAGACATTGCTATGCGTAAGGATAAACTCTAATTTATGAGTGTCAAGAGAAAAATAATGACATCAATATGAAGTAGGAGAAGTAATTCATATTACAAGATATGGTACATTATACCAATGAAAAAATCCTAATCAAGGGACAAGCCCTCCAGCATAGCTGGCTTTACCCCTCCTTATTCGTAAGATTATTGTATAGGGATAAAGTGACAAGTATTTTTAGTCATTGGGAAATATGCGAGGCATATCTTAAGTAAGATGAGCTTACATGAGGTAGAATAAGTAAAATGATATAAAAAAGGAGTTCACATGAATAAATATCATAATACATACGAAAGTCTTGGTATCTTATATAAAGATGAGATTAGCCAAGAGCAGTTAATATCTATTGAGTATGATTTAAATAGCAATATTGCTAGATTAGATAAAAGACTTGGTAGTGTGAAAGGTGCTAAAGATAGTATCCAAAGAAAAATTAACTATCATCAAAGAGAAAATGGTAGTTATATTGGTTCTACTGAGGCATATAATAATAACCAAGAAGTATTGGGAAATCAGCTTCAACAATTATCAACTAAGTTAAATGAGTTTGATGTTGCTGAAGAAATGCTGGAACAAGAAGTGAAAGCAAGAAAAGATTTCTTTAAGAATATACTTGGTAAAGAGTATGTACCATTTAGAAGTGCAAAAACTGAAGATGTTAAAAAGTCTTTTCAAAGAAAAACTAACAATCTTCAAAATGCTAATAAGTGGTGGGCAAAAAATGGTCATAAGGTAGAACCTGTTGTAAAAATAGGAGATACCCTTCCATTAGATTTTGCTGAAAATTATAAATAAATAATATTACCTGAGAGGGATTGAAATATATCCCTCTTAGGATTTTAAAAAAAAAGTCGGTTAAAATTAACCGAAAGCGAGGGCTTATGAGAACATATACTATATGAGCTTTTTAAAATCGATGATCATATAGTGTTCGAGAATAGTAATAGCGATACTCTTAAAACTTGGTAGTGGATATTTGAGTGCTAAACAGGAAAACTACTGGAACAAAAAGGAGAATATATGAAAATAACATCAGAACAATTTAAGGACATAATCTGTAAAATAAACCGAATAAGTCCTAGTGCTAAAATAACTTTTAGAGCTAAAGTATGGCAAGGAATAAAATCTGAGGGAGATTTTGAAATAGAAACTTTTTCAGGAATAGAAAAAATAATAGTAAAATTTAGATCAGATAGTTCTGAGAAAGATGAAATTATTATCTGTTTAAATTAACAAAAACGAATTACATTTCTAGAATGTAAAAATGGCTTGGGTAGTGCCATGGCGCAATAAGCAAGTAGAAAAGCATAGTCAAAACTACCTATAAAGAAAGGATCAAAAATGACTGATTTCTGCCATAATTGTAATGGAAAAGGATATGTAGAACATGACAATGGAGATGATCCATGTTATGAATGTGAAGGTGGATTTACTACCGAAACGAAAGGAGAAGATAATGATTAAAACAACATTTAAAATTGGCAGCCGAATAACCAAAGGCATATTTGCGAGTGCATTATATGGATATGGAAAAAGACGAGCTACTTGGTATTACCGATTGTTATTAAGCGAAGATTTTGCTTATATAATAACACGATACTATAAAAGGCATAAAGTTATGCGAGATGTAGATGTACAATATAAACGAAAGGAATATAGTCATGAAAACACACAGAACAATAATCAAAAAGCTGAACCAATTAGACCAGCAGATGACGATTGGAATGTTCAAAAAGCTAACTGACGAAGTAACTGATTTGAAAAAAAGAGTTAAAGAGTTAGAGCAAACAAAAGAAATTGAACATTTGGCTGAAATTGAATTAAATAAATCATATGGAGGTACAATATGAGTAAAACTGGTCAATGGGCATATGAAGAATCTTTAAAAGAAGAAGAACGAATGGGAGAAGTTGCAAGATTAGATTCTAAATTAGAAAAAATCTTAAAGCAATTATCTCATATTAAAGATATGTTCACAACTGATGATATTGTTGTACATGCTTACTGTTTATCTGCTTTTCAATTATTATGTAATGCAAAAAACAAAACAACTGAACAGTTAAATAAATTTGAGCAGAAAGTATTTGAGGAATCATATGAACCTTCAGATATTCCAAATGAAACTGGATATGAAGATAAAAGAACTGAAAGTGATAAACCTTTTGGTTAATAAATATTCATGGGGTAGGAGAAAGGAATAACCTACCCCAATATACGAAAGGAGTTAAATATATATGTTAAATTCGTATGCTAGTAAATTACAAATTGACGCACAAAATGATATAATACCTCATAAAAGAGATTTATATTATATTACCGAACACGAAGGTGGTTCTGATAGTATAAAATTACCTGACCGAGTAGCAGTATTTAATGAAGATCATTATATTTCTACAATGGCGTTAAAATCCTATGAAAACCTAAGAACATACCGAGATTTCAATGATATGATAGTCAAAGGTATAACTGATTATGGTATGGATTTAAATAATATTACTATTTCAGAAAAAACCTTTGAAAATGGTGGTAAATTTATGAAACAAATTGATTTCAATGATATTGTAATTCGTTGGAACAATGATGATTTTATATTAAGACTATGGTTATGGACAGGATATAATCTAAAATGGGCAGAACAATTTATATTTGGTCCAATAGTAGTTATATGTACTAATGGATTATATCATGGAGCTTGGAAAATAAAAGGAATGTCAAAGAAAAACTGGTCTACTAAAGCACAGTTATCTTCTATTGATATTACTAATGCTATTGAAGCATTTAATAAATTACCAGAAGTATTAGAACCTATGGCTAGAACAACAGTATCTGCTGATAATGTAAAACATTTGTTTGAAAATACAATAGCTCAAATTAAAGATGAGATATATCCGAGAGTGTCTGATTACCGAATGAGAGAATTATCTACTCATTGGGATATGTATAAAAACAGATATGGTTCTAATTTATGGGCAGTATATCAAACAGCTACTCATTGGGCATCACACCCTGAGGGTAGAGGATTGAAAGCCAATAAGATTAGAACACGATCAGAACAAGTATCTGGTATGTTAGAATCAAATGATTGGAATACTTTACTTGCAGCGTAAAACAGTCTATTTTCTATAAATGGACTACGCTTTAGGTAAAAAATTCTATGAACAACTAATTCCCCAGTTCGTCCAAAGAAGGAAAGAGCTGGGAATTACTCAATCTACGCTAGATAATGATATGAATATAGCGAGAGGTTTAGTATCTAAATGGGAAGTAGGTATCAGAAAACCATCTGGATTTCTATTTTGTTGTTGGGCAGAAGCATTAGATTGTGAGATAATATTAAAAACAAAGGAAAAAAAATGACCGAAAAATTTAATCCTCATTATTATAAATCTTATCCCATACAAGTAGCTGACGCTATTACAAGTTGGAGATTAGATTTTTGCGAAGGTAACATAGTAAAGTATGTTGTAAGACACAAAGAAAAAAATGGTAAAGAAGATTTATTGAAAGCTGTTTGGTATTTAAATAAATTACTAGGAGTTGAATATGGTACAAACATTCAAGAACATATTGAGGTCCTTGAAGATGACCAGATCAACAGTTCGAACCGAAGATCCAATGGTAGTGATGAGGAAACGCAAAGCATGGATCACAAGATTAGCTTATAGATATTTTACTATAGAACAAGCAGTAGCTTTTGATAAGTTATATAATAGTAAATATGTTTTAGATAACAGACAAGTGAAACATGTTGTTAAGTTATTGATAACAAAGTATAAACAGGAAAGGAAACAATGGCTAGAAAGAAAAAGGTATTAAGAAGTTCAACCCATTTTACTATCCATGAAAATAAGGATCGAAATGATTTGGTAGGTCTTGGAGGTACTGACGCTATAAAAATAGTAGAAGGTAAATGGAAAGAATTATTTGAATTAAAATTAGGTAAAAAAGAATTTCCTAATTTAGATAATGTCTTACCAGTACAAATGGGATTACACACTGAAGAAATGAACCGAACATGGTTTATAAAACAAACTGGTATAAATGTTTTAAAACCAGATATTATTACTTCAAACGAAGTTCCATTTTTATATGCAAGTGTAGATGGAATAACAGAAGATGGCTGCATATTTGAAGCAAAGCATGTTAGTCCATTTACAGTCAAAGATGTAGTAGAAAAATACTATCCTCAAATACAACATTACTTAATGGTAACAAGATTTGAGAAAGCATACTTGTCTGTATTTGTAGGTAATAGTATGCATAAAATCTTTGAGATAGATAGAGATGATAAATTTATATTTAAATTATTATATGCAGAATCTTATTTCTGGAATTTTGTAGAAACAAATATTGAACCACCTGATTATGTGGATTTCAATTCATTAACACATGGAGAACATAATGAATTTACCTTACCCAAACCAAGCTGGATATCGGAAACAATCCACTAGCAAGGAAGCAGCAGAAGATATAAACAAAAAACTGCCACATTTGAGGGATAAAGTTCTTCAAGTTATACAAAATAAAGGCAAGTATGGAGCTACACCAGAAGAAGTAGCATCATTACTTAATATAACTATTCTTTCGGTAAGACCAAGATTTACTGAGCTTAAATTGAGTAATCATATTGTAGATTCAGGAGAAAAAAGAAAGAATGAATTTAATAAAAACATTATCGTATGGAGGTATAATGACGAAAGAGAAAACAAATCCGAATAAAAATATTTGGGATAAATTAAAACAAACTGATCCTAGATTTACTAAAAGAGTAAATAAAGGATTTGGAGAAATAACTACTATTGATCCAATGTATCAGATAATGAAAATGACCGAAGTATTTGGTCCAGTTGGAAAAGGTTGGGCGTATGATGTTACTTATAATTATACTGACCAATTAGTTTTTGCTGAAGTAAAAGTTACTTGGCAAGAAGAAGATACTTGGTACAGATATGGACCAATATGTTCAGTTCAAAAACTGTATAGAAAAACTGGAGCATTAGATGATGAAGCTCCTAAGAAAGCATTTACAGACGCATTAACAAAAGCGTTTAGTCATTTAGGATTAAGTGCTGATGTATTCTTAGGATTATTTGATAATAGTAAATATATTGAAAAAGTAAAAGAAGATTTAGGTATTACTGATAATTCAAAAGTTAGAGTAGTAAAACCTAATACTGCATGAGGCTGACACTCCTAAATAAAAGGTAGGTGTCATGCTCTTGTCAGCTCTCATTCATGTGGGAGTATGACACCAATAAACGAAAGGATAAATCATGGGTTACAAAAAAGTTGCTAGAGGTCATTATGTGGCTACAATTCCAAGAACATTTAACAATGATATTGTTATACACTTGGTTAAAAATAATAGAGCTACTAGCTATACTGGTACTGACAGGTGGCAAGTAATCGTTGATGATAGTCTTGTTAAAATAGGAGGTAAAAAAGAAATAGGAGTTTATAGTTCTTATTCTTTAGCAAAGAAACATGCTAAAATTTATGTAGAGGACAGACTATTAGAGTTTGTAGAAAAACAATTAGAAATGATTGACAAACCAAAAAAACGAAAGGAACAAGATGTATAGATGGTTACAAGATTCTATTTGGGATTCTGTTATGATTAATTATGATGGATATACTCAATCAGAAATATCTTATAATGTTTATAAAGGAATACCATACTGGAAAAGAATTATATTTGGATTCTTTTTTGGTAGAAATGTTGTAGATGAAATCATTGATGAAGCTGTATCAGAACGAACAGCAGATTTGAGGTAAAAATGACAAAAATATATGTTGAAGGTTATATTGAATTAAATGATAGCAGAAGAAGTAGAGTAAAATTTAATTGTAGTACAGAAGAAGGTTTTTGGAATCAATGGGGAAATACTACAGAAGCATTATGTAAAACTGTAGATATAACTACTAAAATTCAAGAAGCTATTAATGATTCTGATATAATATATGATTTACAAACAGGAGAAACTTCGTGAAATGGGAAGCACGATTAATTAAATGTAAAATAGAATTAGATAAGGTTGCTTTAAGAGAACCTATGACAGTTAAACAAGTTAAAGTAAGAATGTTATGGGAACGAGTAAGTAATATTCTACGAAGAAGATATAATAGATGGGAGTAATTATGAATCATTTATGTGCTACATTATTAATTCTATGTAATACAACAGTAAATATGTTCTTTGATGATAAAAGAAATGATTTTGTACAAGAAATTTCTACTTGTGCAATAGAATATAATGCATATTTTACTGAACCTCAAAATAGAATACCAGTACCATTAGTAGTTGCAATATCTGCACACGAAACTGGTTGGGGAGAAAGTAGATTTGCAAAAGAAGCAAATAATTATTTTGGAATTAAAACAGATTCTGATGATCCAGATATGTATATAGTTCCAAAGAATAATCCTAATGTTAAACTATCTAAATACTATACAGTATGTGAATCAGTTTATGATTTTATGGATTTATTAATATTTCATACAAGAAGATATGAAGATTTTGTAAATGAGTTACATGATCAATGGTTCTTGGAAGAAATTAATTATGATAAGTTAATCTATACTTTACATAGATATTCTGATGATCCTAAATGGGAGAATCAAGTGCTTAAAATAATTAATAGATTGGAGATAAGATGATTAATAAAGTAATGTTAATTGGTAGAGTAGGTTCTGAACCTGAGGTTAAAGTAACTACTAAGAATGAAAAGTTTGCTAAGTTATCTTTAGCTACCAGTAAAAAATATAAATCTGGTGGTATAAATCAGGAAAAAACTGCTTGGCATATGATTAAAGTATTTGATCCTAGACTAGCAGAAAATGTTGAGAAGTATGTACACAAAGGTACTATGCTGTATATCGAAGGAGAAATAGATTACAGTAAATATACTGATGATAGTGGTACTACGAAAACATTTACAGAAATATTAGTACCAAAATTTAGTGGTGTAATTCGTATGGTTGGTGGCAAATCAGAAGCTCCTGTTAAAGCAGAAGCTGTATCTGATGAGGACATGAACCAAGACAAAGTAGATATACCATTTTAAAAAACACTCTACTGAATAATGAGGTAGCTCCTCATGGGTATTATACTGCCTACTAAGAAAGTATATAGTAGAATTAGGGAGTAAAGAATTTGACATCAATAGGCGTGAAAATCGTCCTTTGTATATTGAATACTGTTCTTTATTCCCCCAATGGTTTCCATGTTGCAACATGGGATAGCGTATGACTGAATAATGTCTGCCTTTTAAACAGGGCATAAGGTACACTAAAGATGAAGTATGGTCAAATGACTGAGGTAATCGGAGGTGGTATTGGAAGTAGCGTAAGGCGAGGAAACTTGACTGTTCGTGAAAAGATTGAGGGTGATCACAAGCTAATCCCTCTACGCACTTAATTAATAAGGAATACAATGTTATATTTAGATCAAGAAGATATTAGAATATTAAAAGGTATAGTACAATTACATAAAAATAATCATATACAATATGTTAATGTAATTAAAAAAGGTGGTCTATTAGATTGGGCATCTGTTGTATGTGGTTTTTATGGTATTAGTCTTAATATGTTTTTATCTCCTAAAAGAGATAAAGATTTAGTATATGCAAGGAGAGATTTTGTACATTTAGTAAGTAATAATACTCCTCATACTTGTTATTCTATAGCTAGATTTATGAAACGAGATCATACATCTGTATTATATCATAGAAAATGTAAGCCAATAAATGCAAATAAAATAAAACTAGAAATAAATAAAGCAGCTTAAAGGGCAATTATAGGAATATCCTGTTATTGCCCTTTTTTATGCCATACAGAGAGTTTTTATATTTTGAGGTAGATTATACTACCGAAATGGCTTTTAGCCATTGTCCTTCCATTTTTGAGCTATTTTTTCGCCACTTCTACCAGCTATATAGCCTCCCACCCCAATAGTAAGTAGATTCCACATAGGATCAGGAATACTTAACGAAAGACTTGTACCGAATATTGCATTAGCAAAAGGAGCAAGAATATAATTGTTAGCAATAACAATAATACAAATCCACATAAGAGCTGGACGCCAAGTAGCAGTAAGCCAATGCTTAGATTCAGCTTCTGCTTTAATGATATTAGATTTAGCGATAAGTTCTTCATGATCTCCATTTATTAATTGTGTATTAAGCTCATGTTTAAGTTTTTCCTTCATGTCTTTATCAGGTATTGCTTTATCAACAATACCACCTATCATTTTAGCAAGTGGTCCTACTGTAGATAGTAATGGTAAAGGCATTAGTTAAATATGTTGTTAATTAAAGCATAGATTAATATACCAACAAAAATAACAATAAATATTTTTACTGATTTTTTTAATCCTCTCCAAGTATCTTTTACTTTATTCCAAAGTTCCATCTTCTTCTCCTTCATCTATATCTTCATCAGCATCATAATCTTCATCTTCATCTTTTTCAACACCTAATATATTCTCTATTTCCTCTATTCTTTCTTTTAAATCTTCTAATGTTTCCATCATTTCAGCTATTTTATCAGGCATATTCCTTCTCCAATCTATTCATACTAATAAAGTTACTTTCTTGTATATGGCTATTCCATATGTGAAGCTCAACAATTCCCCAGCTCCAGCCAGTCATATTGAGTTTCGCATATTCTTCTACATGATTAAAGGGTAAGCTGCAACCGACATTGATAATTCTAACGAATTGTGAGTTGCCAATTTTGGGAGCTTTCCAATCCCTATGTTTATGTGTATGCCCAAAAACAAGGTCATGTACCGAATCATTAGCTATTTGTATTTCAGCATTTTTACCCCCATATTCTCTACCCATTATATTTAAAGGAGCATGAACAAATCCTACTCCACCAATAAAGAAAAATTCTCCATATTCTGTAGTTGTCCAACCATTTTTATGGTAACTATCATATAAAGCTTTTTTCATTAGACCTTGTATTTCAGGTATTTTTTCTTCAAATTTATGTACACGCATTTCATGATTTCCTATTGTACAATGTCTAGGAATAGATGGATTACCAAGAGCTTTATTAAATTTTTGTATACCACTGCGTAGACTTTCTATGTCTACCATAAAAGCATCTTTTAACTTACCTTGTTGAGTATCATTACCTTGAAAAAAAGATAAACTATCAAAGCTACCAAAATCTCCTATTTGAATTATATAATCTGGTTTAGTTTTTTTTGCGTACTTACCAATCCAAGTTAATCTATCTTGAGGTATCTTTGGAGAATCATGTATATCTCCAATGACGAGGACTTTGTGTCCTTGAAATTTCATAAGTCTTTATAAACTATTATTATAGAAGTTGTCTAGGAAGCTATACTATTGAAAGCTTTTATAGGAAAAGATTCAAATTCTATACAATGAGCATCAGTAACTAATATTGATTTATAGGAATCAGGTTTGGCAGCATAAAAATCTAAATAACTATTTTTAGCATACAAACATTCTTCTTCAGTTTTATATGCAATAGTTTGATATTTTACCGAAGGCATATTTGGTGATGACATAAACATTACCATTAACCATATTTTAATCATTAATAATCATAAGATGATGAACCAGAAGTATTATTTTGTAGCATTTCAAATATTTCTTCATGCTGTTTCATTATCTTTTTGTCCTTACTTCTAGCTTTAGATAATTCTTTTTGTATAGAATCAACATCTTCTATTAAAGTTTCAATAGCTAGTTTCATACGCACTTGGTTT
>VTLG01006074.1_pt1 | contig 24557 bp, 24 predicted proteins | sample 4694571 | NCBI WGS metagenome assembly VTLG01 (sample SAMN12604809, study PRJNA352737) | marine metagenome | biome: ENVO:00000447; feature: ENVO:00000209|ENVO:00000569|ENVO:01000036; material: ENVO:00002151; isolation source: viral sequences binned using virsorter ...
AAAAGTGTGTGACTAGAGGTGGTTTCCGTCATTCCTATCCCACATTGAACTAGTTTCTCGGAACTCTAGCCACACTATGTAGTTCGTAAGCGTCTGGATTTCTCAGTCTTATCGCTCTTTCATCTCCGACCTTCCTCGTCACTCCATTTTAAATGGCTCAGACTTCTGGATTTTATAGGAGTTTCAACACCGCAACTACAATTAAATCATGCTAGTCTTTCCTAGCAGTCAGATAGTTATTCTAGGTACTACCACCTTTCTACTTTATGTGTTAGTTTTTGAAAGGAACTAACTAAACCTTACATAGTTCTCCTTCCTAATCTTATCCTACCATGTTTTCAGATAAGCTGGGATACGTTTTATTTCTAGTATCATCAACCCCTTTGAGTAATGTAGTAGGGATAACACTCCAGAAGTATTAAGCTAATACAGTCTTAATAGCTTGGAATAATCTAGTAAAGATGTTTCCATTGATGTAAGTATTAAATTCATCTAAAGTTGCTAGAGTTTCTTCAACATCTAAGTTTCTGGAAACTTCTAAAACTTGCATACCTACATTGGATTCTCCAAGTTTAACAAACCTTCTGAACCAAAGAGGTAAAAGAGGATTGCTTCTTTGAGAATAGATAGATACTTTACCATTGTGGTAGCCATTAAATGTAGCTCCCTTAGTAGTTTCGTATCTCTCTTTATGAACTCTTACTCTAAGAATATTCACACCCAGTAATGAAGCTGATTGCCAAATCTTTTGAACTGACAAAGGAGCTTCTGCTATTTTTTGAGTAGTAGCACTACCTTTATTTGTATAAGTGATGTCACTCATATCTCTATCTCCTATAAGATATTATTAAATTTAGTCTTCCTTTTTTTTTAAGGAATCCCACCAAAGCCCTAAAAGTATACCACACCTTGCCATGCTTTGTCCAGTCTTTACGCAAGAATAGGGTATAAACTATCAGTGCCATGTTCTAACTATCCACTTCGTTCCTAATATATTATCATACTTAGGAGTAAGTAGTGAATACTTTCTGCCCTTTTTAAAGATAAACCATTTATCTTCTCTGATACTCATGGAGTTATCATATTTAAAACCTTTGTCTTTAAGAGCATTAAATGCTTGGTCTTTGCTTTCAAACTGCATTAGAAATCTCCTTTAGCTACTTGAAAACAAGTTAAACCTCTTGCTCTCCACATATCTACAACAGACTGTCTATCATCAAAGATGATTGTATCTTCAGTATCAAAACCATGTATATCTACAAGCTTATCAAACAACTCTGATTTAAGTTCTGCGTCTGGTCTATAATCTCCATCTGGTCTCATAAGTAAGATTTCTTCCCAACAATCATATATTCGATATATATCATCTTTAATACCATATATCCTATGAAAATTATCTTCAGAAAAACCACAATGTTGAATTTGGTTTTGAGTTATCTCCCTTTGAGCTTCGTTTCTACCTGTTAAAAAGTAAAAGCCAGTATCAGAGATATAGGTATGATAACTTAGTTGCTCTAATATATTAGCAACAGGATTATTAATAGTATCATGTTCTATAGCATCTACAAAACTTTTCCAATCCTTCTTATCTCCTTCGACATAGTGCCTTCTATGGTCTATGTTCATAAGAGTTCCGTCAATGTCGAATATATAATTCATTCATCTTCTCCCTCAAATTCAGGTCTGTCATTAAGAACAATCTCTCCATTATCAATCATGGTATCTACCATGTCTGTTAGTCTATCTAACATATTTATCTCCATTATTAAACATAGTCTGCCGAAGCCCTAAAAGTATAGCAAAGCTGGGCAGAGAAGTCAAGCCTTTACGCACGTATTAGCTTTTAAAGTATTGCTGATTATTTTATTCAACTGTTGAAATTAAATCATCTTTCATAGTTACTTTAGCAAAGAACTCTCTAGTTCCAGTTCCTTCTGGTAAAGATGGTCTATTACAACCTACGAATGAACCATCACTCTTATACTCTTCTCCGAATAATGAAGTTTCAGTATATCTTAATGGTTGCCCTATACATTCTTTCATCTGTTTTTTACTTTCGTAATTAAATATCATCATATCTATCTCCTTTATTAAAATATAAACCGCCGAAGCCCTAAAAGTATAGCAAATTTCCCTGTCGTTGTCCAGTCTTTAGGCGTGCGAAATACATAGTTTAAATCGGGCTATTAAAATCTAATTATAATAGCAAAGGTACAGATTTTAAAGGTACAGTTGAAAGAAAGGTACAAAGAGTTAAAGGTAAAAGGTACAGCTCCTTCAATCTCCTGCCCCCAGTTTAAAAGCCCCGAAGTATGGATAAAATTCTAATAGTTACTAAGTATTAGACTTAGAATGGGTAGGGTGGTCGACAGAAAAAAAAAATGATAAGCTATTAAGGACTAATAGCTTATTAAAAATTAGATGTTTATTTATTTAGATAGATTAATTACATCTTCAGGACTATCATATACATCTAATTTTTCACAGAACTGTTTAAAGTTCCAATTTAAAGTAGTTCTGTTATCGAAATTATCATATGAATTAGTTGCTTTAGGATATTTCATTTTTTTTCCTTATTAAAAATGAGAAGAGCAGACTCATTAGAATTAATAAATCTGCTCATTCTCTGATTGTTTAACTCACTTCAGGATTAGAAGCTAAGTAGCTTGCTATCGCAGTTAAGTATTTCTGAGGACAAGTAGTTGGTACTTTAGTACCATTAACTTCCCTACTTACAAATTTAGGCTTAGATTGTAAATCCTTATGAGCCTGTAGCAATGAATAATTGCCAGTAGTAGCAGAAGTGCCTAAATGTGCTCTGAGTTGAGTATTCAAACGCCAGTCTCTACCACCATCTTTTGTAGTAGAAAATTTAAGAGCGACAGCATTTATCTGTCCGGGCGAAGCCGGTTGAGCCTGACGCTCTGGTGAGATTGAATTGATATCGAACTTTGTTTTAGCCATAATTACCTCCTTAGGTTTTAGCTATTGAGTTAAGCAACTCAATATAATCTTGAATTGCCATATAATCAGATGTTTCAGAACATCTGAGCTTTACTACTCTAATTCCAAAAGCTCTTAAGAGCTGGATATGAATTAAAGCAAGTAATCTGTTAGAAACCTGTAAAGTTTCGTTGTTTGTAAAAGTTATTAGAATCATTAGTATTCCTATGTTTTTGTTATCTTTCATACCTTAAAGATTAAAAAACTAGGGATACAATGAGCTCTTATTGGCTTATTACAAACAACATGTCCTGAAACTTTAACAGGTTTCTAACGCTTTAATTTATGGTGGAATTAGAGTAGTATCAGAAGACAATTCAAGATTAAGAAAACCTAAGGCATTAAGTAATTATGGCAGTTCGATATCATCTTTTATATTCTTATTAGTTCTCTTAGTATTAGGATGAAAAACTTCTATCGTATTGATAGTATTAAAAGTCTGTGAAGTTATAGTTATAATTATAACTCTAATAACTTTACAATCTTTGTAAACTAGATAGAAGTTTTACCTTAATGAGAACTAATAAGAATTAGCCAGAGCTAAGGCGACCAATGAGCCCTGTCAAATTTCGCTCTTACTACAAAAGATGTGGAGCGTTTGAATACTAAAGGTCTCCTGCTTTAAACTTTGCTAGACTTTAAAGACTAGGGAAGTTAAAGACACTACTTGTCCTCTTTAGATTTTAAAGTTTGTATACTTTATAAGCTTCTGAAGTGAGCAGAGAATGAGCAGAGTTCTTTAAGTGTCTGCTAGGTTTGTAAAGTAATAAGGTAGAGGGGTAGGCAGGAGACCACCCTACCACCATAGTATATCTATGGTGTGATTGAATGTTTTAAGGGAAATAGGTTGTAAACTAGAATAAGTCGGGCTATTAAGACTAATAGAGTGGGTGGGATTTATATATGTCTAACCTGCCTACCGGACAAGCCTCATTATACAGTCCAGAGAAGATTTTGTCAAGTCCTTCTTGACTTTTTAGCATATGGATGTATACTGGTTTACATGGAAAGTATTTTACCAAGTCTCTCTAAACCTAGAGAACTTACCGACAAACAACAACTCTTTCTTGATAGTCTTGTAGAAACACAAGGAGACCCTAAGAAAGCAGCAGAGTTAGCTGGTTATTCAGGGCACTACCAAGTCTTAAAAGCTTTAAAGAATGAAGTATTGGAGCTAACCAAGGACGTGTTAGCTCACAATGCTCCTAAAGCAGCTTTTAAGCTTTTAGAGATAATGGAGTCTGATAAACCAATACCACAAGCTAATAATAAGATTGTAGCTGCTCAGTCTGTTCTGGATAGAGTAGGAGTTTCCAAGACTGAGAAATTAGATATTAACCACCAAGTATCTGCAGGTATATTCTTAATGCCAGATAAAGCTCCTATAGAAGTTGAGGTTGTAGAAGAAGACTAATGGCGTACTCTCAACAAGTATTAGATAGGTTTAACAGTGTTCTTAAAGACCCTATTAAGCATTCAGTAGGTCGATTTAATCCAGAAGACCCTAATGTAGCAACAGGTATGACAGGCTCTCCTTCGTGTGGAGATGTTATGAGGTTGCAACTTAAACTGGAGGGAGACTTAATAAAGGATGTTAAGTTCAAAACCTATGGATGTGGTAGTGCTATTGCGTCTAGCACGATGTTTGTTGACATGCTTAAAGGTAAAACAGTAGCAGAAGCCAAACAAATTAAAGACAAAGACATCGCAACAGCCTTAGAATTACCACCTATTAAACTTCATTGTAGTGTTTTAGCTGAAGACAGTATTAAGAAAGCTATTGAGAATTGGGAAAGTAAACAATGAGAGAAGGATATATTAAAAGAAGAACATCAACTATACCTTTTGGGTATGAGTTAGATACAGAGACAGAAGGCTATCTTAAACCTATCCCTACACAGATTCATGCTTTAGATGTAGTGTCTGAAATGGTACATGGTAATGAAATAAGTTTAGCAGTAGCTGTAGATTGGCTTGAAGCGAGTACAAATAGAACTATGTCTCGTATGGGTTTAAAGAAACATATAGATAAAAAGTATGACGGAAGAAAAGAAGAACTCGGAAATAAATTCGAATCTTTACTTGACAGATTCTAAAGGCGACTATATACTTAATAAGGATGGATCGCCTCGTAAAAAGAGTGGTAGACCTAAAGGTTCTAAATCTACTTATAATTATTCACGACAAAATAAAAAGAAGATAACTGCGAGGCAAGCTTTAAAACGTAAAAGAGATACAGTTGAAAAACTCGAAAAGAAATTACGATCAAAGAAACAAGCACTCAAACAACAAGAAACAACAATCAAGAAGTTTGAGAACGCATCGGATGAACAGACAGTATCAAAACAGGGGAAGGTAGTAACGGAAGAAGAAGTTAACTCTCTCCCTGATTCAGTACAACAACATCTCGATGCAACAAATTCCTTCGTGGCTTTTATGCCTAATGAAGGTCCACAGACAGACTTCCTAGCTGCTTCAGAAAAGGATGTACTCTACGGAGGAGCTGCCGGTGGTGGTAAAAGTTTTGCTATGTTGATAGACCCTTTAAGGAATTGTCACATAAAAGGACATAGAGCTTTAATACTTAGAAGGTCTATGCCAGAGTTGAGAGAACTCATAGATAAGAGCAGAGAATTATATCCAAGGGCTTTTCCCGGAACTAAGTTTAGAGAAGTGGAAAAGATTTGGAACTTTCCAAGTGGTGCAAAGATAGAATTTGGCTTCTTGGAAAAGGATGCTGATGTATATCGGTATCAAGGACAAGCGTATAGTTGGATAGGTTTTGACGAAATAACCCACCTACCTACTGAGTTCGGCTGGAATTACTTAGCTTCTAGACTAAGAACAACCGATCCTAAGATCAAGACCTATCTACGCTGTACTGCAAACCCCGGTGGTGTAGGTGCTCATTGGGTTAAGAAAAGATATTTAGAATCAGCAGAGCCTAATAAATCTTTTATAGGCGAAGATGGTTTAACAAGAAAGTTTATTCCGGCTAGATTAATGGATAATCCATATCTAGCACAAGATGGTGAGTATGAGCGTATGCTCCTTTCACTACCTCCGATACAACGAAAACAACTATTAGAAGGTAATTGGGAGGTTAATGAGGGTGCTGCATTTGTAGAATTTGATCCATCTGTACACGTAGTTACTCCTTTTGAAATACCTCTACATTGGGAAAGAGTAAAAGGAATTGACTATGGCTATGCTTCGGAAAGTTGTTGCCTATGGGCTGCTGTTGATCCAAACGACAAGACCATCATCATATACAGAGAGTTATACAAAAAAGGTCTAACAGGGGAGGCACTCGGGCAAGTTATAACTGAAAGAGAACTATCAGAATATAGTTCAGTTCCCGGAGTATTAGATACTGCTGCTTGGGCAAGAACAGGTTATACCGGTCCAACCATCGGTGAAGTATTAACAAAGGCTGGTCATAAATTAAGACGAGCTGATAAAAATAGAATTGCAGGTAAAGTGCAAATACACGAATATTTAAAACAACCTAATCCAGAACAAAGACCTAGATTGCAAATATTTAATACTTGTCCTAACCTAGTAAAAGAATTACAAAGTATACCTTTATCAAGAACAAATCCGGAAGATGTAGATACACATGCTCCGGATCATGCTTATGATGCTTTAAGGTATTTAATAATGAGTAGACCAAGAATGACTGATCCGATAGCAGATATGCTACGTTTAAAAGAACGTAAGTTCTTAGCTTCTGATTCTACATTTGGATATTAATATGGAAGAAAATACATTTTTAGATGCTAATTCTATCTACGAAGAAGTAGAGGGCGAAGAAGGTAAAACTTTAAAATTAGAAGAAGATCAATCTAAAGGCTTAGTTGGTCTTATTAAAACTAGATTTTCTAATGCTGAAAGAGCAAGGTTAGGTGATGAAGGTAGATGGTTAGAATCTTATCAAAACTTTCGAGGTAAGTATGGTAAGAAAGTTAGATTTAGAGAATCAGAAAAGTCTAGAGTATTTATTAAAGTTACTAAGACTAAAACTATTGCAGCCTTTGGACAATTAATAGATGTTCTGTTTGGTACTGGACAATTCCCTATTGCAGTTAAAGAAACACGTTTACCGGAAGGTATTGCTAAAACTGCTCATATAGAATTAAATCAAGCACCCCTTAATATAGAAGGACCAGAAGAAGGTAGAGTTGAGTTACCTGAAGTTAAATCTTCAGAAAATCCTTTTGATGTAGGTTATCAAGGTGATGGTAAAGTTTTAAAAGCTGGAGCTACTCTAATTAATGGTGAAGATTTTTTAGGTTCTCTACAAGATAATTATACTGATCAAGATGGAAATCTTGTCGTTGCTGAAGGACCTTCTTTCTTAGGTGAGCCCGAAATAAGACCAGCACAAAAAGCTGCTAGAAATTTAGAGAAGCTTATTCACGATCAATTAGAAGAATCAAACGGTGTTGCTGAATTACGAAATGCTTTATTTGAATCAGCAATGTTAGGTACAGGAATTATTAAAGGACCTTTTAGTTTTAATAAAACTTTACATCGTTGGGAAAGTCGAGAAGAGGGAAGAGAATATAATCCTACTCATGTTAGAGTACCTAGAGTTGAGTTTGTAAGTTGTTGGGATTTCTATCCTGATCCAAACGCAACTAATATTAATGAATGTGATTATATAGTTCATCGACATAAATTTAATAGAAGTCAGTTAAGAGCATTAAGAAATATGCCTTACTTTGATAAGGATGCTATCCGAGAATGTATTCAGATGGGTCCTAATTATGATGCTCGTTATTTCGAGAATCAGATTTTAACAGAAGATGCTAAGACTGAAACTGATTTCTCAGATCGTTTTGAAGTCTTAGAATATTGGGGAGTCATGGATGCAGACTATGCTCGTGAAGTAGGTATTGATTTACCTGAGAGTGTAGACGATCTAGACGAAGTTCAAATAAATGCTTGGGTATGTGGTGAGAAACTACTACGAGCAGTTATTAATCCGTTCACTCCTCCGAGTCTTCCTTATCATGCATTCCCATATGAAAGAAATCCATACAGTTTCTTTGGTATAGGAGTTCCTGAAAATATGGTAGACTCACAGCAAATTATGAATGGTCATGCTAGAATGGCTATTGATAATTTAGCCTTGGCAGGTTCACTAGTTTTTGATGTTGATGATTCAGCATTAGTTGGTGGACAGAGTATGGAGATATATCCGGGTAAGATATTCAGACGACAAGCTGGTATGCCCGGACAAGCAATACACGGATTGAAGTTTCCAAACACAGCCCCTGAAAACATGATGATGTTTGATAGGTTTAGACAACTCGCAGACGAACAAACTGGAATACCTAGTTACTCACACGGACAAACAGGTGTTCAAAGTATGACTCGAACTGCGTCAGGTATGTCTATGCTCTTAGGTGCTGCTAGTTTGAATATTAAGACAGTCATAAAGAATATTGATGACTTCTTATTAAAACCATTAGGTGAAGCTTTCTTCCATTGGAATATGCAATTCGTAGAAGAAGATATAGACATTGTAGGTGATTTAGAAATCGAAGCAATGGGTACATCTAGTCTAATGCAGAAAGAAGTAAGATCACAAAGATTGACTACCTTCTTACAAACTGCACAGAATCCTGCGATTGCACCATTTGTTAAGATGTCTAAACTAATCAGCGAACTAGCTTTTAGTCTTGACTTAGACCCAGAAGAAATTCTGAATAGTCCAGAAGAAGCTGCAATAGCTGCACAAATTATAGGAATGCAAAATGCTCAACAAGGAACAGGCGAAGAAACTAACCCCATTGGTCAACAACCCACAGGCACTCCAAGCCCTGAAGGAACACCTACAGGACCAGAAGGACCTGATATTACAGGGGCTGGTGGTGGCAACATCGGAACAGGAGCTGTTCCTCAACCGGGGGAAGTGGGCTTTAGTGGAACACTTAGACAAGCTGAAGGAAGAGGTTAACGTAACTTTAAATAGTAAAGAGGAGAATTAATATGCCACATGGTAAAGGTACATACGGAAGTCAAGTTGGAAGACCTTCTAAAAAGAAAAGAAAACAATATCTTAAAGGAGGTGGTAGTGCTCCAGCTCCATCAACATCTAATCAAGTTATGAGGGGAATAGAAAGAGAAGCTACATCAAGGCTAAATCCATTCTATGCTCCTGCAAATACAGCTCTACAGATAGCTGAACAAGCACAAATTGGAGATAAAGTAATTGATCCTAGAGTAATTTCTTTATTAGATAAAACTAATAATACAGTTAATAATGTGGTAAAAGGAGTAGTTGAGGCAGTAGTTCCTGGAGGAAAAAGACCACTAAGAGATTGGATAAAAAGAAGAAGAGCAGCTGCAGCAGAAAGAAAAAGAGAAGAAGAAGAAGAACAACAACCAGAAAGAGAAGAATCTTATAGTGGAGGTAAAATAAGAAAACTATATCAAGAAGGTGGAACTGGAGAAGAACGTAGAGGATCACTAGGACCACTAGATCATGTTTCATTATTAGGACAAGAAAAAAGAATAGTAGATCAACGTATTGACGCAACTATTGCAGATGAAATAGATTTTATCACTAGATATGGTAGAGACTATTGGCAAAGTGGTACTAAAGAATCTTCACCTTTAGGTTTGGGTTTATTATCTGGTGCTTCACAAGCTTTAGGTGCTAGTGGTAGAGGTGAAAGAGCTTGGAATAATTTAAAAGATATTAATTTAAAAATGAAAGGTGGTTATTCGGAAGAAGAACTTTGGAATAAGTTTAATGATCAATTAATTTCTATATTCCCTGATAATGATGATTATCGTTTATCGGTAGATTTTCTCGATAGAGAAGAGAACTATAGTGGTGGTAGAGTAGTAAAAGCACATGGTGGAGAGATGGAAGATCAAATGAATGCTCTTGCTATCTCAGTAGCTCCTGCTAAAGTTGAAGAACAAGAAACACACACAATGCCGGATGGTACTGTAATGCCCGGTGCAACCCACGAAGAATACGAAGAACAACAACTTCCAGACGAAGAGATGGAAGCAGATTATGTAGACTTTGTAGTAAGTTCTACATTAAATGAACAAGATCACAATTATTTAGAAAGTGCTCTCGCAGAAGATGCTAAGTTGAGTGAAATATTCGACCAAGTAGTTGAGAGTGCTTCAGAGTTTTCTGGGTCTGGTCCTATTAACGGTCCGGGAACAGAAGTATCCGATTCGATACCTGCAAGGTTATCGGATGGAGAATTTGTCTTTACTGCTAAAGCAACTGAAGAACTCGGAGAAGACAATTTAATGTCTATTATGAAAGATGCAGAAGCTGCAGCAGATGAAAGGCAAGGTGTCGCTTATGGTGGTGTAATTGATGAGGAGGAAGATCGAGTAGTTCCTATTCAAACTAGAGGAAGCGTAGCAGCACAAGGTAATGTACCTAATGTTGTGAAGCAATCTCGTCAGGTTGAAGAAGAAATGTTAAAATCAAGTCCTCGAAGATATTACGTTCCTGTAAGTGGCTAATAAGAGATAGAGCTACCCTAAGATATTAGGCACTCTATTATATATAACAACCGAAAGGCGACCTTTACAAGACAAGCCCTACTGTGCACAATGTAGCGACCTTGTTAGAGAAGCCCTGATTAGGAGGTAAGAAAATGACTGAAGAAGTTATAACCGAGAACCAAGAACCGCAGAAAGCCAACCCTTATAATGCAAAAAAAGATTGGCATGATGTAAAAGATAAACCTTTTGTATCGTCAGATAATTTATTTTTTGATAAACCTGTTTCAACTGAGCATGACGAAAGTGATGAAATTGAAGCAGAAAAACAAGAAATAGAAGCAAGTAAGGATAAACCTTATAAGCAACCTAATTATAAAAAACGATACGATGATTTAAAAGCTCACTACGATTCTAGACTTAATGAGTTTAAAGCTAGAGAACAAGAGTTAATACAGGAAGCTGTTTCAAACAGACCAGAGTATAAAGCTCCAAAATCTGCAGAAGAACTAGAAAAGTTTAAAAACGAGTATCCTGATGTTTATGAAGTAGTAGAGTCTGTTGCCCATATGCAAAGCGAAAATCAAGTTGCTGAATTGCAAACAAGATTAGACGCTATGCAGAATCGTGAAACAGAAATACTAAAACGAGAAGCTGAAAAGGACTTACGAGAAAAACATCCTGATTTTGATGAAATTAGAAACAGTGATGAATTTCAAGATTGGGCTAATTTGCAACCAGAGGCTATTAAAGATTGGATTTTTAATAACCCAAATGATGCAACTTTAGCTAGTAGAGCTTTAGATTTATTTAAAAAGGATATTGGATTAGAGGTTACACAACCTACGTCAAATTCTAAACAGACTTCACAATCTGCTGCTGATATGATTTCCACTAAAACAACTAGTGTAGATACAAATCAACAAAGAGTGTGGTCTGAAAGAGAGATTGCTGCCATGAGTGTTGCAGAGTTTGATAAATTTGAAGAAGAAATATCAAATGCAATGCAAGAAGGCAGAATCATTAAATAAACTATAATTAAGGAGAATATCCCATGGCTCAATATTTTGAACCTTCAACGGATACTGATGCTAACTTTGCTAACTCCGTAAGCACACAAGCTAATAGTTTCTTTTTACCTTCGGTTTATTCTAAAAAGGTTTTAAACTTTTTTAGAAAATCTTCGGTAGTAGAAGCTATTACAAACACCGATTATTCGGGTGAAATATCTGCTTTCGGAGACTCAGTAAAGATTATCAAAGAACCCGTGATCTCTGTATCAGCGTACACTAGAAATAGTGATACAACTGAAACTAGACTAACAGATGCCGAAACATCTTTAGTGGTTGATAGTGCTAATGCGTTTAAATTCATCGTAGATGATATTGAAACAAATATGTCACATGTTAACTTTAAAGAAGTTGCTTCCAGTTCTGCTGCATACGCATTGAAAGATGCTTATGATGCTGCTGTAATAGTAACTATGTTTGCTGGTCTATCTGCTTCATCACCTAACCACGTGTTAGGTTCTGACAGTGCTACTGATTTAGCTTCTGGAACTTTTGATGGAACAGGTAACCTAGACATTGGTTTTGGAACTGATGAACATGATCCTCTAGACCTTATGGGTAGAATGTCAAGATTACTAGACGACCAGAACGTACCTGAAGAAGGTAGATGGTTCGTTGCTAGTCCTGACTTCTACGAAGTTCTAGGAAGTTCTAGTTCTAAATTGTTGTCTGTTGACTACAACGCTGGACAGGGTTCGATTAGAAACGGCTTAGTTTCTAGTGGAAAACTTCGTGGTTTTGATATGTACAAGTCAAATAACATAGCTGCAACATCTAATGCTGCAGGTAAATGTTTGGCAGGTCACATCTCATCTACTGCGACTGCAAACACAATTCTTTCAACAGAAGTGTTGAGAGACCCAACATCGTTTGGTGACATTGTGAGAGGTCTTCATGTTTTTGGTGCGAAAGTACTAAGAGATGAAGCTCTTGTTGGTGCATTCTACGGAATAGACTAACGAAACAGATTTGGGAGGTGTAATAGCCTCCCACTTCTTTACTTTTATAGTATAATTATATTTTAATAACAACATAACTATTTTTAATTAAATAGAGGAGAAATAAAAAAAATGGCAAATCCAGTTATAGATATAAGAGATACAGGGCGAAACTCAGCAAAAGTAAGCGATGTTCGTGGACTCGCTGATAATTCAGTTACTTCATGGACTTCAGCTACTACAGGAACTATTGCAGTAACTGCTGACGCAACTTATGATGTTTCATTCACACAACCAGCAGATACTATTATTCGTAATCTTATCGCAATTCCAGCAGGTAACATTGTTACAGCAGGAGCTTCAGGCGATGATGTTGATTTCGATTTAGGAACTGCTGCAGGTGGTGGTCAACTTATTGATGAAAAAGCTATCTTAGATGATGGTGGATCAGCAGTAACATGGACAGCCAATGTACCTTTATATATCATTCAAAATTCACATGGACACGCAGCCAATGCCTTTGTAGGTACTGGAGTAACTGCAGGTGTTTATGGTGGTCCAGCTACTTCGGAAGCAATCGTTATTGCAGCTACTTTGTACAGCTCATCAGCTCGTACACTTTATGCAAGGCTAAAACCTTTAGCAAATAACCTTGCAACTGCAGCTACAACTGTGACTTATTTAATCGAGTTTTTACATTTAGGTGTATTACCTGATTAATTCTTATAATACAAGATAAACTAAGTCGTATGAGGAGAGGGTTTTATTATTCTCTCCCATACATTTTTAAGGATAAATAAGAATGGCAACATATCTAAACTTAACTAACGAACTATTAAGAGAACTAAATGAGGTTGTTTTAACTTCAGCAAACTTTAGTGCTGCAGTAGGTATACAAGCTCATGCTCAAGATTGTATCAATAGAGCATATAGTGATATAGTAATGGCAGAGCCTCAATGGGCTTTCTTAGCCACAGGCGAAAGTGGTGCAACTGATCCGTTCTATGGTAATGTCTATGTAGAAACTGTAGCAGGAACTCGATGGTATGAATTAAAAGCTTCTAGTTCTAGTATTACAGCAGACTATGGTTCAGTAGATTGGGATAACTTTTATCTAACTACTATAGGTGTAAGTGGAGCAAGTACTCCTTATACTAGTCAAAATTTAAAGTTTGTTACAACTGAAGAATGGAAAGATCATTTAAGAGAATCTGAAAATATAGATGATGCAGATACTCAAACTTATGGAGAACCTAAATTTGTTATCCGAAGTCCTGATGCTAGAAAGTTTGGAGTAAGTCCAATACCTGATAAAGTTTATCGAGTCTGGTTCTTTGCTTGGGATTTACCTACAGCATTAGATGCTCATGGAGATGCAACAGTTTTTCCAGACGTATACAATCCAGTATTAATGGCACGAGCACGTTATCATTTCCATCAGTTTAAAGATGCTCCCCAACAAGCAGCCTTCGCTTTAGAAGATTATAAAAAAGGATTAAAACAAATGCGATCAGCTTTAATGAATCCTACACCTAAATACATGTCAACGGATCATATATAATGGCATCACAACCATACGCATTAGCATGTGAAGGAGGACTAGATAAATCTTCTAGTTCTTTTGAACTCTTACGCAGACCCGGATCAGCAACAAGGTTAAGAAACTTTGAAGTTGATGTAGCTGGAGGCTATAGAAGAATTAATGGTTTCTCAGCTTTTGGTGGTGGTAGTGCAGCTAATCCTAGTACAGATAATGATATATTAGGACTTCATGTTTATGCTGATGGTGTAATAGCTTGTTCAAGTACTAATATTTATTTTAGTTTAGATGGAACAAGTTGGCTACAGATTAATAGGGATAGTGTAGCAGGTGGTGGAGATAACTATAGTACCTTTACAGGTCGTAGTGCATTAACAAGAACATCACAGAGTTTAGCACATTTTGCAACTTATGAAGGTGATACAACTTATGGAGAAGTTATAATTACTGATGAAGGATCAGGCGTAAAACCTTTTTACTTCAAAATGACAGGAACTGGAGCATTAAGTGATAGAACTTATTTTGCTAAAGAAATTACAGTAAGTGGTACTGTATATCCTAAGTTTTGTACAATACACGATAAACACTTAGTAGTAGGAGGAGCAGCCACAGCACCTAATACTATTTATTATAGTGGTACAAGTGATATAGATGATTTTACTTCTAGTGGTTCTGGTAGTATAGTATTAGATGATCAAGTAGTAGGATTAAGAAGTTTTAGGGATGACTTAATAATATTTTGTAGAAATAGTATTTATAAATTAGAAAATATTAATAATTCCTCAACGATAGCTATTGTACCTATTACACAAAACATAGGTTGTTTAGATGGTAGAAGTATTCAAGAGATTGGTGGTGACTTAGTATTTTTAGCACCAGATGGTATAAGAACACTAGCTGGTACAGTAAGGATTGGTGACGTTGAATTAGGAACTGTTAGTCGTTCTATACAACCTGTAATGAAAGATATTGCAGATAATATTGGTACTTATAATATAAGCAGTATTGTTATTAGAGATAAATCTCAATATCGTTTATATTATGGATCAAGTTCATCAGGTGATGCAGCAGAAGGAATAATAGGCACACTTAAAACAAACGAACAAGGATTTACACAATTCCAATGGGCAGAAACTTTTGGAATAGATGCAAGTGCTGCTGCAGCTTCAGGATTTAATTCAAGTGGAGTTGAAAAGCACTATCATGGAGACTACGCAGGAAGAATATTTAACCATGATACAGGAGATAGTTTTTTAAATACATCAGGCACATCAACTAATATTGTAGCTGAGTATCAAACTCCTGATTTAGATTACGGAGATTTAGGAACATTAAAGACTTTAAAATATGTTAAGATTTCAGCAACACCAGAAGGCACAGTATCTACCAAATTAAGAATAAGATATAACTATGATGATCCTGATACTCCACAACCTTCTGATTATAGTTTATCGGTTGATAAACCTTCGTTGTTTGGAACAGCTTTATTTGGATCAACAGCAGGGCATGTATTTGGAGCAGCTTCTGATCCGATAACAAGACAAGTAGTAGAGGGAAGTGGACATAGTAATTACTTTAGAATTTTTAGTGATGACCAAAATTCACCTTATACAGTTAATGGCATATACATAGATTACGAACCTTCAGGGAGACAATAAAAATGGCACAGAGTTACACACGACAAAGTTCAATGAGTGATGGTGATACTATCACAGCAGCTTTGTTTAATAATGAATATAATCAACTAGTCAATGCATTTACTTATAGTTCAAGTAGTGCTAGTTCGACAGGACACAGACACGATGGAACAGCAGGACATGGTGGAAATATTCACACGATAGGTGATTTAGACTTTTTAAACAAGATAGTTGCAGATAGTACAAATAATAGGTGGGGAATATTTGTAGAGGTATCTTCTGCAGCAGTAGAACAAATTAGAATACAAGACGGAGCAATAGTACCAGTAACAGACAACGATATAGATTTAGGTACAAGCTCTCTAGAATTTAAAGATGCATATTTTGATGGTACAGTAACTTCGGATGCTTTTGCAGGTCCATTAACAGGAGATGTTACAGGTAATGTATCAGGTACAGCAGCTACAGTAACAACGGCTGCACAGTCTAACATTACAAGTTTAGGAACCCTTACAACTCTTACAGTTGACAATGTTATAATTAACGGAACTACTATAGGGCACACAAGCGATACTGATTTAATGACACTTACAAGTGGTGTCTTAACAGTAGCAGGAGAAGTAGACGCAACTACTTTAGATATTAGTGGTAACGCAGACATAGATGGAACTCTTGAAGCCGATGCTATAACTGTAGACGGAACAGCTCTTAACGAATATATAGCTGACACAGTTGGAGCAATGGTTAGCTCTAACACAGAAACAAACATTACAGTTACCTATGAAGACGGAGATAACACTTTAGATTTCGTAATAGGTACTCTTAATCAAGACACAACAGGTACTGCTGATAATATTACAATTTCAGCTAATAACTCCACAGACGAAACTGTATATCCAATCTTTGTAGATGGTGCTACTGGAAGTCAAGGAGCAGAAAGCGACACAGGATTCACATATAATCCTTCTAGTGGTCTTTTAACAATCTCAGGAGAGTTAGATGCAGGATCACTTGATATTTCAGGTAATGCCGATATAGATGGTACGCTTGAAGCAGACGCATATACAGTTGATGGAACTGCTTTAAATGAATACATAGCCGATACAGTCGGTGCTATGGTCAGTTCAAATACTGAAACTAATATAACAGTTACTTACGAAGATGGAGACAATACTTTAGACTTTGTTATCGGAACATTAAACCAAGATACTACAGGAACAGCAGATAATATTACAGTATCTGCAAACAATAGTACTGATGAAACAGTATACCCAATCTTTGTTGACGGAGCTACAGGATCGCAAGGTGCTGAGAGTGATACAGGTTTAACATACAATCCTAGTACAGGAATGTTGACTACTACAGGTGTTACTGCTACATTTACTGGTAATATTACTGGTAATGTTACAGGAAATACAAGTGGTACAGCAGCTACAGTAACAGGGGCTGCTCAATCTAATATAACTTCATTAGGTACACTAACAACTTTAACAGTTGATAACGTTATCATTAATGGCACAACTATTGGACATACTTCTGATACAGACTTAATAACTTTAGCAGATGGTAATGTTACCATAGCAGGAGAGTTAGATTTAACTACATTAGACGTATCAGGTAACGCAGATATTGACGGAACATTAGAAGCTGACGCAATTACAGTAGATGGTACAGCATTAAACGAATATATTGCAGATACTATAGGAGCTATGGTTGGCTCTAATACTGAGACAGGTATTACTGTAACTTATGAAGACGGTGATAATACATTAGACTTTGTAATTGGTACACTTAACCAAGATACTACAGGAAACGCTGCAACTTTTACAGCTTCTGCTAATAACAGTACTGATGAAACTGTATATCCTGTATTCGTAGATGGTGCAACAGGTTCTCAAGGAGCTGAAACAGATACTGGATTTACCTATAATCCTTCAAGTGGTTTATTAACTATTGCAGGTGAATTAGACGCAGGTTCTTTAGATATATCTGGAAATGCAGATATTGATGGTACAGCAAACCTAGATATTGTAGATATTGATGGTGCTTTAACACAAGATGGTGGAGCTGTATTTAATGAAGATAGTGCTGATGTAGACTTCAGAGTTGAATCAGATGGCAACGCCAATATGCTCTTTGTTGATGGTGGGAATAATCGGGTTGGCATAGGAGTTGCAGACCCAACTACAGCACTAGAAATTGGAGAAACAGGGGGTGCAAATCTCTCATTACGTAGGGTCGATGCAAATACTATAATTGGAGAAGAATTAGGAGCTATTTGGTTTAAAGCTGATGATCCAAGTGCTTCACAATCTGGTGGAGCAATACGAGCTTTTGCTGAAACTGGAAACTGGTCGTCTAATAGTTATCCAACTGCTATTACATTTTGGAATGATGTTAGTGGTACTTCAACAGAAAGAATGCGACTGAATTCTTCGGGGAACTTGGGTATAGGAACTAATAATCCATCAGAAAAACTCTATATTGAAAACTCTACGGATAGTACAGATGTAGGTATGACAATCGCTAATACTGGTTCGGCTGGTGGCGAAGATGCATTAGTAAATCTTTATGCACATGCATCAGGTGGTGATCCTGTTATTAGATGGAATATAACAGGAACAGAAGCATGGTCTATGGGAATTGATAATTCTGATAGTGATAAGCTTTTAATTTCAAATGGTTCAACTTTACCGGGAACGGACTATCTAGCTTTTAGTGGTAATCAAATTCTTGCTGGAGTTTCGGCAATGATTGAGCAACAATCTATAACCTCAAGTTCTAATGCAGTAGCTTGGAACGCAAAAACTCAAGCAAACGCATATCATGTAACAACAGAAAACACTACTTTCTCAGCACCTTCAAATGCTACTGAAGGAGCAATAATCTCAGTAGAGATAGCTCAAGGTGGAACAGCAAGAACAATAGCATGGAATACAGTCTTTGAGTTTGCAGCTTCAACTGCCCCAACAATGACAGCAACTGCAAACAAAACAGATATTTATAGTTTTAGATATAACGGATCAGTTTGGCAGGAGATTGGTCGAGTACAAAATATGGCACAAACATAATGGCTTTTACAGATCGACTAGCAAATAGAGGTAGTATATCTACTGGATTTGATTTAGAAAATGCTATCTTTTTAGATGCTGCTATTCCAGATGAAATGCATTTTACTACAGATAATGATTCTTCTGATCATGATAAGGGAACGTTTTCATTTTGGTGGAAAAGAGGAGCAAGAGGTCATATTTCTCCAATGCAAATAAATGAGTTTGGAGGAGTTTACGCAGCAGGAATGTATTGGCAGTCAGGAACAGGAAACCTTGCAGATAGACTGTATATGTCTCATAAAGATAATACAAGTCATTGGACATCTTGGATGCGACAGTTTAGGGATCATAATGCTTGGTATCATTTTGTAATAACAGTAGATACTACTGAAGGAACTGCAGATAACCGAATTAAACTCTGTATAAATGGTGGTGATCCTGAAGGTTTTAATACAACTGGTTCTTATAATTCTCCACCGGGTCAAGGCGATTCTCATTTTTGGTTTGAATCGGGCAGGGAAATGAGAGTAGGTGGTGTTAGTAGTGGAGATTGTTATTATGCTGATTATCACTATGTAGATGGTCAAGCTTTACAACCAGAATCGTTTGGTGAGATTGACGAGGATAGTGGCATCTGGAAGCCTAAAGAATATACAGGTACTTATGGAAATAATGGCTTTCATTTAGAATTTAAAGAGACAGGAACAAGTGCAAATTCAAGTGGTATTGGAGCAGATACATCAGGTAATGGACATCACATGACGTTAGTAAATGTAGATGCAACAAATAGAGTTGGCGATACACCCACTAATAATTTCTGTACATGGGACTCAAATGAAACTTTATTTTCATCATCATCAGATGATAGTCCAGTTATAAAAGGTGGAGGTACAATATCAGATAGAGGTAGTGGTACTGGTTGGGTACTACAAAAAGCAAGTATGGCTATGTCGCAAGGGAAATGGTATATGGAACATGAGGTTTCTGTAAATAATACACAAACTTTTTATGGTGCTACACCAGTTGAAACATTTGAGGATTATGATTATGTTAATAATTATCATGGAGCTTATACTTCTGCTTACGGAAATACAGGAGTTGGTTACTATGCTAGTGGAGAAAGTGTTTATCATTGGAACGAAAGTAATGTTAATACTAGTACAGCATCAACTGCAACAGATGCAGGAGATATTGTTAGTGTAGCTTTAGATTTAGATAATAATAAAATACATTTTGCTGTGAATGGATCGTGGACTAATAGTAGTGATCCTGCGAATAATACTAATGGATTTAATATTCTTGATGTACCTCACTTTTTTTCTATGACAACTAATAACCCTAATCAAACACATAAATCAAATTTTGGTGGTTACTGCCCTTATACAATATCAAGTGCAGCGAGTGATGCCGATGGTTATGGAAATTTTGAATATGCACCCCCAAGTGGTTTCTATGCATTGTGTACTAAGAATTTAGCGGAGTACGGATAATGGCTTATACAACAATAGACGATCCTTCAGTACATTTTCAAATGGATAAATATACAGCAGATGGTTCAGCCGATACAGTTACTTTTGATGGTAATTCAAATCTTCAACCTGATTTACTTTGGGTTAAATCTCTAGACACAGCTTATAATCATCAATTCCATGATTCTTCTAGAGGGGCAACAACAGGAGCTATGTATACAAATTTAGGTGATGCAGAAGATAGCACTTATCATGTCGATAGTTTTAATACAGACGGATATACCAACGATTCAGTAAATACTGCTATTCATGATAATAACGAAAATATTATGTCTTATGGTTGGAAAGCTAATGGTGGTACAACTACTTCAGTATCAGCAAGTGGAAGTGGAGCATCAAGAGTAGCTGCAAGTAACTATCAAGCTGATACAACTTCTAAGTTTAGTATTTGTACTTGGACAGGAACAGATGATACTGCCGCAGCAACCATAACACATGGGTTAGGTGTTGCACCAGAATTTATAATAATAAAATGCAGAAATGAAGCAAGTACAAATTGGACTATTTATCATCACAAAAATACAACAGCACCAGCAACAGACATTTTAGAATTTGATTCGGGAGCAACATCAGACAATGATAGATTTAATGATACTGCTCCAACATCAACAGTTTTTAGTGTCAATGCTTCTTCTAGTACAGTAAATGCTAATGGTGACACTTATGTAGCTTATTGTTGGGCAGGAGTACAAGGCTATAGTAAATTTGGACACTACACAGGAAATGGAACTGCTAATGGTACTTTTGCATATACAGGATTTAAACCTGCTTGGGTATTACTAAAAAATACAGCAGCAACAGAACATTGGGTTTTGTATGATACGAAAAGAAATCCGGGTAATGTAACAAATTCAAAACTATCTCCCTCTGCTGCTAATACTGCACCGAATGGTGCCCCCGGTTTAGGAGATACAGGGTACAATATGATAGACATATATTCAAATGGCTTTAAAATGAGATCAAATAATGCAGCTTCAAATACTGTTGATGTAAGATATATTTACGTAGCCTTTGCCGAAGAACCTTTAGTAACATCAGGTGGAGTACCTGCAACAGCAAGATAAATAGGAGAAAAAATTATGTGGGCTTTAGTAGAATCAAATAGTGTAAGTAAAATATATACACGACCAACAGCAATTACGATTGGTTTTGTAGCTGCTACTTATTATACAGAAGAAGTATTATACGCAGACGGAGATGACCTACCAGAAGATAAATCTATTGGAGATGTAAAATATGCTGTAGGAGATTTAAAAACACCTCGACAAGGAACGAACTATCCTAAAAATATATTTGAGTTATGGACAGAAGCAGAATTAAAAGCTATAGGTATTTATTCAATTACGATAGATAATTCTAATTTAAAAGATGAACAATATTATCAAAATACAAGTATAACCTATACCTATAATAGTAGTCCAGACACAGTAACAGGTGCTTATGGAACAGCTACTGCTAAATCATTAACAGATGTATTATACACAGCAACAGATGAGAGTAATGGTTTAGGTACTGAAGGAGAAATAAAAACTCGTGGACTCAAACCTAGAAAAAAAGAAACAATTAATAATCAAGCTTATAGTTTATTAGAAGATTCAGATTGGTTAGTATTAAGAGCAGCCGAAGGTGGTACAGCAGTTCCTAGTGATTGGACAACTTATCGTGCAGCAGTAAGAACAAAAGCTAATTCAATGTGTACACAAATAGATAATGCAGCCGATGTAGATGCTTTAGCAGCTTTATTTACTTATACTCATACTGATCCAGATGATCTTAGTTCACCACAAACTAGACCATTAGGCGAGTTTCCAGACGAACCAAGTTAAGGAGAACAAATGGAATTATCACCATATATAATGTGGAATATTTTATTAACACTGGTGGTAGCTCCACTACTTTATACAATAAGAAGTAATACATCAGAATCTAAAAGACTTGATATACTATTAAATAAAACGAGAGAAGAAATGGCAAAAGACTATGTAACTAAAAAAGAATTATCAGATGGTATGGATAGAGTTTTTGATACTTTAGATAAGATTGAAGAGAAGCTTGATAAGCTTTTCGAGGTGAAGTAATATGGCAAAGAAAAAAGAAAATATGAAGAAAAGATATCGCAAAGGTGGACCAGCACGTTTAGACATGCGTAAGGGTGGTCGTGTGTCTTTACAAATGGGTGGTCCAGGTAATATTAATGTTCCTGATGTTGATAGACAATTAACACCAGAAGAAATAGAAGCTATACGTCTAGCAAATGAAGCTACCACTACTCCTAATGGAGAAGCACCTCCTCCACCTCCTCCTACAGAAGAAGGAACTACAGAAGAAGGAACTACAGAAGAAGGAACTACAGAAGAAGGAACTACAGAAGAAGGAACTACAGAAGAAGGTGAAGGCGAATGGACTGCTACAGACGATAATTGGGAAACTCATAGTACTACTGGACAAAACAGACCTACTGCTGCGTATGCTGAAGAGCAAAGAGCTCAAGGGTTTGAATGGGATATGGAATCACAGGATTGGGTAGCTATAGCCTATGAGGAAGGCGATGAAGGTACTTGGGTTTCTCATGATGATGATTGGGAATGGAATGCAGTCCTTGGTAAATATAGACCTACACCAAAATTAATAGGAGAGCAAGAAGCTCTCGGATACCAATGGAATGCTGAGACAGGTTCTTGGGAAGCTATATCCACTGATACAGGTACTGATACAGGTACTGATACAGGTACTGATACAGGAGATGGTCCAACACTTTCAGACGATGGTAATTGGTATTTAGATGATAATGGAGACTGGCTTCCAACTGAAGAATTTATTGCAGATCAATTAGTCAAAGGCTTTACATGGAACGCTGAAACAAAGCAATGGGATTATTCAGATACAGCTTCTTCCGAAGCTTTTGAGCAAAGAAGAGCAGAAAGAATTGCACGAACTGGAAAATTAATAGAAGCTGCTAGTCAAGGAAAAGTTATAGATGCTGATGGTAAGGAAGTTGATATTAAAATAGCTGATCCTGAAAAGGTAGGAGGTTATCAGAAAGATGAAAATGGTGACTTTGTATTAGATAAAGATGGTAATCCGATACCTATAGTTCCTGATCAAAGTGAAGACCCAGGAAAAATAACAGCAGAAATGATGCCTCCAGATGTAACTGCAGCACAAGCAGGTGGTTTTGAAACTGATGCTGAAGGAAATATTATTAGAGATGCTGAAGGTAATCCTATTCCTAAAATAACAGGTGAAACTGTAGAAACTATTGCTGATGCTGATATTGAAACAGCTAGACCTACTGGTTATAAACGAGATAAAGATGGGGAACTTATATTAGGCGAAGATGGTAAACCAATACCTATAACTGCAGCGACCTATACTGCAGATACTATAACTGCTACTGAAGCTGCTGAAGCTGAAGCAACTGCAGCAACAGGAGCTATTTTAGATGATTCTAAAGCTTTAGCAAAAGAATTAACAGCTCCTGCTTTAACTGCTAAAGCTGAAGGAAAGGGAGCTACTTTGGATGATGAAGAAGTTATAGCTGCTTATCAAGAAAGAGTTGTTGGAGTTCTAGCTGATGGAGCAACTATTGAAAATTTTCAAAAAGTTGCAGGAACAGATTTACCAAGAGTATTAAGAGCTAAAAAACAACTTAGAAAAGCAGGACTATCAGAAGAAGATATTAATACCTTTGCTAATGATCCTGATGCTTTAGAAGATAAGTTAATGGAATATACTGAAACTGAAAGAGGTATGGTAGAAGGTCTTCCTAATGAAGCTTTAGTTAATGTTCAATTAGATGCTTTACTGTCTGGTATGGATAGTGGTGAGATACCTGCATTTGCTAGACCTGCTGTAGCTGCTGTTAATCAAATGATGGCACAAAGAGGCTTAGATGTTTCGACAGTTGGTAGAGATCAACTTTTTAATGCAATTATTTCTGCAGCATTACCGATTGCTCAATCAAATGCTCAATCTATTAAAGAAAGTGTTACACAGCAACGTGGAATTGAAGCTCAAGCTGAACTACAAAATGCACAGATGGCACAACAGAGTGCTTTAAATACAGCAGATAAAATTTATAATTTAGATATGGCACAGTTTAGTGCAGATCAAAATCAAAAAATAGCTAATAGTAAGTTCTTACAAACTGTAACAATGACTGAAGCTAGTAATGCACAGCAGACTATTATGCAAGATGCAGTTGCTATGGCACAGTTGGATTTAGCAACTTTAGATGCTAATACAAAACTTAGAGCACAGAATGCTCAAGCATTTTTACAAATGGATTTAACAAATTTAACT